>Ga0080006_1134687_pt1 | contig 12078 bp, 8 predicted proteins | sample RS3BMetagenome_FD_69209 | JGI IMG/M metagenome (GOLD analysis project Ga0080006, IMG submission 69209) | Ferric oxide microbial mat and aquatic microbial communities from Rainbow Spring, Yellowstone National Park, USA - RS3B (SPADES... ...
CTGACCATCAACGGCGGCAAGGTGGTCGAGAAGCTTCTGGCGTGATCCCGATGATCGACCTTCGGGTGCGATATCGGGCCGAGAGCGGCGAGGACTCACCTGGGGTCCGAAGAGGTCCAACGCCCGGCGATCGGGCAAGATCAAGGTTCTTCGATGTCAACGACGGTCCGGCGGTGGCGGGCGATGACGGGGAATCTGGCCCTGATCGCGGCGGTCGCTCTGGCCTGGGCCTCGTCATCCCGGGCAGAAGAACTGGCCTTGAATCTGGGGCGATGGACGGTCGAATCACGAGGGTTCGGCTGGCCCTGTCGGCTGGAAGCTCTGGAAATTCGCGAGTCGAATCGCGCGGGTGAGGCCCTCCTGTTCGGGTTCGAGCGAGGCGAGGGGGGCCAGCTTCGACCCTGGGGCTCGTCGAAGGTCGATCGAAAGGCGACCGGGCCTCCGGCGTCTCGATGGTTCTCGGCGAGCTGGATTTCCGGACCAGTCACGGTCTTGATTCAGGTCCGGCCCGAGCCGTCGGGACGGTTGCTGGCGATCGTCCGCGAGCGGTCCAAGGACCGAGGCGTGGGTGATCTCGTCCGACAGGTGATCCTGGCCCCGAGCCCGGGTGAGTCACGGTCGGTCGTGGCGGCCCGGTTCGACCCGGACGGGTCGAACGCGTCGAAGGTGGCACTGACCGGGGTCTTCGTGGCCGATCGCGATGGCGGCCGATCCCGACCGGTGGCCTTGCCTGACGGATTCGCGACGGCCGCTCATCCTTGCTGGTCGCCCGACGGTCGCTGGATCGCCTTTGCCGGATTCGACGCCAGTGGGAGGGACCCCCTGATCCGGGTCGCGCCGAGCCAGGGTGGGCCAAGCACGGCGGTCGCCTCGGGCACGACGCCCACCTGGTCGCACGATGGTTCGAAGATTGCTTATGTCGCCAGCGGTCGGGCCGACTACGCAACGGACTGGTCGAGCCTGGGCCGGAATGAAGAGCGAATCGAGGCGGTCCGGCTCCGAGGCCCGGACGCCGGCGCTATCGAGGTCCTGGCCCGAGGGATCTGGCCTCGGTGGTCGCCCGTCGATGACCGGCTCGCCTTCGTCGGCCGGGCCGACGCCAACTGGGACGTCTACCTCCGGTCGGAGAACGGCCTGGGTCTAGCTCGACTGACCGACGACCCGGCGCTCGATACCCAGCCTGCCTGGTCGGCCGACGGCCAGTCGATCCTCTTCCTCTCGGATCGAGGGAATCGCTGGGACCTCTACCGGGTCCGGGCCGAGGCTGGGGGGCGGCTCGATCGCTTGACGGATCACGTCCGTCGCGAGGATCATCCCTCGCCCAGTCCCGACACTCGGTTTGTCGCCTTCGTCGAGAGTCGCGGTCGTCCCGAAGGGTCGATCCTGATCCTCGACCTGGATCGGGGGACGGTCCACCCTTTTCCCGAGAAGTCCGACGGCGATCGAGACCCCGCCTGGTCGCCCGACGGGGGGTCGATCGCCTTCATCAGCCGGAGGCCGGGCCCCTTGCTTCCCTCGGGGGGCTCCCGCCCGTAAATCCAGGCGGCTTACTTCTTTCGCTTCGGCTCGTCGGCGGTCTTGCCCGACTTGTCGGCGATCACCTTGGGCTCGAGCGACCGGGAGCTGATGTAGCAGATCAGGTCCTGGACCTTGGCGGGTTTGCCGTCGGTGGCCGGGACCAGCCGGATGGTTCGCCGGACCGTCTTGGCGGCCTGGTTGGGTTCTTTGAGGGTGATCGCGAACGTGCAATCGCGGTCGGCGCTGAGGGACTCGACCTCGAACGGGTCGAGCACGATCGAGCCGTCGACCATCTTCTTTTGATGCGACTTGGTATCGATCTTGATGGTCTCGAACCGACAACCCGCGTGAGCCGGTTTGATCTCGACCTCGCCTCCCGAGGCGGAGAGACCATCGAGCCGGACGACCAGGCTCACCTTTTGCTTGACCGAGGGTGGCTCAGCGGCCTGAGCGGTCGGGGCAAGGAGCCCCGAGACCGAGGCGACGAGCGTCAAAGCGGCCATCCATGACCAGCCTTGCATGCGTATCCCACTCCTTCCGGGTCAAGTCTCTGATCGGTTCGGTCGATGACGGAAACATCCCCGGTCCCTCGGGGTGCCGCGCCCTCTTCCAGGGCGGATTCGACGATCAGCGGCGGCAAGATAACCGTCCTTGGTTTCGCCGACAAGCCCATTCGAAATCCGGGTCGCAGACCGACAGCGAAGGGTCAAATCGTCCGACCGCCGTCGACGACCAGAACCTGCCCCGTCATCAGGCTGGTCTGATCGGCCAGAAAGAGCACGACGGCGGCCACGTCGTCGGCCGTCGCGGGGCGTTTCAACGGGGTCAGGTGCATGGCGGACTCGATCATTTCCGGATGATCGGCGAGCCACCGGGTCGTCACGGGCCCTGGTGCGACGGCGTTGACCCGGACCTCGGGCGCGAACGCCTTGGCCAGGCTCTTGGTCAGGGTGATCACCGCCCCCTTGCTCGCCGCGTAGGCGATCGAGCTTCCCGAACCGGCCACCCCGGCCACCGAGGCGACGTTGACGATGTTTCCGCCTCGATGCTTCAGCAAGGGCATCGCCGCCCGGCAGGCGAAAAAGGTCCCTTTCAGGTTCACGTTGAGAATGTCGTCCCAGACTTTCCCGGTCAGGCCGTCGAGGTCGGTGTGCGGCACGAAATAGGTGGTCGCCGCGTTGTTGACCAGGACGTCGAGCCCGCCGAACGACTCGACCGTTCGCTCGACCATCACCCGGACCGCCGTGTCGTCGGCGACGTCCGCCTCGACCACGAGCGCCTGACTGCCTCGCGATCGGACCCCTTCAGCGGTCTCCTCCGCCTCGTCCTTCGACTTCGAGTAATTCACGGTGACCGAGAAGCCCCGCTCGGCAAATCGCCAGGCCACCGCCCGGCCAATCCCGGTGGCCGACCCCGTCACTAGCGCGACGCGACTCTGTTCCATGGCGGTCGACCAGCCTTCATGAAAAGCAACCCGTGACCTCCGATTCTGAAGACTGATGATGGCATGACTCTGGTCTGAACGCAAGAAACCAGGTCATCACGAAACAACCCGCGAGAATCCCGATGGATCCGTCGCGGGTCGGTCTTCTCGGAGATTCATGGGCCCGGATCAACAAAATGAGCCGGTCGAGGCGTTCGACATCTGCGGCCCCTGGATCGACCAGCGAGCCACGATGGCGGTGACATTGTCGGGTCCACCGGCTTCGAGGGACTGAGCGATGAGCCGGTCGGCGGCCTCGGCGGGGTCGGGGCATTTTGCCAGCGTCCGGGCGATCTGGTCATCGGGAACCGGCTCGCTCAGGCCGTCGGTGCAAAGCAGGAGGACGTCGTCGTGCTCCAGGCGGATCTTGTGGATCTCGGCATGAACCCCGGCGTTGGGACCGCCGATGACGTTGGTGATGACATTGCGACGGGCATGGGTCCTGGCATCCTCGGGCGAGAGGACGCCCCCTGAGATCAGAAGCTGAACCAGGGTGTGGTCGCTGGTGATCTGTTCGAGCGTCCCCTGGCGATATAGGTAGGCCCGGGAGTCACCCGCGTGGACGATGTAGAGGTCCTGGCCCACGCTGTAAGCCATGGTCAGGGTGGTGCCCATCCCATAAAACTTGGCGTTGGCCTCGGCCTCATCGACGACGGCCTGGTCGGCAAGCTCAAGACTCTTGCGAAGTTCATCAACCAGCTGGTTCTCATCCGACTTGCCGAGATGGAGGAACCACTTCAAGGTGTTGAGGGCAAAGGTCTCGACGCTTTCCACAGCCAGGGCGCTGGCACGCTCGCCGGCGGCGGCACCGCCCATGCCGTCGGCGACGACCATGAGATAACCGTCCTCATCGGAGAACCGCGTCTGGCCACTATGCGAGAGGCTGGTCTGGCAGATCTGCATCGCCTTGGCCAGCCGGGCGACCAGGAAGTGATCTTCATTGTTCGTGCGGACCCGGCCTTGATGGGTCTGGCCGCTATATTTGATTTTCACTCGTGAAGTCACCGAAGTTGCGGGAAGATGGTCGACCGTGTCCGTCGCGGAGTGGTCACTGACCGCGACTGGCTGGGCAGGATCCATCGGCATCCTCGCGATCCGCGTCGGGAACCCCGTCGCCTCGGACCAGTCCGAGACCGATGGAATTCAGCCATGCAAAGGCCACGCCAATGTCTCTTCAATTCAGCGACTCGACCGGCTGGCGGATCTGAGACTTCTCGTGAGCCAGAAATTCTTCACGAGCCCTGGGTTGAACGGAGAACCGGATACCGATTCTCCGGGTGAAGTTGATCCACTGGTCGAGCAAGACATAGAAGACGGGCGTGACGATCAGGGCGAGGACCAGCGAGAGCGCCTGGCCGCCGATGATCACCTTGGCCATGCTGGCTCGGGCTCCGGCACCGGGTCCCTGACCGAGCGCGATCGGGACCATCGCGGCGACGAGCATCGCCGTCGTCATCAGGATCGGGCGGAGCCTCGTATGATTCGCCTCGAGAATGGCCTCGTGTCGGCTCAACCCTCTCGCTCGGAGCTGGTTGGTCGAATCCACCTGCAAGATCCCGTTCTTCTTGACGATCCCGACCAGCATGAACAGGCCGAACATCGCATAGATGTCCATCGGGGAATTGAACAGGACCAGAGAAAGCAGGCCGAACGGGATCGTGACCGGCAGGGCCATCATGATCGCCACGGGCTGCGTCCAGCTCTCGAACTGGGCGGCAAGGATCAGGTACATGAACAAGAAGGAGAGACCAAAGGCGATCAGAAAGTATTTGCCCGTTTCGGCCATGGCCTTGGCCTGACCGCTGAGGACGAATCCGTATTCAGGAGGCAGGTTCATCTCATCGAGGATCGCGGTCGCCCGGCTCACGGCGTCGCCGAGCTGGATCGACTCGGGATTACCGAGCACGGTCACGATCCGCTGCCGACCATAGCGCTCGATCTCGGTCGGCCCGAGCGAGGGCTGGAGCGTGGCCATGTTGCCCAGCTCGACCAGCCCGGCCCGGGTCGAGGGCAGTCGAAGGCTGGCGACGTTCCGGGCCGAGTCGCGATCGGAAGGCTTGGCGCGGAGCCAGACGTCGTATTGCTCGTCCCCTTCCTTGAACTTCGAGACGGGTCGGCCACCGACCAGAATCCGCAAGCTGTCGGCGATCGTCCCGACGGGGATGCCGAAGTCGCTGGCTCGCTCGCGGTCGATCGAGACCTGAACCTCGGGCTTGGCCAGCGAGAGCGTGGTATCGAGGTCGGAGATTCCGCCCGCTTCCTTGAGCTTCTCGACGAGTGTGTCCGCATATTCTTCGAGCTTCGCCAGGTCCGGACCGGAAAGATTGACCTGGAACGTCTGCGACCGGCTGCCGCCCTGGAACTGCGAGACGTCGTTGACGCTGCAACGGAGGTCGGGATACTCGGCCAGGAGCTTGCGGGCATCGTTCTGGACGTCGAACTGGGTGTACTTCTCCTTGCGATCTTCAAGGTCTTCGAGCCGGATGTAGATCGTTCCCTTGGTGACGTTGCCTTCTCCCTTGACGACTCGGCCGCCGGCGACCTCGCCGGTGTTGGTGAAGATATGCTGGACCCCCCGGAGCTTCCAGAGCCGGGTCTCGATCTCCTTGAGGGTCTGGTCGGTCCGATCCAGGGTGTACCCCTCGGGCGCGGTGACAACGACCTCGAACTCGCTCTGGTCGTCGCGCGGGACAAACCCCATCTGGAGCAGACGACCGATCGGCACCGTGCTGGCGATGACCCCGATCGTCAGCAGGACGACCAGCCACTTGAACCGGAGGGCCAGCTTCAAGGTTGCGCCATAGCTGCCATCGATCGCCCGCCAGATGAAGCCATCCTTCGACTTGGCGTGCCCCGCCTCGCCCGGTTCGAGCTTGAGGAATCGCGAGCAAAGCATCGGCGTCAAGGTGAAAGAGACGAACAGGCTCATCATGACCGAGAACGCCACCACGAACCCGAAGCTCGAAAAGAATCGGCCGACGATCCCGCCCATGAAGGCCACCGGCAGGAAGATGACGACCAGCGAGAGGCTCGTCGCCAGGACCGCCAGGGCGATCTCACTGGTGCCGACCCTCGCGGCCTCCATCGCGTCCATGCCGTCCTCTTCCATGTGGCGGAAGATGTTCTCGTGGACCACCACCGCGTCGTCGATCACGATCCCGATCGCCAGGATCAGGGCCAGCATCGTGATATTGTTGAGCGTGAATCCCATATACGACATGAACAGGAAGGTCGGGATGATCGAGGTCGGAATGGCCAGGGTCGCGATGATGGTCGTCCGCCAGTCGCGGATGAACAGGAGGATCGTCACCGAGACCAGACCGGCGGCGAGCAGGAGGTGGAACTTGACCTCCTCGATCGACTTCCGGACGAACCGCGACGTGTCGCGAGTGACCACGATATTGAGGTCGGGCGGCAGGGCTAACTTCACCTCTTCGAGACGCTCGGTCAGGTCATCGACCACCTTGACCGTGTTCACCCCCGACTGCTTCTGGATCGAGAGACTGACGGCGTTCTCGCCGTCGAGTCGGGCCCGGGTCCGGGGTTCTTCGAACGAGTCGACCGCCTGCCCGACGTCCTTGATCCGGACGGGCGTCCCGTTCTTGTTGGTGATGATCAGGTCATCGAACTGGGGCGCCGAGTTGAGCCGGCCGAGGGTCCGCAGGACCATCTCGCGAGTCCCCTGGTCGATCCGGCCGCCGGGCTGTTCAAGGTTCTGACGTTCGAGCGCCGTCCGGACGTCTTCGATCGAGAGCGCATACGCGGCCAGCCGGTCGGCCTCGACGGTCACGTTGATCGACCGGGTCCGACCGCCGATCAGGTTGATCGCACCGACTCCGGCCACGGTTTCGAGCCGTTCCTTGATCCGCTTGCGGGCCAGCTCCGTCACTTCGCGGAGGTCGCGGCGGCCGGAGATCGCCAGGGTCATGACCGGCATGGCGTCGGTGTCGAACTTGTTGACGATGGGAGTCTCGGTGCCGTCGGGCAGGTTGGCCAGGATCGAGCTGACCTTGTCGCGGACCTCCTGCGCGCCGACGTCACCGTTCTTGGACAGGAGGAACTGGACGGTGACGACCGAGATCCCTTCCTGGGTGGACGACCGGAGCTCGTCGATCCCCGAGACCGTGTTGATGATGTCCTCGATCGGCTTGGTGACGGTCGTTTCCATCTCCTCGACGCTGGCGCCGGAGAGGCTGGTCGTGACCGTGCAGACCGGGAAATCGACGTTCGGGAAGAGATCAACCCCGAGGTTTCCATAAGCCACGATGCCGAGCACGACCGGCATCGCCACGAGCACCCACGTGAACACCGGGCGCTTGATGCAGACGTCGGAGATCGTCATCGAAGGCACTCCAGGATGGGAACCATGTGTCATCTTCCATCGGTCATTCTTGGACTGTCATCCGCCCGACGTCTTGATCGACTCAGAGACTTCCGGCTTCGGCGTCGTCGCCGCGGACGACTTCACGAGCACCGGTGTGCCGTCGGCAAGTTGCGACTGGCCGGTCGTGACCACCTTGGCCAGCTCGGGCAGGGGGGAGAGCAGCTCGACCCAGCCGGGGCCTTCCTTGCCGGTGACGACCTCGATGGCCCGGGCCTTCTTGCCGTCCCCCTCGACGACGAAGAGCTTGGTCACGCCGGCGAACCGGACGATCGCGTCGAGCGGCACGATGATCGCCTTCGCGTTGCGGTCGGTGACGATCTCGGCCTTGGCGAACCCGCCCGGCCGGAGCTTCCCCGAGTCGTTGGGCACGGCGGCCTCGACCTGGAACGTCCGGCTGGTCGAGTCGACGACCGGGTTGATCCGGGTCACCTTGCCCGGAAAATGCTGGCCGGGGTACGACCCGACGAAGACTCGAACTTCCTGATCCACCTTGACCTCGGACACGAATCGCTCGGGAATGTTGAGCCAGAGCCGGAGCGGGTTCTCGATCACCAGTTCGAAGGCGGCGTCGCCCTCGCGGATCATCTGGCCCTCGGAGACCGACTTCTTCGAGACCGCGTAGGAAAGCTGCGAATTCATCCCGGCGGGAACCTGGCTGGGTCGCGGGGCCCGGATCTCCATATCGTTGAGGGCGGAGGCCATGATCTTGACGCGGACCCAGGCCGACAGGGCGCTGACGATCACCGACCGGGCGGTCAGGATCGCGTTGTCGAGCCCGGCCTGAGCGTTCCGGAGATCGTTCTCGGCGTTCTGCAGATCTTGCTTCATCCCCGCGCCCTTGGTCATCAGGCTCTTTTCGCGGGCAAGGTTTTGCTGCATCCGGTCGACGGAAACCTGAGCCTGGATGACCGTGGGCAGGCTATAGATCTTGATATCCTTTTCGAGCGGCGGCGAATCGGGCAGTTCCGGCGCGAACACACCGACCTTGGCAAGCTCGGCCTGCAACTGCTTCCTGGCCTGGTCGAGAGCCAGTTCGGCGTCATTCTTCTCGAACTCGACCAGCAGGTCTCCGGGATTGACCCGGTCGCCGATGTCGTGGAGCACCCGAGCCACCCGCCCGATTTTCTTGGCCCCGACCGTCACCTCATCCCACCCTTTGAGTGTGCCGACGGCGTCGACGGTCCGCTCGATCGACCGCGATTCGACCTCGGCCAGGGTCACCGGAACCACCTTCGGCCCGGTGTTCGCGCCGGCCGATTTGTCCTTCGGACCGCAACCCGTCGCCAGGAGCGGCAGGAACAACAGCGGAGCAAGCGACGCTCTGAGACCTTTCATGACCGGCTCTCCTTGACGCCCGCGAAGTCGAAACCAGGGCGACCAAACCCTTGAAGCAGGTCCACGACCAACCGGTCGGCCAGGCCGGGCTCGAGCGGCTTGCCCAGCATGATGTGGTCCAGCGTGGACGACATGATCAGCCCTCGGATGACCTGCGAGCACGACTCGACCCGCTTCGGGTCGATCACCCCGGCGACCGCCAGCCGCTTCGCGCAGTCGGCAGTCACCGCGTCGATGGCCTCGCCAAACTGGTGCATCTCGACCTGAAGGCTGGAGTTCTGCGGGCCGAAACAGATCGCGTACAGGAATCGGCCGCGATCCGGCTCGTCCGAGGTCAGATTGATATAGGCGGCGAACATCCGTCCGAGGAGGTCCAGCGGGCCGATCGGCTCTTCGAGCAGCCCCCGGAGCGAGGCGATGAACTCGGTCATCGGCTTCGTGAGCAGCGCCTCGGCCAGACCTCGCTTGCTGCCGAAGTGGTAATAAAGCGTGGGCTTCGTCACCCCCGACGCCTCGACGATCTCGCGAACCGAGGTCGCGTCGTATCCTCTTTCCGCGAAAAGCCGGGCGGCGACTCGCGCGATGTGGGAGGCCGCCTCGCCCGAGGTCCGACCATTGGACCCCAAGGTCTCCACCGTCTTCAGATCAGCATCCAAGACGCGACGCTCCTCTCTATACCGAACGGTAGGTATTATGGCCAGATGGACGTTGGCGTCAAGAAAGAATCCCGGCAAGTCGAGCCGATGGGTTGGCGATCGCGGGTCGGTTCCGTTAGGTTTGGTGGCGAGGCTTGGATCGAGAGCGACGGCCAATGGATCGGGAGGACGCCATGTTTTTCGAACGAGCGATCACCAATCAGATCACGATCGGCGACCAGCCCAGCGAGGCCGACCTCGCCCGACTGAAGGCCGAGGGGTACACCGGCGTTGTCAACCTCCGGAACGACGGCGAGCCCGAGCAGCCCCTGAGCACCTCGCTCGAAGGGGAGAAGGTCAAGGCCCTGGGGATGAATTACATCCACATGGGGGTCGGCGGGTCTCCCTTGACCGAGGTCGGCGTGAAGTCGGTCTGTGACTTCATCAACGCCCAGGAAAAGGTGATGGTCCATTGCCGGAAAGGGGGCCGGGCCGCCGCGATCGTCCTGATCCACCAGGCCCAGGCCAACGACTGGAACGCCGCAGACGCCGCGGCCAAAGGGCGAGGCCTCGGCCTGGAGGTCGACGGCGGCCTTCGCTCAATCGTCGAGAATTACCTTGATGACCACCGGCAGGGCTGATCGGTGATGGTCCGTCGACCTTCATTCATCAGCCATCACCGCTTCACCGGCTCGACGCTCCTCCTCCTCGGCTCGGGCCCATTCGCCGATCGCCCGGTAGGCCTGGGCCCGATCGACTCGGTATCGCCGACGGGTCGGTTCGAGCGCGATCGCGGCCTCATAATGCGGCAAGGAGCCCCGGGCGTCTCCTGATCGGGCCTGGATCGTCGCCAGGTGGTAGTGATACCAGGCGTTGGCGGGTTCGAGGAACGTCGCTCGATCGAGCCAGCCGATCGCCGCCGAGGTCCGACCTTGCCGGTCGAGCAGGACGCCCCACTCGTAGCTCGATCGCGCGGAGGTCTCGGTCCGGGGGTCGAGCGGGATCGAGCCCGGAACGTCGTCGAGCCAGTTCCGGAGCGCCTGCCAGGGTTTGGGATCGGCGAACCCCCGGGCCCGGTCGCAGAGGGCCATCCCTCGGAGCGATCCCGCCCGGTCTCGCGAGTCGAACCGGGAGGCGTAGAGAAAGAGCAACTCATCGACGTCGCGGAGGAGTCGAGCCTGTCGAGGTCCGTCGAGTTCCCTCAAGCTCGGCGACTTCGACCAGGCCGGATCGTCGAGGACCCGGAACGGCGCGAGCAGGGCTTCGAGCTTCGCGACGGCTTCGTCGGAGCGACCTTCGAGCCCGATCCACTGAAATCGGGCCGAATTCGCGGCCTTCGCCAGTTGATCGGCTCGCTCGCGAACCTCGGACTTGAGCCGGGCCTGCCCGTGACCGACCACGGCCTGATGATGGAGGTCGACCAGTTCTCGACGCCCCTTGGTGAGCCGGAGCACACCGTCAAACCGGGCTAGCGCGGTCGGGAAATCGTCTTTCCGGAGCGATTGCCGGCCTTCTTCGAGAAGGCTCGACGCCGTCGAGGCGTCCCGGGCTCGATCGCCTTCCTCGCGGAGCGCGGCCATCCCCAGACCCACGGCCGAACCGGCCACCACGGCCACCAGGACCACCCGCTTCCACGACTGCCGGAGTCGGCGAATCGCCCGAACCGACAGCGGCTCGCGGGTCCATCGGAGCGGCGCATCGTCGGCGACGGCCTGGAGATCGGCCGCCAGCTCGGTCGCGTTCGGATAGCGATGACCCGGGTCGGGTTCGAGACAGCGGCGGATCACCCGTTCGAGCGCGGCGGGGATCTCGGGATGATCCTTGCGGAGCCGGGGCGGGGTCGCTCGGCGATCCTCGGCCGCCCGGTGCAGGGCCTCCGGAACCGAGCTTCCCGACGGACTCGGGAACGGCCTCGAACCCGTCAGGGCCTCGTAAAGCAGGACGCCCAGCGAGAAGATGTCGGCCCGGGCGTCGAGCCGGTCGTCCTGGCCCATCGAGACCGCTTCGAGATGCTCCGGCGCCATGTAGGCCAGGGTCCCGCCCAGCCGGTCGGGCTCCAGGTCGGTCCGATCGGCCCAGGGTTCGCCCGCGAGGTTGAAATCCAGGAGCATCGGCAGACCGTCGCCCGTCACGAGCACGTTCGACGGCTTGATATCGCGATGCAAGACCCCCCGGTCGTGGGCATGAGCCAGGGCATCAGCCAGCCTCGAACCCCACCAGGCGATGGCCCGAGCGAAGGGAAGCTTCGCGAGCGTCGATCGCGCCGAGGACCGGGCGGGGCGATCCGTGGAGGATTCCGAAGGATCGAGCCGGTCCAGCGCTTCGAGCAATTCCAGGCCCGTCGGCGCGACCTTGGCTTTGGGATCGGACAAAAGCCTCGCCAGCGTCAGCCGACCGAAGTAGGGCATGCAAAGCAGGTGCGAGCCCGTCGCCGGGTCGATCCGGTACGAGTGGACCGGAACAATGTGGGTGTGCTGGAGCCTCGCCAGGGTCTGGGGCTCGCGGGAGCCGGTCCGGGCCACCTTGAGCGCGACGGGTCGGTCGGCAAGCTGCCGCTCCCTGGCGAGAAAGACCCGGGCGAACGAGCCTCGGCCCAGTTCCTCGACGAGGTGAAAACCCGCGATGGTCTGGCCGACCTCGGGAAAGGGGACCTGTTCGGGACCGGAAACGTGCAGGTCGGTCGAGGCGGCGTTGCCGACCAGTTCGTGGATGTCGAAGACCCG
>Ga0080006_1155952_pt1 | contig 12074 bp, 9 predicted proteins | sample RS3BMetagenome_FD_69209 | JGI IMG/M metagenome (GOLD analysis project Ga0080006, IMG submission 69209) | Ferric oxide microbial mat and aquatic microbial communities from Rainbow Spring, Yellowstone National Park, USA - RS3B (SPADES... ...
CGATGGAGGAGCCGGCTTGGAGCGTAGCCGCTGTCCGCCAGCTCTGGCGCGTTGCTGAGTGGTGTGCTGTGATTGTTGCCCTTACTGGTGTTCTTATCGTTTACGGGGTAGCCAGGCTTATTCCGGCTGACCTTATTTATTCGCGCTACGGACGCGTGCTCGGGGCAAAAGTAGCGCTTTTCGCGGTCGTGATCGCCTATGGCATCTATATTCGCTTGCGCTTGGCGCGCAAAGCGACCGAGCAGGCCGGCCACTATGAATTGGTGCGCGCAATCGGGGTCGAGGCGATATTGTTGATCGGTATAATCGAGTTCGCGGCTCTCCTGGCTCACAGCCGCCTGCCTCATTAGCGACATAAGCTTGCGGCTTTCTCAGCAGCCGTTGCACACCAGCGCCGGCCAGTTCGGCCGTGGGGCGTCAACGCGGCGTGTGGAAGCGAGGGCGGATGCATAGCGCCCTTACATCTGCGGCTGAAAACAGATTATTTTCAAGGCAAAAACTGTCATGAGCATCCCGGGCGCACCCAGAGCAGGGCACATTGAACCCTCGTCAGTTGCGAGCAAAAGCTTAGGCAGAACCGGTTTCTCTGCCGCCTGCTAGCGCGAATTAGCAAAAAGGGTCCGACCGCGCTCGAAAAGTTACGGCGATTCGTACTATTTTCGCCGATCGAGCTTTTGATAACCAGCGGTTAATACTGCGAGGTCGCGCCCGCGCACAACTAGGAATAATATTTGCTTAACCTATTACAGCCATTACAAACGCGTACTGATGAAAGCGACGCTCACCGGACAAAACCACAGCTCAACTTGGTCTCAAGTCGCGGCCTTGAGATCGACACGGCTCTGGAAAGACTGACGTGCCAACGTTCGCTAGGCGCACCAACGGCTGACTAATTCGGGAAGACCGCTTATGAACGACAAATCAACAAGACGCTTTCTTTTTGCTTGCGACTTCGACCAGACTCTAAGCCGCAACGACTCCGGACATGTCTTGAGCGAAATGGTTGGCATTTCCGCTGAGGAGTTTAAACGCAAAGTAACCGGGATGGCGGAGTTGAACCTGGTCCAGCAGGGGGCGGAGCTGGCCTATCTTTTGTTGCATGACCCGCAATTTCGCCAGCGAGTGCGCCGCGAGCACCTGTACGAAACCGGCAAGCGGATCCGCCTCAAGGAAAACATCGCGCTGCTCTATGAAATCCTTGACCACGGGATTGAAGGCTACAGCTTTGATTTCCGCATCCTCTCCGCCGCTCCGGTCGAAGTGATCCAGGCTGCTTTGGAGGGCATCGTGCCCGCCGATCATATTTACGGCACTGAGTTTCGCTACCACGCCAGCGGCGAGATTGACACGATCATCCGCGCCACTGCTGGCTATGGCAAAGTCACCGTGCTGGACCGGCTGCAGGCTGAGCTCAAGCTCGGACCGGATTACATTGTCTACGTCGGCGACGGCAGCTCGGATATCCATGTGATGCTTCACGTGAACACTCGCGACGGCTTCACCATCGCGGCATCCGAGAGCCGCCACGTGGCGCAGATCGCCAAGCGGACCGTGCTCAGCGACAACGCGCTTGCTGTGCTGGTCCCCATTCTCGAAGCTCTGGTGGGCTGGGACCGGGTCAAAATCCGCCATTTTTTCGAGTCGCACGGACTTTTGATCCAGGAATGGGACACGATGCGCGCCGACTGGCTGACGCTTACGCCGGCCGCCGCTCCAGATACCCTATAATTCGGCGCATCACTGAGGGGGCGGAACGCGGCGCGCCTTGACACCGCACGCACGGCCGGCGACTATAAGTGATAAGCTGGCAGCGTGGGAATCAGCGTTTGCCTGCTATCGCGGCTGGGGCAAGTGCTTCGGGAAAAATGGCCTCGGAGCATTGTGCCGGGGTAGCTGCATTGATGCGCATAGCAGTTGATCTAGCGCTCTGTGAAGGCAACGGACGCTGCGCGGGGACGGCCCCGGAGCTTTTCGTTCTCGGCGACGACGATAAAGCGCGCGTGGTGAACCAGACACCGCCGAAGAGCCTGCGGGAAAAGGCTCTTCTGGCCGCCCGTTTGTGTCCGCGCCAGGCAATCACAGTCGTCGAGGAGACGTAAACCAGGGGGGCGGTATCGGCGCGGCGCGCCGCGGCGGACAAGCAACGGTTGCGAAACCGATGGCATTAACGCTCGACTCGCTCGATCTGGTCAACCCTGAACGCTACGTGAGCGAGGGCTACCCGTACGCAGAGTGGGAGTTCCTGCGCCACCGCGCGCCGCTTTTCTGGTATGACCGCCCCAACGTTCGCCCGTTTTGGGCGGTGACCAAGCACGCGGACATAATCGCTATTTCCCGCGCGCCCGAGCTTTTCTTAAGCAGCCGGCGCTTTCCCTTTTTTGTTGTGCCGCGCTCGGACGAAGGCGAGCGCGAGCAGCAGCTGCCGGTACGCAATCTGCTGCAAATGGATCTACCCGAGCATCGGCATTACCGCGCTTTGACGAGCTCCCATTTTACGCCGCGAGCGCTACGCAAGCTCGAGGGCGAGGTCACGGCTATCGCGCGCGCCATCGTGGACGGGCTTTATGCGCGTGCGCGCGGCGCGCCGCCAGCGGTCGAATGCGACTTCGTGCTCGACGTATCCGCCCGCTTGCCGCTGGCAGTGATCGCCGCGATGCTGGGGATCCCGCCCGAGGACCGTGCGACGGTTTTGCGCTGGACCAACGAGGTGATCGGCGGCGCGGACCCCGAGTTTCAGAGTGAGGCGACGCCGGCAGAGACTTCGCTGCGCGCCAAGGACGATCTCTTTCGCTACTTCATGGAGCTTTGCGAGCAGCGACGCCAGACCCCGCGGGAAGACCTGGTCAGCGTACTAGTCGCCGCACGCATCAACGGCGAGCCGCTGCCCGTCTTCGAGCTAATGTCGTACTTTCATCTGCTCGTGGTGGCCGGCAACGAAACCACCCGCAACGCCACTTCCGGCGGGCTGGTGGCCTTGATCCAAAATCCGAACCAGTGGCGGCTTTTACGGGAAAATCCCGCGATGCTGGCGTCGGCAATTGAAGAGATTTTGCGATGGACCTCGCCCGTAATCCAGTTTACGCGCACCGCGGCTCGCGACCTCGAACTGCGCGGACAGCGCATTCGTGAAGGAGAGGATCTCGCGCTTTACTACCCCTCGGCCAACCGCGACGAAGAGGTTTTTGAAGCGCCCAACCGTTTCGATATTACCCGCCAGCCCAACCCGCATCTGGCTTTCGGCATCGGCGAGCATGTGTGCTTGGGGGCCAACCTGGCGCGACTTGAGCTCAAGGCTATCTTTGCAGAACTGCTCCGCAGGGTGGAACACGCCGAGCTCACCGGTCCGATCGAGCGGCTGCGCTCGGTTTTTGTCGGCGGGATAAAGCACCTACCTGTACGGCTTACGCTGCGCCCCACGAGCTGATGCGCAAAAGATGCCCGCACTGCGGGGGGGTCGCGCCTCGCCACCGCGCCGTCAACCAAAAGGCGGGCGCCATTTAAGGCTTAGCGAAACAACCAAGCAGCGGTGCGCAGCGCCGTCGACACTTTATCCCGCTGCGCGGGCGTAAGCTTTGTCGGTTGTCGCTCAAGCGATCGGACGCAAGCGAGCGTACTTCAGCGCCAGAAGCTTGATTCCCGCTCGCTCGAAGTCTACCCACGCCTTGGTCGCTTCTCCACGCCCTTCTATGCGGCGGATGCGGCCTGTACCAAAATTCGGGTGAACCACGCGTGAGCCTACGCGAAGCGGCTTGATTACCGCCTCATTGTCGGTTTCCGCAAAGCTTTCCTCAAAAACTGGATCGCCATCGCCATAGTCAACGTAGGTCGAGCTCGTTGGGGCGGGCGCCGAGGCGCGCGGACTTAAGGCTCCGCAATGACGAATCAACGCAGGATCGATCTCCGACAGAAAGCGCGATGGCCTCGCCTCCTGGCGCAGACCGTAGATTTCGCGCGAGCGCGCGTTGGTGAGGTACAAAAGCTTTTGCGCGCGTGTCATCCCAACGTAGAGGAGACGGCGCTCTTCCTCGAGCTCCGCCTCGGTGTCCTGCGAACGGCTATGAGGGAAAAGTCCTTCCTCCATGCCGGCGATAAAAACCACCGGGTACTCCAACCCCTTGGAGGTGTGAAGCGTCATGAGTGAGACGCCGTCCCATTTGCCAGCCTCGTCAGCCTCGCTCAAAAGCGCCACCGATTCCAGGAACTGCACCAGGGTTCCGGCGCCATGAACGGCATCGAAAGCAGCCGCCGCCGAGAGCAGCTCGCCCACGTTTTCCCGCCTGGCGCCGGCGTCCGCCGAACCCTCGAGATAGACCAGGAACTCGGTCGCGGAAAGAACATCTTCCAACACTTCGCGGACTGCCATCGCGCCAACTCGCTCGCTCAGCGCGCGCATCCATTGATGAAACGCCGTTGCTTTTTTGCCGATTCTAAGCCCGATCTCGCTCACGGCCTCCGCCTGGCCCAGAGCGTCGAAAAGGCTTATCGACCGGCGACGAGCATGCGCCTTAAGCGCTTCAATCGTTCGCGCTCCGATTCCCCGCGGTGGGACGCCGAGCGCGCGTTCAAGGCTGAGCTCATCGGCCGGGTTGGCGAGAACCCTGAGATAGGCGATCAAGTCCTTAATCTCGCGCCGCTCGTAGAAACGCACCCCACCGACCAGGTGATAAGGGACGCGACGGCGTACCAGCGCCTCTTCCAGCGGACGCGACTGCGCGTTAACTCGATAGAAGACCACCATTTCGTTGAGCCGGGCGCGGCCGGCTGCGGCCAGGCGCTGAATTTCGCAAACGATGAACTCGGCTTCATCGCGCTCGCTGAACCCGGTGTAGCAGCTTATTGGCTCTCCGGCCTCGTTGGCGGTCCAAAGCTCCTTGGGCTTGCGGTCGCGGTTGTTGCAGATTAAAGCCTGGGCGGCAGCAAGGATGGTCTTGGTCGAACGATAGTTCTGCTCAAGCTTAAGAATCGCGGCGTCAGGGAAGTCTCGTTCGAAATCGAGAATGTTGCGAATATCAGCACCCCGCCAACGATAGATCGACTGGTCTTCGTCGCCCACGACGCACAGGTTCAGACTCGCACGCGCCAGCGCGCGAACGAGACAGTATTGGACCCGGTTAGTGTCTTGGTACTCATCGACCAGAATGTACTGGAAGCGCTCCTGCCAGCGTTTGAGCGCCTCGGGGTGGTTAGCGAAAAGCTTAAACGCGAGCAGCAGCAAGTCGCCGAAATCAAGCGCGTTCAATGATTGCATCCGCTCCTGGTAGAGACGGTAGATTTCAGCTATCGCCAACTGCTTGGGAGTGCGCGCTGCGCGCGCCAAATCGGCGGGCCATAGAGCTTCGTTCTTCGCCTGCTCGATTTGCGCATAGGCCACTTCAGGCGTTGGCGAATGTCCGAGGTTAGCCGCAGCGACGACCTCGCGCGCCACCGATAATGCGTCGCTCTCATCGAAAACCGCGAAGTTTGCGCGGTAGCCCACAAGCGCCGCCTCCTGGCGCAAAATTCTCGCGCATATTGAATGGAAGGTGCCGATCCAACGCGGGACCAGGCCGTCCCCCACGAGCCGCGCCACGCGCTCGCGCATCTCATTGGCGGCCTTGTTCGTGAAAGTCACCGCGAGAATTTGCTCGGGAGCGGCCTTGCGCTCAGCGAGCAGGTAGGCGATACGATGCGTAAGGACTCGAGTTTTGCCCGACCCGGCGCCGGCGACGATCAGCAGCGGACCATCGAGGGCTAGCGCCGCCGCACGCTGCTCTGGATTTAGGTCATCAAGCGTTATCGGGGCTGTCGAGTTTAGGCGGGCGTCCATGACCATATTGCTCTAGTCGAACAAGACCTTAAAGTTAGCGTTCTCGGCGCGCGCGGCAAAGCCCGTCGGGAATTCGGTACGCCGCAAGGAGTGCTCGAGATGCCCCGCTATCAGCCACGCGACAGATTCTATCGAATGGCGCGCCAAAGAGGCTTGCCCTCACGCGCCGCATTCAAACTGGAAGAACTCTTGGCGCGTTATCACTTGGTTGATCAAGGGTCGCGTGTCCTAGACCTCGGATGCGCTCCCGGCGGATGGCTCGCCGTGTTAGCTCACGCGGTGGGAGCGACTGGGCGGGTGGTCGGAATCGACCTGCAGCCCTGCCTGCCGCCAGCGCCGTCCGTCATCACCTTAGCGGGAGACCTCAACGAACAAAGCTTAAGACAAAAAGCCTATCGCGCACTCGGAGGTTGCGCCGACCTGGTGACCTGCGACATGGCGCCAAAACTTAGCGGCCTTCGCGAACGCGATCAAGAGGCAATGAGCGAGCTTTTTGAGCTGGCTTTGCAAACCGTAACGGAAATTCTTAAGCCTGGTGGCGCGTTTGTGGCCAAGGTTTTCATGAACCCCGAACTCAAGTCCACCATCAAACGCCTTCAAGCGCGGTTTTCAGCGACCAGTCTCGTGCGGCCACTGGCAACGCGTCGGGGGTCGGCTGAACTCTATTTGGTCGCGACCGGATTTTCGCGCAAGGCGAGCAAGTGTGCTAAATGATGATTAAGGGGCAACGCGGTCATGAGAAAGCGCGACAGTTACTCCCTCGCCAGCACCGGCGCCGCTTGGTCCGGGATACACATCTGGGTGCTCGGGATGCTGGTCGTTTTTGGGCTAGGATGCCAGCGGCCGGTCGCGGTCAGCGCCGAAAAGGGAGTTGAAGTCGAGGTTTTACGCCTGGGATTCGACCCCACCGCCGGCACACCGGTGGTCATTTTGCGGGAGAAAATGGGTGATCGGATGCTGCCCATCTGGATCGGCGAACCGGAGGCGCAGGCGATTTTGCTCAAGCTTCACGGCATCGAACCTCCGCGTCCGTTGACCAGCGACCTGCTCAAAACGGTGCTGGATAAGACTGGGAATCGCGTCGATCGGGTAGTGATTAACGACCTACGCAATCAGACCTTTTACGCAACCATCTATCTCGACCATGCCCGCTACAGGATTGACAGTCGGCCCAGCGACGCAATAGCGCTCGCTCTGGCTTGCAAGGCGCCGATTTTCGTGTTGCCGCGGCTGTTTGTGGCGCAGGCACCTGAGCAACCGCAAAAGCCTGATACCACGCTGCCGCAGACCCGAGCGAGCTCCGGTACCGAGTTCATCGCGCTTTTGAAAGCCAGTCGAGCTCGCCGCGCCGATAAAGCCACTGCCAGTTCATGAATAGGGTTGGCCGATTCCGCGGCGCTGAGGACGAACCGTGTTGGCGACCAGGCGTGTCCCCCAAGGGCCAGGCGCAGTAGCCGGCATGAACCGTCGCCTCGTTTCGAGCCCGCCCGTCAAACGGATGAGCGCTGATAGTTAAACACGAGGATCTGGTCCGCCGAGCAGTCGCAACCGATGTTCTCTACACGCAGACGAGCGCTTGAGCGCCTCGCTAACGAAAGGATGCTGTACGCGAGGCGCCAGGGCGGCGAGTTCCGAGCCTGTCTCATTTATCCAAACGTATATCGACTCGGAATGTCCAACCTGGGTTTTCAAGCGATCTACAAAATCTTCGGCGAATCGCCGCGGATGTCGGTCGATCGTGCCTTTTTGCCCGACCGGGACGAGCTTGCGGCCATCCGCGCCCGGCGCGAGCCACTGCTCTCTTTGGAACGCGGCCTCGCGCTGACCGAGTTCGACCTTTTGGCCTTCTCAGTCGCTTTCGAGACCGATTATCTGAATATACTCGCCATCCTAGAGATGGCCGGCATTCCCCGGCGTCGCGAGCAGCGTGTGGGCGCCGACTACCCGCTGATCATCGCTGGCGGGTCAGCAATTTTTCTCAATCCGGAACCGATCGCCGACTTTATCGACCTGTTCCTAATTGGCGAAGGCGAGGAAATGGTGCCCGAATTTCTTGCTCGCTACTTTGAAGCGCACGACCGCCGTCTGGGTCCCCAGGCGCGGCTGCGCGAGCTTGCCCGCGTCGAGGGCGCTTACCTGCCCGATGACTTCACGCCGGTTTACGATGAAGACGGCAGCTTGCGTGGGGTAAACTATCGCGGCTTGGGTTCGCCTCGCGTGAAACGTCGGCTGGTGCGCGATCTCGACCGCTTCGCGACCACCTCGCTGATTTTGACCGACGAATCGGTCTTCGGCGACATGTACCTGGTTGAAGCAAGCCGCGGCTGCCAGTGGGGCTGCAGGTTTTGCGCGGCCGGCTTTATGTATCGTCCGATCCGTTACAGGAGCGCGGATAAGTTGCTGGACCAAGCCAAACTGGGGCTCACTGAACGCGCGGTCGTTGGCCTGGTCGGCGCTGAGATGGCCAGTGTCCCTGGGGTCGAGAAGATCGCCGGCGCAGTGGCGGACTGCGGCGCGCGGCTCTCGCCGTCCTCGCTTAAGGCGGACTGCATCTCAAGCGAGCTTGCACAGGCTCTAGCGCGTGGCGGAACGCAAAGCGTAACGATCGCACCCGAGGCCGGCAGCGAGCGAATGCGCAAAGTTATAAACAAAAATCTCACCGAACCCGAGATTCTGCGTGCGGCGCAGATGCTCACGGCCAACGGTGTCGAGACGCTCAAGCTCTATTTTATGATCGGCTTGCCCGAGGAACGCGACGAAGATGTGCTGGAGATCGCCCGTCTGACAGCCAAGATTTTTGAGTGCGTATGCGATTCGCGCAGCAAGCTTGGGCGCATCACGGTCTCCCTCAATCCCTTCGTGCCCAAGCCGTGGACCCCATTTCAGTGGGACGCGATGGAAGATACGCGCATCCTCAAGCGCAAGATTGCGCGCTTACGCGGCGAGTTCGGAGCAATGAAGCGAGTCGAGCTTGATGCGGAATCGCCTCGCGAGGCCTATTTCCAGACACTGCTTTCCAGAGGCGACCGGCGCGTCGGCAGGATTCTTGAGCTCCTGGCCGCAAAACACTGCGAGGAACCGGGTGAAATCTGGCAGGAGTTGCGGGCGCTCAAGTACGAGACGCCAAGCGCCCCGTTGCGAGAGCTGCCCGACCCGGACACTTACGTGCGCCGCCGTTATGGCTACGAAGAGATCCTGCCTTGGGATTTCATCGATCATCAGGTCCATAAGTGGTTTCTGCTTTCCGAGCGCAAAAAGGCTCATCATGAACACCAAACCAAGCCCTGCAACGTGCTGCGCTGCACAGTATGTGGAGCCTGTTGAACCGAAGAGGTAACCGGCTGGCCGTTGCGCTTTGACGGCGGGCGTTAAGCCGCGCAGCTGACCACGTTTGAAGGCTGTCTGCCTGGCGGTATGGCGCCCAACGGAAGGTAGCGGCGCGCGATTCCCAACGTTCATCGGCACTGCCAACTCTCTGCGTAAAACCCTGCTCCGCGGTTAACCGCACCGCGCTCTTGCTCGGCAAGCGCGGCTCGGAAATAATGCTTTTGTTACGCAACACTCGGTACTATGCGACGCTTGATTTGCGCCACGGCGCTGACATTGTGGCTGGTTTCCCCAGCAAGAAACGCCGTCAGCGGGCCCCCGGACAAAACGTCAACGGCTATAGTGGAAGACGCAGGGCCCGTCGGCGCATCGGAACCTTCCCCTACGGGCGTCACGCCTTCGCCGCCCGGCGCTCACGGCCCAGCCGCTCCGTCCAATCCCACAAGCGCTCAACCCGCTAAGCGCAAAGTCTCGCGCGCGCACCGGCGCAAAGTTCGGGCAGTCGAGAAAATCCCCACGGAGCCGATCGACGTGCGTCTGGAGATAACGCGCGACTCATGGGCTTTCGAGCGCCCCACTCAACGCAGCAGGCGAATCAAGCGAATCCACGCCGGCAAATACGTTCACGTCACGGCGTTGACGCCTTACTACTTGCGCGTCGAGCTGAAAAACGGCACAACCGCCTACGTCGATCCCCAGGTGGTAAAAATGCTTTGGCCTGCCAACAAGATTCTGATGTTGGCCGATGACTCGCCGGTGCGCGAGCGTCCCAACAAATGGGCTAAAGAGTTGGCCGAAGTGAACAAAGGCCACCATGTTCAAGTCGTTGGTGTGGCGCCCGGCTACGTGCAGATCCGCATGCGCAGCGGGCTTGAGGGATTCATACCCTATTCGGTCCTGGAAGGCGGCGCGGCAAGCGTCCCTAAAACCGACCTGCTGCTCAACTGAGCGCTAAGCCTGCGCCATTTTGCCGGCGCTAAACCGGCCTGCCCCCAGTCTTGCGCTGTGCAAGTCGTCCGCTGGTGACAATTGTGACGAAGACGGCGAGTTTTCCGCACCGCCAAAGAACGGCAGCGCCACTGCTCCGATAAGGCTCGCTCTCGATGACGCGCCCGAAAAAAGCGCTGCTTCGGTAGCGCGCCCGAGCGCGCAAGCTCGCCGCCAGCCCCTCCCGCAAGTGGAAACCTGTGCTCCCCCAGACGATAGCTGCACTAGCTGCCAGCGCCGGCAGCGGCAACGATCGCGCGAACCTTCGCGGGGATATCGGAGGCTTGAATGACGTCGCTGATTATCGCGACGGCATCGGCTCCCGCGGTGAGCACCGCGCGCACGTTGGCCTCGCGAATACCCCCGATCGCGACGATCGGCAGCTTGACCGCTGCCCGCACCGCGCGCAAGTTCTCGAGACCTTGGGCCTCGACCGTCTGCTTGAGACCGCCGGGATACATCGGGCCAAACCCGATGTAATCGGCTCCGCCGCGCTCGGCTTTGACGGCTTGCTCCACTGTGTGGGTAGAAATTCCGATGATCGCACGGCTGCCTAGAAGGCGGCGCGCCGCTCTCAAGGGCAAGTCGTCTTGGCCTAGGTGGACGCCGTCGGCGCCGGCCAAAAGCGCTATATCGGGCCGATCGTTCACAAGCAGCAAGGCGCCGACCTGATGGCACAATTCAGCAATCGTAAGCGCAGCCTCAAACTGTACGCGGTCCGACACTTGTTTCAGCCGCAGTTGAATCACGCGCGCGCCGCCCTGGAGCAAAAGGCGGGCTAAATCGACGGGTGATTGACGCGCGGCCGAATCTACGATCCCATAGAACGGCGCAAGTTGCGCTGGGTTCATGCGAGGCTTACTTTGCGCGGCACGATTTTATGTTCGATGATCTTCTTGCGCAGCGTATTGCGATTTAAACCGAGTATGCGCGCAGTCTTAACCTGATTTCCCCCGGCGTAATCTAGGACGAGCTCGATAAGCGCCCGTTCAAAGTCGGCAAGCATGCGGGGATAAAGGTCACGCATTTGTTCATCGCCTAACTGCTCGAACTGGCCACGAATTTGCCGCGCGATCAGGTCGCGCAAAGAGAGGGGATCCTGCGCCGCTTCGGCGGCTCGCGCGACAAAGCTATCCTTGGGCAGCACGATGTCTTCGGCGCGAATGGTGTCGCCCGGGGCCAGCAGCGCCGCACGCAGCACCGTGTTTTCAAGCTCGCGCACGTTGCCCGGCCATCGATACGAACTCAAAAGCGCGCGGGCCTGCGGGCTGACGGCTAGCGCCTTCGTGCCCATTGCGTTCGCCGCCTGCGCAAGAAAGTAGTCGGTCAGTTCGGGGATATCTTCGCGTCTTTCGCGCAGCGGCGGCAGCCAAATCGGTATCACCCGCAGTCGGTAATAGAGGTCTTCGCGAAAACGACGAGCCGCCACCGCGCCCTCCAGCGGCTGGTTGGAAGCGGCAATTATTCTGGCGCGCAAAGGCAAAGCTTCGCCGCCTCCGACGCGCGAAAACTCTCGCTCTTGCAGAACTCGCAAGAGTTTCGGCTGCAGCTCAAGCGGCAGGTCGGCAATTTCGTCCAAGAACAGCGCTCCGGCCCCGGCAAGCTCGAACTTTCCCAACCGGCGCTCCGAAGCCCCGGTAAACGCTCCGCGTTCATGGCCGAACAGCTCGCTCTCGAGCAAGCCCTGGGGTATCGCTGCGCAGTTGACAGCAACGAACGGCTGCGCGAGCCGATGAGAGCGGAAATGAATCGCCCGAGCGACCAGCTCCTTGCCGGTGCCGGTCTCGCCCTCGATAAATACGTTGGCGTCGTTGTTGACTAACCGGCCGATTAGCTTGTAGACCTCCTGCATCGCCGGACTGCGCCCGACCAGCTCGCCTGCGGGGAGTTGAAACGGCGAGATTGGCGCAGCCTCGGGAGCGCGTCCCCCCCTGCTGCGCACACCTCCCCCGCC
>Ga0080006_1138367_pt1 | contig 12073 bp, 9 predicted proteins | sample RS3BMetagenome_FD_69209 | JGI IMG/M metagenome (GOLD analysis project Ga0080006, IMG submission 69209) | Ferric oxide microbial mat and aquatic microbial communities from Rainbow Spring, Yellowstone National Park, USA - RS3B (SPADES... ...
GGTGGCATCCAATGAGCCCGCGCCCGCGCGGCACCGGCCTGCCGCGGCTCGAGCCGCAGTTCGCGGAGCGGTACATCCAGCGCTGGACGCTGCAGTGCCTCGAGGACGCCGGCAGCGAGGGGGGTGCGGAGGGCCTCGCCCGCGACCTCCGCACGCTACGGGAATGAAATAATCACGCGATCCCGACGAATGTCCGTCAAAGGAGGATCTGTTCATGCCGCTGACGTTGAAGATGGTGGCCTCCGAGGTCATGATGTGCGGTCTGAAGAAAGTTCCCGTGGTGGGGACGGCCTTCGAGGTCGTCGACGCCCTCCGTACCAGCCATGCCCATACCGTGATCGGTGATCGGCTGGCGGACATCGAGGACCAGTTGAGCCGGTGGGAGAAGCGTCAGCGCACCCTCGTGGCCGAGGAGATCCAGACTATCCTGGGCAACCTCGCCAGGCCGGGGATGGACGGGGCCTCGCTGACCGAAGAGATTCGCAACCTCCGGCAGATCCAGGAGCAAGGGTGGAACCCCAGCCTCTTCGAAGGGCTGATGCTCAATAGCTCGCACATGGCCGAGTTGAAGCGCAACCCCCACCACTACGGCCGCATCCTCGACGACCGAGACCCGGTCGACCCGGCCCAAGGCATTCACATCCTCCTCGACGCCGACAAAACCCGCGTCCTGGAACTGACCCCGTTCGCCTTCTCGCAGCTCCTGGCCAACCAGGCGAGCGGGGTGCCGGACGCCCGGATGCAGCTGGGCGACGGCATCTGGGCATTTCCGGAAGCAAAAGTGACCACATCACCCGAGCCAAAGGCGAAGACCCCTCCGCCCGCGCAAGGTAAGACGGTGATCGTGCCGCCCCGACCGACCATTACCCCCGCCGACCAGTTCACCAATTCGCTCGGCATGACCATGATCCGGATCGAGCCCGGCGAGTTCCTGATAAGCTCGACCAAATCCCAGATTGACTTGCTTTGGAAGCAGTTTCCCAACGTGAAGCGTGAGTGGCTCGACAGAGAGCAGCCTCAGCATCCGGTCAAGATCACCCGGCCTTTCTACCTGGCGGCGCACCAGGTCACTGTGCGGCAATTCCGCCGTTTCGTCGAGGGCAGCGGATACATTACCGAGGCCGAGTCGACAGGCACAGGAGCTTATGGTCTGATCGGGACGGAATGGAAACGGGACTCGAAGCTCAACTGGCGGAACCCAGGGTTCAAACAGGATGAGGATCATCCGGTGGTCTGCGTGAGCCACAAAGATGCCGTCGCGTTCCTCAACTGGCTGAACGACCAGGAAAAGCAACCCAAGCGGAGCTACCGCTTGCCGACCGAGGCCCAATGGGAGTATGCAGGTCGGGCCGGTACTGCGGGCCTTTACGGGGAGAGCGACGACCCCGAAAGCCTGGTGCGGAGCGCCAAAATCGCCAATGCCTCGCCAAAGAAAATCCTTCCGAACGCGAGTCGAATGCGGGGCGATGATGGGTTCGCGTACACGTCCCCGGTCGGCTCGTTCGAGCCGAACGCCTGGCAACTGTACGACATGATCGGCAACGTCTGGGAATGGTGCGACGATTGGTTCGATGCGAAGTTCTATCATAAGTCGCCCACGGAAAACCCTTGCAATTCGGCCGATAGCTCGAACCGAGTTGTCCGGGGCGGTAGCTGGCGAAACGCTGCCGGGTACTGTCGCGCGGCGTATCGGAGCAGGGACACGCCGACCCACATGAGTGGCACTCTGGGCTTGCGGCTGGCCCGAGTTCCGTCCGGGCAGTAACGACATGCACGCAGTCAAGCAGAACCTGGAGTGGAGGTCGAAGGGCTGGGAGACGGCGAAGCCGCCGGCCCTTCGTACCGGAACGGAAGGCGAAGCGATCGCGGCCAATCTCCTCGAATTTTGCCACTTTTACAACCACCTATATAAGGCGGTTTTAGTAGGACAGGGCTTGCCCTGCCGATGTCTTACGCATCGACGGCAGCGCAAGCCCTGTCCTACGCTGCTGGATCAGTTTCCGTGGGGCGGAGTCGCTGGTCTCGGGCTGGTCTCGTACAATCAATGAGTGAGAAGCGGATGGGCGAGGACCCCGATCGACCCTCGTCGGCATCCGGGTTACGAAGGGGTCCGAGAAGAAGGACCAATCATGGACGAGCCCGAATCGATCCCGTCTCAGCCGTATTACCCTCCACTGGTCGACGAGCAGGGGCCGATCCCGACATTCCGAGCCAAGACTGACGAGAAGGGGCGACTGATCCCCCAGACGCCCGAGGAACGCCATGCGCGCCGAGAGGCGTGGGAACGGCTGGTCAGGCTCCGGGCCACGCAACCGTTGGAAGAAGAGCCGCCCGGCCTGGATGAGGAGATCATGCGGGGCATCGATTCGTACCGCCCCGAGGGCTCGAAGCTCTTCGAGGGGTATTACTGAATGAATCATGGCCCTCTTGGTCCCGCTCGACGCCGGCCCGCTCAACTCGGATACAGCGATCCACTCGTCAAGGCAAGCCGAGCGCCTCCTTCAAGCAGGCATCCACCGCCGTCATGGTCATGGCCGGCAGGAAGCCGATGATCTGGATCGCGTCTCCGCTCACCGTGAATAGGTTCTCGCACTTGACCGCCGATGGCAAGAGGAGGCCCGAATCCTGACCTTCCGGTGTCGAGGGATCGATTCGAAGTTGAGTCGGTTGAGATACGTTGCGAAGGTTGGAAGTGATCGCTGCAACGATCGTGGTCATGAGGCGCCGGTTATTTCGATCGTCCTGCACGATCAGGGCGGGGCGCCTCTTGCTCCCCCCGTCGACGAACGGGATTCGGACGAGCACCACATCGCCTCGCTTCATGATCGCTCCGGATAGTGATCATAAGCATCCATCGCCGGGTCGTCCCAATCTCCCTTCATCGCGTCCCACATGAGTGGAGCGAATGCGTCCGGGCCGACCTCGTCCGACTCGACGAGTGCCCGGATTCGCTCGTAGAGTTCGGCGTCCATCAGGATATACGCCCGCTTCGTCTCGGGGTCTTCGACGCGGAGGGGCGAGCCCCCCGCGTCTTCGATCGCCCGATGCTGCTCGATGGTCAGGGAAATCATGGCTCGCCTCGTTGGTGGAAACCCAGACGACGTCTCACGCCCCGAACTTCTGGAGCCTTCCCGCGTGCGCCATCGCCAGCGGCATGATGTCCTTGGCCAGGATCTGGCCGAGGCCGCCTTGCAGGCAAGGACGCTCGCCGAAGGTCGTCACCAGGTCGGGGCGACTGGTGAGCGGAGCCCAGATCAGGAGCGGGACCGGGTGGAAGCTGTGCGACTTCATCCGCGAGGGGGTCGAGTGGTCGCCGGTGACGATCAGGACGTCGGGCTTGAGCGCCATCAAGGCGGGCATCTCGGCGTCGAGGGCCTCGATCACCTGGACTTTCTTGTCGAACGTCCCGTCCTCGCCCGTGCTATCAGTGTACTTGTAATGGATGAAGAAGAAGTCGTACTTCTCCCACTCGGCCTTGGCGACGGCGAACTGGTCGGCGATGGTCTTGCCGGGTTCGACGACCGTCATGCCGACGAGCCGGGCCAGACCCCGGTACATCGGGTAGACGGCGATGGCGGCGGCCTTGAGGCCGTAGACCTCTTCCATCGTGGCGATGGCGGGAAACTTGGCGAAGCCTCGCATCATCAAGAAGTTGGCCGGGCTCTCGTTCTTGAGGATCTCCTTGGCCTGGCGGAGAAATTCGGCGGCAACCTTCGCGGTCTTCTCCGAGGCGGCGTCGCCGGCCTTCGGCTCCAGGGTGTGCAGGCCGGTCGAGAGCGGGTCGGTGTCGGCCACGTTATCGCCCAGGCCCTCGCCCCGGAATCGGACGACCAGCCGATACTCGCGAACCGGCTCGACCAGGGTCTCGACTCCCTCGACCTTCACGGCCCGGAGCTTCTCGACGAGCTTCTCGCAGACCTCGGTCGGAATCCGGCCGGCCCGGCGGTCGATGACGATCCCGTCGGCGTCGATCGTGCAGAAGTTGCCCCGGATGGCGACGTCTTTCGGGCCGACCTCGACGCCGATCCCGAGGGCTTCGAGGACCCCCCGGCCGATGTCGTTTTCGAGCGGATCGAAACCGAACAGCCCCAGGTGACCCGGGCCGGAGCCGGGGGTGATCCCCGGCGCGACGGGCGTGCTGAGCCCGACGGTCCCCTCGGTGGCGAGCCTGTCGAGGTTGGGGGTTCTGGCGGTCTCAAGTTCAGTCTTGCCGCCCGGCTCGATCGGCAGGCCGCCGAGGCCGTCGGCCACCAGCATCACGATCTTGGTCTTGTTCGACTCTTTGAGCTGGCGGATCAAATCATGCATCGACATGCGAGGCGGGTCCCGGTTGTGGATTCGAAGTCGAGAGGGCGCGGTCGGGTTGGAAAAAGACCGCGCCGGACCCCTTTGGCGTACCCGATTTCCGGGCGACGATGCAAGTGAGGTCTGGAGTAATCTCCCTACCGATTTCTCCCCGGGCCTGGGTTTCTTAAACGGGGTTCCGGGTTGAACGACCCGAGTGACCAGTCGACCCATCTGGCGACCGCAGCCTAGGTAAGGCTGCATTTCCTGGTTCGACGAGGTTGCCGAGCTTGACGCCGTCGCATAATCGGCGGAGATCTGATTCATAGCGACTTCGGAGTGCCCACCAGTCGCGATAGATGAAAATCTTCACCGGCCTCCACGTTCCCGAATACGCCTGGTCGGCGATATCCTCGATGGCATCTCGATAGTGACCGGACAGATGATTGGGCAAATCGTGGAGGCGGCAGCAATGATAAAATCGGTCTTGTTGACGACTTTCAAAGCGCTGAGCGTCTCGGCCGCCCGTTTGAACCTCGCCGAGGCGACTCGCTTGCTCCCAACGCCTCAATTTCCGCTCGGTGTCATCATAAAAATCGGCATCCACAGCCGCGAGGTCGAGGTCTGATTTGTCGTCATGTTGCTGCCAGAGCTTGTCGTTGTTGGGCTTGATGCTGAATCCAATCTGACAACTTCCCCGAAGGATGATGGAACGAGGTGGGACGTTGAAGCAATCGGCGACGTGCTCCAAGAAATTGTAGTATCGATCGAAGGTTAGAAAAGCTTTCGGAGTAGCCTGAAGCAGGTATTGATTGATGAGACGCCGCGGTTCGTTTCGGGCAAGTTCGAAGAACTCCTTCGGTGACCACTCGACCCGCCAATGATCGTCGAGCCTCATCCTTCCCTCATGGGGCTGACGACGACGAGAGGTTGGCGATATGTCCCATCCCTTTGGAACATTGGCTCGTTGAAGGTCAGGCGAACTCTGTGGAAGCGCCCATTGAGTGGATTCGGACAGACAAACACTGATCCCGAAACCTTGCGGTAATCCCATCGGGGGATTTCAGCTCCGCAGATCGGACAGCGGGCGATGTCGCGAAAGCCGCAGTTCGGACAGACCGTAGGGAGGTCTGGGCCGGCGATATTGCCGCAATTCGCGCAAGGCTCGCCGAGTGGTTCAACAGGTTCAAAAACATCCACGTGATCTTTATATGACAAATCCCGCAGGAACTCTTTCACAGTTTGAGGATCGTTCACCATGAATTCGAAGTAGGGTTGCCCGAAAACATCGCGATGAATCCCATTCAAAGGGTGCTCCGGGTCGAGCAGGACGTCAAGACCATCGATTAGTTCCTGCCTGAGACGCGAAGCGATTCGCAATTGTTCATGCCGATCGGGCACCCCCGTAATTGTAATTCTCGTTCTAGGCACTGACCGCCTCCTCTCCTTTATTCAATGTTCCTCAGGTTGTCTTCAGGAATTGTACCAATACAAACCTCGAGCCGCTCTGAGATTCCGTCACACTCATCTCACGGGATCAAGCTCGACCTTCAAGTCCTTGTACCGGACCTCGGTTGCCTCTCCCGAATGAAGCTGGAAGGCGAGGATGCCGCGTTTCGCGCCGGCCGGGTCGTCGAGGGTCACACAGGGTTGGCCGTTGATCGAGGTCCGGATCTTCGAGCCAATACACGAGATCTCATACGTGTTCCACTCGCCGAGCTTCACGTGAGCCTCGCCCGAGTCCTTCCACAGGAGGCCCCGGCCGTTCTCCTCGTAGAGCTTGCCCCACCAGCCGACTCCGACGTCGGCCTGGTAGCCCTTCACCTCGCCGTCGGGCAAGGGCTGGCTGCGGAACTGGATCCCGCTGTTGCCTTCGTTCTTGACGAGCTTGACCTGGACGGTCAGGCGGAAGTCGCCCAGGATCATGTCGGAGCGGAGGAACTCGTTGCGGCTCAGGCCGGCGGTCTTGCCGACGATCTCGCCATTCGCCACCTTCCAGAGCTTCGGGTCGCCGTCCCACCCGAGCAGGTCTCGACCGTTGAAGAGGGAGGGGAGATTTTCCTTCGTCGCCAGGATCGGGACCTGGGTCGGGCTCGCCAGGTAGGCGACGAGTGAACGGATTTCGTGGTCGTTCAAGGTCGCCCAGAGCCCTTCGGGCATCATCGATTGCTCGCTCGGCTTGCGGTCCTCGACCTCGGGCTTCGGGATCGTCAGGGTCTCGTTGGCGGTGACGAGGGTGATCGCGTCCTTGTCCTCGCCTCGGATGATCCCGGTCAGGACCCGGCCGTCTTTTGTGGCGACAACGTGGGCCAGGTAATCCTTGCCGATCAGGGCCGAGGGGTCGTAGACGTTGGTCAGCAAGTAGTCGAGATCCCCCCGGTTCGACCCGGTCAGCTCGGGGCCGACATTGCCGCCGACACCGAAAAGGACATGACACTGCTGACAGGTCCGGGCGAAGACCGACCGGCCGAGGTTGACGTCGGGGGCCTGGCCGGGCTTCGTCAGGAGCTTCGCCTTGGTTTCGGTGATCACCTTGATCCGGTCGCTGGGAGTCTCGCGAGCCGAGCCCCAGACCCGGCCGATGGCGTCGTCGATCTCGCGGTCCTTGTGGTTCTTCAACTGGCGGATCAGGTCGGCCGAGAGGTCGGCGGGCGGGACGCGCTTCTCACCCACGGCCGAGAGCAGGGCCCTGGCGTAGCTCACCCGAGCGGCCAGGGTGTTGAGAGCGTCGCGGCGGTCGCTCGGCGCCAGGCTCGGGTAGACCTTGAGGATCGACCCGGGCGTCTTCGGGTCGTCGAACGAGGCGAGGGCCCGCAGGGCCTGGGCTCGCATCGAGGGATCGTTGAGGAGGGCCTGGAGGCTCGGCACCAGCTCGGCATCCCTAACTTTGAGAAGGGCCGCGAGGGCGTCGCGACGGAGTGAGGGGTTGGCTTTCGGATCGTTGACGACCGCCCGGAAGACGGGCAGGGCGGAGGCGTCGCCGAAGGTCAAGGCGAGTGCCGTGCTCTGCGAGCGGACCTCGGGATCTGGATCGGTCACGAGCTTCGCGAAGACCTCGGGCCAGGCACCGGGTTTCGCGACCGATCGCCGCCCCTTGAGCGCCTCGTTGATCCCGACGAGGATCGTCCGCCGCACGGTCGAGCCCTCCGCCTGTCCGAGGGCCCCGATCAGGTGGTCGAGCGCCTGGTCCGTGCCGATCGCCGCGACCCGTCGGACGGTGAACGGGAAGATCTTCGCGACCTTCGACCCCTGGGCCAGCTTGAGGGCCCGGGCCGGGTCAATCGCCGCGAGGGGCTCGAAGGCGTACCAGTCCATCAAGGGGAGGTTATGGTCGTCGTTGTCCTCGGAATGAGTCAGAAGAGCTTCGAGGGTCGCCCATCGCTGGTCGGGCTCGACCCGCTGGAGGGTCGACGCGAGGCTCAGGCGGACGACCGGCGAGGGGTCGGTCCCGGCGAGTCGGGGCATCACGTCGAGGACGTGGGCGCGGACCTGCTTCTTGACGGCCTTGACGGGTTCGAGATCGGTTTCCAAGGCGTCCTCGAAGGCGAGGCGGATCATCCAGGCGCGGATGTTCTCATCGAAGTCCATCAGCATTTTCTTGGCGCTGAGGAGGTCGATGCCGGAGATCGCGTGCAGGGCCCAGAGCAACCGGAGCCGGAGGATCGGCGACTGGCTCGCGAGATACCCGCGCATCGCGTTGGGGCTGGCGGCGAGGTCCAGCCCTCGCTCGTGCAAGATCCGCAAGGCGTGGCTGGCGTACCACTCGTTCGAGACGTCCATCAACGCAACCAGGCGGGGGCTGGGAAGCTTCGCCAGGTCGGGTGTGCCGGGTTTGGGATCGCCATGGCTGAGCTTGAAGATCCGGCCATTGCTCCGGTCGTGGACGTTGACGCCGTTGTGGTGGCACTGCTGGCGGTCGTACCAGTCGATGAAGTAGACCTGACCATCGGGGCCGTACTTCATGTTGATGATCTGCGACCACGAATCATTGGCCAGGAGGAAGTCGGGCGCGTGATGGCCGATAAAGCCCGAGCCTCTGGGCTCCAGGGTGTCGCGGTTCAGCCTCGCGCCGTGGATGTTGTTCATGAACAGCGATCCGGCATACTCCTCGGGCCAGGCGCCCCCTTGATAGATCATCGCGCCGGAGTGGGCATGGCCGCCGCCGGCGTCGGAGGACTTGCCGTTACCGCCGTGAGGCGTCGCGCCCAGATAATGGCGGTGGTCGGCGATGGTCTTGATATCCTCGTACGTATAAGGATTGAAGTGCGATCCGGCCTGCCGCTCGTACCGGGCCCCCTGGATGACGTGGTAAAGGTGAGGGATGACGCAGGCGGTCTCGAAGAGCTGGCCATGCGGGTCGAAGGCGATGCCCCAGGGGTTACTGGTGCCCTGGGCGAAGACCTCGAACTTGCGGTTGATCGGGTGATAGCGCCAGACCCCCGCGTTGATCGGGGTCCGATCCTTATCGGGCGTGCCGGGCTTGCCGACCTTCGAGTGGGTGAAAACCCCATGCGTCCCGTAAAGCCACCCGTCAGGCCCCCAGGTGAACGTGTTCAGGGTCTCATGCGAATCCTGCCAGCCCCAGCCGTCCAGGAGGATCTCGGGCGGGCCGTCGGGCTTGTCGTCGCCGTTCTTATCGGGAATGAACATCAAATAGGGAGCCGCGCCGACGTAGACGCCGCCGTACCCCAATTCGATCCCGCTGACCAGATTGAGCTTGTCGGCGAAGACTTTCCGCTTATCAAACTTGCCGTCGCCGTCCTCGTCCTCGAAGATCAGGATCTGGTCGCGGGCCTGATCGTCGGGGACCCGGATCGGATAGGAGTACGCCTCGGCGACCCAGAGCCGACCCCGGTCGTCGATGGCGAAGGCGATCGGCTGATGAACGTCGGGCTCGCCCGCGAACAGGGTGACCTTGAACCCCGAAGGGACCGTCATCGCCTTCGCCGCCGCCTCGGGCGAGAGCCCCGCGTGGAGAAAAGCGTCGGCCGTGTTGGCCCGCTTCGGGACCGCCGGCATCTGGTCGTGAACCCGGAAGTCGTCGAAGTTGACGTGCCCCCAGCCTCGGGTGTCGTCGTCGACCAGCCTGACGAAGATCTCCTGGCCGACATGAGGCGACAGGTCGAACGCGACCCGGCTCATGTCTTCCACATCCATCCCCGACGCCTTGGCAACCACCACCCCGTTATCCGCCCGGACCACCTCCGCCCGGGTCGTCGCGAACGACCCCGCGCCAATCAGAAAGCTCACGAACGGCTTACTCAGCTTGAACGGAACCGAGGTCAAGGTCCCCCGAGCCGGGTCGCCCGACCGCTCGTAAGTGCCCACCCAGAACCGCCCCTCGTGGCCGCTTTTCATGTCGCCCCGACGCTTCGCGACGGTATCTCCCTCGACCGGCATCCCGGCAAAGGCGGTCCCCTCGGCGTGCCAGTCCTTGAGCGACCCGGCTTCGAACCCCAGGTTGAGCGGAAACCCCCTGGCATCCACCGGAACCACCCCGATATCGGCCCCGGAGCCAGGCCAACCCCAGGCCAGCAGCACCGCCGCGACGATCGAGAACCCCAGGCGCGAAGGTCTCATGATGGAAGCACCGCTCCGTTGACAACAAAGGAAACCGACGACCTCGGCGGAAAGAGATCCGAGCATACCACCCAGAACATCCCCCGAAAACACCCGAGACGCTCTTGCGAGTCACCTCGCGGGGCGGGATGATCGGAAATCTCGCCCGCCTCGATGCCCCCCGACCGGAGCCTCGCCGTGCCTTCACGCCTGCCCCTCGCCCTGATCCTGATCTGCGGCTCCGGCCTGACCGCCATCGCCGATGACCCGGCCGTCCCCGAACCCTTGAAGCCGCCCGCGTTCGAGGAATTCGTCGTGATCCCCCTCCGGGTCCACGTCCTCTCCTCGACCGACCTGCCCGACCTGAACTGCGCCCTCACCGATGCCGACATCCAGCGCATCCTCGGCAAGGTCAACGGGATCTGGCATCAGGCCGGGGTCCACTGGGGGCTCGAAACCCTGGTCCGCGAACCCGCCGCGAAGCAGAATCAGTTCAAGGTCGCGCTCGAGGCCGACAACGGTGACAAGCTCAACGTCTTCAAGCTCCTCGCCCCTGAAGGCTCGCGGTCGGACCAAGGGGTGGACGTCTATTACATCCACAAGTTCTCGGTCAACGGCGTGTACCTCGGAGCCCGGATGGCCTTCGTCCAGGAGACCGCCCGGCTCCGACCCGTCCCCGGAGGGATCGACGAACCTCTCCCCCGGGTCACCGCGCACGAACTCGGCCACGCCCTCGGCCTGCCCCATCGTCAGGACCGCACGAACCTCCTGGCCTCGGGCAACACCGGCACGACCCTCAACGAGGCCGAGAAGGAAAAAGCCCGGAACCGGGCCGACGCCATGCCCGGCTCGCTCACCGTCGCCGAACTTCGCAAGAAGGTCGAAGAAGCTCTCGCCGGCAAAGAGCCCGCCAAGGCCCGGAAGCTCCTCGGCTGGCTCGCCGAGGTCCCCGGCGAAGGGTCGGCCGAGGCCCGGAAGCAGCTCGACGCGATCCCGGCCGAGGCCGAGAAGAAGACCGAGGCCGGGGCGGGATCTCCTTGAGTGGGAGGATTCCGACTCGATCGGCTACGATCCTCCCTAAAACTCGTCGGGTTCGTAGGCGAGCCTCCACCCCGGGCTGGTCAGCGGCCGATGGCCGGGCGGGTGGGGCTCGGTCAGGGGTGTGTACAACTCCGGCCGACGGGCCCGGAGATAGCGGCGGCCCGGGGCCTGTTCGAAGGCGTCGGCCGTCAGCAGGCCGACGACCACGTCGTCTCCCAGTTCGTGGCTCTCCGCGATCACCTCGCCGTCGGGCCCGAGGATCATCGCCAGGCCCGGCTTGATCGTGTCATAATCGCGGCCGATATTGTTGGCGAAGACGGCGAAGACCCCGTTCTCCCAGGCCCGCGCCGGCAGCCACCGCATCAGCCACCCTCGACCTTTCGGCCCCCGAAATTCCTGACGGAGCCGCGCCGGGTCGCGCAAGCGGTTGTCCCAGAGCGCCGGGTCCACCGACCCTCGGCCCGGCATCGGCGACGGCGTGCAACCCGTGACGTGCGGCATGACGACCACCTCGGCGCCGAGGAGGGCGGTCGCCCGGACGTTCTCGGGCAGGTTGTTGTCGTAGCAGATCAGGAAGCCGATCTTGACCCCCCGGATCTCGGCGACGAGGTAGCCCCGGCCCGGCGTCAGGTGCGGGCTGATGAACGGGTGGAGCTTGTGGTACCGGGCGAGCAGCCCCTCCGGGCCGACGGCCACGTACGACTTGTAGAGCCTGCCGTCGGGCTCCCGCTCGATCAAACCGGCCATGACGACGACGTCCGACTCGCGAGCGATCTCGACGAGCCTGGCGACCGACGGCCCCTCGGGCACGGGCTCGGCCAGGGCGTCCAGCTCGTCCCGCGAGAGGGTTTGCAGGAAGGTGTACGCCGTCACGCTGCATTCGTGGAAGCAGACGATCTCGGCCCCCCGTGCCGAGGCGACCCGCGACAGCTCGCGAATCCGACCCAGATTATAAGGCTTGTCGCCGTCGCGATGCTCGAATTGCGCGGTGGCGATGCGAATATTGCGCACGGTCGGTTGTCCTCGGTCCTTTGATCTGCGACCAGCGGCCATCGGGGAGATTGTCGAGGGCAACCGCCCCGAATTCAAGCCTCCCGGGGGCGAACCCAGGGTCGATCAGTTCTTCAAACTGGGTCAGAGGCTTGACCCCTGGGGGGCCGGGGCCCGGCGGAGCAGGGCGCCCGGGCGG
>Ga0080006_1134664_pt1 | contig 12070 bp, 10 predicted proteins | sample RS3BMetagenome_FD_69209 | JGI IMG/M metagenome (GOLD analysis project Ga0080006, IMG submission 69209) | Ferric oxide microbial mat and aquatic microbial communities from Rainbow Spring, Yellowstone National Park, USA - RS3B (SPADES... ...
CGAATCCCCGCATCCAACTCGCTTTGTCCGATACCCTTTGCGGACATTGTCCCCATGGGGACTAGTCCTGAACGACCCTCAACCATACTGCACCTGATAGTTCACTCGACCACCCCGTAAAAACTAGCATAATATACTATATTTGATATTTCAATCCTGTACATTGATCCTCACTCACAGATCAGTTAGCTACTTGCAACAGATGGCAAAACTACTTGCCCCGGAAGTGAGCTGCTCTTTTTTCATGAAATGCCTGAAACCCTTCGTGCAGATCCTCAGTGGCAAGTACCTCGAAGACGGCATCTCCCTCGCTCAAAAGGCCTGAAGAAAGTTCACGACCCCAGCATTCGTAGACCAATCTTTTCATCAGCCCAATAGCACGGGTAGGTCCACCTGCCAACTGCTCGGCTATTTGGGTAGCCCTCGTCAAGACCTCTCCGTCATCCACAACCTCGTTTACCAACCCATAGGACAGAGCATCATCTGCCTTGAGCTTGGCTCCGGTAGCCATCAGCCAAAATGCACGGGCAGTACCTACCAATCTGGTCAATCTCTGAGTTCCACCGGCACCAGGAAATAGTCCTAGTGATGCCTCTGGAAAACCGAATACCGCTCCTTGACCCATTACTCGCACATCGCAAGCGAGTGAAAGCTCTGCACCACCGCCAAGTGCAAACCGTTCTATTGCACAGATAACTGGTTTCTCCAATCTCTCCAATGCATCCTCTACCTCGACCCAACGTCTCATCACCCTGTAGTTGGATCGCGAATGATCACTCATTACCTCTATATCAGCACCAGCACAGTACTTTCCACCAGCGCCTTTGATCAACACGCTTCTCACTCGCTCATCATCGGCCAACTGGTCGACGGTATCCAACATCCCATAGATGATCTCCGGGGTCACTGCATTGACAGGTGGATGCTCCATGGTAACCATGGCCACGCCAGACGGCATCACTTCGACAGAGACGCCATTCAATACCGCACCATCCCCACTCATTCTGTCCTTCACCCTCCTTTGCCTGTTATTACATGCACTGCACAACACTCCGGTGAGCCTCTACCCTCTTCATAGCTCTTCATAGCTGCGACAACAGCGGACGGCTCACCAAGTAATGACCACTCTTCCAGAAAGCACTCCCCTTCTGAGTCCAGTAACAACTTTTGCTGCGTCACGCCAACTCACTTGGTCGATGGGAAGATGCAGACTGCCATCGATAAACTGCGTCAATATCTCATCAACTACCTCTTTAGGAACACGTTGACGCATCATGTTTAATGGCAACAAGCGCACGTCTTGAACCATTAGTTCTGGCAAGAATAGACTGGCTCTTTCCCCAGCCGTATACCCCACCAGCACCGCACGACCTCCTGGCTTGACATCCAAGATCCGCTTGCTCAAAAGAGGACCACCAACGGTATCGATAAGCAGATCTACAGGCTCTATGGGGCTATCATAGGCTACGAGATCAACGGCTTCACTGAACTTCTTGACCTTCTCGGGAGAGCGCACCCAACCTATGACGGTACTGGCTCCCTGCGCTACGGCCAACTGAGCAGCCAACGAACCTACGGATCCACTAGCTCCTGTAACTCCTACGCGTTCGCCTGCTTTCAATGCACCAACTAGGAACAAGGCTGCATAAGCTGCCATAGCCACTGAGCCACATCCAGCCCCAACTGCCATGTCCAAACCATCAGGGAGAAGGGTGACCGCTTGCTTGGGCGCAACTACATACTCTGCCCAAGTTCCTGGCCTAGCTAATCCCAAACCCCCACCGTATACCCTTACTGCCTTTCCTGGAGCAAATGTCTCCTCGTCCACGCCTTCACCTGATCCAACAACATAGCCAGCCCCTTCAAGTCCAGGTATATATGGCAAAGCAGGACGCATGGGAAACTCTCCGGACATGACATCCAGGTCGTGATGGTTTATAGCACTTGCAACTATCCTAACCAGTACCTCACCCTCCTTGAATCGAGGAGGGGAAATGTCTTCGGGTATAGGAGGAATCCCAAACTGGTGAATCCGCAATGCTCGCATCACTTGGGGGAGACTCTCACTCGCCGACATGGGCGGCTTTACCACCTCTGCAACTTTCACCACTGTAGACGTTTTGGATGACTATTCAGTACGAGCGTGGCATGCCAAGATCGTGCTGAGCAACATAGTTGAGAGTCATCTCGTCGGTGACCGGAGCTATGCGGTTGAGTCTCAGGTTACGCCAGTGACGTTCTATGCCTGACTCAGAGATGTACCCTGCTCCTCCAAGAGTTTGGATAGCTGCATCTGCTGCGTCCAAAGAGGCGTGCGTAGCTGAGTATTTTGCCATGGCAGCTTGAATGCCACAGTCCAGCCCATGATCGTACAGCCATGCTGCTTCATAGACTTTCAGCCTTGCGGATGCCAACTCTATGCGAGCATGAGCCAAGGGAAACTGCAGCCCTTGATGAGTGCCGATAGGCTTCCCCCACACCTCTCTGCTCGCTGCATACTCCACTGCTTTACGAATTGCGAGATTCCCTGTTCCAACTGCTGTAGCTGCCAAAATGATCCGCTCTGGGTTCAGAACATCATACATGGGCGACCAAGCATCACCCTCAGGTCCAACTACATTCTCTACTGGGACCTCATAATCGGTGAAGTACACTGCATTGGTGTCCATGAAGTGGTTTCCCATCTTCTTGAACGGCCTTGCTTCGACTGCTGGGTTAGGAAGATCTCCTAACAGGAGCGATATACCTCGCGTACGATGAGCCGGGTCATAAGGCTGAGTCCTGGCCATGACCACTATATGTTTTGAGTGGGCCATCTGGGAGATGAACACCTTCTGCCCATTGATGAAATAGCTATCACCCTTACGAGTCGCTTGAGTGCGGATGGTTGAAATGTTCGACCCTGAATCCGGCTCGGTGAATGCACCAGCCCAGAGGTCCCCTGCTACTAATCCTGGTAGATAAGTCTCCTTCTGCTTCTGGCTGCCATGTCTAGTTATCAGACATCCTGCGAAGACAGGGCCACTCACGAACAGCGCCCCGCCCTCCATACCAGCTCCACCCTCGGATAGGGCCTCTACGGCAATAGCCATCTCCAACAATCCCTTGCCGATCCCTCCGAACTCTTCGGGGATAGCGATACCCAGCAAGTCGTGACTGGCCAAGTCGTTCCAAAACTCTTCGGGAAACTTGTGGTTCTCGTCTACGTCCTGCCAATACTCGTCCTTTAGTCTGCCACCAAGGCCTTTGGCCAACTCTGCCAAGGCTGCTTGATCTTCGTCCAACGCGAAGTCCATCAGCCCTCCTTGCCAGTGTCCGCTTTGTAACTTTCCAAACCAGGTCGGTATGCCCTGCGCTTGAACTGTTCCAATCCTAAGCGAATCCATTCATTCTCACTCAGGTAGGACAGTTCATACAGCTTGGCCAGTTCCATATCTATGGACTTGGGAAAATCTAGTTCTACTGCGGACTCATACACCTGCTTGGTGGAGGCCAAGGCATGGACATTCTTCTTGGCTAAAGACTTAGCTATCTCGTCTACCACCTCATCCAGCTTTTCCCTGGGAACAGCACGGGTAGCCATTCCAAGCGCTACTGCCTCCTTGCCAGTAAAGGTCTCTCCGGTAAGCGCATAGTAGAGAGCCTGTTTTCTGCCCATATTATGAGCAGCTATCCACATGGTTCCTCCACCAGGGAATATACCGAAGTTGATCTCTGACAAACCAAAGGTTGCTTCTTCGGCAGCGACCACGATATCGCACATACCCGCTAGCTGGAAACCATGGCCAAAGCACCAGCCATTTACCTTGGCTATCGTTACTGCCGAAATGAACTTGAGCCTCCGCGACCAGGACACTGCCAGTTGATTCGAGGCATCGAACTTCTCTGGCTCATTGAATGGCTCTAGGAAGCACAGCTCTAGATCCATACCTCCGCAGAAAGCATCACCGGTACCAGTTACCACTACAACCTTCACGCCCTTGTGCGCTTCGATCTCATCGATAGCCTGGTGCATGTTCCGGTGCATCTCCGGACTAAGAGCATTCTTCTTCTCAGGGCGATTAAGCCGTATAGTAGCTATATCTCCCTCTATATCCAGATCAACATGGGTAAACGATGTCAACTTGCCTCCTTATTGTCTTGAACTTCTATGAATGGCAAAAACTTTTTCGCACCTTCACAATCAACAAGATTAAAAAGGTGCTCAAAAGTGCCACAGCCCCACCGACTTTGGCCATACTCCCCAACTTGGACTGCACCAGAATGCGTCCTATGTCAAGAGCATCATCGTCGGAGCTGAACTGGCTACGTTGACTGTATCCCCCTGGAGCAGATGAATGAGACGAGCTGCCATGGTCACCTATACCGGCTCTATGGCCCTCTTCGCTTGCCTCATCTTGCTGACTCTGCTTATCTGCCATTATCTGCTCTTCCAGTCTCTTGGAGAACTCGTCCATAACCCGAGCCCCCACATCCTCGAGCACTCCTTTGCCGAATTGTGCCTGAGGTCCTGTTATCTGCAAATCCGTTTCGGCAATTGCCTTCGATCCCGTCGCTACTGGCTCTAGCCGACTACGTACCGTGGCAACAGCTGATCCTTGCCCCTTAGCTTCTTTTGCACGAAGCAAAATAGTGGCAGATTTCCTCTCCTCGTCTACCTCTGCCAAGGTGGCTTGACCTTTGTAATCCACTGTCATTGGCCCTATACGCAGTCGTATGGTTCCTTTGAATATATTAGGGGGCTCGAAGGACTCCACTTTGGCCCCTGGAACACATTGAGCCACGCTCTCCAGGTCAATCATGTGTGCCCATACGGTCGCAATGTCACTTGCAACCGTGAATTCGTTTTGCAGTATCATTTTCTTCCCTGACTAACTACCACTAACTCGGCTGAGCACACTGACCCCACGAGGAGCTTGCCGCTCTCCACTCTTGAGAAGGTTGTAAACGCGCTCCCATGAGTTGTGACTGTCATAGACTATGGCGTCATCCTTGTTCAAGGTGTCCTGTATGGCATTGCAGACTGCGTGCAGAGCACCGCCGCCACCCTCTCCCATACCTTTTGCCCCATTGGGAGTAAAAGGACTTGGAGATTCGATGTAGCCGGTTCTTATGTCAGGTATATCCAGCGCTGTCCCGACATGGTACTCATAGAATGAAGGCTGCATCAACTGGCCGTCTTCGTCGTAGTCGAACGACTCCCAAAGTGCTGCAGCAATCCCTAGTCCAGCTGCTCCATGTACCTGCCCTTCTACGATAGCTGGATTTATCCTCCTGCCACAGTCGTCAACTGCAGCATAAGCCAGTATCTTTACCTCCCCAGTCTCCTCATCCACCTCTACTACGCAAGCGTGGATTTGACTGGCGTACGTAAGAGTCAAGTTTCCCCACTTGCGAGTGGTATCTGGAACCTGGAATGGAGGAGTATACACATACCGGCACGTCAAGCTGACTTTCTCTCTCAATTCAGGAGTAAGTACAGCATTGTTGGTGTATACCAGGTTGGCTATCCCTATGAACGGTATCGACTTGGATGGATCGCTCTTGGACACACAAGATCCATCCACTAACTCAACCTCATCCTTGTCGAGACCCAAGGCGTAAGCCCCGACTTCCAAGATCTCATCCCTCAGCTTTTGCGCAGCACCCATGACTGCTCCTAGGCCGGTCACTGCAAACTGGCTTGCATAGGTTCCTGAGAAACCAATGTAGGAGTTGTTGGCCTGTTCGAATCCAACAGTAACTGTCACTTTATCTGGAGAGAGATTGAGTATATCTGCAGCTACCTGAGCTGAGGTTGTCTCATGGCCTTGACCCTGAGGAGAGGTACCCAAATTGATGTTTACCTCACCGTATAGATCAAGCTTGGCAATGGCAGCTTCACCATTGCCCGAAAAGGGAAGCTCAGGGTTGATGATGCGAGCCTGTCCAAAGTTGTTCGTTCCTGAGTCCAGGGTGCTCCCAACGCCGATTCCAATTCGCTTTCCTTTCCCCTTGCCTAGCTCCTTTTGTCGTTCCCGCCAGTAATCGGCATTCACGAGTTCCAAGGCCATGTCCAAGGAACGAGGGAGATCACCGGAGTCGTAGACACAGCCATTGGGAGTTTCGTAAGGATAGTCCTCAGGTCGGATGAAGTTGATCTTGCGTAGCTCTATCGGATCAAAGCCCAGCTCTCTTGCCACGGTGTCAACTATTCTCTCCACCAACCACAGATGCTGCATACGGGAGTAACCACGGTTGGGTGACACAGGACATTTGTTGGTCAAAGTGGCTGAATAGTCAACTCTTATATGCTTTAGCTTGTAGCACCCCGGCAGCACCTGAGACCAGATGACGCCTCCAAGTGGCTCATAGTGCAGATAAGCACCAACATCGTCATAAGCCCTGGTCTTGAAGCCTAGAATGGTTCCGTCAGCCATTACAGGAACTTCGATATCCAAGAAAGTACGCTCATTGCCATGGGTAGAAGAGAGCAGGTTCTCGGTGCGGTACTCTGTCCATTTCACTGGCCGTCCAGCTTTTTTCGACAGCAGTGCTAGAGCCGCAAGTTGTGGATAAAATCCGATCTTGGTACCGAATGCTCCTCCAATGTCGCGGGAAGAAAACGAGAACTTGTTGATAGGAACACCAAGGGTCGGCCCCATGAACATAGCTGCAAACATCGGCATCTGGTGGTTGGTATTTATGGTCACCACCCCGCTACCAAGATCCCAATCTACCACTGCTCCAGCGGCCTCTATAGGGGTAGAGGAAAAGCGATGGAAGTGTAGGCGGTCGATCTTTACTACATGATCTGCATTTTCAAGCGCCCAGTCGATATCCCCGTAGTCGAAGACTCCATTCCACGCCAAATTGGTCCCAGCTTCTTCATGGAGAATAGGGGCGCTGCTCTCTGCGGCTTCTACGCCATCGACCACAGCTGGAAGAGGATCGTACTCAATCTCTATCAACTCAGCTGCATCCCTTGCATTCTCCCTGGTGTCGGCCAACACAACTGCAACAGCATCACCTTGATAGCGAACCTTGCCTACGGCGAGTGGCCACTCTTCTATATGCGATGCTGCTCCAGGAGCAATTCTAAAGAATGGCTCTTTGCACATTGCCTTCGCCTCTTCCCCAGTGAGAACCGCATAAACTCCGTCTAGGGCAAGTGCAGGCGACACGTCTATGGAGACAATTCGAGCATGGGCATGCGGAGAACGCACGAACCAGGCATAGCCCTGCCCCTGCATGCCCATGTCATCGACAAAAGAACCTTCTCCTTGGAGTAGACGATCATCCTCTTTGCGAGGAATTGCCTGACCAGTCCAGGCGGTGACGCGCTCACGAGTAGCTGTTCTGCCGTTCGAAGCTGCGCTCATTTGCTTACCTCCTTTGCCACGCTGTCACCCAACTCAGCCTGGGTGCTGTCAGCAGCTGCTTTTATCGAGCGAACTATGTTCACGTATCCTGTACAGCGACAAATGTTGCCTTTGATGCCTCTACGAATCTCCTCCTCGGTTGGAGAAGGGTTGTTACGCAGTAAATAAGTGGCAGCCATCAACATCCCCGGAGTGCAGTACCCGCACTGCAAGCCATGGTGGTCGCGAAAGCTTTCCTGCAATGTGCTCAACTCTCCATCGTTCCCAAGACCTTCGACTGTCTCGATAACTGCTCCATCTGCTTGGGGAGCTAACAACATGCAGCTCTTGACCAGCTTGCCGTTCATAATGATCGAGCAGGCTCCACAACTTCCTGTGTCACAGCCAATGTGAGTACCGGTTAGCCCAAGGGTATCTCGTATGAAATGAACCAATAGCTGTCGAGACTCCACAACCCGTCGATAGGTTGTCCCATTGATGGTAACCTCGATTGCCTGAGTGGCACTTTGAGTAATCACTTACTGCCTCCTTCTCCCCTGACCTTGTCAACCGCTTCCAACACTGCTCTTTTGGCAACCACTTGAGCCATCTCCCGCCTGTACTCACTGGATCCGTGGCTATCGGCAACCGGCTCGAAGTCACTCCCAATCAAGGAAGCAGCTCTGGCAATATCCTCCGGAGTGGCGGATGACCCTCTCAACGCTTCTTCCATGGGCTGATAACGCACAGGAACAGGTGCGACTCGCGCCAACACGACTCGTGCATCTTGAATTACGTCGTTAAGCTGGACCCAAGCTGAGGAGCGAACTATTGCTTTCGAGTCTTCACCCACGCTCAAGGATACATAGCCTATGCCTACATCAGATGGAACTCTGGGCACGGTAATGCTCTTCAATATCTCACCAGGCTGTACAGCCGTCATCAAATATCCCTTGAAAAACTCTTCAGCCCGCACCTGTCGCATCCCCTTCGAAGATTGGATGTTCATGGTGGCATCCATGGAAACAAGAAGTGGGGGGAGATTGTTGGTCGGATCGGAGAGACAGCAATTGCCACCTATTGTCCCCCGATTGCGAATTTGCTGATCCTCTATGTGGGAGGCAACCCAGGCTATCATTTCGTGATTGGAACGAACGACCTCCGAGTGGTCCAACTCATCGTAGGTAACGCACGCACCAATCTCGATGGATCCATCGGGATGTGTCTCGATAAAGCGCAGTTCTTCCAGACTAGCTATGTCCACTAAGACATCCACCGATGCCACTCGATGCTTCAAGATATTGACCAAACTTTGTCCACCTGCAAGAAGAGCCGCGCCTTCATTGGACTCTAGGATCTCAATTGCTTGAGCGACGGAGTCGGGACGAACATACTCAACCGATTTCAAAAGCATCGGTTATACCACCTCCATTTACCGTATCTGTCGTTGCCACCTCTTAACCACGAACCTTCCATATCTATACGACCACCTACTGACCTTTGTGAAATAATGAGCTACCCCGAAGATGGATAGATAAAACTAGATGATACTAAGCAATCATAGTTAATTAAGTAGTTAATTAAGTGAAATATTTTATCGCATAAACTATCTAATGTACCCACGTATGAACCATCAAAACTACTCAAAGAAGTCAGTACTACTACCACTAAGTTGTACGCTACTCGTTTTTTTGATCAACTGTCAACTCTAAATTTGCAATTATAAATAGCGGCGGCGGTGCTAACGAGCGAGGATACGATCGCAGATCAAGCCATGAATTCTACGCTTGCACAAGACGACCCCTCGGATGCCCTCTACATCATGCGACGGTCGAGGAATCCACTACCTAAGGCTCGATCAAACAGTACTAACGGTAGGGGATTGGTCTACCCAGGCAGACTCCTTGGCCTTGATCAAACGGTACAAGGCAAGGTGCAATGGAGTCTGCACTCCATGACGAATCCCGGTTCGTACTAGCTCGCCTGTTATGAAATCGACTTCGGTCGGACGCCTTGCCAAAACATCCTCCAGCATTGAAGGGAGGTGTCGATAGGCACCAGAGTCAGTCTCCCCACGTCTGACGGCATGCAGGTTCATCTCCCAAGGATCTTCGTACAATGTTATTCCAGCTGCACGGGCTACTTGCATACCCTCCTCCATCAACCCATGCACTAGATGACCCAAACTCCAGAGATGATCCTCTTCGCGAAAGTGATGATTGTGCGAAAGCTCAGTTAGAGCAGAGACCACATTCACGGTCGCATTGAAGATCAACTTCGACCACTGAGCGGGGCGTACATCCTTCATGGCTTGAACTTTCAGACCAGCTTGTTCGATCAAGTCAGCCACCTTGACTACAGTTTCCCAAGAAGGTGCAGGCTCTCCAGGGCCGATCCAAGTAGGAGTATCCAACTCATATTCAACATAGGTATCCGAGTGCCTGATCCCACTCATGAAGGTCACTCCGGCAATGATCTTCCACGGACCATGGCGTTGGATAATGGCCTCTGCTCCAAGACCATTTTGAGTAGTCATTACGACTGCGTCAGGAGGAACACTGTCAGCCAGTCCTGCAATTGCATCATCGAGATCGGTTGCTTTAGTGCAAACTATGGCCAGCTCAAAAGGGGGCAGCTCCTTCGGATTCGCAGTTGCATTGAGCTTAGCTACGAACTCTGACTTGCCAGAGATGCGTAGCCCCTCTTTGTTAAGAGCCTCTGCATGACTCTCACGCCTGGTAAGAACCCAAACCTCTGATACCCTAGCCAAGTGGGCAGCGAAAAGACTGCCGATGACCCCACCACCAACTACGCAAACTCTCATCTCCGTTTCGATGCACCCTTCGCCAGTCCACCATTGCCCAGGTGTTCAACCAGATCGGTGCTCAACTGGAAGGGTGGGAACCACTTGTTATCATCTATCAGCATGAAAAGGCTCTCTCCACCCAACGCTTGAGAGGTAGCGTTGGCTGTCTCGGCCAAGTGATTGAACAGTTCGGCCGCAGCATAAGCCGGCTCATGATCCTCACATCCTTTGAGTATGCGCTCATGTTCATCTCGCCTTACGCCTATTTCACGCTGAATAGGAGCTGCATGGCGATATCTCTCAGAGGTCTCCCACAGTGGTTGGATCAGCCTCATCAACCACTTAGAACTAGCAGACTTGTAAATCCCCAGGTGGAAGGCGCTATGAGCTGCCCACTGATCAACTGATCCAGTCGGGCTGGAGGTCATGGCATCCAGAGCTGCTCGAGCCATAGAGGAGTTGGATTCGGAGAAACTTACCGCTGCCTTGTACACCGCCAAAGGTTCTAGAACTAGTCTGGCCTCGTAGAATTCACGGAGATCCTCGACGGAGAGCTCGGTTATCCTTGCCCCTTTATGGGGGATGTTCTCCACTAGTCCCATAGCATCCAAGCGTCGTACCGCCTCACGCACCGGCATGGGACTCATTCCGAGCATCTCGCCCAACTCCTCGATAGGTAGACGCGCTCCCGGTTTGAGAACCCCCGTCAATATCGCCTGCCGCAACAGCATAAACGCTTTCTCCGCCAAGGTACGATGTTCCCCTGGACTCAATGGCTCATCATAAAACCCCTTATGTGTCCAGTCCAGATCTATTGACTCAACCATTTGCGTCTCATCCTTCACTGTTGTCGATCGTATAATGATAATGATAGGTCACATCAGTTATTATTGATATGTTTTCATGACTGATATGCATCATTCGCTCGCCATTCCCTCTATATCCTTACCTGATACCCCTAATACCTAATAACCGGAATTCCTTGCAATGCCGACCAATGTCGAGCTAGGTGTCGAGGAGCAAGAGCAATCGCAGAAGAGCCCGTCGTGCATCGCTCAGTCACCTTTCAAGATGCTTAAATACTTGCTCGTACCAGCTAGCTTTGCTCTCGTGAGCAGATCATGTGCAACCAGATACCCCGAGGTCGCATTCAATCCAGCTCCTGGCCAAATACCCGCCCCAACAAGAAAAAGATTGCCTATGGGAGTCCGATATCTGCTCAGCCGTGACGAAGGTCTAAATACAAAATTTTGTCTGAGATGCATGCTACCGGTAATGCTGTCACCTCCAACTAAATTACGATTGTATCTCTCCAAGTCCAAAGGGGATAGAACCTTCCGATCTTGCACAACTTTGGTGAGGCCAGGAGCATAGGACTCCAGTTTCTTGAGTACTCGATCGGCAAATGCCTCAGCTGCACCATCCCAGTCGTGCCCACCAAGTGAACCATACGGATCGTCCTTGATGACCGATGGAAGGGTTCTAACCTGGACCCAAAGCACCTGGCAACCTTCTGGAGCGCGAGATGGGTCGACTGCACTGGTTTGCCCTACTACCAACAAAGGCTCCTTCGGCAATCTACCAGCTAACGAATCAGCATAAGTTCGGGCAAGATCATCGAGATAAGGTCCTATGTGTACATATGCAAATTTGTTGAGTTCATCACCGCCAGCCCAGGGAACCGGCCCGGACAGAGCCAGATGAAGCATCATGGTAGCTGGACCATACCTGTAATGTTGGAGTTCCTTTCGAACACCTACGGGCAGCTCTTCATGCTTGACAAGACCGCCGACCAAGGCCGTAGGTGCCACATTGGCTATCACTGCTTTATTGGCTGCAATCCTTCTGCCATCGGCCAACTCGACACCAACAGCTCGTCCATCTTTAATAACCACCCTTCGCACCTCTGCTCCAAATAACAGCT
>Ga0080006_1099522_pt1 | contig 12063 bp, 12 predicted proteins | sample RS3BMetagenome_FD_69209 | JGI IMG/M metagenome (GOLD analysis project Ga0080006, IMG submission 69209) | Ferric oxide microbial mat and aquatic microbial communities from Rainbow Spring, Yellowstone National Park, USA - RS3B (SPADES... ...
AGGGGTGGGGGGGGCGGGCGAGGAGGGGGAGAGGGGGGTGGGCGCGGTGCGTGGTGTGTTTTTTTTTTCCTTTTCCCCGGGCGTTGAGCAGCATGATGACGAAGACGAAGAAGACCATGATGGCGCCGGAGTAGACGATCACCTGTGCGGCGGCGAGAAATTCGGCTCCGAGGGACCAGTAGAGGACAGCGAGGGACATCATGACGACAACCAGCGAGAGGGCGGAGTTGATGGGGTGGCGCTGCAGGAGGAGATTGAGTGCTCCTGCGACCGCGAGCGCGCCAAAGATGATGAAGAGTGCCAGTTGCATGGTGTTCCGTGGTCCTTTAGTGAATCGCTTGAGACCTTGCAGAGCTTGTTGGCTTCTGTTGATTGTAAATGCTCAGGAACGGCAGTGGAGGTGAAACAAGGGTAACGATTGAGGTGTTTAGCTGCGCAGCGCCATGACGAGGGATGTGATGATGATGTTGGCCATGGCGACGGGCAGAAGAAACTTCCAGCCGAAGCCCATGAGCTGGTCGTAGCGGAAGCGGGGCAGTGTGCCGCGCACCCAGATGAAGAGAAGCAGGAAGGCGAGAACTTTGGCGACGAACCAGAGGATAGGGAAGATGGCGGCGAGTATGTGACCGCCGAAGTCCGCGGGGAGAAGATGACCGAGGGGGCTAGAGGCTCCGCCGAAGAAGAGCAGGGCGGCAACGCAGCTAACGGTGATCATGTTGGCGTACTCGGCCATGAAGAACATGGCGAACTTCATAGAGGAGTACTCGGTGTGGTAGCCGGCGACGAGCTCGGATTCGGCCTCGGGGAGGTCGAAGGGTGCGCGATTGGTCTCGGCGTAGGCGGCCATGATGTAGATGAAGAAGGCGACGAACTGAAAGCCGCCGAAGAAGTTCCAGCTGCGCAGGCCGTGGGCGGACTGACTGTTGACGATGTCGCGCAGGTTGAGCGACTGGGCTCGGAGGACGACCCCGACAAGTGAGAGGCCGAGGGCTAGCTCGTAGCTGATCATCTGGGAGGTAGCTCGGAGGCTGCCGAGGAGAGCGAACTTGTTGTTCGAGGACCAGCCGGAGAGCGCGATGCCGTAGACGCCGATGGAGGTGATGCCGAGGATGACGAGGAGACCAATGTTGAGGTTGGCGATCTCGAACATGTCAACGCCATGGACGCGAGTGACGGCGCCGAAGGGTACCACCGAGATCGAGATTAGCGAGCAGACCAGCGCGATGATCGGAGCGATCAGGAAGAGCGGACGCTCTGCCGCGAGGGGCATGAGGTCTTCCTTGAGGAAGAGCTTGATGCCGTCGGCGAGCGGCTGTAGCAGGCCGAAGGGGCCGACGCGCGAGGGTCCCCAGCGGTTCTGGATGCGACCGAGAACCTTCCGCTCGAGCAGGACGGTGTAGGCGACTGCGGTCAAGGTGATGATCAGAACGACCGCGACCTTGAGGATGCTGAGCAGCAGGAATGTTTCGAATTCGGAGAGATGGATCACGGTGTCGGGTTGGGCTCCTGTGTTCTCTGTGTTCGTTGCTCAGGTGCGCCTAGTCTGCGGCGGTTTCGATCTGGGTGAGGCCGGTTGGCGGGCGAAGGCTCTCGTTGTGCTGCAAGTCGGAAAGCATGGCAGAGTAGCGGCCGAGGGTGCCGGAGGTGAAGAGGGTGTCGTTCGCGGGCAGCACGAGGTCGCGACGGGCCGGCTGGACTGCGATCTGGACGAGCGGCGCGGCGGCGGGTTCGAGGTGCTGGTCGTTGCCGCTGAGGAGTTGCAGGCGGAGGAGATTGTAACCGGGGACGAGGCGCTGGATCTCGTCGAGGATGGCTTGCGTGTCGAAGGGGCTGAGGCGGGGTTCGAGGTTTTGTGCGGTGAGCCAGACGGAGTGGCGGTCGGCTTCGCCGGACTGAGCGCCGCGGGTCTGGCCCATGTCAGCGCGGGTGCCTTTGGGGTGTTCGCCGAACGGGACGAGCGCTTGCATGTTCGCGCCCATCTTGTCGGCGATACGGACGATCATCTCGAAGTCGGTGCGGACGCCGGCGCGGTCTCCGGCCTTGTTGACCTGCTGGAGGTCGCCGTAGCTGTTGGTGACGGAGCCGGATTTTTCGTACAGATTGGCGGCGGGGAGGATGACGTCAGCGAGGGCTGCGGTTTCGGTCAGGAACATGTCTTGGACGACGACGAAGGTGTTGCCCAGTGAAGCAGGGTCGACGCTATAGCGGGCGACGGGATTGGAGCCGACGACGTAAAGCGCGGAGAGTTCGTTGCGGCCGGCGGCTTCGAAGATCTGAAGCATGTCAAGGCCTGGGGCCTGAAGATCGACCGCAGCGCTTGGGGCGGTGTATTCGGTGAAGGGGTGGTTACCGGTCAGCGGAGTGCCGCCGGGGAGGAGATCGGGCAGCAGACCCATGTCGGCAGCGCCGCGCGAATTGACGTAATCAGAGATGAGAGCGAACTTGCGATTGGGCAGGGTGGCGCCGAAGGCGAGGAGGCGCTTGAGGTCTGCGCCGCGGAACTCGGAGCCGAGGAGTACGAGGAGGCTCTCTTCCGCGCGGACGGCGGTGCGGAAGTCGTGGAAGGATTTTGCGTCGACGCCGGGGTGGGTGAGGGAATCGACGGCAGAGTCGTCTCCTGCAAGGAAGCTGGCGAGCGCGCCATAGCTGAAGGGCGCAATGTAGGCGAAGGCCTTGGCCTGGCGGCGAAGCTTGATCTCGGCGGAGTTGGCGACGTAAAGACGGGCGCGGTTGTTGCGGACGTTGGTGCGGATGTTCCACGCGGTGCCGGGCGCCTGGATGGTGGGGTCGCCGCCGAGAATCATGATGGCCGGTGCGGTGAGGGTGTCGCGGAGGGAGGCGGCTTTCGCACCCTGTCCTGCGAGGGCCTGGGCGAAGGTGGCGTAGTCGGCGGTGCGGTGGTGGTCGATGTTGTTGGTGCCGAGCACGGTGCGGGCGAACTTCTGTAGGAGGTACGCCTCTTCGTTGGTGATGCGATTCGAGCCGATGACGCCGATGGACTTGCCGCCGCGAGTGTCGCGGAGTTCGCGGAACTTCTTGCCGACGTGGTCGAGGGCGGTCTCCCAGGAGACGGCTTTCAGTTCGCCGTTGGGCTGGCGGACGAGCGGCTGGGTGATGCGGGTGTCGTTGTTGGCGAAGTCGAAGGCGTAACGGCCCTTGTTGCAGAGGAAGTCGTTGTTGATGCCGGACTTGTCGCGGTTGTCGCCGCGCACGATCTCGCTGCCGTCGGAGGTGCTGCGCACGCCGAGGGTGGTCTTGCAGCCGTCGCCGCAGTGAGTGCAGATGGTGGAGACGTGGTTCATCTCCCAGGGACGGGTCTTGTAGCGGTAGGTGCCGGAGGTGAGCGCGCCTACGGGACAGGCGTCGATGCACATGCCGCACTGCTCGCAGTCCACATGGGCGAGGTCGTCTGGAGACATCTGAGCCGGGACGTTGGGAGCGATGACCGAAGAGCTGCCGCGATTCTGGATGCCGAGCGCGAAGACATCCATGCCTTCGCCGCACATGCGGACGCAGCGGTAGCAGAGAATGCAGCGGGGGCGATCGAAGTAGACGACGGGGGACCACTTCTGCTCGTCGCGATGGTTCTTGGGTTCGGCGTAGAAGCTGTCGGCCGCGCCGTATTTGAAGGTCATGTCTTGCAGCTCGCACTCGCCGCCGGCATCGCAGACGGGACAGTCCAGCGGATGGTTGCCGAGCAGCAGTTGCAGCGTTGCTTTCCGAGCCTGGGCAATCTCGGGCGTCTCGGTCTGGACGACCATGCCTTCGGCGACTGGCGTGGTGCAGGCGGTCTGAAGCTTGGGCATCTTCTCGATGCGGACGACGCACATGCGGCAGGCTGCTTGGAGGGAGAGGCCGGGATAGTAGCAGAAGGCGGGGATCTCGATACCGGCGGTCTTGCAAGCTTCGATGAGCAGGGTGCCGGCGGGGGCGGTGAGTTGTTTGCCGTCTACAGTGAAGGTTACGTCTGGCATTTAGTGTCCTGCTCCAACCAGCTGTTCTACGGTGATGATGGGGGTTCCGGCTTTGTTGCCGGCGATGTAGTCTTCAAACTCTTTGCGGAACTTTTTTACGAAGCCGAGGGTGGGCATGGCGGCGGCATCTCCGAGGGGGCAGAAGGTGCGGCCCATCATGTTTTCGGCAAGGTACTGGACGTTGTCGACGTCTTTCTTGGTGCCGCCTCCGTTGTAGACGCGGGTGAGGGTCTTCTTGATCCAGTCCGTGCCCTCACGGCAGGGGATGCACCAGCCGCAGGATTCATGCTGGTAGAAGGCGATTGTGCGGAGGGCGAACTCTACGATGGAGACGGTCTCGTCGAGGACGACGATGCCACCAGAGCCCAGCATGGTGCCGGCCTTGCCCATCTGGTCGAAGTCGAGGCCGACGTCGATCTCGTCGGCTGTGAGGACGGGGCAGGACGCGCCGCCGGGGACGACGGCTTTGAGTTTCTTGCCGCCCTTGATGCCGCCGGCTACGTCGTAGATGGCCTTGCGGAGCGAGTAGCCCATGGGGAGTTCGTAGACGCCGGGACGCTCGACGTGGCCGGAGATGCCGAAGAGGCGCGTGCCGCCGTTGCGTTCGGTGCCAAGCTTGGCGTAGGCCTCGCCGCCCATCAGCAGGATGTGCGGGGCGTTGGCGATGGTCTCGGCGTTGTTGATGACGGTCGGCCCGCCGTATAGTCCGACGACGGCAGGGAAGGGCGGCTTGATGCGGGGAACGCCTCGCTTGCCTTCGAGCGACTCCATCAGGGCGGACTCTTCGCCGACCTCGTAGGCTCCTGCGCCGGTCTGGGTGATGATGTCGAAGTCGAGGCCGGAGCCGAAGATGTTCTTGCCAAGGAAGCCCTTCGCATAGGCGTCGGCTACGGCCTTTTCGACGATCTTGAGCAGGTAGCGGTATTCGCCGCGCAGGTAGATGAAGCCGAGTTTCGAGCCGATGGCGAGCCCGGCGATCATCGTGCCTTCGATGACCGAATGGGGGTCGTGCAGGAAGAGGACGTGGTCCTTGCAGGTGCCAGGCTCGGACTCGTCGCCGTTGACCAGGACGTACTTCGGCTTCTCCGACGTTTTAGGAACAAAGGACCACTTCATGCCGGTAGGGAAGCCTGCGCCGCCGCGTCCGCGCAGGCCGCTGGCCTTCATCGTGTTGATGATGAAGTTGACCATCTCGGGGCCTTCGGCAATGGCCTTCTGGACGGCCTTGTAACCGTCAAGCTCGATGTACCTGTCGATGTCGGTTGCGCCCATGCCGAAGCGGCGGGAGACGACCTTGACTTCATCGGGATGAGAGACGAGTGCTGGCATTACATCACATCCTTTGGCGGCTCGTTCTGGCCGTGGCCGTCGCGGTACATCTGGAAGAGCACATCGACTTTTTCAGGCGTGAGATCTTCGTGGAAGTCGTAGTTGATCTGCATGGCGGGAGCCCAGCAGCAGGCTCCGATGCATTCGACTTCTTCTAAAGAGAAGACACCATCTTTGGTGGTCTCTTTATGGCCGATGCCAAGCTTGTGTTTGCAGTGGTCGAGAATCTCGTATCCGCCGCGCAACATGCAGGAGATGTTGGTGCAGACCTGCACGTTGTACTTGCCGGCAGGTTTGGTGCGCAGCATGGAGTAGTACGAGAGGACGTTGCGGACGTCGAGTTCGAGGATGCCGATGCGCTGGGCGATCTCTGCGACGACGGCGTCCGAGACGTAGCCGACCTCGTCCTGTGCGTAGAGCAGCATGGGAACCAGCGCCGAACGCTTGAGCGGATAAATAGTGACGAGTTTGTCGAAGCGCGCGGCCAGCTCCGGCGAAAAGATTGTGTTGGCTACTGTGCTCACTGCATCATCTCCCGCGCCAGCCGTTCTGCGGCAAGGTCCATCTCTTGGGTGGTTTCGTTCAGTTTAACAGTTCCGTCTTCCTGGAGAAGAAAGCTTGACCGATTACCGTTACTGTCTTCCATCTGTTCGTGCGTGAAGCGAAGCCAGGTGCCCGCTACGCGAAGTGTAATCTCGTCTGCGCCGATCTCGACTACCGCGTGATGCCGGCTGCTGAGTCCGTGGGCGGCGGCATAGGAGCGAAGCAGCGATGCCCAGGAGGTCCAAAGCTCGATCCTGAGGCGGGGATCCATCGCTGCCTCAGAGGGGATCATTAGCGATCAATCTCCCCTAGAACGATATCTATGCTTCCGATGACAGCGACTACATCGGCGAGGAGGCGGCCTTTGCACATGGTCTCAAGGGCCTGCAGGGTAGCGTACGACGGATTGCGCATGTGGACGCGGTAGGGTTTGGCGGTGCCATCGGAGACGATGTAGTAGCCCATCTCGCCGCGTGGGGATTCGACCGCCTGGTAGACCTCGCCGGCGGGTACGCCGAAGCCTTCGGTAACGATCTTGAAGTGATGGATGAGAGATTCCATCTGGGTCTTCATCTGTTCGCGGTCGGGCAGGATGATCTTGGGGGCGTCGGCTACGATGCGTCCCGGCGGAATGCCGTCGAGGGCCTGCTGGCAGATCTTGAGGGACTCCCTCATCTCCTGCATGCGGACGACGTAGCGGGCCCAGACGTCACCGTCGTTCGAGACTGGTACGGCGAACTTGAATTTTTCGTAGCCGCTGTAGGGCATGTCGCGGCGGAGGTCCCAGTCGATGCCCGAGGCGCGAAGGGGTGGGCCGGTGACGCCGAGGGCGATGGCGTCGGCAGGGGAGAGGTAGCCTACGCCTTTGAGACGATTCATCCAGATGGGATTGCCGGTGAGCAGGTTCTCGTACTGGTCGATGGCCGCGGGCATCTTGTTGAGGAAGTCCTGGACCTGCTTGTAGAAGTCCAGCGGCGGCTCGAGCGAGAGACCGCCGATGCGGAAGTAGCTGGTCATCATGCGCTGGCCAGAAACATTTTCATAGATGCGCATGATGTCTTCGCGCTCCCGCCAGCAGTAGAGGAAGATGGTGAGCGCGCCGATATCCATGGCGTGGGTGCCGAGCCAGACGAGGTGCGACTGGACGCGGGTGAGTTCGTTGAGCAGGACGCGGAGGTACTGGGCGCGTTCTGGGATCTCGAGGCCTAACAACTTCTCTACGCCCAGGCAGTAGGCGAGGTTGTTGGTCATGGGGCAGAGATAGTCGATGCGGTCGGTAAGGGGGACGACCTGCTGGTAGAACTTGGCCTCGCAGGTTTTTTCGATGCCGGTGTGGAGATAGCCGATGTCGGGAGCAAGGGAGACTACGGTCTCGCCGTCAATTTCAAGGACCAGACGAAGCACACCGTGGGTAGACGGGTGCTGCGGGCCCATGTTGATGACCATGGTCTGGTCTTTGCCTTCGGGATTCTGGCGGTTGCGGGCGGAGTTTGCAACGACATCTTCTACGCCGGGATCGAAGGCGGCGGCGCCTTGAATGTCTTCCACATCGTGTATAGGGGGAGTCATTAGCGGTAGCCCTCCACGGGGTAGTCCTTGCGCAGGGGGTGGCCCTGCCAGTCTTCCGGCATCATGATGCGCTTGAGGTTCGGGTGGCCGCCGAAGTGGACGCCGAAAAGATCGAAGACCTCGCGCTCGTAGAAGTTGGCCGAAGGCCAGACGGAGGTGATGCTGTCGATGGCTGCGGAGTCGCTGTCGAGCCGGACGACGAGCCGGACGCGCTGCTTCAGGCTGTGCGAGAGGATGTGGTAGGTGATCTGGAAGCGGGGCTCGGAGGGGAGCCAGTCGACGGCGGTGACGTCTTCGAGGAAGTTGTAATCGGCCTGCTGGACGGCCTTCGCGGCGTCGACAATTCTCTCTCGGGCGATGGTGATGGTGAGTTCGGCACGGTCATACTTCGCGTCCGTGGCGAGATCGGCTAGGGCCTTAACGGCGGCGTCTTCGGGATGCGCTTCGAAGACGGCTTGCTTACCGATGAGGGCGGAGGCGGGGTCGTACATCTAGAGGTCCCCCTTATCGTTGGCCCAGTCGAGGATGCCCTTCTTCCAGACGTAGAAGAGGCCGACGGCTACGAAGCCAAGGTAGACGAGCATCTCGTAGAAGCCGAACATGCGCGAGCCGGTGATGGCGGGCAGGCGGCGGAAGATGACGGCCCAGGGGAGCATGAAGACGGCCTCGACATCGAAGAGGATGAAGAGCATGGCGACCATGTAAAAGCGAACGGTGAAGCGGCCTCGGGCGTCGCCGACGGGGTCCATGCCGCACTCGTAGGCACCGGCTTTGGTGCGTGAATTTTTATGTTTTCCGATGAGGAAGGAGGCGCCCACCATGCCGACTGCAAGGCCTGCCGCGGCCAGCATCTCAAGCACGAGTGGAAGATAGTTCCATATGTACGGGTAGCTCTGCATGGCCATCTTTGACTCTAGAAGTGCGACTGGCAAGTGTCAAGCCAACGGCGGCCAGTTTGTGGGTGTTATCGCAGCAGCGCGGAGTAGATGTCGATAAGGCGATTGCCGAACTGCGCAGAGAGTAGGCCGCCGATGGCGAGGAAGCTGCCAAACGCAAGTTTGGAGGTTCCTTTGGCATTGCCGCGCGCCAGGAGATATGCCCCGTAGACGGCGGCGAAAAGGACTCCGAAGAAAAACGCAAGCATAGCCGGCCAGAAGCCCAGGAAGGCGGCGATCATGGCGAGGAGCTTCACGTCGCCGAGGCCCATACCTTCGCGGTGGCGGAGGGCTTTGTAGAGCCAGCGGATGAGCAGCAGTAGCAGCGCGGCTGCGCAGACGGCGGCGATGCGGCCAAAGATGAGCGTTTCGGGTCCGGTGAGGAAAAGATTGCCGCTGTCGACGACTCCTCCGGGGCTGGTGAGCTGGATGTGATTGTGGGCGAGGCGGACCTGATCTTCGTTGGGCGCAAGGAAGACGGCGCGGATGCAGATGAGGAACAGCGCGATTGCGATGCCTGTGAGGGTGAGGGCGTCGGGGAGGAGCATGGTCTGCCAATCCATGACGGCGAGGCCGATCAGAAGGAAGCCCAGGACGCAAAGGCTCAGGCCAGTGATCCAGAAGTTTACGTAAGACTCTGTCGATAGAGGTATGGATACGGCTGTGAGCAGCGGAAGGAAGCGGAGGGCGATCAGGGCGAACCAGAGCCCGGTGATGAGTTCAACCGCAGGGTAACGCCAGGAGATTGGCTGCTTGCAATCGCGGCATCGGCCCCGCAAAAGGAGCCAACTGAAAAGCGGGATGTTGTCGTGCCAGCGAATGGCATGACTGCATTCCGGACAGCGGGAAGGCGGATGTACCACGGACTTACGCTGTGGCAGGCGTGAGATACAGACGTTCAGAAAGCTGCCGAAGATGAGTCCAAGCGCGAATGCGGCGGTTTCACACCAAAGGGCGACGGTCACATGCCAAAGTATACGGCGGTCGGTCTGCTGAAAGACTTATGTCCTGCCGGTCAGGCCCGCTACGCGGGGGGCGACCACTTCGTGTTTTGTATACCTAGTCCAGGCGGGACGAGCGGTATAGAGCCTCGGCGGTCGGCTTGAAGGACTCGCGCCAGCTAGAAGTCGACGTGCATGCGGACGGATTCGAAGAGGACGGGGCCGCGGTCCTGGTTGTATCCGGGGTGATCGATAAACTGGAGATCGAGCGCATAGTAGAGCCCCTTGACGACATGCAGGTTGTAGTAGCTCTCGACGATGTCCTCGCGGGCGTAGTTCAGCTTGCCATCGCCGAGCAGGAACCCGAGACCGCCCAGCTTCAAATACTCTTGATGATCGTGCTTAATGGCGTTCGTAACGAACGCGAGGCCCACCTTGTCGTAGGGCCGCGACCACGCACGGCCGGAGTAGTCGCCGCCGAACTCAAAGGTCTGGTCGACTTCGGTATAGGCGAAGGACTCGTGCTGTCCTTCGTTCCAGCCGAAGCGGCCAAAGGCGCGGAGATTGACGGTGAGCTCCTGCGCCGCGTTCAGGCCAAAACCGTACTTGACCGCGCCGTATTTTTCGACCGCTGTGATCTCCGGCGTTGGGGTTTGACCATCGAGATAGGCCTTCACAGCATCGCGGTACAGGCCCATATGAGCGTGGTTGACATAGCTCAGAGCCTGGATGGTGCCTGTACGTTCGATCGGTAGCAGGTTGCCAAGGAGCGGTCTGCGCAGTTCGAACTCCATGTTCTGGCCACTCGCCCGCCCCAGATTCCAGTCGAGGTTGATGCCGTTGGCAACAGTGGGCATAAGGCCTATCGCATAACGTGCCGACCAATTCTTGTCGTCGTACTCAGCGAGCGCGGCATAGGTGTACCCTCGTGTATCGGCGGCATAGTCCCATGCGCCGTTGTTGTCCACGGTCCAGTTCATGAACTGAAGATGGCTGTCGGTGCCGATGGCGTTGATGTCGAAGTAGTCGGGGAGAGTCATCTTGCCGATGTAGAATTCCAGCCGGCGTTCGGGAGCTTGAGTCGCGAGCAGGAAAGTAGATCGGGTGGCGTCGATGAGGTTGGAACCGAGGCCGATGGTCTGATGCACCTGCACCCGGGCTATGTACGGAGTCGATCCCAAATTCGGGTTTCGAACCACATCGATATTTGTGAAGCCGGCGAGGCCGAGTGCTTCGCTGTCGCCTCGGCCGCCAGCCGACTCTAAATCAAAGATAAAGTCGGTCTCATCGTGCGGGTCACGCCGCAACTGCACTCCGGAATAGATCGTGCCGAGCAGGGAGGTCTTGTATTCGCCTCGGCTCAGCAGACTGTTCGGGCCTGAGTAAGGAGAGTGGAAAGGACCGTGTGCCTGAAAGATGATGTTTGCTTGCCCGGCGAGAAAATAACGTGAGCTCTCAGAATGCGGGAACATGGTCAACGGCGAATCGTCAGAATCTGGAGAGGGCGCATCCGGCAACTGGGCGGGACGGTCTGCACGAGGATATGCCGGGCCCTGCTCCTGGGCGTGCGAAGCAAGCGTCAACAAAAAAATCACGGCGATTGCGAATTTGCGCATCAAGCCTTTCAAAGTGGCGGCGGATTATATTGATGGTGCTGAAAGGATGTGAATCAGGCGTAAATTGCCTGCCTTCAATGCGAACCAGGAGAAGGCAGGCCGTGTTGAATCGGCCTCGTCAGCCGGATCAGCAGAGGGCTGATCGAGGATTTCGGCCAGAGCGAACCATACGCAGGCGAGCGGGCAACGTTCGTCCGCAGTCTCAACCCAACGTTGGACGATCTCGGGACCACGACGGGGGGTGTAGGAAGCTTCTGATAGAAGCCGAAATAGCGTACGTTGAATCATTGGCGGATCTCCTTTCTTCGCTCGAAGGCCCGGATGCGGGCGCTTTTTCGGTGAGTTGATAACACCTGGCATAGTATACCCTAGTAGGGTATACGGGGACTAGAAAAATGTCGCATACGAAAAGAGAACAGATCAAGCTGCTCAACCGGGTGAAGCGGATACGGGGCCAGATGGACAGCGTCGAACGGGCGCTCTCATCGGAGGGCCACGACTGCGCGGACGTCCTGATGCTGTTGGCCGCTGTGCGTGGCGGGATTAACGGTCTGATGGCTGAGGTACTCGAAGATCACATCCGCCTTCACTTGTTGCAAGACGGACACGCTCCACTGACGCCGGAACTTGGAGAAGATTTGATCGACTTGGTTCGCGCCTACTTGAAATAGGCAGGCTGAAGCGAACCAAGGTCATTTTCACCTTCGTTCGGGCTTACGATCTCGGAAATGCCTGGAGAGATTATCGCGACCTCGCGCCAACCACCACCAGGCAGATACCGCCGACCAGCGAGATGGTGCTCAGAACCGGCGAAATAGGCAACGTGCTCTGAGTTTTGTGCGAGATCTGAACCGGCCCGAGGTCGACGTCTTTCTTTTCGTGAGTAAAAGAGAGACCGCCCGTGGCATATCCAACGATCCCGAGGATGATGAGAAGAATTCCTACAATCGTTGCTGCCTTCATGGCCGTTCCTTTCCAATCGTGAGTGCGAATACCGATGTGATGCGGTGGTGGTTACCGTGGCTGTATCCCTAGGGAGACTCTGCGCAGGCGGCTAATTTGACGTTATCGGTGAACGGCTTGAGTCGGCCGCCAGTTTGTTGCGATACTGCCGTTCTTTAGTTGGGTTTTGGGCGGGGTGTGCGCTGTGTTGAAG
>Ga0080006_1146786_pt1 | contig 12062 bp, 7 predicted proteins | sample RS3BMetagenome_FD_69209 | JGI IMG/M metagenome (GOLD analysis project Ga0080006, IMG submission 69209) | Ferric oxide microbial mat and aquatic microbial communities from Rainbow Spring, Yellowstone National Park, USA - RS3B (SPADES... ...
CACCAATTTTAACAACTACCATATTTGCTATAGTTTCACCTTGTGACCAGTTAAGGTCAGATATTAACAGGTGGGGACAAAGAGCTTGTAGGAGTTGGGTAAATTGTGAAATATCCTTTATTTTTAGTTGTATTTCTAGCAGTTACATTTAATACAACAGCTGTAGCATTTAAAGGTATTGTGGATATATTTGAGGCCTTTAAGGTAATAGTTTCATTTTGAGTTAATGGGCCATTATTTAAAGTAGTTCCGTTGTTACATTGATTTAAAAATACTCCAGTACTATATGATCTTGCGTCACAGATTCTAACTGGGTTAATTGGGATAAATTGACCTAAAGTATTTGAAAGTACTGCAGATGCTACATAGCCTTCTACGTCAATTATTACATTTGAGGTCGAATTAGCGTTATAGAGTGAAATATCTCCATTTGTCCCAATTCCTACTTGGACTAAATTAGCTATAGTGTCATTTTTACTAAAGTTTAAAAAGAGGTATTTGGCCTTATTTGACCTGTTGGATATATAGTTAAATATCCATTATTTGTTGTATTTGTAACTGTGACATTTATAACTATTGCAGTTGTATTTGATGGAACATTATCTAATGTCCCACCAGGGCCAGATTCTGAAACATTTACATTTATAGTTTAACCTGGGAGCAATGGTCCATTATTTAAGATTGTGCCAATATTGCATTGATTTAAAGGAGTTAAACCACTTGCTGGTCTTGTGTCACAGATTCTAACTGGGTTAATAGGGGTGTAATTAACATAGCTAAATTGATCAGCTGAAACAATTGACGTTGTACCCAATAAAGTTGTTACAGTGACATTAACAGTTCCTAAACCAGGAGGTGAGGTGGCAATAATTTCACTAAAGGACACTACTTTAAAACTGCTAGCAGGGTTTGATCCAAAGTTAACTGCAGTTGCACCTAAAAAGTTTGTTCCTGAGATTACTACATTAGTTCCACCAGTTGTATTACCAAAATTTGAACTGAGGCCAGTTAGCTGAGGAGGGATTCCTGACATCATATAGTTGCCAATGCTATCTACTGCAATACAGAAGGTAGTTGCAGAACACGAGACGGAAGCAAGGTAGCCATTGCTACCAATTAAAGTAGGGCTTAACCAGGTGGATCCGTTATAAATGACAGCATTCCCATCGCTATTTCCAGCGCTCCCTACTGCTACACAAAACGTAGTCCTAGGACATGATACGGAAACCATTATGCTACCACTGTCAATTGCCGCCGGGATTGACCATGTGGAACCATTGTACAGCACCGCGTCTTCACTGTTATCAACTGCGACACAGAAGGTACTTGTAGCACATGACACAGATTGGAGATATCGGTTGATATCAACTATAGTAGGGCTTGACCAGGTGGATCCGTTATACAGCGATGCGTTCCCACCTTTATCAACTGCTAGACAGAAGCTATTTGTAGGACACGAGACCGATTCAATGTTTCGAGTACTATCAATTAAGGTAGGGCTTGACCAGGTGGATCCGTTATAGATTGTAGCGTTACCACTAAAATCTCCTGCTACACAGAAGGTAGTGCTAGGACATGATACAGATTGAATAAACCCAGCGCTTAAATAACCTTCAGCTGGTGCTGGATTAGTCCAAGCTAGTGTTGTAGCTAACGCGGCGGTTGTATTTAAAAGCAGTATTGCCGGTAAGTAAGCTAGAAAAAGAAGCGCTAATCCTACAAATCGACTTAGGAATTGTTTTATACGATTCTTTGAACCGTAACTCCTACTGCTACTAATACTTTTGACATTGTCATGTTGATTCATTTAGAACCGCTCTTTAAAGCTACCCAGTTACTCTTAAATAGCGTATTGCACAAATAGCTACATATTGTTAATTGTTGTGTCCGATAGCTCAAGCTGGTCACGATCCCTTATTGCACCATATAAAATTTTCGGCTATTGAAAAAATCAAACAATTACCATGTTGATCGGTTCGACGGCGTTTAGTAGTTTTTCTTTTTAAATTTCTTTTAGTTTTATTGTGGTCAGTTCAAATTGTCACAGTGGCTGTGACTTAGGTAGCCACCTGCAAAACAACGCGCTTCACAAGGATTAATAGCTCTTGCTTATTTGTTTTCTTTTACAAGAAATACGTTTACTAGTGGTTTAAAGAATTAAAATTCTACTTTGCTTGGAAGTATTTCTGATATTGGTGAAATCTATAATCGCTAAGGTTACTGACCAGAAGGTTCTGCGTGACTTTCAATATGCAAAACAGGTCATCGATTCGAACTATTAACGCCTCATCTTTTTAATAATGAGGATATGTTACATCAAACTATTAGAGTACCTTAGCAAACACACCCTTAATTTAACCTCTTTTCTATTAAGACAAAAATACCTAAAACAATTAGCACAAAGGCAAGTTCCTTTAGTAAGGCTTTCTTGTTAGTTTCTTGTACACGCTTAAAAGCTTAGAGCAATCTAGGAACCACCTGATGATGCCTGTAAGTCTCCTTGACCAGAGGACACAAACGGCATCATTGCTCTTAACTTTTTGCCGACTATTTCAATTTGATGTTGGCTTTGAGCTTGTTTGAGCCTATTATAATTTGGTCTTCCGTTTTGATTTTCACTGATCCATTCATTTGCAAAAGTACCATCTTTAATTTCTTGTAATATTTTTTTCATTTCATTTCTCACTGACTCATTTATTATTCTTGGACCTCTAGTCATATCGCCATACTCTGCGGTATCTGATACTGAAAACCGCATTCCTGATATTCCATGCTCATACATCAGGTCAACAATTAATTTAAGTTCATGCAAACACTCAAAATACGCTGACTCGGGTTGATAACCAGCCTCAACTAAGGTCTCAAAACCAGCCATAACTAAAGCAGTTAGACCGCCACATAATACTACTTGCTCACCAAACAAATCGGTCTCAGTTTCTTCCTCAAACGTAGTTTCTAGTACTCCGGCCCTGGTAGAACCTAAAGCATGAGCATAAGACAAAGCAAGGTCTTTTGCCTTGCCAGTAAAATCTTGGGCTACAGCAATCAACGACGGCACTCCAGCTCCTTGGCTGTAGAGCCTCCTCACTATATGGCCGGGACTCTTAGGTGCAACCATCCCCACGTCAATGAAAGAAGGTGGATTGATTTGTTTAAATCTTATGTTAAAACCATGAGCAAAAAACAAAGCGTTGCCTTCATTTAAATTTGGAGCAATTTCAGATTCATAAATCTTTTTTTGCTCAGTATCAGGCAGCAACATCATTATAAGATCTGCCTCTTTGGCCGCTTGAGCAATTGAAGTAACTTTTAGGCCTTGAGCTTGGGCTTTCTCTATCGAACTAGAGTTTTCCCTAAGACCCACTCTGACATCAATATTGGAGTCCTTTAAATTCAGAGCATGAGCATGACCTTGAGAACCATAACCAATGATTGCAACCTTTCTTGATCCAATAAGAGCTGGATCAACATCTTTTTCATAATAAATAACGGCCATTTTAACTCCTTTCTTCTGTGGTTTAGCTTAGTTTGGGTAAAGCCACTGTTCCAGTTCTTTGGATATTAACAATCCCGAATGGACTTATTATCTGTTCAAAGGCATCTAAACTCTCTGGCTCACCTACTAACTCTACTGTAAGGCAATCTTGACCAACATCAATTACTTTGCCCCCAAATACGCCCACGTGAGTTATTACTTGTCCTCGATTTTGCGCATCAGTTTTAATGGTTGCCAGCAAAAGTTCTTTTTGCACTGCTTTTGCTGGACTTAATTCAAATATCTCTACAACGTTAATTAATTTGTCCAGCTGATTTATTATTTGAGACAAGGGCGACGACTCCACATCAACCACCATTGTTAACCTCGAAAATCGCTCATCATTTGTAGGAGCAACCGCAAGCGAAAATATATTAAAACCCCGCCTCGCAAAAAGTCCGGCAACTCTTGCTAATACACCTGCTTTATTCTCAACTAAAACAGATAAAAGATGTCTTTGAGGACTATCTTGATTTGACAATTCTACCACTAGAATCCTCCTTCTGGACCTATTATGATTTCGTCATTGGATGCACCAGCTGGAACCATTGGGAAAACTCTTTCCATCACATCAATCCTGAAATCAATTACAACAGGGCGGTCTGTAATCTCATTTGCTTTTTCTACAACAGGTTCAACATCCTCAGGATGTTCAACCCTAAAACCAACGCAACCCATAGACTCAGCCCAGCCAACGTAATCCGGAAGATCTGGAGACAAATACACTTCAGAATATCGCTCTTCATAAAACATATGTTGCCATTGACGCACCATTCCAAGGTATGCGTTGTTTAGTATTGCAACCTTTATGGGAATCCGTTCAGACGTCGCTGTTACTAATTCCTGAGCTGTCATTTGAAAACAACCATCTCCGTCTATTGTCCAGACCATCGACTCAGGCTTGCCAACTTTAGCACCGATAGCGGCAGGAACAGCAAATCCCATCGTTCCTAAACCGCCAGAGTTAACCCAAGTGTAAGGCTTCTCAAACTTCCAGAACTGGGAGGTCCACATCTGATGCTGACCCACCCCTGCAACTACGATAGTGTCTGTTGGACTAAGCTTGCCAATAGTCTCTATAACAAACTGGGGTTTTAAGACATCTCGCGCATCCCTGTTATAAGTTAACGGATATTTTTGTTGCCACTGTCTAATTGTTTCTAACCACTCGCTTAAATCAAGAGGTAACCCTTGACTATGATAATTTAGCTCATTTATTAAAAGTTTTAGTGTAGCTTTTAAATCACCTAACAAAGCAACATCCGGCTTTCGTACTTTTCCAATTTCAGCAGCATCAATATCAGCGTGAATTACTTTTGCTTGCGGAGCAAAGGCAGAAACTTTACCTGTAACACGATCATCAAAACGCGCACCTAAAGCAATTAACAAGTCAGACTTCTGCATAGAAGTAACAGCTGTATAATTTCCATGCATTCCCGGCATTCCTAGACACAGTGGATGACTATCTGGAAAAGCTCCCCTTGCCATCAATGTCGTTACAACCGGAATGCCAGTCTTAGTTGCTAGTTCATAAACCAGATCGGTAGCTCTGCTTTTTAAAGAGCCTCCACCTAGATAGATAACAGGTCTTTTTGAGTTCAGAATGAGTTCTATGGCCTGACGTACTTTCTCAAGTTCTGGCTCTTTCGGAGGCTTATAGCCAGGTAAGTCGCTAGGTTCTGGTTGGTAGTATTCCATAAAAGAATTAGAAACATCTTTAGGAATATCCACTAAAACCGGGCCGGGTCGACCTGACTGAGCTACATAAAATGCATCTGCAATAACCTGGGGTATGTCCTGAGCATTAGTTACTAGCCAATTATGTTTCGTAACTCCCATAGTTATTCCAGTAGTATCACACTCCTGAAATGCATCAGTTCCAATAGCTGAAGTTGGCACTTGTCCTGAAATAACCACAATCGGAACAGAATCCATGTAAGCATCAGCTAGCGGCGTAACAATATTTGTCGCGCCCGGGCCAGAAGTTACCATTGCAACGCCTGGTTTTCCTGTAACTTGGGCATAGCCCTCTGCCATATGCCCGGCACCTTGCTCGTGCCTCACTAAAATATGGCGAATGGAGGAATCAATAATTGGATCATATACTGGCAAGATTGCCCCGCCTGGAAGCCCAAAAATAACCTCAACCCCTTGATGCTCTAACGATTTTATTAATGCTTGTGCTCCTGTTAAACGCATTAAACCTCCTTTTTAAGTCAATCTGGGGCCCATAAAAATAGAAAACCTCCCAAAATGGGAGGTTACTAGCACGCGCGGATAGAGGCGCGTGCTACATTTCTACTACTACTAATGAGACCCAGATATTTGCTTTCACTGCTTATTTAATTATAGCAATAGTGAAGTAAGAGGTATCAAATTTATTCAAGTTTTCTGTTACTTAAGTTTACAGAACCTAACTATAAGTTTTGCTTATACCTAGATAAGTAACCATTTTATAAAACCAACAGTATTTTCACATTAACTTCTAAATCCGAGATAACTATTGCACGTACGGTTTAACCGCTATTTCCTAAGTTTTGAACCGCCTTAATGTAATCAAACATGGGCAAGTACAGACAAATCACGATACCACCAACAACAGCCCCAATAATTACTATTAAGATCGGTTCCAAAATCGAGGTTAGAGCGTCAACTGTGGCTTTAACCTCAGCGTCATAAAAATCTGCTATTTTTTGCAAAAGAACATCTAAAGAACCTGTCTGCTCACCCGTATCAATCATTTGAGTTACCATACCCGGCATTACAGGATGTTCCGCTAACATCATAGCTAAGGGTCTCCCATTACGAATACCTTCTCTCGCATCACGCAACGCGAGCTCAATCACCCGGTTGCCAGACGTGTCAGCCACAATGTCTAAAGCATCCACAATGGGCACACCAGAACTTACAAGAGACGCCAATGTGTTTGTAAACCTCGCTAATGAAGCTTTGTGAACTACTTTTCCTAAGATTGGAATTTTTAACTTTGCAGTGTCGAAAGTTAAACGCCCCACATCGGTTTTAATCCACTGGCGAAACAAAACTACTACCACCACGACTGCAGCCACAAGCACTATGGCATAAACACTTGCCACGATATGAGACACGTCTACTACAAATTGAGTCGGAGCTGGTAACTTTGCATGCAATTGTGCAAAAAGTTTAGAAAAGGTGGGAACAATAAACACCAGCATGGCAGTGACGATGATAAACACTACACAAACAACCACAACCGGATAGGTCATAGCAGACTTTACAGTTCTACGTAATTCGACTTGTTTCTCTAACGTTGTAGATAACCTGGTTAAAACCTGATCCAGATTACCACCAGCTTCACCAGCTCGAATCATGGCAACATAAAGATCTGAAAAAACCTTTGGATGTTTAGCAAGTGCAGCTGATAGTGAAGCACCTTGTTCAACATCACCGCGCACTTGAGCCAAAGTTGTTGCTAAAATACGATCTTCTGTTTGCTCAGCTAAAACACCTAATGCCCTGACTAGAGTAAGACCAGAGTCGACCATCGTTGCAAATTGTCTACTGACAATGGCAAGCTCTTTTAAATCTACCTTTCCACCTAAAAAGCCTGGAAGCGTGAGCTCTTTTGAAATGCCAGAAACAGGTGTAATACTGATAGGAATTAAACCTTTGTCCTTAAGTCCAGCAGCAACCAATGACATGTCATCGGCGGTAGTCTTTCCAGATATGGTTTTACCTGACGGATCCTTAGCCTTATACGCAAATTCTTTTGCCATAAACCCTCCTTTAAATATTCGCTGCTTTCAAATAATGTCTTAACTCAGTCTCATCATGACACCGGTCAAGCGCAACGCCCTCACTAATAAGCCCAGCCTTGACAGCTTTTGCCAAGCCTTGATCCATCGTCTGCATTCCGTGGACCGCACCTGTTTGCATCAAGGAATAAATTTGGTGTGTCTTGGCACTTCTAATCAGGTTTCTAATAGCAGGAGTGGCAAACATGACCTCAGCAATTGCTACACGTCCACGACCAGAGGCTGTAACAACTAACTGCTGGGTTATAACGGCCTCTAAAGATCCTGCCAACTGAATACGAACCTGGTCCTGCTGATTTGTTGGAAACACGTCAATTATTCTATCGACAGTTTGCGGCGCATCTTGAGTGTGTAAAGTAGCAAAAACCAAGTGTCCCGTTTCAGCCGCTGTTAACGCAGTAGCAATTGTTTCTAGGTCACGCATCTCACCTACTAAGATGACGTCTGGGTCCTGACGTAAAACATGCTTAAGAGCTTCATTAAAAGACTTTGTGTCAGTTCCCACCTCTCTTTGATTTACAATTGATCTCCCGTGGCTGTGCAAGAACTCAATAGGATCTTCAATAGTAATGATGTGTAATGGCCTGGTTTGATTAATGATACTTATTAAGGATGCAAGCGTCGTGGATTTTCCTGAACCGGTAGGCCCAGTTACAAGAACCAAGCCTCGGCGAAGTTCAGTGACCTTCTTTACAGAATCGGGCAAACCTAGTGATTCAAACGGAGGAATTTCGTGCGGAATAGTCCTAAAAACTGCTCCAATTGATCCTCTTTGTTGAAACACATTTACACGGAATCGTCCCACTCCCATAATGGAGTGAGAAGTGTCCAGTTCTTTATTTGCCTCAAAACGCTCTCTTAGACCTTGCGTTAAAATACCATAGACCATTTCTCTAATGGTCTCATTATCTAATGCTGGCTGATTCGGGATAGGACGAATTGCGCCATCAACCCTGATAGCAGGAGGCAAACGGTTGGTAAGGTGCAGGTCTGATGAACCGTGTTCAACGGCATAGACCAAAAGGTCATTGATATCTTTCATTACAGGAACTTTTTCTTCTTTTACATTAAGAAGAGCCTTAGGTGGCATCTCCGGTGTAGTACTCGGCACCTGCTGTACTGGAGCTGGAGCTACAGGAGGAGCAACTGGAGGTGGAGGTGGTACGTTAGGTGCAGCTACTGGAGCTGGTGCGACAGGAGGAGCTACAGGAGGAGCAACTGGAGGTGGAGGTGGTACGTTAGGTGCAGCTACTGGAGCTGGTGCGACCCCACTTACAGCTTGAGTACTCATCTGTCCAGATGTTAAATATTGTTCTATTGCGCGTTCATCAGCTAAAACTGACCTTATTTCACGCCCGGTTAAATTAGATAAATTATTTAAATCACCTAGCGAAAGTGGCTCCGGTGACGCAACAGTAAGCAGGTTACCAGCGAGCTTAACAGGAATTACCTTAAACTCCCGTGCTACAGCAGGTGGGATCATAGCAAAAAGCGATGTGTCTGGACGCTCGACCTTTAAATCAACCACTGGCAAATTCGAAAGCTCACTTAAAGTTTTTACAACTACGTCAGCCGGAACCAATCCTTTTTCAGCAAGAATATAGCCTAAAGTGACTCCTCGCTTAACAGCTTGATCTGAAGATGCAACGACATCTTCTTCGCTAACATAGCCCCCACTTACGAGTGAGCTACCCAAGCGTCTAGACCAATCTGATAATTTACCCGTTGCCATTATGCCACCACCCTTAATACTTCCTCAATTGAGGTAATTCCATCTAATGCTTTGCGAAAACCGTCTTGTTTCATAGGAATCATACCCTCGTTGATAGCCGTGTTGAAAATATCCTCCGTTGAAGCTCTATCTATAACCAACCTCTCAATTTGCTCTGTAAATAGCATAACTTCGGCTATAGAAGTCCTTCCTCTATAACCAGTTTTACTACAGGCTGGACAGCCTTTTGCTCGGAAGACGTTTATTTCTTTTGCTCTTTGCAAGATGTATTGCTCCACACCTGCTATTTGAAGTTCATCATCAGTGATTTCGTAAGGTTCTTTACATTTCGGACACAGCTTACGCGCTAATCTTTGCGTCACAACACAAAGCATAGAGGAAGTCACTAAAAACGGCTCAACACCCATCTCTAACAACCTCATAGGGGTACTAGCGGCATCATTGGTGTGTAAAGAGGATAACACCAGGTGACCTGTTAATGCTGCTTCTACTGCTATCTGCGCAGTCTCAATGTCTCGAATTTCTCCGATCATTACAATGTCAGGATCGCTTCTTAAAATAGCTTTAAGAGCTTTTGCAAAAGTTAAACCTGCTTTGTGATTAACTTGCATTTGAATAATACCAGGGATCTGATATTCCACTGGATCCTCTACCGTAATAACGTGCTTATCCGGAGTATTTAAGATATTCAACGTAGAATACATTGTGGTAGATTTTCCAGACCCCGTAGGACCTGTAATTAAAATAATCCCATAAGGCTTTGTATAGGCTTGCTCATAGCGCTCTAAAACATCAGAATAAAAGCCTAATTCTTCCAAACTCATTAAAGCATTGGATTTATCTAAGATCCTCATCACAATTTTTTCACCATAAACTGTCGGCAAAGATGCAATACGCAAGTCAAGCTTTCGATTGCCTGCGTTTAAACTAATTCGCCCATCCTGTGGAATACGATGCTCAGCAATATTAAGCTCTCCCATAACTTTTAATCTACTGATAACAGCAGCAGTAATATTTTTAGGAGCCCTGTTAAAATCATGAAGCACACCGTCAATTCGGTAACGCACCCGCAAGTCTGAATCAGTAGGCTCTACGTGAATATCTGAGGCCCTTTCGTTAATGGCTTGAAGAATTATAGAGTTCACAAACCTAATAACTGGTGCATCTTCTACAACTGTTTCAAGGTTTGTTATCTCAACCCCAGCTGATTCAGAACTAGCAAGTTTTGCAGCTTCTTCTGCAGCTTGTTCGGCTTCCTCATCAGCCCTGTAAACTTTGTCAATGTACTCAATTATTTGAGACGGTGCAGCAACTAGTGGTTTGAATTCTCGACCTAAAATGCTACGCAAATCATCCATTGCCATCATGTCTGATGGATTAGCTACTGCTACTAAGGCCGTATCGCCATCATATCCAACTAAAAGAACTCTGTGGCGCCTTGCAATAGCTAACGGTATTCTCTTTGCAGCCTCTTCATCAATTGGATAATCACTTAAATCAACAAAGCCCAAGCCAATTTCCTTGGCCATAGCCTCGATTAAATCAACTTCTGAAACTGCACCACTTTCAGTTAATATTTGAGCAAGTGGCTTACCTGTAGCTCTGTGCTCTGCTAAGGCTGACTCCATCTGATCAGGTGTAACTTTACCGGCAGCTATTAGCGAGTTTGCTAAAGGCGGAATTGCGTCCTCTTCTTCTTCGTCACCCAACCCAAGATCTGATAAATAATCAAGACTTACATTTAGATCGCCCTCATCCTCGTAATCACCATAGTCATCCTCGAATAAAATCGAGCCTCCAGTAAATGACGAAAGATCATAGGACGTAACACTTGAATCATCACTATCCATTTCATCTGAATAACTCTCTTCTGCCATATCTTGCAACACCTCTTTATTAATTCCTTGAGAACCCTGAGTTCCCATCCCTGCATTTACTTCATTCGACATTATTGGTTCAACAGTTGAATTATTTGCCGTCACATTAACAGGTGGCGGCGGAACAACAGGTGCTTGAGGAGGCTCTGGTATCTGTGGCATAACAGGAACAGCTTGTCCACCCTCGGGCACATTTCCAGCAAACATCGTTGCAAATATTGAATCACCCACGTCAGCCACAGGAGCATTCACCTGAGCTTGAACTGGCGGCGCATCACCGTATAAACGCGAGGTATACTCAGCGATCTTTTGAGGTAATGCTAAAACTATCTGATAATCCTTACCAATGAGGGCTCTTATTTCATCCCGAGCCATTGGATTCTTTGGATCAGCCATTGCTATTACAGGCGTTCCATATTCCCAACCAATAGGCAAAGCTTGATACTGCCTGGCTATTTTTGCAGGCAATAAACTAGATGCTGAAGCATTAAAGCTATAGCGATCCAAATCAACATATTTTAAACCCTCTAATGTAGCTATACCTTTTAAAATTTCTTCTTCGGGAACTCCCAACTGCAACAAAACGTTTTGTAACGGCTGGCCACTTTGTGTTGCTTGATTAACCGCCGCCTCTAGAGTGGCCTTTGGAACTCTTTTGCCTGCTAAAATCACATTGGCTAGCGGTGGCCAACCATCAACTTGTTCTGCTCCCGAACCCCTTCTTCTTCTAGCCGCTCCTCCCGCAGGAAGATCAATTCTCATAAATCACCTCTTTACCAAATAATACAAATCAGGATCCACCCCTTGCCGGTTATCGGATCTCACCTCAAAATTCCAGTATACACCATAATATGAGCAAGCAACTTTCAACATGTCTCATTTTAAAGTATCGTCTTTAGGGTTAACCTCCGAAATAAAAATTTTTAGATTTTTTTGACATGATCCTCTATAGCCTAAATTATAACGTAGTGTACTTTTATTAACAATGTTTGGCTCACTTCAACTTGATACAACCCAAAAAGCGATTGCATATGTAATTGTATTTATTGTCGGGCTACTAATCGGCTCTTTTGCAAATGTTGTCATTTATAGGGTTCCCCAGGGGAAATCTATTGTAAATCCTG
>Ga0080006_1120932_pt1 | contig 12060 bp, 11 predicted proteins | sample RS3BMetagenome_FD_69209 | JGI IMG/M metagenome (GOLD analysis project Ga0080006, IMG submission 69209) | Ferric oxide microbial mat and aquatic microbial communities from Rainbow Spring, Yellowstone National Park, USA - RS3B (SPADES... ...
GCGCCCTGCTGCGCACGCTGTGGGAAAGTCAGTGGGTGGGACACCATCACCACGTGGTCGTGACCGGTCCTACCGGCGTGGGCAAGACCTATTTTGTGTGCGCGCTCGGGCACGCCGCCTGTCGTCAGGGCTACCGCGTCCGATACCTGCGTCTGCCCCGGCTATTAGATGAACTGTATCTCTCCAGAGGCGATGGAAGCTATGCCAACCGGCTGCGACAGCTGGCCAAGACGGATCTGCTGATCCTGGACGATTGGGGCTTGGCCCCCATGACCAGCGCACAAGCGCGCGAGGTGTTAGAAGTGCTGGATGATCGCACGGGGACGCGTGCAACCTGCATCGCCAGCCAACTCCCGTTTGAACTCTGGCACGAGCAGATGCAAGGTCCCACCGTGGCGGATGCCGTGATGGATCGCATATTGCATCGGGCTCATCGAATTGTGATGCGGGGAGAATCGATGCGTACGAAGCAAGACCCCTTGCAAGAGGACGAAACATCTGGTAAAAAGAAGGCACGAGAGTAAGACGTGAAAGGTGGCCGGGATTTACCGGACACGATGGCGGGTAATTACCGGAATCACTGGCCTAGTACTTACCGGATTGGGTGGCTGATTTGTCCGGAATACGCAAGGTTACTAGTGGTTTTTTGGAGTGGTGTTCCGACAGATGAAGAACGATCTCTGTTAGAAGTCTACGATGCAATTTAATTGGATGGAGAATTAACGGGAGGAATATGGGTCGACTCGTAGCCTATGGGTGAGTGCACTCGGGTCAATCGTTTGATCAGATAGTCGAACAAGGTATTAAGAAGGAAAGCTATCAAATGGCTACCGAATCGCGAAGAATACGCATTCATGTATCTGATAATGAGCTTGAATAAAAGTTTTTTATATTTCACATGGAGGTTTGATATGCAAACGGATAGGTTTCATAAATTGCGAAGGTCATCACTTGAGGAGATTTTTAGCAAAAAAACAATCGTGAAAATATGGAGGGATATAGTAAGAGACCAGTTGCGCGGATCTGATTTAAAAGACTTATATGATCACTACGATTTCAATTACAATATAGAAGAAAGGGCGGCAAATATATACAATGAAATAATGGAAGGGAAATATAGGGTATCACAGCCCCTGGTCTATAGAATAGAAAAGAAACTTGGTGTTTGTAGACACTTGGTTATCCTACAACCAACCGATGCGCTTGTTTTTCAAGTATTGGTTGAGCGCATTTCCGATAAGATCTTAGCTAATCAACCCTCAAAAAATGCATTTTATTCAAGAGATAGACATAATGTCTCTAGACCACATATGGTAGATGGATACATTTATAACTGGAGAGAGCAATGGAAAAAGTTGCAGAAAAATATATATAAATTTAGTGAAGAGCATGAATTGATAGTAGTTACGGATATTTCTAATTATTACGATAGTATAGACATAAGAGAGTTGCGCAAGGTGTTTACAAGTTATTTAAAAGCAAATGAGGTTCTCGTTGATCTTATGTTTAAACTAATTGAAGAAATGTCTTGGAAGCCCGATTACATGCCTTATTCAGGAAGAGGTCTGCCGACTACAAACATTGAGGGAATTAGACTATTGGCGCATTCGTTTTTATTTGAAATAGATGAAATACTGAAGATGAATACCAACAATAGCTTTACTAGATGGATGGATGACATAGTATTTGGCTCTGATTCGCGAAAAAAAGCGATTGGCACAATCAGTTCAATTTCAGATATGCTTAAGAGCAGAGGTCTGTCGTTAAATTTATCAAAGACCGATATCTACGATCAACAACAAGGGTATTACCATTTTCAAATTGAAGCTAATCGTTACATCGATGAAATGGAGAAAGTAACAATAGATGATGATAGGTATTCTTGCATATGCGAGGATATACATAATCGTTTCGTTAAACACTTTGAAGATCAAGGAGCGAAATCTTGGGACAAGGTAGCTAAGAGATATATTACCCTCTTCGGAAAACTTAAATACAAAGAATTTATTCATAGCATCCCCGCAATATACATAAAATATCCTATTTTAAGGCAGAGTCTGTTGATGTATCTAGCTAGTGTTGGGTACGGAGAACTTTCGTCAAGTATCATTTTAGAGATTACAAAGGGAATAGATATATTTGACGATATTTCGCTTTACCAAATATGCCTACTAGTTACTCAGTGGCAGATTCCTATAAATCCTGATTCTGATTTATTTCTAAGGCAGTTTGAGACTGAAATTACTTCGTTCTCCTTTGCGAGGAGAACTCCGTCGGATTTCTATTGCATTTTATGGTTTAAGGCAAAATATGACCATCCAACGGAATTATCTAAATTCATAATAAAATATAAAAATTTATGGGAGTCAGATTCTTTTTTGCGCAGGCAGGCAACTGCAAGTCTGGCAAGAATTATTGGACTTAACATGAAGGCTATGGAACTTCTGAATAACCAGATTTCCTCTGGTGTCTCAAATACAGTTGCATTAGCCAATCAGATTCTTGAGTTCAGTAAGATTCAAGGACTTGATCAAAAGTTAAATTACTATCTGTTCCCTGTAAAAAGACCAATCGTCTATCCTTTGGCGAAATTTCTTGTCCTATGCTCGGTTCTAAACTCCGAGTGTATAAACGAAGATCCGCATGTAAGAGAAAAAGTCAACGAGTATATCACAGATCCATATTATAAGAAATGGATTGAGTTGCAATATAATATCAGATGAAAGAGTATTGGCAATAGAACACAACTGCATTGTGTTCTATTGCGAGAAACCCGCAGACCCGTGCCACATAAGGGATTGCGGGTTTTTTTGAGTCGACAGCAAAATTGTTTCGTGTTATAATAGAACTTAATAGGATAGATCATATGATTATATAAGATTAATAAAGGGGGAGGAGAGATGGAAGTTGTTCAGCCAATTCGCGATCGGAAGCAGTTGGACAGTATGAAAAAGGTGTTGCGTGGATCGAAAAATGGCTTGCGCAATCATTGCTTGTTGGTACTTGGTGTAAACTCTGGATTGCTAGTTTCAGATTTGCTCTCATTATCCATCGAGGATGTGACCGATGATCGAGGGAAGGTGCGAGAACGAATCAGTATCCGGGAAAAAAAGACGAGTAAGATGAAGGACTTTCCGTAAGCGTCAAATCCCACACACCTTGCGGTTCGGCCCCACACGTGTGGCTGAGTCGCAGGGGCCCGTGCCAGGTATCCTGGCACGGCAGTATGAACCTTGTCTCAGGCGATCATCGGCGAATTCGAAGACCATCCGGCAGGCACTCGGACCACGGCAACAGATCCCCAAGCGCGACGCGATCCTCTGTGCATATGTTGGGTAACTGCTCGAACAGGTACTCCAAATACCGGCGAGGATGCAGCCCATTCTCCTTTGCCGTTTCGACCAGACTATACGTGATCGCACTCGCCCTGGCTCCGCGTGGCGTGTTCGAGAACAAGAAGTTTTTCCTCCCGATCACGAACGGCTTGATCGACCGTTCGCCTCGATTGTTGTCCAACTCCAGACTCCCCTCTTCCATGAACACCACCAGCTTGCTCCACTGATTCAGGGCATACGTCACGGCTGTCCCCAGGGCACTCTTGGGCAGAACCTGTTCCTTTTGTTGTTCGAGCCACACCGAAAAGGCGTCCAGCACCGGCCGGCTCTGCTCCTGCCGTCGCGCATGACGTTCTTCCGGGGTCGCATCGCGCACACCTCGTTCGATGTAAAACAGTTGGTTGCAGTAGGCCAGTCCCGTGTGAGCCGCCGTTTGCTTTTGTTCGGCCTTGGGCAACGCCTTGATGGCTTCGGCGAACTTGCGTCTCACGTGCGCCTTATCCTACTTCTCGAATAAGGCGCATTATCCCAGGAGTATGATTATCCGAGAAAGTCGGCCCAAGGTGACGGAGTCATGGGTGACGCTTCGACCTTTCTCGGATAATCATCAGGATACGTTCAGCGCAGAAAGGCAGGGGGCTCATGGTCACGGACTATGCTGCGATCAACGGTGGAGGGTCCTGAGAACCACCGTTCATTCCATTCCTTCAGATGCTTGTCCACCGTAGATTGAGACAACTCGGCATATATCTGCGTGGATTGTAATGATGAGTGTCCCAGAAAATTCTTAATCACGACGAGCGGCACCCCGGCTTCCAACATATGGCTGGCGGTCGAATGTCTCATAGAATGGGGCGGATAACTGTTTTCAGTAAACGATCCCGGGTTCGTTCGCTGGGCTATCCCCACATACTTTTTGAAGATTTCTTCGACGCAGGACACGGTCATCTGTTCGTGGGTCTGAGTGGAGACGATATGTCGTTCGGGAAGCAATGCGATCTGCCTATGCTCCATGTAGCCCCTCAACAGGACCGCGCATGACAGAGAAATCCCAATCCTTCTCTTTTTCCGCCCCTTGCCCGTGATGTTCAGGGTCGCCCCGTGCTCTGAGAATTGAATATCCTTCACCGTGAGATCACACACTTCTTGAGCTCTTGCGCCACTCGCGTACAGGAGACTCAAAAGCACCTTGTCTCTCAACCCGATTTCATAGTGGTCGTCCGGAAGCCTCAGTAGAATGCTTACCTCTTCCCGTGTGAAGATCGCGCGATTCTTGTGGGGGGCTTTTTTCATCGGAATCCTGGCGACACTGCTTCGGAACGTCGAAGCGGCTCCGAAATCCCTGTTCTGTGCGTAAGAGGAGAATGAGGCCAGTGCCGACAGGCGCTGGTTCTTGGTGGTGGCACTACATCCGCGGGACTTTTCCAGCCACGCGAGGAAGTCGAGCAGGGTCTGATAATCGAGGCCCTCAAAAGATACCTGGTCCGCAGCAATACCTTTTTCCTGATACAGATATCGCAGCAACAGTCTGAAGGCGACTTTGTAGGATTTGACCGTATGGGGGCTGACCCCGACGGCATCCGGAAGGTAGTCCGTCATAAAACTGTTGAGCAGGTCCAGAAATGACGACGCTTTAGGTTTCATAGGTCACCTCCGGCAAGATCCCTGCTGCGTAATCCGAGAACAAGTCCATCGCGTCAGGAAATAGTTCGCTGCTAAACTTCATATATTTTTCGGTTTCCTGGAGGCTATCATGCCCAAGATAGATGGAGAGGTAAGGGACGGAATCATCGATCGTTCTTCCCGCTTTGTCCGCCGCGGCGAAGGACTTAAAGACGAAAACATGCCGCACGCAATGCAGGCACGGGCCGCGTTCGTGCTTTTTCCGTCCGGGTAACGATATCTCCGCAAGGCGAAGGATCTTCTCGAACCCGTGCTGAGCATCCTTCGGCGTCATGGCCTGCTCTTGGCCAGGGACGGGGAACACCCACGCATCCGGGACCCCCACAATTCCCATGGCCAGACAATAACGTTTCAGAATGTCCGTGAGCACCGGATGCATCGGTACCAAACGCTGTTTGTCCCCTTTGGCATGGCGCATCATCAAAGTCCCCCCGACGAGGTCGACGTCCTTCATCTTTAAGGCCAGGGTCTCTCCGATCCGGAGTCCGCAGCCATACAAGAGCCGAATAATCATGGGAAACTCGAACGGCATCAGTGGATTCTTCTTCGCGCGGGAGACCTCCAGGTTGTCCGCTTGTTGATAAATCCGTCCCAGTTCCTCATCCGAGAAGATATACGGCACATAGTCATTCGGGACCCGGGGTATCGGCGGAATGTAAGCCGGAATGCCGATGCGATTAAGGTACCGTATAAACAAACGAACGACGATGACCGCGTTGGCTATCGAACTACGCTTCCCGCTCAAGGTATGAATCCAGTGATTAATCATGGCTTCCGATATAGACTTTTCATACGGCTCCTGCGCAGAAAAGGTATCGAAATCCATCAGATAATAACCATCATGAGCGTAGGCGCTCGGACTGAGGGAGGCCCGCCGCAGGGACAGAAAATCTTCGATCTCTTCGCGGAAGGGGCCGTGGAATGTCCTCATACCAGCACTCTCCCGTCCAAAAACTCTTGAAAGCCCCCGGAGGGTGCTGGCGGTACAATCGCATACGCACGAAGCCTCTCGAGATCAACTCGCGCATAATGCTTCACGGCATCAGGGTCGGCATGTCCCAGGATTTTTCGCACGACATCGTAAGACTCGCCATGGTTGATCATGGAGCTCGCCAGGGAGGATCGAAACACATGGGGGCCATGCTTCTTTCCCGTCGTATCAATGCCCGCTTTGCGAAAGTACTTGGTCGTCCCGTAGCGGACGACGGACGTCGTGATCTTCTCGAACGGGGCCCGTACTCTGAGAAAAACAGAAGGCAGACCGGATTCGGGCCGGCCGTTTTTAAGGTAATCCGCTAATGCCGTTTTGACGGCCGCGATCATGGCCAGATGAAGAGGCTCCCCCGTTTTTTCTTGAGTGATATGGATCGTGTCATGAGTGAAGTCTAGGGATGCGATGGTGAGGTTTGCGATGTCACCGGATCTCATCCCCAGCCGCGTGGCGAGTAGCAGCATCGCAAAATCGCGTTTTCCGACGTGGGACTGCGTGTCGATCGCGTCCTCAACCCGGTTGACCTCATCCTCTGTATAGGTGCTAGGAAGACGGAAGGCTCGCTTAAAAGACGGAACGATTGTAGAAAAATCCTGCGGCAGCACTGCGGCCGCATGGAGATACCGCAAAAACATCCGGATGACGGCCTATCCGTCTTTATTGTTCTGTAAGAGGCATGCCCGGCCGATGAGGGCGAAGTCCGCCTCCCGCAGATCAGGGCATCCAAGCGATTCGAGATGGCCGTAGAACTCCCGAAGGACGTACCTCTTGCCCACGATGGTAGCGTCCCGGTTGCCATCCGTTTCCCGAGATTGCTCCAGATAGGCATCCATACAGGTCGAGTATAGTGGGGATAAAGGGGAGAGGTCCGGTTTTCGCTGACGGTGATATTGACCGACATAGAAGTCATTTAAGCGACGAAGGACTGTCTGAAAGCCTTGCCGTGTGGCTGCGGCAAGCCCACGCGTCGAACAATAATCATCAATAAATCTCTGACCAACAAACGGGTCATAAGTGACGATGTCATGGGCCACCATATATCGCTCAAGCTGACGCAGCTTCCGGTGGTAATTATTGACGGTGCCTTTTCCGTAGGCTTTCCCTTGAAGTAATCTCAGCAGACCTTGTTCCAACGAATCAAACGACGGGCATCCATCTTCGGGTGTCGTCATAACTGTCCCCTTTCACAATCGAAATGGTGGTGCGTTTCTATTGTAATCGGGGTAGGTTATTTGAGAAGAACGGGGGAAGTACAGCGGTTATGCGGCTTGCGTCGAATCTCCTTGGATAATCATACTCCTGGGATAATGCGCCCAGCATCCGACTAACTGTACACCGGGTAGGTTATGGTATCCGCTGTACCCGTCCACTTGCAGGTATCCCTTGAACCCCTGAAGGAACTGCCTAGGATGCTCCTGCGCCCGTGTCGGCTGGTACTCATACAACACAATCGGCGGTCCATCCCGGCCACTTCGATACAGCCACATGTACGATGTCGATTCAGCAGACCGTCCCGGCTCGTGCAGCACCTGCAGGGTCGTCTCGTCCGCGTGGAGAACCCGACGCGACAACAGTTCCTCGTGCAGCCGCTCGTACACCAGACGAAGCCATCGATCCGCTCCTTGTACCACCCAGTTGGCGAGCGTCTGCCGGGACAGATCCAACCCTTCCCGCGCAAACTGCTGCTCCTGTCTGTACAGAGGCATCCCCTCGGCGTACTTCTTGCTCATCACAAACGACACGATCGAGGGCGACGCCAGGCTGCCTGGAAACGCCGGGCGCGGCATCGGCGCCTTGATGACCGGCGTTTGGATGTCGTGTTTGTCACACGGCCGACAGCCGTAAATGTACTGCACATGCTCCACGACGACGGTCTGGGCTGGAATGTGCTTGAGTTCTCGGCGCGTCTCCTGACTCATCTCGTGCATCAGGTTCCCACACCCCGGACAGGCACGCTCCTCTTCCGACAGGCGATGTTCGATCCGTTCGACGGGCAGGTCACCAAGGAGAGCCTCCCGCTGTCCCGGCTGTTTCTTGCGACGCTCGTACGTGACGGTTTCCAGCGTCGGTTCCGGTTCCACTGCCGCAGGCTCAGCCTCAGCCTCGGCTTCGTTGAACACATCCAGCTTCAGTTGGTTCTCGTCCGTCCGCTCTCGTGACGCCCCGAATCGACGGTGCGTCGCCAGGCGCAATTGCTCCATAAGCGCCTTGACCTGCGCTTGCAGATCGGCATTTTGCTGGCGCAGAATCTGGCACTCTTGTTGCACGGATTGAAGTTGTTCCCTCGTGACGGCCGCTGAATTTTCCATGCTCTATACTTCGACATAACAGGCCGAAAATCCTTGTGGAATCAGGGTTTTTCACGATTTTTTATGGTCGTTACAGGCTGTCGTTTTCCCTCACACGACATGACGAGCGTGCACTTTCGGATGGGCTTTGGGCTGCGTTAACGGCAGTCCATCGAGCAACCAGTGTAACTCTCGACGGCTGATCGCGCGGGTCTTGTCGGTGGTCGATTCGGGCCAGACGAAGCGGCCCCGCTCGAGTCGTCTGTAGCAGAGCCAGAACCCGTTATGTTCCCAAAACAAGATCTTGAGCTTGTCGCGCTGCCGATTGCAAAAGACGAACAAGCAAGGCGTGTCACGGCCGGACTATAATTGACCCACAGTCGCCGGAATGAAAATGACCCACCTCCGTCGAATACCCCTCTTGAACCGACCAAGTTTAAGGGGGAGTACCGAGATGGAAGGCGGGACACTATTGAGATTACAAGGAATACAGGCGAATGGGAAGGGGTGGCGGGAATTGGCTCGGGAAACGGGGTTTTCTCGTAACACGCTCCGTAAATATTTGCGGGACAAGCACCCTGTAGAACCAAATCCGCAACCGTCACGACCCTCGAAACTCGATGCGTACAAACCGGTGATCGATCGGTGGATGAAGGAGGATGGGTTGTTTAATTGTCAGGCTATGCTCAGTCGACTGCGCAAGGAAGGCTACCAGGGCGGCCTGACTCTAATCAAGGACTATGTGAAGGCTCATCGGTTGCCGCGACATACGAAAGCGACCGTTCGCTATGAAACGAAGCCGGGCCAGCAGGCCCAGGTGGACTGGGGCATTTGTACCTACACGGATGTGCACGGTCAGGAACGGAAGTCCCCTGTTTTTGTCATGGTACTCGGGCACTCGCGGGCGATTTACGTGGAATACACGCGGCGCTGCGACATTCACAGTTTCCTTCGCTGCTTTTCTCATGCCATCGACTATTTTGGCGGTGTGCCCAAGTTCATGCTGACCGATCACATGAAGACCGTGGTTCTGGGCATGAACGACGATCACACGCCCAAGTGGAACAAGCTGTTTGAGGATTTCTCGCTGCTGATCGGCCTCACACCGAAACTGTGTCGAGTTCGTCGGCCAAAGACCAAAGGCAAGGTCGAGCGAGGCGTAGGGTATGTCAAAGATAACTTCTGGCCGGGTCGACGCTTTTCAGACATGGCGGATCTGAACCGTCAGGCGCTTGCATGGTGCGAAGAAGCCAACCAGCGTATTCACGGAACAACCGGTGAGCGGCCTTGCGATGGGCTGCAGGAGGAAAAGCTGCAACCCGTCCCCTCTCCGGATCGACTGATGCGTTTTCTCAAAGAGGAGCGCAAGGTGACCAACGATGGCTACGTCAGTTTCGATGGCGTGCGATACGGCGTGCACTGGACACATAGCGGAAAGACGGTGGTGGTCCGACAAGTGGGCATGAAGGTGCAAATCTGGCTTGGCGATCACTTGCTTGCGCAACACGTTACGTCGGCCAGACGGGGCGGCCTCGTTCCCCTCAAAGGTCAGTATGCAGGACTAGAGGAGGCAGCGGGGCAGCTTCAAGCCAAGCCGATGGCGAGACAAATACCGGAGACCAAGGTCGAGCAGCGATCGTTGGACGTCTACGCACAGTTGGCGGAGGTGGGCGCATGATCGACCTGGAGAAAGCCCGATCGCAGCTGGAGGAACTGAAGCTGGACATAGCCGCGGATCTGTTGGAGTCTCGTCTCCAACAGGCGGTGCAGCAGGATGCGACGTACGTCTCGTTTCTAGCGGATTTGCTCCAAGCGGAACTGGCGGAGCGACAGCGGCGAAACATCGAAACGAAGATCCGCATGGCACGCCTGCCCTATAAAAAGACGCTCGAGGAGTTTGACTTTACGTTCCAGCCTAGTGTGGACAAGAAAGTGATCCACGAGATGGCGACGATGAGCTTTGTGCACCAAGCGGTGAACCTCGTGTTTCTAGGACCGCCCGGTGTTGGGAAAAGCCACCTTGCCGTGGCCTTGGCCACCGCCGCTCTCTCGCAAGGATACAGTGCCTACTTCGTGAACGTGGCGGAACTGATGGATGAACTGAAGCGTGCGCAGGAAGAAAACCGGCTGAACGCCCGGATGCGTAAATACCTGCGGCCCAAGTTACTCGTGATCGACGAAGTCGGCTATCTACCCTTCGATCCGGTAGCCGCCAGCCTGTTCTTTCAACTCATTAGCACACGGTACGAACAGGGAAGCGTCATCCTGACGAGCAACAAGGGATTGGGTGACTGGGGCCAGATGTTTGGGGACGCCGTCCTTGCCACAGCCATTTTGGATCGCTTGCTGCACCACGCGCACATCGTCAATATTCGAGGCGCCAGCTACAGAATGAGGGACAAGATGAGGTCTGGAGTGTATGGATCCCCTGCGAGAGAAGGCTCGGCAACCGTATAGACGTAATCAAACTCTCGCGCATGACACCAGGTGTCATCGGCGAGCCGATTGGGGGTGATCCGACAGGGTCGGTGCAGACCGATGAGAAAACGACCCCATCCGAGGGGTTCCGGCACGCACCCTTCGGGTGAAGGAAAGCTTGTACGCTTGGATCGAGTCTGCCGCGTCAAGCCGTAGAGCCAACCTGGGTTGTTGCAGGCGTTGTGTTGTCGATGGGGAGGAACCAGCGCGTCGGTCAGGTTGCAGTCCCACACATGACACCTGGTGTCACAGACGCAGAGAGGAGGCGAGGTAAGAGATGGCTTTCGTTCGCTGGCGAGGAAACTGCGCACAATTGCTGGCCACACGCTATGAGGCCGGGCGAAGTCGCCAAATCCTCTTGGCCAACTTGCAAAGTGGGTACTCTGTTCAAAGAGGGATGCAGAAAAGCGTCACGAACCGCTTCCCGGACATCCCGGTGGATTGGGCCGCCGTTGACCGTGCTCTGGCGCAAGGCCCTCCGGGTTCACCGCCCTTAACGGAGGAGCAGTGGACGTACGTTGAAGTGGAACGCGCTTTGCGGCAATGGGCGACAACTCTCCCCTTGTTCAAACAGGATGCGGAGATTTTACGTTCGGCTGCACAAGTGTTGGCGAGTCGACGCGCACAAGAAACACAGTCGATTCTGCCATAAGAATCCCGGATCGAGGGCCGGGATTCAATTTTCACCCCTTCGGGGGTGAAAGAGAGAGAACCAAAGGGGTTCCACATCGATCGGTGCGGCTCACCTCTAGAACGATCACCGTTCATGAAGTATGCAAAACACACGGAGCAAGTGGGTCAAATCCAGACCGGCGACTGTGGGTCAAAAAAACTCCGGCCTTGACAAGGCGAGAAGGGATCCAGTTCAAAGGACTGCTGCACCAGGGTCGCAAGTCCGTCGATGGACTTGCGCATATCCGTATGACCGCACGCAAGGTAGACTTTTTGGGCTGGCGCGAGGTCGTTCAGCATACGGTCGTCAAGATCCCCACGACTTGGCGCAGCAAGGCGGGGTCAAATCCTGGCGGCACGTCGATCGTGACCGCACCGACTCGTAAGGTGAGCGATAAATCCTCTGGAGCGGGGATGGACGCCATGTCCAACTCGAGAAAGCGCACAGGGGCGGGCGCGGGGACGGACGGCGGCAAGAGAGGAAACCGGCGAAGCCAATAGTGAAATGTTGCGACACTGATGTCATGAGCGGCACACCAGGCTGCGACACCCTGACCACTTGCCCGAAAGACTCGAATTCGTTCTTCCCACTGTCTACGTAGTTAGACTCTCG
>Ga0080006_1151237_pt1 | contig 12060 bp, 5 predicted proteins | sample RS3BMetagenome_FD_69209 | JGI IMG/M metagenome (GOLD analysis project Ga0080006, IMG submission 69209) | Ferric oxide microbial mat and aquatic microbial communities from Rainbow Spring, Yellowstone National Park, USA - RS3B (SPADES... ...
ATGAAGTATAGCTTATTGAATTTATTGAACTCTGTGATGCCGGAGAATTTGCAAGATTGTTTACTAAAGCGATTAATTGAGAAAGTATTGTTGAATTGAATGATGTATACTCGCAGAAGCCAACAGCATAGCAGTACCATGGCCCATTGTTTGAAGTATATTGAGAGCACTGCGCCCCAACTTGAGCTGGATTAAGGTTTGATGGACCTGGAAAGATTGGATTTTGCGGTATTTTTATACTGAGTGTTGAAATATTATTAAGAAGATTCTCCATTTCATAAATATTCTGCGAGAAATTAGATGGATTTATAGTCTCTGCAAGCTTAAGATATTTATTATAGCTCGCATTTAGTTCTCCATATTGTACTGAGAAGTTTAATATTCCATATGCAAAAGGACTTGATGATCCAAATTTTGATAGAACGCTCATCTTTGGATTTCCGCCACAGTTTGGAACAGTCTGGCATGTGTTCAAGAGGCAGTTTATAAGACCTAATGAATAGGAACATTGATAATTTGCTGTACCCGTTTCAATAAGGCAGTCAGATAGGGGTGGCTGGGCTTCACTTCTATATTTATTCATTAGAGCTGTAAGGTTTTTTAGAGTTGAATTGCTTGGATAATACTTCTGTATTAGATAGGGTGTTAATATATTTTTAATAGCTGTGCTGTTAAGAACAAAAGAATAACTATTGTTTGTATTATTGAATACAATAAAAGTGGTTCCACTGCTGTTCAGCCACATTATAGTGTAGCTTTTTCCATTATAAGTTTCGTTTATAAATGATGAATTTTTAATAATATAATCTGGAATATAGGTTTCAATAAATGAATAGAAATGGTTAGAAAATGAGGTATTTATTGAGTTTGTAATTGTATTTGCAGGAGCGTTAGCAGTAATAGTGTTAGTAATAATAGTGTTAATAGTATTTGTATTCTGAGATGTTGTTATTGAATTAGTAGAAGCGTATACAAAAGAGAAACCAAAAATAAGCACAACAAAAGAGAGTACGAGCAGAAGAGCTAAATTTTTATACATCAACACACCTACAGCTATTAATTTTCTAATAAGTATTACAACATAATATTTATAAATACTGCGTCATTTCTGAGTGTTTCAATGTATAATTGTTGTTTAATTATTTAAAGTAAAAAGAATTAAAAAAGAAAAATAAAAACTAAAAATAATAAATAAACAAAAAATAAATAAGAATAAAAATTAATCTATAAATTATTAATATTATATTTTATTTCTTTTTATTTCCTCTTTTTTCAAATAAATTATAGAATAAAATTAGAAAACAATATAAAATATAAGATAGAAAAAAAGATAGAAAAGCAATAAAAATAGAAGAAGAAGATAAAAAGATAATAAAAAGAAAATATAAAAATAAAAAATAAAAAATAAAAGAAGCACCAAAATGGTGCTTTGTATTTATCTCTTCTTTACTTCTTTAGATATTATGCACTCGCTTGTGCGTAAAGCTGCTCTATGAAGTTGTTTGCAGCTGCAGTTGTCTGGTTTGCATAGTATCCTGCTATAAGGATCCTATTTCCACCATATGCCTGGACTATTGGTGCTGATGTCGGTGTTATGGTTATGTTCTGTGCAGCCTGCAACGCCTTTGACAAGGTGTTTACATATCCTGAACCTATCAGGATAAGGTCGCTGCTTGGGTTTGCGTTTGAATCAAGGACTACTAATGGTGATGTCGGCAAGTTCTTCAATAGAACTGGTTCTGCTGCACTTGGTACTGATGGAGTTGCCTGTATGTTGCCTATTCCAGTTATTGTGTAGTTTGCATTGCTTGCAACTGTTACGTTTGCGGTAACCTTTGCGATTGTTGCGTTCTGTATACCACATGCTGCTAATGACTGTCCAATGCCTATGCCTGGAAGTGATGCGCTCGGGCATAACTGATAACCAGTTACTGTGTTGGTTGCGGTTGTTGCTGTTGCAACTGCAAATCCCATCTCATCAACGCTCTTTGCAAGGTTAAATGAAAGCTCTGATGGTGTTATACCAACTACTTGGCTACCGCGTTCTGTTATGAATCCCTGTTCAACAGGTAGAGTTGTTGATGTTGCACTTACACCATTATATCCTGCTGTTGATGATGTATATGTAACATTGTTTGCAGTTCCATGTGTTGCGGTGGTGCTTGCACTGTAGTTCAGTATAAACAATGGGTTTGCGCCGATACCTTTTGTTGAGTTTACTATACCGAAGCTTAATATATCCTGGTAATTTGTTGATAGTGGTACTGGATATTCAGGTATTGTATAATTAAAGTACTGATAAGCTGTACCTGGTACTCCTGATGGTGTATCTGGAGTTAATACCCAGTTTGTATTAACCTGGTTTGGCTGTGAATATGTAACTGCACTTGAACCAACAGCAGTTGTTGTTGAGTTATATGGTTTGTTATTAGTGCTGTAGAATATTACCGGGCTTTGTGATGTTAATGTTGCCATTAGTACTGAGTTCATAACATTTGCAGTAGACTGTGTATACACATATACATTTAAGCCAGGTATTGGGTTGCTTGGATACAAACTTGTAACGTTCTGGAAGAATCTACTATTCTCTGTGCTATATGTATTAGTTGTGAATTTGAATGGCATTCCATCTACATATATAGTTTCAGGTGTGTTTGAATTTATCATGTTGTATGGATCTGTTATAACAACATTGACATCAGCAACAACGCTATTAACTGATAATGTGTTTATCTGGCTATTTTCAGCTAACTGATATGGTGTAAGATCATATACTAAAGTGCTTGTTTTTCCGAATGAGCCACTGAATGCGTTTGGTATTGAACTCTTGACTGTCAAAAGCTGTGCGGTCTCGTTTATTGCAGTATCATTTACATAAAGCATTGTGTTGGTTGTCGTGAAACTTCCTGTTGTAGCAATATAGCTTTCTTCATTTACTGTGGTATTTTTACCTCCATAGTTTGCATAATATTCTGAATCAGATGTTACTGTTGATGTTGTGAATGTTACAGGATCAAAACTACCTGCACCTAATGTTGGACCTACATATGTGAACTTATATGCTGCTGGATCTGTTATAAATTCAAAGCTCTGTCCCTGTTGCAAGTTCATTGCCTGAGCTTGTGTTCCATATATTATAATACTAGATAATGCATTTGGCTTGGTTCCTGTTGTTGAATTTGTCCATTCTAATATTACCTTCCAGTTTGGATCATTTGTTTTATTAAATGTTTGACCACTTGTTAGATTTACTACATCAGAATAAAGCTGTATCTTTGCCCATTTCTGGTATGCATATAAACCTGCGAAGGTGTTATTGACATTTACATAGAGGTTGTGACCAGTCACATTGAACTTAGAAGTGTACCCTGGCCATATCTGGGTTACATTTGTAAGCTTTCCATTGTAGTAGATGTTTAATGCTGCTGGAGACGCACCTGTGCTATTTGGCTGACCAAGATCTGTAAGCTCTACTGTAAATGGACCACTTGTTATATTGTGACCAACATATACGGTTTCGAGTGGTGTTAAAGATGCTGCCAAACTTAATTTACCTCCTGCACTTGCGGTTGTTGATGTAACAGATCCCACATTTACAGTGTTATAACTCAAAATTGTCCAATTCTCACCTAACAGGCTTATTGTTGCTTTATTCACAGTATTTGAAGTTGTATATTCAGGAATTGGTGTTGAGAAGTATGCCTGATATGCACCATCAGCACTCTCGAGCATTAATGAACCTGGTGTTTTTGACTGATTGAATACTGGGAATCCTGTTAACCAAAGATATTCACTTTCCTTGTATTGACCCGCATTGTTTAATAATACTGGGAGCTCTGAGTTTGTTATCCTCATTATATTATCTCCATTACCTGTTGTAAAGCTTGTGAATGTTATACCTCCTCCGTTATTTGTTGCTACGGGTTCTGTTGATAATGGAACCTGTGAATTCATCGCATCTGTGTAAGGGCTACTCATTGGGAATGTATTAAGGTTATATGTACCTGCACCTTTGTTTGGATATGCATAGTTGCTACTTGCAGATTGCAAAGTCTTTGTACTGCTTGGCTGGCCCTCTAATACTCCTCTATTAAGAACAGAACCAATTAATGCTTGGAACTGATATGCACCGCTTATTGCATGTGAAGAGGATATGTTAAGCCATACCTGTGGGTTTGATATTGTGTATGAAGCACTTGGAACTGAAACCTTTAAAACACTTTTTGCTTGTGTTGCGTTAACGCTTGCTGTTACTGGTACTGTTGTATATGCAAGGTTACCTATCGCAGCCGCTATGTTGCCCGCTGCAACACCATCGCTTGGTTGTGCAGTCGAACCAACTACAATCTGTACTACCGGCTGACCCGCGCTATTAATTATAGGTACGCCCTGGAAACTTATAGGACCCGCGAACGCAAGTCCAAGACCTAATAAAGCTGCACCTGCAGCTAATGCTGTAATTCTCTTTATGTTTAGAGTTTTCACTTTCTCACCTAAATATTTTTGATGATAATGTTAACCTTAAGGTATTTAAATAGATATGTTATTTATAAAATTAATTTTATAAATTAATTTTTATATTTCGTCTTTTGTAGAACTTTTGTTCTCTTTTTACCGAGTATCTTCCTCGATAAATATTTTTAATGATTTTTATTATTGTCTAATTTTTATTATTATAATTGCCAATATTTATTGCAAATATATATTGAATATTGCAAATTGCTAATATTAAATTGCTAATTTATTATAATACAACAATAATATATTAATGCATTATATTTTACTTTTATTTATTTAAATTTTCTCTTCTTATTTTATTTATGTCTTGTATAATTTATATAATTTATAAAAGTATACCATGCGGGCTTTGGTTGAATATTATTGCTTAGATTAGAAAGAAGTCCAAAATCAATATTATAAGGAGGGTGTACATATCCTATAAGATTAAACCATATTATACCTCTTATATATGGCTTTGAGAGATAAAGATTAAATGCTTGATTCAAAAATAAATTCTGTTTATACTGAGAATTATTTAAAATATAAAGACCGGTGCCGTTGTTTGAAGAAATACCTGTTTCTGTTATAAATATTGGTTTATCTGTTAAATTTTCATATAAATCTAATTGATTGCTTATTATTTCTCCAACCGTTTCGTTTGAACCATGTGCGGTTTGATTCATCAAAAAAGTATCACCAGTATAAACATGCAGTGAAATCATATCACAATAATTAGAAAGTCCATACTGCCATGCTGAATAAGCCCATTGAAAATCAGAATTGTTAGTTGTTGCCTTGGCCTGGCCTGTATATACATTGTCGCCGCCAAAGCATAATATAATATCTGATGAATTATAGCTTTTTATTATATTATATGCGCTTTTAACCATTAAATAGTAATTATAAGGATCTCCATTCTGAAAGCCGCTTTGAAATATTGGTAATTGAGGTTCATTCCAGATCTCCCAGATATGTACTTCAGGATAAGCTTTCACAGCTTCTTCAACAGTATTATTCCAATCTTGAAGGGTCCAACTGCAGTTGCTAGTGCAAGGTGTAGATAAATGTAGGGTTTCATAATCAAGTATGCCTATAAAATGTGCACCTTTATTGCTAAGATTCTTTATGTTTGCTTCTTGATTACTATTTAGTCCAATATCTTCTCTGAAATAATTAACTCCTGAATGAATCGCAAAAAGCATGGCTTTTTGATTTGTTGAACCTGCAACCCCTATGATTATATTTTGTTTATTAATATTAGATATAGAATTTGAAATAAAATTTTTAGGTTTGAAGATATTGAAAATGAGAAATAGAAAAATCACAAACAAAAGCATGAATATTAAAATAATAAATAAATTTCGCATTTTATCTCATTTATCTACAGCTTTTTTATTCCTATTTTCCTTTTTAATTTTTTTAATTTATTTTTTAATTTATTTTTGTTTTATTTTTGATAATTTCTATTTAATATTCTCTTTATCAACCAGTATATGTCATTTTGATAATCTTTGAATCCGCATTTGCATAAACAAGCTGTGCGGTAACATTTCCACTGCTTAAAGCGCACTGAACATAACCGCATTCATAAAGCATTTTATATAGGTTTGTGTAAAAGAGCTTTGATCCTATTATCCATGCATTGCTTATCTGGGTTCCTGAATATTCAATAAGGAGGGTATAATTAGCAACAGTATTTGCATTAGATGTTACTATATTGTAATTATAACTTGAAGTATTTAAGAATTCAATATTCTTTAAAGGTACAAAATTTGGATTATTGACAAAGCCAAATAATGCGGTTACATTTGGCATTGTATTTGATGTTGTTGAGGGACGCATTAATAGTATTGCTTCATAGCCATTTCCATTAGGTGGTGGTGGATTATAAAATCTGTATATATTTGTTGTTGAATTGTGTGTTAGATTACTATTGCCTAAAAGTGTAAAGCCGTAGTTCTGAAGGTTGTTCTGTAATGCACCGCTTACATTTAGATCGCTCTTTGATATACCATTAATATTAAGCTCGCCTACAAGACCATCATTGAAGTATAATACACCGTTCCATGCACCGTTTTGATTTGACATATTGCCGTTGATTGCAACCATACCAGCATGAAGTCCATCAACAAGTATACTGCTGTTTCCGTATCCAGAAAGCATTGTTAAACCGCTTGTTGCATTAAAGTGCATCTGCAATGTAGCATTAATAGTGCCTGGATTAACATTTGAAATACTGCTTGCAAAAAGCGTGCATTGGTTTGTCGAATCAGAGCATCTCAAACTTCCAATTACATTAAATGGATTTGTTAAATTACCTTCTATTGCTATACCTGCTAATTCATCATACCAGAAATTCCTTGCTAATATATAATCGGGCTTGAAGGCTTTATTATATAGATAAGCATTATCAGGAGTCCCATTAAAGAGATAGCTATGAAATTGCTCTATCCTTATAGAATTTTCGCTTCCAACGCTGTCCATAAAGCTGGTTCTATTTGCTACCGCTTCAACGAGCGATCCATCAGGCCATAATGCCAATACTCTTGCATTTGGGGGTGTATTCTGGCTCATCCATTCGAGCGCCTGTAGGAATTCGGGATTAACACCATCAGCGGGCGCACTTTGCATCGACTGTTGGAAGACCATTAAAAATTGGATTATTATTATCGCAATCGCAAACCCTATAACAACAGATGAAAGAGGTATTGAAGAGGTATTAGAAAGATTAATATGATATTTTTTAAGTAGAATATATGCAGAATAGATCGCATATGCGGAAAAGATTGCAATTGGTATAGAGAGCATTGAATTGAATCTTATCGCACCTCCTTGTAGATACGCCATTACTATAAAGTAGACTAAAAGCACTATAAATACTGGGCTTGCATTTATTGGAATCTTTCTATTTTTAATATTGAGATATGTTTTTATTTCATTACTAGAAGGATCACTAAAAAATATAAAGAATAATACTCCAAGAGGCGCCAGGAACAACTGAATGCCGAAACTTGAAATTAAGAATGGCATTGATGGAAGTTGGAGCTCTTGTGTTGTTGAACCTATATTTGATGTTTCATATATTGCATGGCCATTTGTTACAATACTATTCAATTTTGGTATACTTACAATAGCAAGAACTGAAAGGAGCAAAAGTATAATTACAATCAAAAATCTATTTTTATAAGTTTTGAACATTCTAACTACGGGTGCATCCTTTTTAACCAGTGAAATAATGAAATATGAAAGTGCTAATATAATCAATATTGGTATAAAAAGAACAAAGAAATCAACACCATTCATCATTGTTGAATATGAAATTCCTGAAGAAACATAAAGCATACCTAAAAGGAAGCTTATGAAAGATGCAATAAGCAAAAGCGCTATATCAAAATTAAGTTTATTGTCGGCAACAATGAATGCATAAAGCGCAAGCGCACCTGTAGAAACAAGGACCAGCTCTGGTATAATGACACCTCCGGTCCATATTAAAAATCCGAGGCTTATAACAAATCCAGCTATTACTGTATATATATACTTTTTCTTCTTATCATTTTGATTTATTATAACAAAAAGCATAATGAGGGCAAGCATTATAAAGAATGATACCCAGACGTCGCCTCTATATATAAGTGCAGCAGTCCTTGCAATATTGCCACTCGAGAGTGATACGAAGAGCATTGAAAGAAGGCCTAGAAGCCTTGATTTTGAAAGGTATTTAACGAGAAAATATGCCGCGATAGCATCAAGTATACCGAACACTACGCCCATAGAACGCATTATATCAAGGATGCTTACACCAAGATATCTTAAGAAGAAATAGGGAATTGTGGTCATGTATATTAAGCCGGGATCTTCTCCTCTTAAGCTAGGTTGTGGATACCCAGAGAGATTAACACGAGTAGGTAATGTAAAGCCTTGTGAAACCGACTGCCTTATTGCGGTATAGTAATAATATCCATCAGGTTCAAACAAGCCGGGAAATTGGATCATTCCAATTCTTAAATATATATTTGCTATAATTATAATTACTGCAATTAAAAGGAAAAAATATCTGTTATTTATAATATTATTTATTTTTTGGATTTTCGAAGATTTTGTATTATTTTGTGTTATATTTCCATTACTTATATTATTACTTGTATTATTAATACCTTCATCGCTCATAAAAAAACCTTTTAACAAAAAATTTATGCAAAACAAATAACAAAATAATATTTTAATTTACAATTAATAAAAATAATAAAAACTAATAGTATATGCAATTGATAAGAGATTATTTTATTATTATATTGTTCTATTATATTATTTTTATATTATTATATTATTTCTGCTTCCAATATTATAAAATAATATTTTTATATGTTGTCATTGTTTGATAAAATATGATTTTATAATATTTCATATATTATGTGGGATATAATTGCTTCCATTATTATTTATGAAGAATGTATAAGTTGCACCAAGGAATTGGGTTGAATTTGAGGTGTTGTTAAGCCACAGCATTAATGTATATTCACCAGCACCATATTTTTCTATAAGTGGCGTTATATTAAATGAAATATCAAACTTATTGTTCTGGATTATATATTTAGAAGCGTTTAGAGTCATTATATTTGTAAAATAAAATATATGATTGCCAATGCGATAGCCGATACCTGCAACGGTATTCCCATAACTATATGATGAGGTGTTGCTGAGCTCAGCTTTTGTCATATTTTGGACTGGATGATCATAACTTACCTCTATATTATCTAAAGAATAATTATCCAAAGTTTCACCTTTTAAATTTACAACACCCGCTGTCATATTTGGAGTATTATAAAACCAGCTTATGTAGTTATTGATAAAGTCTTCAACAAAATATATGGTTGTTTTGTTAAATGCAACGCCTATGCTCACCTGATTATGATACGGATTTAATATATTATATCTGTGCCCATTATCACAGCAGGTATAATCATTATACATCATATTATACTCCATCTGCTTAAGTGCGGATGTTACATTTATTCCATCGCTTTTATATATGTATGCAACATTTTCTTGAACAGCACCTTTTCCACCTAAAAGGGTATAGCGCATATATGGCTTCATTCCATAGATATCCCAGTGGCTAAAATATCCATATTTAAGCATGCTATCAGCGTGCTGTTGTGCAGAAGTTATGTTTGAAAGTGTAACAGGATTAAGACTATAATTTTCCCTATCTTTGTTAATAAGATACAAAGCATATGCAATAGTGAGATTTGATGGAGTATAGTTTTTTATCTGCGGTGGGGTGGGATAACTCAAATTTCCAGAGGATAGATTTTGATTAGAGGTAGATATATTTTGGGTTGTTGATGTAGTAATTGTTTTGTTGGTTTGAAGAAAAGTATTAGGTGAATAAGTAGGTAAATTAACAGAAATAAAATAAAATAATAATGCAGTAAAAATTGCAAGCAGTATAATGGAAAATATTTCTTTCAACATTATATCATTTTTTATTTTTGTTTTTTTTATTTTTTATTTTTTGTTTTAATTTTTAATTTATATTTTTGATTTATTTTATTTTTAATTTATCTTGATAATATTTATTAAAAATAATTAGTAATTTATTTAGAAATATTTTTAGGTTTATCTATTTTTGATTACATTTTTTGATTATAAAGTATATTATATTTATAGAATATATAGAATATTATTAAATATATTTATTAAATATATATTTTAGGTTATGTTAGTCTTATATTTTAATATAATATTTTGATACATAGAATTGAGTAAAGATAATATAGGTGTTAAAATGTCAATTATTATGAATAGAATAAAAAGGACTTTTGAGAATACAAATGTTGATGCGCTGCTGATTATGAATTCAAAAATACAAGATGCAAATTTTAAATATTTTACTAATTTTACCTCAGGTGTTTTTGAAAATTCATATTTAATAGTGAAAAAAGATTCTATGACTTTAGTAACGAGCCCGCTTGAATATGAAATAGCAAAAGAGTCAAAACCAGAGGAGATGAAAATAATAAATGCAAAGAATAAAGAGGAAACTGAAAAAGCGCTAAGAGATGAATTAAAAAATAAAAAAGTTGGAATAAATGAGAATTTTATTTCTTATTTAGATTATAAAAATCTGAAGAAGAATTTAGGATTGGAATTAGTAGATGCCTCTAATGCATTATCAGTTGCAAGATCAATAAAGGATGAAGAAGAAATAAAAAATATTACAATTGCAAATAAAATAACAAAAAAAGCTCTAAATGAAATACAAAAATATTTCAAAGAGGGTGTTACTGAAAACCAAATTGCAGCACGCCTCGAATTTCTTTTTAAAGAGTATGGAGGAGAGGATCTTGCATTTCAAACAATAGTTGCATTTGGATCAAATTCCGCTCTGCCACATCATTTTTCAAGCAGCAAAAAACTAACAGAGAATAATTTTGTTTTAATTGATTGTGGTACAAAATATAGAAATTATTGCGCAGATGTTACGAGAACATTTATCTTCAAACCAGATAAGAATTCAACAAAATACAAGAGAATGATTGAAATATATGAGGTGGTTGAGGAAGCTCAAAAACTCGGTATAAAGAGCATAAAGGAGGGAGTTGAAGCAAATATACCTTATGATAAAGTAAAAGAGTTTATAGATACGACTCATGGTAATAAGTTCAAAGATAAATTTATACATTCGCTTGGACATCCAGTAGGTTTAGATGTTCATGATGAAGGTCCTGGAATGGGAAAAACAAATGTAAAATTAAAGAAGAATATGGTGTTGAGCGTTGAGCCTGGAATATATATAACTGGATTTGGAGGTGTAAGAATAGAAGATGATATTATAGTAACAGAATCAGGAGCTAAAGTCATCAAATAAATAAACATAAACAAAAAATAATAAACTAATTCAGCATAATATTATAAAGAATATGAATATTGTTATAGAGAATATAAATATTATTATATTATCATAAATTAATATATTTTATAGTATCAAAAATATTAATATATTCTAAAGAATATTGATTATATTATCATGAATATTAATTATTTTTCTTTTCTCTTTTTAGGAATTCATTGATTTTCATTACCAACTCATCTCCTGATACATTAATCTTGTACTTTGACATTATTGTATTCCTTAATATATTTGGATCACTGCTCTTCAACTCTCTGCTCATTTTTTCTATTAGTTGATCAAGATCAGAACCAGAGATACGCTCGAGCTTATGCTCTTTTATTGTATTCTTGATGTTTTCTCCTCCGATTTTTAGCAGCTCTTCAACCGCCTGTTTTGTTATCCTTCCACTTGCATACTCTTTAAAGATTTCAATAATGCTCTTCTCTTTTATTTCATCGACCTTATAGCCCGCTCTTCTAAGCTCGGTAAACTTCTGTATCAAAGTATTTGCAACAAAATTTGGATCTGCATTTGATTCTTTTATTATATTATGATAAAGAGAAAGCTTTTGTGATAAGAGAAGCTGGTCTGCAATCTCTTTATTAGATATTTCTTTATATAGGTTTCTGCGCTCCTTTTCCAAATCAGGCGCATTTTCCTCAGCC
>Ga0080006_1134648_pt1 | contig 12056 bp, 6 predicted proteins | sample RS3BMetagenome_FD_69209 | JGI IMG/M metagenome (GOLD analysis project Ga0080006, IMG submission 69209) | Ferric oxide microbial mat and aquatic microbial communities from Rainbow Spring, Yellowstone National Park, USA - RS3B (SPADES... ...
TGAAGCAGCAGCCGGGTGAGCGCCGCTGCTACCCGGAACGTCTGTTCCGCCGCGCCGTCGGCGAGTGCTGGCCCACGGTAGTACGCGCAGACCGCGCCGATGCGGCCGGCCGGCGGCCCGAGCGGCGCGGCGACGACGCCGCGGACGCCCAGCCTGGCCGTCGCCTGAGCATATGCGGGCCAGTAGGCGGCGATCTGCGGGCCGGCCGCGGTTCGCAGCCGGCCCTGAGTCCAGGCGTCCGTACCGGGACCGCCGCCCGCGACGATCTCTGCCTCGCAGGCGGCCCGGCCGGCCGGGTCTGACCCGGAGAGCCGTGCCCTCGGCAGGCCCGCGGTCTTGATCGTGACCGAGGCGCTGGCCGTGCCGAGCATCGCCGCGGCCACGCCGATCAGCCGCGGCCTGACCGCGCCCGGGTCGGGATCGCTGAGCCAGCGGGTCATCCGGGCTTCTTGTGCCCTGGCCATCGCCGCGACCATCAGGTGAAACTTCTCAGCGTCGCGGTGCAGGGCCGCGGTGGCCGCATGGTCGCTGCGTGCCTGGCTGGACGCGGCGGCGGTCACCAGCGCTTCCTGCCGGGACGCGGCCTGCGCGGCACGGGCGGCGAGCAGGTGCTCCGCGTCAGCGCGCTGCCGCAGCGCAGCGATCCGCGACTGTGCGGACTCCGGGCGTGAGCTCATGCCCGGTAGGTTACTGGTGCCCGCCATGAGGGAGTCCCTGGCGGTGCGTGCCTGTCCGCGGGCGGCGCAGCGGCCGTCGGCACGATCCTTCCCGGCCGCTGCGGGTGAAGATGCTGACGGGCGCCGGGGGCCTAGTCGGGCTACGCCTAAGTCCGCTGGAAATCGTGCGCAGGCTCACCCAGGCAGCCTGGAGGAGGACCCCGGCTGCCAGGGCGAGCGGTATCGGCTCGGCGGACTCTGGGACGGCCAGGGAGTCAGCGGCGAGGGCGCCGAGGACCGGGCTCAGGCACATGAAGGCCAGCCAGCCGGCCACTCGATGGCGTGGCTGGCCGCCGAGCAGCGCTCCAGTGGCCAGGCCTTCCCCGAATGCGTGCGCGGCGAGTGCCAGCGCCACCATCGCCGACCCGGTCAGCGCGACTACAGTTCGATCCGGATCACTCACCACGCGATTGAGCGGTTCGTCGAGCGATTCGGCGCCGATCCTGTCACGGCCGAGGCTCAGCTTCGCGACTGCCTGGCAAGAACGCGCCGGCTCGGCCGAAATTCCGAGAACGGCGCAATCGCCGTGCTGGCCGTCCATGAGAACCGGGTCCTGGTGGCGATCCTGCAGGAAACGTCCTGCTTGACGGTCCTCACCTGGAATCAATTCGAGCCTCGCCTCCAGGAGTTCGGCCGGTCCCGGATTCCTCGGAAGTGGGGACGGCTATTGCGTCGACTGGGAGCGACGACCGGCAACCCAGGCGACGGCCCGAACTCGCTCGACCTGTCGGAATCCCCTTAAATGAGATAAGGAGATCCGACAGGTTCGAATTGCCTCTCGATGGGTCCGATCATAACGCCTTGGCCGCGGCCAACGGTTGAGGCTGGGCGGGGATCGACTTGGGGGCGAAGCCTAGAATCACCCGGCAGGGGGCGTGCTCGAGGACGTATTTGGTGTTGGACGCGAAGGCGGACGTGTCGCCGCGGCGATAGACTCCGCGGAGGCTCATGAAGATCGCGTCGAACTTGCCATCGATGGCCTCTCGAACGATCTCGGGACCGGGCTCCCCCTTGGCGACCTTCCACACCACTTTTCTGCCGAGCTGCAAGGCTCGCTCCAGACCTCGGGCGACGACCGACTCGGCCTCGACGACCGGGTCAACCTGGTCGGATTCGTCCGCCCCTTCCTTCTCGGCGACGTCGAACAGCGTGATCGAGATGGCCGGGTCGATGAAGCTCATCACGGTGTCGAGGAAGTCGGTGGACAAGGGGCTTCCGTCGTAAGCCAGGAGAAGCCGTTCGACGCCGTGCCAGCTCTTGCGAAGCTCGGCAAGCAGCATCGCCGTATCGGCCCCGGCGGTTCCGGCCTTGGGAATTTGGCTGCCGCCGGCGATATCGAGCCGGACGTCGCGGTCCTTGCTCAGCACGCGGATGGAGAGTGGATCGGGGTGCGACTGGCAGACGTTGAGCCAGTAGAGAGCGACCTGATCGAGCTGATCCTCGGGGTTGAATTTGTTCGATAGCCCCATGATCAGCTCCTGGGCGCCGATCGTCTTGGCCGTGCGAGCCAGGGCGAAAAAGGGCTCATTCGTCGGCACGATCAGCGGCTTCACCGGCTTGCCGACCTTCTCGGCCAGATTCACGACCGCCGTGAGCAACTGGCGGTCATAGTCGGTGATCGACGGCTGAAAATCGGCGCTTGCTTTCGGCAGGACGGACGCCGTCATCACCACGACCTCGGTGGTGTCGGGGTCGGTCTCGGCGAGGCACTTCTCCAGCATGCCGAGGTTATGGGGAGATCGAATCGCCACCAACTTTCGATAAGGTTTGGTCAGATTGAGCGAATCGACGCTCAGTTGGTCGGACTCTTTCTGGTTGAACTGCTCGAGGTGTTCGTGGTGGTCAAGCGCTTCGCCAAGTTTATGTCGTCGGGTGCGTTCGGTCACCCAGAAAACCAGATAGAAGCCGACCGTGAAGAGAATCCCGGTGATCGTGGCGACTTCCTTGGTCAAAAGGTTGGCGATCGCCGAAATGGCGAGGACCAGGAAGATCAACGTCATCCCGACCGGGATATCGTAACGAGCGGTTCGGATGTTGAACGGAACCTCGTATTCGCGGTTCCCCGGGTTCTTGAAGCGAAGGATGAGCATCGACATCGACATGAAGACGAAGCTCCAGACCACGCCGAAGGCATAAGCCTCGCCGAGTGTGAGAACGTCTCCCCGGCTCAAGACGATCGTGACGATTTGGAGCACGACGACCAGGTTGATCAACCGCCCGCTGGTACCATACTTGGGATGAGGCTTGAGAAACCAGTCCGGCAAGACGCCGTCTTCGGAGACTCGATTCAACACTCCATTGGAACCGATGATGGCCGTGTTGACCGCGCCCGAGAGAATGAGCGCGCCGACCATGACCACCATGATGTTCAGGCCAAGCTTTGCCCACTGCGGGCCGACCACGTTCATGGCGAGTCCGCCGATGAGGTTCCCGCTGTACTGAGACATTCGAACATCGTCGGGGATGATCATCACCGCGAAGAAACTGATGAGCGACGTGAGCAGCAAACTATAAAGAAAGACCACGAACGCGGCCTTCTTGAAATTCTTCAGCTTGGGACTTTCGATCTCGCGATAGACCTGGGCCAGGGTCTCCTCGCCGCTCATCGCCAGGATGGAGTGGCCGAACGAGAAGAGGATGCCGAGCACGCCCAAGATGCCAAACCAGTTGCCCGCCATGTGATCCGGCCGGAGCGACTCGCCGAGCGACGTGTGGCCCAGGAACCCGAGCGGGTCGACCTGCTTGCCGAAGGGGTCGGTGATCGGCTTCCCCGCGACATCGACCTTCTTCGAGAGTTCGGGAAGCAAGGGAGGCAGGTGCCGAGTCTCCGGCTTCGTCGCGATGGTGACAAGGCACCAGACGATCATGATGACTCCCATCACCGTCGTCGCGCCCATGATCTTGAGTGCCTGGTCGCTCGACTCGTGAATGCCCTTTGTATTGACCCTCCAAAAGTAGAGGGTGATCAGGATGGCGATCCCGGCCGAGAGCCAATTCTGGTAGGCCATCAACACACTCGTCGGACCGAGGCCGAAAAGCTCGTTAAGTAGGCCGATGAAATACTGTCCGGCTGTCACTCCGCTGATCGGGCCCGTCAAGATATAGTCGAAGAGCAGGGCGGAGACGGCCAGCCGGGCGGCTTTGCCACCGAGGGCCTCCTTGACAATCCGGTACACGCCGCCACGCACGAACATGGCGCAGCTCTCGATGTACACGCTGCGCACGGCGTAGCTGAAAAGCATGACGCCGAGGATGAACCACGGAGCCGCCTTGCCGATCTGCGACTCGACAATGCCACCGATGTAGTACGCGGTGCTTGCGAGGTCGCAAAGAACGATCGCCGCCGTGCGCCAGAACGAAATGAACGTGAACATCACGCTCGTAACGACGAGAACGTGGCTCGCCGAGGGTCCGGTCCGTTTTTTCTTGACGCTCGGATCAGTCGCGGATGAGTTGGGAAATGAGCCCGAACCGAGATCTCCAGAGGCCATCGTCGTTTGGTATCCGATGAAAAGGCGAGTTCGGGTGGTTATCGCTTGGAACTCGCCAAGATTAGCAGCCGTGCGTCGTTCGGCGTCTCATCAAAGTGAGCGATTACAACGAGTATGACGCGGTAGCGTCAAGAGGTGGAAGTGATTGGATCGGAGCCACTTCATTCTGGGAGAGATCCGATCGTCGAGTTCCGGGATTCACGATTGCGGTTTTAAAATACGGATGATCCGCAATCAGGGGCTTCTCTCGAAACGGGAATCCTTCTCAAGTTGTGGTCCCGGGAGTCGAGGCGATCAGGCTGTCGGAGCACTGGGCTTCGGCGCGAGCCGCTTCGAGACTTCCGCCGCCACGGCGTCCGCGAAACTCTCCGTCGATTCCCGACCGCCGAGATCCCCGGTCCGGACCCCGTCGCGGAGCAGGTCGAGCGTCGCGTTCCGCACGGCCTGACCCGTGCTGATTTCGCCGAGCTGATAAAGAAGCATCGAGAGGGCCAGGAAGATGGCGGTCGGGTTGGCCAGATTCTTGCCGGCGATATCGGGGGCCGTGCCGTGTGCCGCGTCGAACATCGCGACCTTGACCACGGCCCCGGCGTCGAAGCCGAGGTTTGAGCTGGCTCCGATCCCCAATGATCCGGCCAGGCCGCACGCCATGTCGGAGAGGAAATCGCCGTATTCGTTGAGGACGAGAACAATCTGGAACTTCTCGGGTTTCATGATCACCTTGCCGAGCAAGGCGTCGAACAACTCGACGGTGTGCGTCACCTCCGGGAACTGCTGGGCCACCTCGGCGACGACTTTCTCGAAAAGCCCGTCGGTCCCTTTCTGGATCGTGTACTTCGACGCGCTGGTGACGATCTTGCGGGTCTTGCGGGCGAGGTTGAAGGCGTAACGAGCCGCCTCGGTGACCGGGCGCCGCTCGACGATCCGAAGGCTGACGGCGCCGTCCTCGCCGATCATCCGGCCGGGATCGTCGTAAGTCCCGCCGGTGGCGATCCGGATGATGTCGAGGTCGAGCTCGGGCCGGAAGTTGGTCGGCACGCCTGGAATGGTGTAGACCGGGCGGTGGATCACGGAGAGGTCGAGGCGTCTGCGCAGGATCGCGTTCGGGCTCTCCTCGGCGGTGATCGTGGGGTGCTTGAGGGCGACCAGGGTCGAGTTGATTGCCTCAACGGCCTCGTCGTAGACTAGCTTCCCGCGGGCTCGCCGATTTTCGAGCGTGAGGTCGACCTCCACGAAATCGAGTCGGACCGGGAGCGCTTCGGCGAGTCGATGGATCGCCCGCGAAAGCTCGGGACCAATCCCGTCCCCCAGCAGTTCCGTCACCCGATAGGTCGGCCTCGTGCGTGCTTCGTCAGACATCCGGTCCCTCACGATATTCGATTGCGTCGATTCCCCCCGGCCGCATTTTACGGACCGAGTCCCGCTGATCCGGCTGGAACAAACCCCAAGAAGCGGCCCGCATACCGGATCCACTAACTCGAACACCGAACGCTTTCGGAGAATCGCTATGATTGTAAGGGCGCGGTTTCCCACTCGTCAAACGCATCAGCGCGAACGTGGATGAACACGACTGCTCCCTGCCGCCATCCAGATTTTCTACTTGCCAGCGGCGTTCCCACGGTGTGGAATCGTGGTGGATGGGGATCAATTGACGTTGAGGCCTTCGGCCTCGCCCGTCACGACCAGGAACCCGACCGCCAGGACTTTGACCTCGGAGCACTCGATCAAACCTCCGAGCAACCGCACAGCCCGACGACTTCATCGCCTCGCCTTCTTGGACTGGCCGTTATGAACGCGGGCGGATGAGGCCGTCGGAGGAGCAAGCGATTTGGACGATTTGGAAAAACGTGGGTCTCACCATGGCTCGGCGCATGGAGGGAGCCTTTTCACGCGAATGCGTGAGGCGACCGGCACGGTTTATGGCGATATCGGGACCTCGGTTCTCTATACGGTCATGGAGATCACGCGGGAGACCGTCCGTCTCAAGCACGATGTCGAGGATGACGTCAAGCTCGGTCAGTTGCTGAACGAAGGGGGACGGCTAATCGCCGACGAAGAGATCCTGGGCGGCCTCAGCCTGGTCGTCTGGGCACTCATCTTCCTCACGATCAAGTATGACCTCCTCATTATGCGGGCGGACAACCACGGCGAGGGAGGAACTTTCGCGCTCTGGGGTCTGCTTAGGGGAGCGACCGCCAAGGTCTTCGGCATCACGATGGTGGGCTACCTGGTCGTTGCCGCGGCCGGGTTGCTGGCTGCCGACGGAGTCATCACACCCCCGATCAGCATGCTGGGCGCCTTCGAACCGCTCGGGGAGACCTGGGCTGTCGGGGCGACTCTCCTGAGTCTCTTCATCCTGTTCCGCTTCCAGTGGCGAGGGACCAGCGAGGTGGGAGGGTTCTTCGGTTGGTTCATGATGCTCGTCTGGTTCCCCTGGATCGCCCTCAAGGGACTCCCCTGGATCGCCCGTAATCCTCAGGTTTTCCTCTCGATCAATCCGCTTTACGCCTTCGACTTTTTGATCTCGTTCCCGCACATCGGCGCGTTCGTGATTCTGGGCGTGGTGGTCCTGGCCATTACAGGTGGCGAGGCGAAATACGCGGACATCGGGCATTTCGCCCGCAAGGGGGAACAGGAAGTGGTCGAGGGTGAAAGCCTCGCCCCCAAGGATTCGGGCCGCCGACCGGTGATGAACTCCTGGTTCATGCTGGTGTTTCCCTGCCTACTCTGCAACTATGCGGGTCAGGTGGGCTATCTGCTCGAACGAGGAGTCCCACCCCGTGCCAACACCTTCTACGCGCTCACCCCCCAGACGGGGAATCCTAATGTCGATGGCGCCATCCTCGCGGGCGACATGGTCCTCTCGGGAATCGCCGCCTTCATCGCCTCCCAAGCTTTGATCACGGGGATGTTCTCGATCGTCAAACAGGCGATCTCGTTGGGATTCTGCCCGAGATTCGCGGTCAGATTCACGAGTCGGGAGGCGGAAGGGCAAGTTTACATCCCGGCCATTAACTGGTCGATGTTCCTCGGCTGTGTCGCCATCACGCTCATCTTCCGGACCTCCGGGAACCTGGCCGCGGCCTACGGGATCGCCGTGACCGGGACGATGGGAATCACCACGCTCGCCTTCGGCTATGTCGCACATTACCGTTGGGGATGGCAGATCTGGAAGGTCTTCGCGGTCTGCTTCCCGCTACTCGCGGTCGACCTCCTCTTCTTCGGCAGCAATCTGCTGAAGTTCATGAACGGCGGCTACTACCCGATGGCGATCGCCTCGGTGCTCGTCACCATCATGCTCACCTGGCAGTGGGGACGCTCCGAGATGGCCAAGGCGTTCTTCTCCTTCGGCGTGGAAGGAGGAAAACGGATCAGTTGGCTGGTCGCCCTTCGCGAGAAGGTCGATGAGATCCGCCTCTCCTTCGAACACAACCTTCCGCTCGCGCGGACGCTGGTCCAGGGGCGACGTCGCTTGGTCGAGACCGACCGCGCGTTCGTCTTCCTTTGCTCGCGGCCCATTCGCGACCTTGATGAGTTCGTGCCCGTCTCCTTGCGTATCTTCCTCAAGAAGTATGGCGTGCTCCCGGCTCACATCACCTTCTTTCATGTGAAGATGCTGTCGGTCGCCGAGGCAGACCTGGGAGCTTCGAAATTCGAGGTCATCAACATCGGTCGGGGGATCGACTCCGTGGTCGGAACGTATGGATACATGGAACAACCCGACATCCGAGGGGCGCTCCATGAACTCCAGGCGGCCGGGAAGATCGAAATCCCTTCCGATCGCTGGATCATCGAGTCCGGTGAGGAGGAGATTATCACGAGCGACGATCTTCCGTTCCTAAGGAGAATCCGCGTCATCTTCTTCCGGACCATTCTGAGGCTCTCCACCCCCGCTCACAAATTCCTCGGTCTGGGGTATGACGCGGGCGTGTCGAAGGAGATCATTCCCGTAGTCTTCAGCAGGGCGATCGTGACAATTGCCCTGCCGGAATTGGAGATCGTCGAGACCGAGCCGACGGCACGGCCAGTCGTCGTTTAGGAATTGGGCAGAAATTTTCTGGTGATTTCGTGGTGCCTGCGTCCCGCATTGGCGAAGCGGATGCAGGCGAGACGCCCGGCCCGAGGGGACGCAGGCGAGACGCCCGCACCACAAGGAGTCGATGTCACCGACCTATTCTCACACGAATCCTGAGCGTCGAATCGAATCCATCCGAGTACTACCCTTGAACCGGAGAATGCCTTGGGAATCAATCGGCGAGAGATGATTGGCGGCTCGCTGGCAGCCGCCGCCTCATGGCCGCTCCTCCGCGCGGCGAGCGGGGACGTTCTGGCCAGACAAACTCCACCGCTTCGAATTTTGGGGTTGAAGATCACCCCGATCGCGCTTCCGGATCCTCCATTACTCGCCGCGAGCGGCTGCCACGGACCTTACTTTCTACGCAATATCATCGAGCTGGAAGTCGAGGGGGGAATTACCGGACTTGGCGAGATGCCGGGTGGCACCTCGGTCGCCCAGGGGCTCGAAAAATCCAAGGACCTGATCCTCGGCAAGAACGCGTTTGGCTACCGGCGATTTTCGCGAGAGTTGATGGCACTCGGTAAAGCCGTTTATGCCGGTATTGAGATGGCATGCCTGGATGCCTGCGGCCAAGCGACGGGGCGCAGGCTCTGCGAGCTGATCGGCGGACCGGTTCGAGAATCGGTGGAATTCGCGGCCTATCTGTTTTATCGCTATGCGGCCGATCACCCGGTCATTCTGGCTGATCCACATCTGGTGGACAACCGAGGGAAGGGGCCTCATTCGCTCGACGACTGGGGCGAGGTGAGAACCGCCGAGGCCATGGCCGAGATGGCTCATCGGTTTCAAGAAAAGTGGGGTTTCCGGGTTTTCAAGCTCAAGGGAGGTGTACTCACTCCCGAGGTTGAACGCGACTCGCTACAGGCGATGAACGCCAAGCTGGGGCCGAAGAGTCTTTTGCGGATCGACCCCAACGGTCGCTGGAAGACCGAGACCGCGATCCGGATCGGCAACGAAATCAAAGATCTTCCCCTGGAATATTACGAGGACCCCGTCCGCACCCAGAAGACGATGGCCGAAGTCCGCCAGGCAACGGGCCTCAAGATGAGCACGAACATGTGCGTGACCGCGTTTTCGCACCTTGAGGAAGCGTTCCGCGTCAAACCGATCGATGTGCTCTTGTGCGACCATCATTATTTCGGCGGCTTCGCGGGGTGCCAGGCCCTGGGGCCGATCGCCGAGGTTGCGGAGTGGACATTGAGTCAGCACAGCAACAGCCACTCAGGGGTCTCGATGGCCGCGATGATCCACCTGGCGGCGTCGATTCCTCAACTCACCATGGCAAGCGACACCCATTACCCCTGGCTTCCCGAGACGTCCGACATCATCGAAGGGCCGAAGCTGACGATACGAGACGGCAAGATGGCGGTCCCTGGCGGTCCCGGCCTGGGAGTGAAGCTCGACCCCGATCGTCTGGCCTGCGCACACGAGACTTATCGCAAATGCGGTATGAAAGGCCGCGACGACGCCTCCCTCATGAAGCGGCTCGAACCTGGGTGGAACGGTGGTCTGCTTTAAAATTAAAACGAAACGGCCGCGGATCCTCGTGAGAGTTCCGCGGCCTTGAAGTCGATCCGAGCGAGAAATGCCGGGCTGTGCCGGTCACTTCTTCATCTCATCCTCGCTCTGGTTGAGCCGATTGACCGAGCGGATCACCTCGCGACCCAGCTTGGCGAGCTGCGAAACCGTGATGGCCTCACCTTCTCGGATGTTGGAGTGGTTCCGCTCGTCGTTGTAAATCGGGCGGGCCGCTTCGCGGCGGGTGGTCGGCTCGGAATTTCGGGCCTGATTGGCTCCGGCCAATCCCGGGTTTTGCCCCGCGCGGTTCTGATTGGCGTTGGCCTCGAGTTTGTTCGAGCCACGAGCCTCAAGGCTGGACCTGGCTCCGTTCGCGCCCTCGCGGTCGATCGAGTCGATCGCCTTTTGACTGGACGCGATCATCTGCTCGGCGTGGCTTTCCAGCGCCTTGGTCGTGTTGTCGCGTTCGCCATGGTGTTTGAGCATCTGGTGAAGAGCGACTCCCGAAATGGCTTCCCCCACGGCGTGGTTGATCAAGGCCACCTTGGCGGAATTCTCGGCACAGACATCGGAACCGATTGACGACGAGTTCTGGCCACCGGCCTGCTTGGTGCTGGAGCAGGAAACCTGCAACGCCCGGCTGTAGTCTCTGGCCGCTCGGTAGAACTCCTCGCACGCCTGATGTTTGCCCGTTTGGGCCGAACCTTGGCGATTGTTCTGGGTGTTGTTGGCCTGTTCATCCTGCCTCACGGCCTGGAAGAGGCTATCGCTGTTCCGGAAGGCGTCGCGTGCGTGCTGTTCCAGGGCACCAACCGGATCACGCATGGCCTGATTATTGTTGGCCTCGGCGTTGCGGTTCGTCTTCGCCTCTTTCGCCTCGGCATTTTGGGCACAGTGCCAGAGCACACTCCCCTCGATGGCCATCTTCACGGCATGGCCGATCGCTGCCTCCCGGTCGACCCCCACGTTGTGCATCTGGGACTGCGCTCCGTAGCGATTGCCTGGAACGGCCTGTTGCGCGGTCCCAGCCCGGTTGATCTCTTGAGCGGTCCCCGCCTGGTTGTTTTGGGCGTTCCCTTGGCGATTGTTCGGGGCCTGAGCATAGACCGTGGTCAGAGAGAAACCGGCCATGAGTAGAGCGGCGATGCGTCGCATGTGTGATCTCCTGAGTTGCTGGTTGTTGGGAAACACGCTGATGCGGATAGCGATGCGGATCGACGGGCCTTGATGACGATTCGACCTCGTTGATCAAACGGTGTTATTCGTTGACGACCGAAGATTTCCGGCGCCAGGATTCCTCTTCGCTCCCGAGTTCCCATTGCTGGTGAAGACGATCGTCGCTTTATTCGGCAAACCAGGTGCCGTTACATGCCATACAACCGTCAGAACTCTAAATTCACCTAAAATTCAATAATTTGATACGTTCCGGTGATTCATCCTCCCGGTTGGATCGCGCGAAGCCTTCGTTTAACCGCCGTAACTTCCTCCTGAATAGCTGAAAATCCGAGAACGAATCCTGACGCTCGGCCGGAGTCAACGGGACTGGGGCGAACCGAGAAGCAACGGGTTTCCCCACTTTCGGCAACACGAATTGAACGAGGCAGGGCGAGCTTGCAGGCACCGACGGTTGGCAGGTCCGAAAAAGGGAGGTATATTGAATCGTGAAACGTGGAATATGGGTTCGGAATCGCGCGGACTCGTTGAGGTTGAGCGCCTTTCCGCGTTGTCGGCATGACTCGGCTCATTTTTCAGAGATGGGTCGCTCGTATTTTCAGGTCAAGGTTTCCAACCGCCGCTCGGCCGTGTCGACCTCAAGATGACGGCCTCGGGCAGGAGATGTTCGATGTCGACCGCGGGAAAAGTCCTCATCTCCTTGATTATGCTGATGGCACTCGTCTGGATCATTTCCACCGCGGGTGTCGACCAGCTCAACCGGAACGGCAACGAGCAACTCATCAAATTTCGCGCTCAGGTCGCGGACCTGACTGCAAAGGTGAAGAAGGTCCAGCACGATATCGTGGAAACCAAGGACAAGATCACTTTGCAGCAGGAGACGACCGATCGAGAAATCTCGCGACTTCGGGCGAGCCAGTCCGACATCGAGCACGCCCGGTCCGAAACCGCCGAGCTCCTCGTTGAGGTGCAGCTTGAACTTGCGAATCTGGATCACACGTTCAAGAACGCTCAACTCGCCGATGAACGTCGGCTCGCCGAGGTCGAAACCGAGAAGGGCACCGAGCGAATCGAGGCGTT
>Ga0080006_1087770_pt1 | contig 12052 bp, 9 predicted proteins | sample RS3BMetagenome_FD_69209 | JGI IMG/M metagenome (GOLD analysis project Ga0080006, IMG submission 69209) | Ferric oxide microbial mat and aquatic microbial communities from Rainbow Spring, Yellowstone National Park, USA - RS3B (SPADES... ...
GCTAGAAATGCTGGAGCTAGGATTGCACGCGGAAGATATGTGGCTTTTTTGGATGATGACGTCGTGCTGTGTGACGATTGGGCCTTAAATGTTCTCAAGTCGTTTTCCGAAATACCTGAATCGAGTGCACTAACGGGTTCGGCTGAGCCTCTTTGGGAAGACCTTCGGGATTCATGGTTACCTACGAGTTTGTATTGGGTTATTAGTTGTACAGGATATTTTGGAAACGTTATCAAAATAACGAAAAACCTTTGGGCTGCAAACATGGTTATTAAGAAAGACGTCTTTTTCTTTGTAGGGGGTTTTGATGAGACGCTGGGGCCACACAAGGGGCGGGCCTATGGATATCATTCAATAGCAGAAGATCTCGAGTTCACTATTCGTTTGAATAAAAAAGGTTTTTTAGCCTACTTTGTCCCTTCTGTTAAATGTTATCACCACGTGCAACATGAACAGGTTACCCTCAGGTATATTTTTGAGAGAGCGTTCTGGATTGGGCGGGAAAGACGACTTCTTATCGAAAAGCAATATCTAACCAATGCAGAAGTGCCTGTACTGCGAATGCTGCTATTCGACTTTATATTTTCAAGGACTTCGTCGGCTACATTACCTATTTTTATAAAACAAAGATTGGCAATAATAATTTCTGTCTTTGGTGCGCTAATAGGTTTTTTGACTGGTTTATAGACATCATCGAAAATGTACATAGTACTCTGGACCACGAAAAATTGATTAGATAATTAAATAAAGAAATACGAAAATATTTCAATACCACAGAGATGAATTTCTGCATCAACAAGAAAATCCTCTCGAAGGCGAGTAGTTCAACGAGACTCATGTGCCTACGTAATGATCTCAATGTCTTACGCTGCAGATGTTATCCATCAACCATCAACAAGCGATAATGTGCATAGCACATTGCATCAACGTCTCATCGCACAGCAGCAATTTTATTGCCCTTCTTCAGGATGCCTGAGTGAATTAGCACTAAATTAAAGGCCGATTTGGCATAGTCTTGATGCATAAAAACAGACTTGTTCCGTGTGCTTACAAGGTTTGAGGACTTGGACGAGCACAAAACCCCCAAGTTCATAATTGCTCCAGCCCATATGACAACAGAAGGAGCCACTCAAGGTTGATCCGCCAGAAAGAGGCTTAAAGGTATCATTTCAACAATTGGTGATACGCTTTAGATTAGTATCGGTGTGGTCTCATAAGTTTGCAACGAGCTAGGGATTTATAGCGGCCTCTATGTGCTCCGGACACTCTTCGTTCAGCATTTCTAAATTGAAACTGACTCATTTAGCATTCGACTTAATCGTCAAGCGCCAGATATAAGACAAACCTGCTAAATTAAAAAAGCCAGCGGTGCGGCAAGTCCGTATGATTTCAAAGTTTGAAACAAGCACTTCGCTTACAGGATGAAGAATTCATGCGCCACAGAGTTGGGTACGTCTTCGGGACCCTACAGTTTGGATACTCCTGAGTTTGAAGAATGTCTCCTCTGCGGTCAATTTAGCTGGGCAGTAAGTCGAACAAGCTGGAAATATGGATATGCAATTTCATTCGAACTTATACACAATTTGAGCAGATGGTGATAAACTTTGTTGGCAACAAGCTTTGTGGACCTGTGATTTTATGAGTAGGCTAACTGTCATCTCCCGAAGATATTTTCAGAGTCTTCTAACAGAGTCTGTGGATATATTGGCTGCATATACTTTAGTTTTCCACCTACATTTTAAGGGATAAAAAAAAAGTCCTCCTGATTGATAGGAAACCAGATCAGGTTCTATAATGCGTCGAGAACCCTATAATAAAATACCTGATGCTTCATCGACTAACCCGATATGTGCTTTAGAAAGAGAAGATCGGTAAAGGTTTTATTTCCTTCGCATAATCTGAGCAGTTTTGATACCTTTTCCTTGACAATTACTTCACCCTTGAGGTTGCACAACGTATAACCAAGGCTCTCAAAGAATTCCAAGTATTCGCTCAGACTGTACCCTGACTGTGTCATACCCCATGGCCAAAATTCCGAGAAAATTGCGCACTCTCGTTTCAGAGTATCCAAGCCTCCTTTAACAACTGCGAACTCACTCCCTTGAACGTCAATCTTGATGAGATACGGCTCGGCAAGTTTGTAGTCCCGGACGACCCGGTCGAGGGTTAAGACTCTGACCTTCGGGCCTTTTCGTAGGTTCCCATTTCTTAATATACTATTGTCATTGCCAAAGTCGGTGAACAGCGTGGCTTCTCCCTCAGCCTGACTTAGTGCGCATTCGAACACGTAGCAATTGTTCATTCCACTTGAATTCACAACACCTCTCAATTTATTAGCACTCGGGGGAAAGGGCTCGATTGCAACGCACGTATCAAACAGTCGTGCTAACGGGATAAATGTATCGCCGTCAGCCGCTCCTATGTCAATATAGGATCTATAGTGTTTGCGACTCGCTTCACTTCGTATAGGCTGAAGTATTGTATTTTCTGTTTGTGTCATAGTTATTCTCGACTTCAGATGATTCAACATTCTGTTCAGTACGAATCCATATCCTTGCACGAGCATTGCTACCCGAACGGACTGAACCTTTGATTCTGATATTAATTGGCCTACAAGGACACAATTTAAGATATATATGTGTATAGTGCAAGCACAGAAATGTACAAGTTGACTTCGGCAGTGCGTTAGGGAATTACCAATTCAGAACTCGTGTATTGCATGGGTCTTTGGAATTCGACTAGGCGCGAACAGTTCAATTGACGACCAACCAGATTTGGCGCCTCTGTAAGCTCGTAGTTTCTTTACCATCGCAATCCCTAAACCAGAAGGATTAGCTGGAACGAGAGAAGATTGTTCAAAATACCTACACTGAAATTAATTTGGGTACTGTTCTTAGCCTCCCAACCATATTGATGGTGCCTTGAAACCTCCGCCCATTGATGTTGTCATCTTGACCAAGAATAGCGAACAATATCTCTCAAAGTGCATAACTTCAATTCGGAGTAATGTCAATGTCTGCCACCTCATTGTGGTTGATGGAGGAAGTAGTGACAAGACACTCGACCTAGTTCGTAACGAAGAAAAGGCAATCATCATTGATGACTCGTCAGGAAACAGAGCAACGGCTCGGCAGAAGGGAATCCAGAAGGTCGATACGAGGTTCTTTGCCTTCGTTGATAGCGATGTAATCTTATGTAATCGATGGCACGAATACGCTTGGCGCCAAGTTGGACAAAAGACAGGAGCTGTCTGGGGTGTGGCGCTACCATTACGAACGGAAGAGCAAAAATATTACGGGCAATTAGTCCGTCTGCGCGCTGCCTCTAATGTGGCTGAGTTGATTATGAAAACCGGTGGTTATCTCCTGCATGACACTCTCATACGATATGAGGCAGTGGAATCAATTCGAATCCCTTCGGCTCTTCATGTTCGAGAAGATTATTTCATTGGAATGTACATAACTAATCGCGGTTACGAGTGGATACGTTCATACGAACCTTATTGTTGGCATGACACACAAACTTCCGCACGCGACATCCCAAATGATATGATTTTATGGGGGCAGATTGATCGGTTAATGAATTGGACGACAACCGACCAAGTCTTTGGTCGCGTTGCGAGAAGTTTCGTGCTATCAATTCTCCTTCGTATAATGAGTGCAGGGTCCAAAGAACCCAATGGGATTCTACGCAATCAAATCTTGTTTGTAAAAGGATGGCTTTCTGTTAATCCGGCAAAAATTGGTCGTAAATCTATTGTCGTGTGAGAAGTCTAAAGATACCTTGTTATTGTTTACCAGCCGGAATCACATAATGAAGAGTGTTTGGCAAATTGGATTAAAAACAGAAGACTAAATAGGCCATGAGGCTGTGTCACAGCAGAAGGATTAGTTGTAGTTGAAAAAGGGCTCCTCTTCAGTTAATCGTGCTCATAGGATCGTATTTATCTCTGTTTCCACCCTTTCCCTCGACCATCAACGTCTCGGTGCGGTTGAAGGAGTTATCTATTCTTTGGCCCGCTACTTTACTAAACTAGGTCTGCCATGTTCGGTTCTAATGCCCAATTCGGCGAGTTCAATCCGGAGAAATGACGGTCTTGTCGGCCAAGCGAAGGCGATTTTCGAGAAAATTATCATCTCGAAGCGATTTGCTAGACAACTAAAGAAAACCGATCCAGTCGCAGTCATGATATGGGATGTTGTTCCGCTCGTTGTGCTATGGATTTGTGCTCCGGAACTTAGGTCTAAAGTGGTGTACACAGCGTCATCGTCAAGGTGGCCTGCAATGAGGGGCTGGGGTCATTTCGGTGAGGCGGTGTTGGATTTACTTTTTGTGACTCTCGCCAAGTTGGTGCTCCGCACTCTTAATTGTACAATCGTTCAGAGCCAGTCATATTACGAGAAATTCAATCAACACGTTCCCAAGGATAGACTGGTTCTTATCCCACCACCACTACTTTCTTTCCCACCGCCATCCTCGCTTCGCAAGCATCAAGAGGAAACGTCTGTAATTGATACTTTATTAGGGAGGCATATAGTACTCTTCGTCGGGCGAAAGATTCCTGAAAAGGGCATTGAAAACCTTATAATCGCATCAAGTATTTTGGCGAAGAGTGGTTTGGGACCGTTTAGTGTTCTACTTGTCGGTCCAGATGGAATGTGGGGCGATTCTGAAACTCTTTATGTTCACAAATTGAAATCGCTTTGCGAGAAGCTTGGGCTGACTAAAATCGTAGGTTTCGTTGGTACAGTCGACCGATCTTCATTAGCAACTTTTTATCAAGCGGCCGATGTTCTAGTCCTCCCTTCCCTGTCTGAAGCATTTGGTCACGTAGTTACCGAGGCGATGTCATTCGGCAAGCCCGTCATAGGAAGCGACGTAGGTGGGATTTCGCTACAGGTCTCAAACGGTGTAAATGGCTTCCTTGTTCCACCGGGTAATCCGCAAGAATTGGCCAATAGGTTAAAGCAACTCTTGAATGACGATTCTTTACGTGAAAGATTGGGTCATAATGCAAGAATTGCCGCTTCCAAGTACTCTATAGAAGCAACAGCCAGAAAATACCTCTCTTGCATCAAGAAAGCAACAAATAGAGATGCTCTGAAGTGGTAAACGAACCGCCTTATGTACACCACAGAGTTTGGAGTTCGCTTGTGTTGAGCAAACAAGCGCTAAGCGATCTTCTTCATGGTCAACTAACTTTGTCTCTGTTTCGCATAGTTGCCGCAGAGCAGAGTCTGTTGCTTCCCTTTGTCATGTTCGATCAATTAATTAACAATCTTGTCACCGAGCTTATCCGAAGAAAATTTCTTGAACAATTTGACGTACTCTTGGATTATCTCGGATTTGCTGATGAACAATTGACGATAAACCATTACTTCAAATATTCCGGTTTTTGCCCACAAACTGGCTGGACGGTTTTTGACATCGGTGCGAACGTTGGAGAGTACGCGATTCCGGCTGCTCGTATGATCCGCGAGGGAAAGGTCGTTGCTGTCGAGCCTGAGCCCAACAATTATAGTAAACTCTTGCAAAACATCAGAATTAATAACCTGACGAACATAATTTCTGTCAAAGTTGCCATAGGTGCCAAAGAGGGATGGCTTCCCATTAACCGATTGCCAGGTTTATGTCAAGAAACCCCAACCAAGATTGATACAAATAATGTGCGGGTTACGACAATCGACGCCTTGATATCCGAATTATGCATTCCGAATGTTGATATCATTAAAATCGACATCGAAGGGTGGGAATGGCTCGCATTGCAGGGGTGCGTCGATACTATCCGACGATTCCATCCGCGGTTGATAGTGGAGTGTCATAATGGCTGTCTGGCTGAGCAAGTCAGAGCGTTCTTGCTGCGGAACGGTTACGAGGTTTGGTTGTGGCCAGTTGACCACTATTTGTACAATTACGAAATTACCTGCTACGCATCAGGGAAGCAGACATTGCGTTAACCTCTTTGATATAGTAAGTTGGAAAGCAGAACAGCGATTCTAGAAAAATCGGGTGCCGCCATCCTCTTTATCGCTTCTGTTTATGTAGTATTTTCACACTTCGTACCCTATACTAAGGTCTCTGCTCCAATATTTTCGTGGTTGCCTGTAACCTACTGGTTGCTGGTTTCCATCGCTCTTATTCTCGCTGCACACCAAATTTGGAGCGAATACTCAGGAAGGGCGGGATATGTTATGATTATCTTGGTGGCCTATGCTCTGTTCTTCGTGCCTGAATTAATAGAGTCTGGGGTTAGAGTCAGAGATTCCTACTCCTTTCTTTATCTTGCTAACTATGTCATGAACCCATCTACATATAATAACCTAAATTACTCTCAGATAGGATACCTTCTCAACTGGCCTGGCTTCGCATGGTTTGCAGCTACGTTCTACGAAGTGACCGGAATGAGTTATCATACGGGCGCGAAGGCCTTGCTCATTGTCGGCCAAATATTGTTGTTAGTTATCTCTCTTGGTCTCGGTCACGCATTATTCAGGAGTAGAAAGGGAGCACTAACTACAGGCTTCATCGTCTTGAGTCTAGTGTGGGATGTTTGGGGTGCCATTGTCCCTGAATTACTTGGCGAAATCTTCCTCCTTACCTCAATAATCTTACTCATCCATTCTCTGGACAAAAAGACCTACATCCCATTTGCGTTAATTTTTGGGGCTTCCACTCTCTCTCATGGCCTTACAGCTGTTGATATCATAATAGTGACTGGATTGTTGGTCGTTGTTTCTCGCTTGAATCATGCCTTAAATTTTTCAACAACTGGCAAGCTTGCGTCCATATTTAAGACAAGAATAGGTTCCATGAAGCGAATCATCTCCGTTAACGGATACTTTCTATTCATTGCCATTTTGATTTTCGGCCTTTGGTTCGTTATTGCCCCTTCGGCCATAAACGAAGACAGTCTAATCAGGAGTCTGCGATTCATTTTCAGTGCGGGAGTTGCGCCGTTGAATTCGCAGCTTGGATATCTGACTCCGGCAAGATATGCATCGGTGGCTTCGGCTGCTGTGTACTTGGTGTTAGTTGGAGTGTGGTTTGGTTTGTCATTGTTAACATCCCTCAGGTTTGGTCGTACTGTAAATCTTATTCCAATACTCCTTCTCACTATGGTGAGCGGTATGACGTACCTATTCTTGCCTACCGCTCAAGACTTCTATGACAGATTCTTTCAATCTGGATTGCCGTTTCTCGCATGGTTCTTCGCGGCTTCTAGCATGGGTTATCGAAAGCAGACAAGATTGGTCCCAGTGGTCTTTGTTGTCTTACTCTTATCCACTGGTCTTATTGCGAGTTATTCACATGAAGCAACGCTGATTTACCCACCAAGTGAGAATAGAGGTGATTACTATCTGCTGATTTACACCGTGCCCACTTCAGTCATAGCATACCTGACCGATGGGCCTACTGCTCAGGGGTTATCCGACCTGCCTCAGGTTCCGGTGATTTTCGAGCTAAATCAAATCAATCTGTCGTATCTAAATAGCAGTTTAAACCAAGCCCAAATAATCGTTGACTCGATTGTAGTGCAAAATGGAATGGACTATTTCTTTGGCTCAAACACGTACATTCAGAGGTACCTTCATAACTCATCCTTGAATCTGGTTTACCAATCCGGTCTATATAGCATTTACACCAAGGTTGCTCATGAGCGAATGCCAAGCCTTGGCAATTAATCTAAGGCTTCTTGTCGCAATGTCACCTAGGGTTGTATTTACATTGTTGTCACCGCTTTTCAACCGCATTGTCACCCTTTACCATGCGTGAAGGCTTGATTGACCTTTTCGTAAGGTGCTCAAAGCTCCTAAAGTCTCTCGCCTTAGAGGGCAATTCATCCTAAGCCACCCGCCTCATTGCTTTCTGTGGATGCTATGCTTCCTTTAGTCCAGATCAACGCATAAACGGGAAATCCGCTCATGGCACGCGTTCCCAATAAAGGACTCCTTGAAGAAGCTGTTAGTCTACTCCAGATAGATCAACTTCCAACTCGGTCCTTCAAGGATATGCTCCAAAAACTCAGCGCGAAACGTTTGAAACTAGCTACTTTAATTTTTGTATCGTGCCGGCCTTCCAATTTCGTCGCCTTAGTATTCAATTTTCTGGTGTCGCTTATCACCATGATAACAAACGTATTCCAGAATTCTGTCACAATGAGCAATTACTTCGCGTGTTCTGACAACTTCTCTGCATCTAACGCCAATATACACAAATTATCTCAACCTTGTCTTGAACTACTTCGGTTCGTAAAAAGCAACCTCCGACGGTGTAGGTCGCTGGGTCTGCATCATGATAGTGTCCTTGAACAATCCGTCACTAGGATCCGCATGAAGCACCTATGCCGCAGAACACATTCTTGCTTGTAAGGTGAAATTCATTGGAACGGGGGGAACTCGGCTCTTCTGGAGCGTTGGTCAGGAATGATATGCTAGGCAAATAACTAAGGCACGAGAACTGGAGAAGACACCTACGGGGAGCTGGGAATCGGGCAGCGATTCTTAACAACTGATTGAAGTTCGAAAAAATAGCGGCCGTGCGCGGGAGGATCAAGGGCAACGAGTGGATGATAGGTTTCAAGAATGTCCTGAGTTATTCAGGAATCTGAGCCACCCGTAGTACTATCAGCCGGTATTTCACGTGCTGGGGCCAGACCCAGGGTGGCTAAGACGCATTACCCTTCAAAGGTCATTCTATGGGACGACGAGGATGGCGGCCCAACTGTCGAGGGAGTTCCTCGTGCCAGTAAGAAGGTAGAGAATCAAGAAGTTCTTCCGCATGTTGGACTGGATTGAACCCCGCAAGGCTGAGAGCCGAATTGCTAGGTTGTCTATGAGGTTCGTCAGGGCGTCTAGGCCCTTTGAATTCCGGCAAACCGAGCTTACTCACCTCTGTTGAGATAACCGCAAGAGGTGATCCTACTTCAACGTCGTATATCTTTACGGGTAGTTAAGATATGCGTCCGAGAGGTCGACAGTCAAAGAAAACACGATTATTTTGGACAACGACACATTTGGCTCACATATAGATGCAGTGGTAGGGATGCTGATAACCACGTGCAAAAGACGGGGATGGTATATCTCCCAGACCTTAAAGCATCCAACGGTCGCCCTTGGCCTGAGGCTGGAATACATCCTACACCAGACTTTCAAACAGTACAACTCCGTCGAGTCCTTACAAAAGACCCTAAAGAGAGTACATCTGGTACACAGACCTACAGAACTCACAGTAGGCAAATATGGTGACCGAGCGAGAGCCCATTAATTAAGACCAGCGCAGGAGTCATTTGCCACTGGGACGCCTCATGAGAACCGAGTACCCTGATGACTGAAAGAGGGACAGAATTACCAGAGAGGCGAAGGTTAAGTTAACAGCGGAAACTATGAGACTTGCAGCCTTGAGACGCGTCTAAAGGGTGGGTCCATTACAAACGAATGACAACTAACTTGCGAAATATTTGGCGTTAGATTTATGTGCTTCATACGGTATATCGAAGACGACGCAAGTAGTGAGCTTCTAGATGGCGAAAGAAACTAATATGTTTCAAGACCAAAACATAGTCGCCAAAGCAAAAAGTATCTACAAGAAAATGGGTCTTCTAGGAGTCATTGTCGCAACTTCTAGACTGATTATTTTATACCTTAGTTCCCTCTTCTGGTACCCCTATATTCATTTGAGGGGAAATAAGTTCCAATTTCAGGGACGCCAATACGAGTATTTCTTCCATTTTTACAACCTAACCTGGAGGAACGAAAGAACAGTTGAGATTCCAATCGCGCGACAGATCGTAAAAGAGTGGAGGGGAAAGCAAATCTTGGAGGTAGGTAACGTCCTGTCACATTACTTTTCGTTTGAACATGATATTGTAGACAAGTACGAAAGAGGAAAAGGTGTAATTAATCAAGACATAGTCGATTTTAGACCTAATCATAAATATGACTTGATTGTGAGTATATCAACATTAGAACATGTTGGTTGGGATGAGGTTCCAAGAGAAAATAGAAAAATCTTCAAAGCAATTCGAAATTTGCGAGAATCCCTTTCCAGTGGAGGAAAGATGTTCATCACACTTCCGCTAGGACAAAATAAAGAGCTGGACGATCTTCTTGAAAGAGGAGAACTAAGATTTCCTGAACAATACTATCTTGCAAAAGTAAGTAGAACCAATAAATGGCAACAAACAGATTGGGCTAGAGCCAAGGAATCGTCAGCCAAGTACCAAAATGGTGCGGTAGTAATTTGTGTCCTAGATAACAACTAGTCGGATGACCCAATTTCGCTACAAGGTATTTGTGAAATCGGAATCTAACTCTATCCAGCGTTAATTCGGTTTAAGGTTGGGTCTGATCCGAGAAATCTGGGCATGACTTCTGGACGTCTGTCATGGTTGCGGAAATACGTTGGCCTCCGACTCCCCGTTTAACCCTCTTTTTCATCTTTTTGTAGTCTTCCATTACACTGCTGCACCCGATGGTTGGGAAATCGGCATATGACATTTCTATATGCAAGTTGCCGAATCGGAGATGATTTAGTGTGAGATCAGCAACTGGAGATAAGTTACCGCTCGGTCTTGATTCTGTTCATCCATGTGAGCCGGATTTAAGCTTGACTCTTACACGCCGAGGCGAATTTATACCAATCATCCGTTCGAAGTTTTTACTCCTCACTATCGCATTTCTTGCATCTTCTTAAAGGGCATACCGCACTCAAATGACCTAGCCATATACCCTCACAACATTGTATGCTGCTATACCCTTTAATCATGGTAATACTGTCTATTCTCCTTCAGCACCCAGTACACTATCTTGAGTAACTTTCCTGATGCAGCTACTATAGCCTTATTATCTCCCTTCCGGCTCTTGAATAGAATCTTGCAACTGTTCCATTTGGCTTTGCCTTTATATGAGCTCTTGTCCACTGATTGAGTACCCATCTTAAGTATTTGCTACCCTGCTTTGTTATACTGCGATGATATATTTTGCCTCCTGACGAATATGTTGATGAGGCCAAGCCAGCGTAAGCTACTAAGCTTGATGAATCTTTGAATCTAGCTATATCTCCAATTTCGCCGGTGATCAGCAATGCAGAATAATAAGAGATACCATGTATGCTTGTAAGCAACTTTGCGTATTGATTATCTTTTGCTTTGTCAACTATTATTGTTGAAGCATCATGTATCCAAGCGCATCAATGAGCCCGAGATAGCTTCTTACTCTATCATCATCTATTCTTCTTAATTCTTCGATGAACTCCTTTGCAAAAGAATGTGCATCTATGTGAATGTTGTTCGTCAAAAGGTAGCATGGATAAGGTTTTTTATCTTACTACTCTCTTACCAGGTTTGCTCTATGCCTGACTAACTACCTTAGCTCAATTATCTCACTTGGAGGCACGTACGATTCTGCAAGAAATCCTCCCCTCAAAAGCGTTGCCAGCATAATGGAATCTACCTTGTCTGTCTTTACCTTTGCAGAAGCTATGGCTTTATTCTTGACAGGGTTGGAGAGCGATACCTTATGCCTTGATGATAACAGCTTGTATGACTAGTACCAGGTTGAAGAAGACTTCACAGCAATATTTGTAGAAGGTGGTAAGCTATTGGAGAATCTGCTCATATCCTCTAAGCTATTTTCAACTCTACCATGCTTTATCAGCCTACCATCATTATACATGATAGCAAATTCTGAATAATTATTGTGAAGATCTAATCCAACGAACAGCATGCGTTTGGTATCGCCTATCTTCTTAATACGTTTCTTTAGGCTCACCTACGACCAAATAATTGGGTCATTTGGTGGTATTTGTGCTATAGGGCCTGTCATAATAGGTAAAGACTGCACGATAGGTCCCAACGTCTACATCGGCCCATATACATCGATAGGGGATGAATGCATACTAAAGAATACGGAGATAGAAAATTCCATTGTAATGAGGGGTTGCAGAATAGAGAGCGGGAAGAGAATAGTTGACAGTCTTATAGGAAATTATTCTACTGTTGTAGACAGCAATGCGAATATACTTCAGGGGCACAGGTTGATTATAGGTGCGCGGC
>Ga0080006_1153598_pt1 | contig 12039 bp, 9 predicted proteins | sample RS3BMetagenome_FD_69209 | JGI IMG/M metagenome (GOLD analysis project Ga0080006, IMG submission 69209) | Ferric oxide microbial mat and aquatic microbial communities from Rainbow Spring, Yellowstone National Park, USA - RS3B (SPADES... ...
AGCCAATCGCCAAAACGAACGCTACGCTGGCACACATGCGCGCACTGTGAAACCACCAGGTACGGACGTGGTGCCCGAACCCCTCTCCGAAGCACGGACGCATAGCTTTGGCCATCCCACACATCCGATGGCTTGGTGCCGAGCAGTTCTGCCAGCGTCGGGGCCAAATCCAGATGATAGTGAAGATCCGAATCCACTTGACCCGACGCCATCCCAGGCCAGCGAATGATCATGGGAATATGGCAAGTCCCCTGATCGGCCGTACCGTGTTCGCCGTAAATGCCGAGCTGTCCCATATTCTCCCCATGGTCTGCCGTCACGACAATGACCACATCCTCATAGATGCCCTTCGCCCGAAGCGCTTCGAGCACCTGGCCCACATGCGCATCCACATACCGAATGCCCCCATCGTAGCCATCGACCATCATCTTCAGATCATCCATGTCCTGAATTTCCCCTGGATATCTCGGGTACTTGGGAGAGGTATGATTGTCATACATATTGACCTCGCTCGCACTGTGCGGCCCGACCTTTTTCTTGTGCCGCTCTAGCATGTCTGCCGTCATCCAGGTAGGCAATGGATCATCCGCAAAGCGGTTACCGGCTTCTTGGGGCACTCTGTACGGCGTGTGAGGATCCCAGTAGTTCACATAGAGAAACCAATCCTCTTTATCTGCATTTTGATCAATCCATCTCAGCACAGTGGGCGTGACTTCCTCTGCAGACTCCATGCCCCCTTTGCCGGTGTTATAGATTTCATTGAATCCGGCGTAAAAGGTCCAGGCAGAGTGCCTCTCACCGAAGGGACTAATCAGTGCACAGTGCATGCCCTTCTGACGAAAAACACCTGGCAAGCTCTCCTGTCGACCCAGTCGATCCCGAAATTCTCGATCAATCCCTTCGGGGCGGATGTCCCCCGCCGTCCCGCCATGCCCCACCACCCCGTTATGAATGCCGAGCCGCCCTGTCATGAGCGCGGTGCGCGAAGGATAGCAAGGCGCATCGGAGGTATAGTAATTCTCAAAGCGAGTCCCCTCGCGAGCGAGGCGATCAATGTTGGGAGAGGTACTTCGATGATATCCGTAACACCCCAAATGATCTGGCGACATCGAGTCGATGTCTATCAAAAGAAAGCGCATGCTCTGACCACCCTTTCGTCTCGTGAGTGACAATAATAATAATTCATTTGATAATCTTAATTAGCATTGTAATGTATAGCGTCGGAAAGTCAATTCATTTGCGTGAGTCCTGCTCTACTAGGTCGTCGTTAGTTTTTCTTTTACATCTGTAGTATAGTATACAAGAGATAGCTTGATTGCAGACATAGCTCGGGTAGCTAGATTTAATGATTTTATACACGGTGAGCGGCCCCTCTTGCTTACGGGGGAGAGGGGAAATTGGCGCATTGTTTCTAACTGGAATGGTCAGGTGTATGGCCGCTCTTATTTGGTTGGCCGTAATATTGTTAGCATGACGGTCTGAGGTTTTTTTCGAATTACTCGAGTTCCCGTAGGAGGGAGGTCGCGGGTGCCTAGGAGGCGATGGTGAGCTATGTCGGTGGCGTGCATTATCCTGACAATGAATGAGGAGCGCAATATCGCTGCATGCATCGAGAGCACGTCTGGTTTCTTCGAAAAGATCCTGGTTGTTGACTCTGGTAGCAATGATGATACGGTAAAGATAGCAGAGAACTATGGGGCTTTAGTCGTGCATCACCCGTTTGAGGGGTTCGGCCCTCAGTATAATTTTGCCCTATCCTTGGCGGCGACAGAGTGGATATTCATATTGGATGCCGACGAGAGGCTAAATGAAAGGTTGATACGGGAGATACGCGCAGTCACGTGCTCACCTGACTCGTGTGCTGCGTACCAGGTCGCTCGGAGGAACTTTTTCATGGGTAAATGGGTTCGCCATTGCGGCGGGTTCTGGCCGGATTATCAAACGAAACTATGGAAGAGAGGGCTTGCCCGGCACGAAGATCGGGCCGTTCATTCGCTCGTAATTGTGGACGGCGAAACGAAGAAACTTGAGAGCCCCTTGGAACACCTGACATATGATTCGGTGAGTCAGTACATTGAAAAACTGAACCGTTACACAACATTGGAACAGCAGGTGAGAAGCCAGACTTGGAATGAAGTGTCCCAATACTGGCATCAGTACACTTTTAGAATGAGGGCTAAGTTCGTTCTGCGAAACGCGCCGCTCCGGCCTTTGCTCCGATTCCTGTACATGTACGTATACAAGGCCGGCTTCCTGGACGGAAAAGTCGGCCTTGTTCTCTGCGCCTTGTCGTCCTTTGCGGAGTTTGTTGGCGGCGTGAAGCACTACGAACTTAGAAGATCTGAGGGTCAACATTGAAATGGGGATCGGGGGAGAAATGAAGACGGCGCTAAATCGCAGTGAGTACACCTGGGCCTATGTTTCTCAAGTGGCAAATATAGGAACGAGTGCCGCAGGCACCTTAGCCATGCCCTGGGCGTTGGGACTTGCAATGTATGGACGATTGTCTGCGTTGACCGGCTTGGTATACCTCTCAGTCAACTTCTTCGACACCTTTTTCAACGTTCTAGCCGTAAAGGGCGTTTCGGAAGATCGTAAATTTAGCGTGAAGCGAATTTTTTTAAGGAAGCTGGCGTTATCGCTTCTGATCGGAAGTCTTGTGTGCTCATACTACGTCTGTAGTGGGATGGCGCTTAGATTTGGGCATGCGCTTGTTCTATCGGCATCTATTCTACTACTAAGCGTAGCGTTTCCCGCGCTTTCGTTCCTTGAGTCACTCCTGACATGTTCCCACATGAATAGGACTGCCGCAGCTACTAGGTCGATCCAGGGGGCATCCTGGCTCTTGGTTCTCGTTAGTTGTAGATACGGATTCATTCCCGTGTATTCAGTTATACTTGTCCAGGCACTTACCTACGCTGCTGTTTGCCTATGGCTCGTCCGCTTCAGGTTTCTATGGCTTACCACCAGTCCTTGGCCAAGTGCAGTAGCGGGGGATGGTCAGTATATCGGCGCTTGGATTCTTTCGTTCATACCCTCTTTCATCACGTGGGGTCTGGTGGAAATCGGTGCCGCAGAGTGGAGTGATAGGACCCTCGCTCTTTTCAGGCTCATTCAGGTTGGCCTAGCTTTTGCCGTGGGGCTGTTCCCGATCCCCAGTATGCTGGCGTTCTATGTAGGTAACACGAAGGGTCAACCTGCCTTGGAAAAAAACACGACTGCCCTGTGGCTTAGTGGGCTGCTATCTGCGGGTGCCGCCTTATTCGGACCCTTGTTTGTCCGCCTGCTTTATGGGTACTACATAAGTGGGGATGTAGTTGCCATAATGGCCGTCTCAGTAGCGCTACAGGGCGTGTACTGGATCGCCGCAGGTCAACTCGTTCCTAAGCTGGCGAATATATCACCCCTCCGAATCTGGGCCGCCGCATCTATCCTGGTTGTGGTGGCGCTGTCGAGTGTGGCTATGATACGTTTTGGCATTTTGAGCGGAGCACTTGCCTACACTGGATTATGGGTCGCAGTGACAGTGGGTTTTATTGTCCTAGACCCGTCCTGCTTGCGCATAAGGTATCTAGCGGCACCGTTTGTGGCCGGAACGTTCTCCTATCTCATAGCTAACCAGCTACTTCGCATCATGGGAGAGCCCGAGCACATACTGGGCATTAGAACACTCTCCTTGTTCCTGGCTCTCTTGAGCTGCTACGCCCTAGTCGTGCTCTTTGTGGTACTTCTACGTAGACGTCTCGTGGCACGAGCTATATAGACTTGTAGTGAGGTGATTATGTGCTAACTCCGTCATCCGTGGCAGCAACTTGGTTCTCGAAGGCACGTCAGTCTCGGTTTTATTTGGTGATCGTATGCGGTGTAGCCATCGGATTGGTATCAGCTTCATCTATAACAGAGCTTGGGATTATTCTGGCGTTTTTGTTGGGTCTACCGATTCTCGTCGCGACAATAGTAAGCCCCTTGGCCTGGGTCTGTCTCGAAGTTGTCTCGTGCCTTGCCACCCCGGAGTATTATGTCCATGGGACTCCCGTTGGTCTTCAGGACGTTCTACTTCTAACAGGACTTCTTGGCATCCTCTATCAGAGGCATTCCGTGGATGATCCCGCGAGACGGGCCAATGAAGTCGGTCTTCCCCGGTCGTTAGCTTTGTTTCTATTTTTCGTACTAGTCTCCGTCGGATTTTCTTTTATGATCTTTAATCCCTCTGTGGGAATTTACTCTCTGTCCCACTTCTTTCGCCTTGTGGAGGAGGTCTTCCCCCTGGTGTACCTGTACGCCCAGAGGGAAATTGCTAACTGGAGGCTGGTGTACACACTTTCGCTCGCCCTGGCGGCATTCTCGTCCTTGACCGGAATTTTGGAGTTTGTTACCCAGACCACCTTTCTTAACCCGGTTCATGCCGCGCAGTACATTTATCTCCACGGGAAGATCATGCTCCGAGCTCAGGGTGTGTTTGCGGAGTCAAGTAGCTTTGGTAGTTTCAATGCTTTTCTGTTCCTGGTGTCATGCGCATCCCTTTCAATGTCGGGTAATGCACGCCGTACTAAGCTCGCATACCTGTCCCTAATGGCGATGTCGAGCGCAGGTGTTCTACTTAGCGACTCGAGAGAGGTGAGCGTGGGCCTATTACTTGCAATCGGGTTTCTATCTCTACGAGTGCACGGCGCAGCGAGGCGTCGAGTTATTACGTATTCCTTGGCTCTAGTAGTCATTGCCTCACTTGCCTCCTTCCTGGTGGATCCCAACCTAATAGGCAAGCTACTGGCCGATCGATATGCATCTTCCATCGGAGGGCTATTTACAAATCCAAACTCGACGTTATCAGGCAGGCTGGAGGGATGGGGTGTCTTGATATCATATTTATTTCGTAACCCGTGGACCATATTTTTTGGGTCTGGGTATGAGACAATAGGCCAGGCGGCGCCATTGCTGAACAACTTCGGTGATAACCAGTACCTATCTTTCTTATTGGAAACAGGTATAACCGGGCTGTTGGGGTTTCTCGTTTTTTTCCGGTCCCTATGGAAAATGTCACTGTGTGCAGCGTCGAAGGAAGTTGCCGTATCGTTAGCTGTTCGCGCCTATATGTTTAGGCTCTGGGGGGGATGGCGATGGGGAATGGCCTTTATTTTTGGCGTATAATTCCATTGGTTATGATTATGGTTGCCTATTCTGCGTACTTTGTAGTTCGGGGGGGTGAGTGCGCTGAACGTTCTATTTCTCGATCAGTTTAACGAGCTTGGTGGGGCGCAGAGGTGCCTCCTTGAGACCATGGACGTGCTACGTGCATATGGAGATAACTGCTTCCTTGCTGTTCCGGGACAGGGCCCTCTCGCTGATATATCAATGGTTGCCACGGACCATATTCTTTCGCTACCAGTGTGCAGCCTTAAAAGCGGTAAAAAGGGTCTTTTCGAAAGCGTTCTTTATCTAGTACAAAGTATTCGCTCTGCTGTATTGATATATTTTTTTGCGTTAGATAAGGGCATAGACTTGGTGTACGCGAATGGTCCAAGGACGTTTTTATGGACTCTGCCGTTTTGCATTAGCAGGCGCGTCGATGTGATCTGGCATCTCCACCTTATACTCCGTACTCGACAGAGCAAACTATTGCTCCGTTTCATTCCTGCGCCACGTACCGTGATCGCGGTATCCCAGGCCGCTCAGCGATCCTTGCCTAGGGGTAGACTTGCCTCCAGGTCGCGCGTCGTCTACAATGGAGTGAAAGATTATATACCAGCAAATTCCACAATGAGCAGGATCGGCGTAGTAGGACGCCTACATCCCGTAAAGGGGCAGATCGACGTTCTCAGGGCATTTAGTCAGTTGGCGATGGAGCGGGACGAAATCTCGCTTTTCGTGATTGGCTCCCCGATGTTCAGCGATGTAGCGGCTCATGCGTATCTAGAGGAAATGATGGCGTACTGCGCCGCGAACCATATCGCGCACCGCGTCATCTTCACGGGTCAGGTTGCTGACGCCATCGCGCTGATTAGGACATTGGACGTGCTAGTACAGCCGTCAAGGGAACCTGATGCGCTACCAAGGACAATACTCGAGGCAATGGCGAATGGCGTGCCTGTCGTTGCAGCCCGAACAGGTGGTATACCAGAGATGGTTATCGACGAATACAACGGCCTACTTTTCGAACCGGGAGACATAGAGCAGTTGGTCAATGCCATGAGGAGATGCCTAGATCCACATGTACGCCAGGGTTTTGTAGCGCGCTCTTATGAGCTGCTAGAGCGAGATTTTTCGCAAGAACAGTATAATATAAAAATATTGGGTATAATTCACGGGTAGGTCATGGGTAGGTATTAGCGGAACCTACGTGAGTGCCCTGAACGCGTCGAATAGCGACACAACGAATAGCACTGCAACGCAGTTAAATAACTCAAGTTTCGCACCCTCAGGCAGCCCGTCGCGCTTTGATAGCACTGGGCAAACTGGCGACAAAATGTTGCACAGCCTCTTGTACTTTCGCCGTGTTGTCAGGAACGGTGGGGTCGATAGCCTGTGCGAAAAGTTGTAGCAACAGGGTGATCGCGTCAGAATAGCGAATGTCCATTATTTCCTCGCACATGGCAAGAAATAGCGCGCCGAGTGTACGTGGATCCAGTTCGTTGCGCGCTTCCACAGCCAGTAGAATGTAGCGCGTAAAGACGATGAAAGACGGATCACCTCTTCGTCCGCTAACTCGTATCCCTGCACAATAATGCCAGACACTGTTTTGCGCGATTTCCGTCACGGACAAAGACCATCTTGGCCGCAACGCCCTACCCCGCGTCAGCATCTGAAACCCTCGCACGAAGTGATAGGCTGCATCCGCGTGATGACCGCCTGTGCGAGCAAGAAGAGAAATCCATGAAGGGAGTTGCTCAGAAAAAGGGATTTGGCGTCCCATGTAGGAAACACACTCGCTCTCGGTGATTTGGTTATCTGGACAACACCATTTTACCAGAAACGAGGGTGTTTTTGATTTGTAGACAGCTCACTAACCCAAGCGGGGAACGGCTTCACGGGCGCTATCAGGGTGCGAAACTCAAGTGTTTACTATATTGACACGATTGCAACGTTGGGTTATATTTCTTCTGAAGAAACAATCATCATATTATTAAAATAATAATTGTATAATGATTCACAAACAGTTTTTAGTGACAGTTGTTGCCTCATGCGCTTTAGGTTTTTCGTGGGGAGTGGATCTTGCCGCATCAATATAACCCAATTATGTAGCTTCAAATACTCAATATGGTCATGTTCCGCCTAGGCAAAGCACCTACAACGCACTGAAACCTATTGCCTTCCTAGCCCAGAAACGGTTACTTTCTCGATTACAAGGAGATGACCTGCGTTGGCAAACCTCGCGCTTCATCGCGTCTATACCCTGCTGCTCAGTCTACTCATTGTCTCTGCGCTCGCGGTTCACATTTGGTTTGCAATTTTTTCAAACACAGACTTGGTAGGCGATATGCGGGCGTACCACGACATCATGATTCACATGATTCTACATGGATATTATGGAATTGGAGCCTCACCAGGAGCGTACGTCACGCCTGCGTATCCATTCTTCTTGGCCTTGGTTTTCTTTATATGGAGATTATTTTCAGGACCGGCGGCCCCGGCCCATGGAGATTTCGTGCGCATCGTATATAGCCTTCAGCAATTGATTACATTGGGAATCCCGTTTTTCTCGTTTCTAATCGCAAAGGAACTATCTAATCGCTGGGCGGGTCTCGTAGCCGGGTTTTTAGGGGTAGCCTATCTTCCGAACAACTACATAGGGTCCGAGATGTTGACGGAAGCGATTTATATACCCCTCTTGTTGCTTTGCCTGCTTTACGCCATTCAATGCTACGCAAAACCGACGCTATGGCGTCTTGTCGGTTTGGGTCTGCTCATGGGATTGGCGGTCCTAACAAGGCCAACCGCGGTTGCGATGATTCTGGTTTTCGCGACATTGCTCGTACTTCCAAGACCGGGCAGAGGAGAGGGACATGCCTCCCGTTCGGTCTGGCTTCACACCGCCCTTTTTGTCGGTAGTTTCCTACTTATCATGGCTCCGTGGTGGATCCGAAATGCCCTGTCCCTGCATCGCTTTGTTCCGTTCTCCACTGAAGGCGGGAACCCGCTCTTGCTCGGAGCCTCACCCTATTTTCGCATTGGCCAGTACAGCCTTCTCGCGATGGCACGAGATGCACATTTGCCCTTAGAAACATACTCGCTGCAGCATATTTGGCATGGGTTCGGTATGCACTTTTGGGTTTATCTAGGCTGGTATACGATTGGGAGGATTCCGTATTACTTTTATAGTCCTTGGCTCTTGTGGGGCATTGCCGATTCGGCGGCGTTTGTGTATTTTCACAGGCTGCTGGTCATTACGGGATTTCTGGCTTCGATTTTCTGTCTGATGAAGCCCACGTTGAGAGCCGCGGGATTTCTCACTTTATCTCTTCTGTTGATTCAGTGGCCTTTTCTTCCGATTGAACGGTATGTTTATCCCGTCATTGTTCTGTGGAGCGCTTTAATACCTGCCGTTGTTGCCAATTATTTACAATATTATAAAAATACAATAACTAAAATCTCATACATTAAGAACGATTACAGTCATCCCACGTGACTTGATTACCGTGTCACGATGTTCAAGGGCACGCAAAGCCGGGCTTCGGCCGAGGTCGGGTCGCGAGCCCAATTTATCGTCAAGGAAACTGAGTGACCTTTCTTGGGGTAGCCAATCTGATTCAGTCCGATAGATCGAACGATCTGATTCCACCGCCTATCCGGTCTGTTGAATTTCAATAAATTGGATTCCTATTCATGCGGGTGTTTCGCAGTAACATCAACTCGTACGAAAAAACCAATTGAGACGAGAACCAGGAGGAGCACCGTGAGGATATTGAGTAAAGAGATCATTCGCCTGCTATCGAGGTGGCAGTTTTTCGCGGCGCTCCTCTTGGGCCTTTGCATTCAGGCGTTTGGTGTATGGCAGTACTATACGTCCTTCGCACATTCCCAAATGCAGTCCACGTCGGCGAATCAAGCGGTGTGGCTCTCGCTGCTGGCAACGCAGATCTTCTTCCCGCTACAGATCGGCCTAGCTGTCGGCGATACCGTGGCGTACGACCGTACGACCGGCGCAATCCGTTATTTGATCATGCGGTCATCCCGCGCCAAGTATACGGTCTACAAACTGGCCGGCTCAGCCGCAATCGCGTTTTGTGTCACGTTTGTCCCGATTTTCGTCGGCTCGATGCTTTGTGCCGTACTGTTTCCTGTGAAGTACGGAATGCCTACATTTGACGGCTACACAGTCCAGACCATGCACTTTATGCCCAGTTTGTTTTATCATCACTTCTTTGATTATGTCTTGGCGGCATCCCTCTACACGTCGGCGTGTGGCGTCTTTCTTGGCACCCTGGGCGTGCTACTGGGATCGTTCTTTCGCAACACCTACTTATCGGTTGGACTTCCCTGGATCCTCTATATCGGCCTCAGCATCGCCTTCATCTTTTCAGAGGTTCCGATTCTGCAGTACTGGGTACCTCTAGGTAGAGCCTCGGTCGCCATCTATTCGCCTGCACTGGGTCCGCCTTGGCTGCCTCCTCTCACTTGGCTCGTGCTGGCGGGAATCACGGCCGTGGTCACACTGCAGGTTATGGCTAGGAGGGACATCCGTGACTAACGCAGCCATCTCAGTTGACCGAGCGCTGAAGCGTTTCAAATCGCGAGTGATTATCGAACAGATCCACCTCACCGTACCCTATGGTCAGTTTTGCGGGATAGTGGGTGCAAACGGCTCCGGTAAGACGACGTTACTTCGCTGTATTGCGGGCTTAATGATCCCCAATTCGGGCTCGATCTCCGTGCTGGGGCAACGACTGTTCCCAGGTCCAGGAACACTTCCAGAAGGCGTGGGGGCCTTGATTGAATCCCCGGGCTTCATCGGAAATCTGAGCGGGACAAAGAACCTGGAGTTTCTCTTATCCTTGTCGTCGAAACGCACACAGGTCGACATCGCGTCAGTTTTGTCGTCCGTCGGATTATCCCCAGGAGACCGCACCAAAGTACGCTCCTATTCACTTGGGATGACCCAGCGGCTTGGAATCGCGCAAGCGATCATGGAAGGCCCTCGATTGTTGCTTTTGGATGAGCCGCAGTACGGGCTTGATCCTGACGGGGTCCTGCAGATCCGCAATCTGTTGTCACAGTTGCACGCAAAAGGGACCACCATCGTCATGGTCAGCCATCAAATCGACGAGGTGTCTGCGCTTTGTGATGTCGTCTACGAGATGCGCGGTGGTCATTTGGTGTTGGGGGGCACGTCCAGTTGAATGCGACGCTTTCTATTGCCGGCGTGTACCTCATGCGAACCCTCCGTTCCTGGAAGTGCACGGTTCCCATCGGGGTCATACTCTTTCTCGCCTTCGTTAAGGCCCACACGCTAGCGAATCTCTCCGGGATGAACCAGTGGGACGTCCTCTGGATTTATTGGAATGACATCCATATGGTCACCCTTTTGATGATTCCGAGTTTTCTATTTTTAGTGTCTGATCTCCATGTGCACGACACCGTAACAGGCTATGTGAGCATGATCTATCCGCGCGTGCGTTCAAGAGAACGGCTTTGGCTGGCGCAGGTGTTGGCCCTGTTGTGGATCGCGATCGGCTACATACTCGGTTCTACCCTGGTGATTTTTGTCGTCTCCGGTTTCTTTGTTCCCTACCAGTGGACTTGGTCCGTACCACCCGCTGCCTCACAGATTTTGTTTGGCAATGGCTTGGGCGTCTTCCCTATGCTCCATAGCACCGCGTTATGGGGACGTTCTCCGTGGATCTCGTGTGGGTGGGTATGGCTGCTGGCGACCCTCGAACTCTGGAGTCTCAGCGTGGTGACTGTCACCGTGACACTTCGGACTCGCCACCACTACCTGCCGGTCTTGCTGGCATTTGTGATCGGGGCCATCGGCAATTCTCTCCTCTCCGAAGTGCCTATCCTGCTCATTCCGACGTCCCAACTTCTGGTTTCGTATCATCTTCCGTATGTCATTGGCTACTCCCTTACCGGCGGCTTTCATGTCATGGCAGGACAGACCACTCAGACGCTTGGGTGGTCTGTCTCGTACCTCGGATTCTTACTGGTCGCCTCTGCCTTCATCGGCCGGTGGATGATGAGGCGAGGCGACTTGGCTCGTGACAAGTCTCAAAAAGGCTAACCAGAATAACGGCGCAGCCGATTATTCTTCTGGCAGATGATGGTGCGAGAGCGCCATGAAACCGTCTAATGCGGGTTTTCCTTTCACGCGCAACTCTCTTACCCCGACTTTCGATGTTCCATTCTACGTTGGCGCCACCTGGAAGAGCAGCATCCGGACCTCCTACAAGGAAGTGCGTTGCGGCGCATGTGATGGACGGCGCGCTTGGCAAGCCCGCTTCGCAAGCCCATGACAGCCGCCTTAGTACAGTCTGTCAGGACACGGAGATGTGCGGTGTTATGAGTCCCGCACGAGCGGCCGCGTGGATGTACTGTGTGAGTGAAACGGTCATTTCAAAGCGAAGCAAAGGGGTAATCAGATAGAGTCCGTTGAAGTGATCCATGGCGGCATCAATCAGTTCGCGGGCGATGGCGATCCCCTCTTCGCGCGCCCGAGGACCTGTGCATCCCGCCATGCGGGCGCGCACCTCGTCGGTCAAACGGATGCCCGGGACCTCGTTATGCAAAAACTCCGCGTTGCGCGCATTGGTCAGCGGCATGATGCCGACGAACAAGGGCACCGGGATGTGTCGTGTCGCCTCGCTCAAGACGGCAAACATCTGAGCATCATAGATTGGCTGCGTCATGATGAAATCGGCGCCCGCCTCTACCTTGCGTTCCAGTCGCCGGATCGCTTTGTCAAGGTGCGGGACGTGCGGGTTAAATGCGGCGCCGACGACGAATCTGGCCTGGTTCTTCAGGGCTCTCCCCGTAGAAGAAACACCGGCGTTGAGCTGTTTGATCATCCGGATCAATTCAAACGAGGACATGTCAAAGACCGAGGTC
>Ga0080006_1163632_pt1 | contig 12039 bp, 19 predicted proteins | sample RS3BMetagenome_FD_69209 | JGI IMG/M metagenome (GOLD analysis project Ga0080006, IMG submission 69209) | Ferric oxide microbial mat and aquatic microbial communities from Rainbow Spring, Yellowstone National Park, USA - RS3B (SPADES... ...
CAGTCTTTGTCTGCAGGTCCCAGTCAACCCCCCTCTGCTGGGCGTAGCCGATGCAGAATGGGCCAGACTTTACGAGGTTGACCTCGTAGAGTGAGAAGCCTGACGGGGTCATGGCCTGCGAGAATCCTCCTTCAAGAATCGACCAGCTCGACCCTGCGGCAATGGTGAATACAAAGCACACAGTTCTTCTTCCCCCGAAGCTGACAAGCGCGATGGGGGCAGAGTTGTTCAGGACACCGTTGTCGGTGAGGGGAGAGAGGTCGCGTGCCCAGTCGACACCGAAGTTTTCATTCGGGTCGGTGGCTGATGCCCCCCTGCCGTTGGAGTTGGCGTAGTACACAGGCCAGATTGAGCGATATAGGGAGTTACCCCATATCTATGCTCCGCCGAAGTAGTACCCGTTGCGGAGTAGCACCACACTGTGAGGGATGCTATCCGCGTTCTCGAATGTCCACTGTACTACTCCGTTGGCCTGGTCGTACCATCCCCAACTCACACTCACCTTACTCGATATGTGAGTGAGAATTTGCCTGGATACCGGCGGCGATGGCAATGGTTTGAGTCTCTGTCTCTCCGACAGAGTCAACGCTCGTGGTCTCATGTCTGCCAGGTATTACTAATCCCTATTAAAACTGCACCAAGGAGGGCACCCACGATGTAGAACGCCCAGTCGACCATTCCGCGCCAGAAGAGCGGGTCATCTTCAACCACCTGGTCGAAAATTCCCTCCTTAAGGACGAGCTCGAGGAGAAGCACAACAGGCACCCACCACCACGCCAGGTGAAGTGCGGAGGTGGCGAAAGAAAAGACAACACCCCAAGCGATGTGCGAATCCTGCGCGAGCAGCCACGGCGAGGGTTTCCAGCCCATCCATCCACCCATGAGGGGTGTCGGTTAAAAAGAAAGAGTGGTGTTTAAATACTTTCCATCCTTACCTTCTTGGTATGGCAGAGAATGAAAAGAAGCCGCCGGTAATAAGGGAGGAGCAACTCATTGCACCTGCAACACCTGAAAGGGTTCTCGAGGCAATGAAGAGATTCCAGGACTTCAAGGCCAGGGTCCTGGATAAGGACGACTACGTCGTAATCAAGACGAGGGAGGGACCGAAGCAGTATGTGAGGAAGAGCGGGTGGCTGAAGTATGCGCTCGCCTGCAACATCTCCCTGCAGAAGCTCGAGGAGAGGAGCGAGGTGGTACAGGAAGGAGAAAGAGGGAAGACAGTTTACAGCTTCACATACCGTGCAATCGCCCCGAACGGACGATACACAGATGCTGTGGGGTCGGCCAGCAGCGATGAACGCGAATTCACGCACGTGGACCACGACCCGAGGGCCCTCGCGCAGACAAGGGCGATGAACAGGGCGATAAGCAACCTGATCGCGGGAGGCGAGGTCAGCGCGGAGGAGGTTGCTGAGGAGGAGGCGGTACCGCCAGAGGGCACTCTCATCCAGTCATCCCTGAAAGACCTTGCTGAGTGGGTCGAGGTCGACGACCAACAGGATGCGACACACATAAAAATCAAGTCAAACATGCCCGACGCACAGTTCAATGACCTCAGACTCAGGGCAGCACTTCTGGGTTTCGAGTACATCCCCGCCTCACGTGGGGGACCTGAATTCCGGAGGGAGAAGAGGAGCAAATGAAGAAAAACATACTAAAGTCGGTCGTTGGAGTTGTAATGCTGCTGTTCGGGGTCTTTCTTGCCACCCACACGGGTTGGCAGTGGGTTGCTATCCCTACCATACCGGGCGGGCGGATGCTGACGGACGAGCCGGTGCTACTCTACGCCATATTCGGTTCATCGCTCTATCTTGGCTGGGTGCTGACATGACATGGTAAACGTCATCGTGAAGAACTTCCCCGAACAGAAGTGGAGACGGTTCAGGATTGAGGCCATAAAGCGCGGCAAGACTGTCAAGGAGGCGCTCGAGGAGGCCGTGGAGGCCTGGTGCGACAATGGCTAAGGCTTAAATCATAATGCTGTCTGTCCAGCAGTCAGTCAATCAGTCATGCCCCTATTTGAAGACAGAGGGCCGATAAGGAGTCTGATATCAAGGTATCAGCCGCTCCTGCCACGCAGGAAGTTCTTCGAGCAGGAGGAAGGCGACATCGAGATGCAGCTCCCGCCAGGCATAACAGAAGACCAGCTCGTCGATGCGATTTCAAGGACGTCGTGGGCCCAGGATGCTGCGAGGGGGGTGGTGGCCGGCCTCCAGGCGGGTGGGGTGAACCTGACACCTGAACAGCAGCAGGCGGCGATCAACGCGTGGGCCAGAAAACTCGCCCAGGGGATGGTCAGGTCCATAGAGACGGGACAGCCGAGCCGGACAGCGCGAAGGAGAAGAAGAAGATAACACCCAAATCCCAACAGTCCACGCTGTGCAAATTTCAAATACATGCTTTAATAGGCAGAACACCGGATTCATGGTGTTGGATGCTATTACTGTCATAGCCCAGTTTGCCCCCGAACTCGCCAAGATGCTCAAGGAGTACCATGCCAACAAGTCAGAAGACCAGCAGACACTTCTTCTTGCGATGCTCGTCAATGAGATGAAGGACACAAAACAGATGCTCAAGGAAATAGCCGAGGCGGAGAAACTCAACGGCAGTAAGCTGGATGTCCTGATAGAGAGACGTTGACGACTACGACGACGACGACAGGAAGAAGAAGAAGAATAATCGACTTCCTGCAGCTCACGCGCTCTCACACCGCCCCTTCCGAGATGTTCGGCCTCCCACTGGCTGCCTACCTTGGCGGCGTCCCCCCCGTTCAGCTGCCCGCCTTTGTCCTGCTCGGGTGGCTTGTCCACAACGCTGGCTTCGGCATGAACTCTCTCGTCGACTATCTCTATGGGTACGACCTGAGCGACCCCTCCAAGTCGCATCATCCACTTGTCGCCGGGCGGATGTCAATACTTGGGGCAACAGCGTCCGTGTTCGGCCTTCAGCTGCTCTCGATGTTCTACTTCTTCATGCTGTCGCCGCATGCATTAATGAGCCAGGTCGCATTCGGGCTCTACGTGTTGTTCGGGTGGGCATACAACCTTCTGGCCAAGAAGAACAAGTGGGCCGCCATGGGCTATCTCGGTGTCTCGATGGGGAGCCTCTTTTTTGCAGGTGCAACGGTTCTTGGTGTCGTGACACCTCTCATCATCGCCGCCTCCCTGTACACTGCTGCCACTGTTGTCTTCCAGATCGGTGTATGCGGCGACCTGAAGGACCTCGCCGCAGGGACGGAGGAGGTGAACATACTGAAGCAGCTCGGAACACATGTTGAAGGGACGACGATGGTCACGTCGAGGAAGGGGTACATATTCGCCTTCTCCATCTCGGCTGCCAAGACGGCGTTCCTTGCACTCTTTGCATATTTTGTCCTCCCCTCCTGGTGGTGGTCGATTCCAGTGACCGTCCTTGCAGGTGCAACATTCTTCTTCTTCTCCTACAAGGAGCTCGAGGGAGGACGTCCCTATGACCATGTGTACAGGCTGAAGCTGATCGGGCTCGGTGAGGTCCTGGCATACATCCTGCTCATCATATCCGCGTTCCCGCTCCTGCTCTCATGGGCCTTGCCCGCAGGAATCTTCTTCTTCATCCTGCCTGTTGCATACTACTACGTGATGAACAGGGTAATCTGGCCGAAGCCAACAACCGGTGGTAGCGGATGGGCACCGGGCGTGTGAACTAATTCAATTCAATAGCCAATACTTAGACTCCTATCCGGGTAAAAGGCTCATCCGTGATGAAGAAGTGGCACGGCGGTTTGCCGTCCCCGTGGTCAGACAAGATGCTCGGAGTAATCGACAGGCGATTTTCGCCAAGCTCGAGCTTCCAGCAGTTCACCCCGAGGCCGTCTGTCCCCTTTGAGAACGCGCCATCCGTGCTGGCCATGATTACAAGCCGCCTTCCGCAGTCGCAATCATAATGCACGAAATAGACGGGATGCGGAAAGACGTGGGGGTTCTGGTCCCCGCCGAGTTGCAGACTAATCGGGCCTTCGAGTTCAACGTTCCTGGGGCTCATCTACTCATCCCCTTCGGATGGTTCGCCTGGATAATCAGGTCAGAACATCAGTCCGAGTCCCTTCCTCATGACCTTCAGCACATAAACGAGCTTGTCGTAGGGACTCTCGTTCACGTTGTACGTCACGCCATTCAGTCCGCTTATCAGCTCTGCGACCCTTGAGGGAGGGAGGCTGATCACCTTGTTCCTTGCCATGTACATTATTCTCGATTGCAGTGCAAACTTCCTGCCGACTGTTCTGCCCTCGGCTGCCCTCTTGGCAGAGAAGAGGGCTGCATGTATGCCTCCGCCCGATATCGGTGAAGTGAGGTAGGCCGCATCACCCAGCAGCCAGAACTTGCCCCAGTCCTGTCTCTGAGGGTAGTTCGTGGGAATGATGTGCGTCTGCCGGAGCTGTGCATTCACCTTCCATCCCATCTTATCGAGCCACTTCCCCAGAATCGGCCAGGCCTCCTGCCCATGTGACGCAGGAATCCCGAGCCCGACCTCGACACCGAGTTCGTGGGGAAAGCGCCAACAGTATCCCCCTTGCAGAATGTCGTCTGCATAAACCTCAATGGTGTGAGGTTCTACGGGTCCAGAGCCGATCAGCTGGACACCGAGGTGGAAATCGTCCACATTGCGGGGCTCTGCGAGGCCAAGCCTCTTTTTGACCTGTCCAGACGCGCCCTCAGCGATATACACACGGTCGTAGTCGGAGAAGCCGTTGTATCTCGCCTCATAATGCACACGCGCGCCAAGGTCAGCGGCCTCCTTCTGGAGGAATCTCTCAAACTTGCCCCTTGTAAGAATGAGTCCCGCTTCGCCACCCGGGCTTGACTCCCAGATTACCTTCTTGCCATAGAGGATCCTGACAGTCTTGATTGTGTCACCGATGAACTCACTTGAAACGGGGACACCTGTCTGAGACAGCCACCACCTGGCAACACCCCCCGAACAGTTATGTACAGTCATGTATGGAAGAACGTAGGTGTTGTCTTCATCCACAACCAGGTTGTAGACATTGCCGGAGTAATGCTCATGTTTGATCTCTCTCACCGGAAAAAACCGAGACAGTATTCCTTTCGGGACGGCATGAGCATTTGATGGAATAGCCATATCGACGAAGGGAGTCTTCAGAGGTTCGATATAGAATGGATGCAGAGCCTTGAGTCGCTTCTGATCGAGAGAATATTTTTCTGGGAAGGGGAAGACGACGTAATCCCGTTCGGAAAGTTCTCCTGCTTGAATCCACCCAAACACCACAGTCCGCGCCTTCGGATCGGCCTCTCGCATAATCAGCACAGGATGTTCTGGTGTTATCCTTACTACGGCATCGCCATATGCCGTAGTCAGAGTAATTATCTCGCCATCGTAGTCTCTCCACGTGACTGCAAGCACCCGTCTGAACCTTCCAACATGAGTGAAGACAAGGTCACCAACCCTGATGTCTTTGATGCATTTCACAACATCCCTACCCCCTGTCACAACCAAGGTATCCGGCGTCAGACAGGGCTTTGGATTCTTGTCCTGCCTTGGGTTCCGCTCGTACAGGTCGACCTTCTCCCCCTTTCTTGCGAGAAGGTATGCCATGTAGCTGCCTGCAGGTCCCCCTCCGACAATCAGGTTGTTGGCCATGTCACATCATCAGTGTTGTGTGGATGGAGTAGTTATAAATTACTGCCGTGTGTGGAGTGGTGGATGGCCATGTCCCAGCAGGTCTATCAGAACGCATGGGAAGAGATAATAAACAACCTGGTCTATCAGGTTTACTACCGGCTCCTTGGGATGGTCGAGGTTCTTGCAGACTTTGATACGACTGTCTCTGCATGCCAGTACCTTGCAGAGCACGTGAGGGGAGGTGAAATCTCAACTGTGAGGACAGGCAGGGTGGCCCAGTGGGACGGCCTTCAGATTGCCCCCGGCCTCCCCGAGACACCGACCATGTCGATCTGGATAGTGGGGCTGTTCGACAGGACAAATCAGAAGAGGTCCTTACTTTTGAGGAAGGGATGGTGGACCCTGTACCTGCCCAACTACGTTGGCGCTGCCACCAGGATACAGACATTCCGGGCTCCTGCACTTCCGACGCTGACCTCAGAGAGGTTGTTCAGGCTCACACCCAAGGTGGCCCGAAGCGCATCGTCGACCGTGACGAAAGAGGTTCCATCCCCCTCCTGAAATCCTGCGGAGGGCATGGGAAATTTTCGGCGGCCAAAATTTTCAGCCCATACTCCCTGTCATCAGTCACGTCGCCCCGAAGAGTTGCACGTGCAATGTACGCGGAAGCACTCATGGCAGTACCGTCTGGGCCTCGTGGACCGGACGCCGAGCGTAGATACAAGTGCGTCCACGTCACGTGAGACCCTGGACGAATAGAAGATTGTCGCTGTGTGGCTGTCCACCTCGACCACCACATCATACTTTAACAGCTTTTTGTCCAAGTTTGCCACCTGTGTTGTCATACCTGCACCCGCATCCCAGAAAGGTGCAGAGCAGCTTGAGGTCCTCCTCCTGGTAGGCGCCGTCTATGACGTTGTCCATGTGGCTGCAGCCACATGAGTCGCGCTTCATCTTCACCTTCATAATGGAACCCTACCCCGAAGAACCGGCCTGTGCCGCCTGTTTTCTTTCGGTCTGCTGCTGTTGTTGCTGATAGTACTCTGATGTGTACGTGACCTTCTCTGTCCTGCTCTCGACGCCGGAGTGCGCCGCAACATCCTGCTGAATCTTCTCGACCTCCGCCACGCATGATTTCCCCCTGAAGCCTGTTGTGGAGATCTGCGCCTTTCCGTCTTCATCGAAGGTGATTACGATGCGCTTCATGCCCGGACACCTGCCAGGATGTACTTTGCACCCTGACGCTGGACCTGGGTGCGGTATCCCTGCCGTGCGAGTGCCTGCTGGTAGGCCACGACGTTGTATGCCTGGACCACCCTTTGCCGGAATGCGTTGAGTGTCACGCTCGACCCGTAGTCGTCGCCGACCACATGTATCCTGCCTCCCTTGATCACCACACCGTAGGCATACTGGTAGTTCATCCCTTGGATGCCGGCAAGGACTTCCGTCCTGTCGCCGTTCATGGCAACCACTGTGGTGCAGAGCTGCTTCCCTTCTTCTCTGGCAATCAGTTCAATGGCCCTTCGCAGGATGCTCTCGTTTGGGTTTGCGATTGTTATGGAGCACTGTCTGAGGTGTGACATTTATTTTTGAACCCCGAACACCGGAACCGCAGTGGGACCACTTCCCTTCCAACTGTGGACTTTTGTTGAATCGCCGAGCCAATGATAGTGTAAGTCGTGTCCCTTAGTACCCTCACAGAGCTGTGAACAAACAGGACAACGGGAACGGCAAGGATCCTTGATTGCTTCTTTGTTCATGCTCACCCCGTTTTCCTCTTGTTGATAAATAGCCAAAAGGACTTCTCCGCCTCATACGTTTCTTTACGTTTCTTCAACCAGTTCTGAAATTGGATACAGTTTTGCATGTGTTCATCTACCCTGTCAAGCGTACTACTACCATACCAACCACAAACGCATTCCCATATATAGCCTGGACCATGTCTTCTCATATTCCCTCAACCTGAACGAAGCGAAGATGATACGGAGCGCCCCTTAAGTGCTTAACCCCCGAAGTCTTCCATCTCTTCAAGCTGGTCTACCGCTTTGTTGAAGTCGAAAGGTTTTCCACGTCTGTGTCTTCCCGCCCCGAAAAGTAGAGAGTATTGAGTATTTAAGTTAAGCGAGTTGCCTGACAACCTGGTATATAAGATACAGCTCCTGCGGATTCAACTCACCGTCGAGGATGGAGATCAGTATCACGCCTGTTGCTGCAAGTGCAGCAATCAACCTTCGACGACCCACCCAACAGTCCCCGAATACATCATATCATATCATTGTAGAGATGAGCGCCTTCACCGTAGGGTCGACGTCGCGCATCTTTGTACTCGCCTCTCTGATCGTTTCCACTGCCCCACCCTTGCTGATGCTGAACAGCTCCGCAACCTTCCCTGCGGCATCCTCTATCGTGTCAGGGTTCCCTGTCCTTACCGCCGCGACGAGTGCCTCGCAGACCTGAAACTGCCTGCCGACGAGCGGCTCGAGCTGATACCGTGCTGACTCCGCCCTTATCTCTTTCAACGTCGCCTCAAACTTCTGGAGACTTGATTCGTCAATCCTCTCGAGCAGAAGCGGCGCGAGGTTCTGCATCCACTCCCCAAGCCTCTCGTTGAAGGAGGAGACTATCTTCTCGACTGACTCCCGGACGTTGTTCCTGACCTGCTCCCTGACGCTGCTGTCCATGTATGTTTCAACGAGATGCTTTGAGATGGGCATGGGTGCGAAGTTCAGCGCTATCGGGTGGATGACTGAGTGCACCGGGTGTTTGCTCCACCTCTCTGGAGGGACGGAATCCTCGAGGAAGAGGAGCAGCTTCTCGAAGTCCCTTGTCTTCTCGAATTCAGCCACCTGCCTGTTGAGTTCCTCGAGCCTCAGGTTCAGCCCCTCCACGTCCTTCGTGAGTGCCGCTGCCTGGTCTTCGAGAAGGAAGTATGTGACGAACTTCCTCCTGCCGTGCCACTCCTCATAGAGCCTGATACCACCGTGCTCTCCGAACAGGTTGTAGAAGTCCCTGCGAATTGTGCTCAGGATGGAGGCATAGACAGAAGGGTAGGGCATCATTGTGAGGTACCTTCCCCTTGTCTTTGTCACTTTCCTCCTTTTGCCCTGCGTTGTGACAGTGATCGTGGTCCTGTACTTGGCGTCAACCCCCCTTCCCCTGAGCCTCCCTTCGGACTTTGCATACTTCCTGTCGAGCTCGTTCAGCCTGTCCTCGAGCGTCTGCTTCCACGCTATGTAATCCGCGCCCCTGTCGGTAAAGAGGCCTGTGATGTCGAGCTCGACAAGGAGCAGGCCGGATGAAGGCACATAGGGATGGGGAATTACGCCTCGCAACATGAACTGGTTTGCTGCTGCTGCTGCTTCTGTTGTTGTTGTTGACATATTCTATCTATCTACCCCGAATACCGCCTGCCTGCCTACACTGTGCCCGCGAACGCGGCTGCTATGTCCGGGTCGCTTTCCCTGATTGAAGTTCTCGCCTCCTCGAGGAGCCAGGGCTCGAAGTTGGGTGCGTAGCTGACGTACCTCTGAACCATCTCTCCCATCTCCTTCTTCCTCGCCGTCTTGTCCACCCTGAATCTCTGCCTTATTGCGTTGTCGAAGTCCGTGAGGCGGATCGCAGGCGTCCCTGCCTCGAAGCGGGAGTACGCCGCCTCGACAGGAAGGGATGAGAGCTCTGCGCTGTTCCACCATGAGGTCTCATGTGCGAGTGTCTTCCATCCGTCCGCGTCTATCTCGACCTTCTTCCCCTTGCTGTAGTGCTGGAGCATTGCAATCCTTGACTCGAAGTCAGGGTACAGCATTATTGCAGTCTTGTCGAAACGTCCGACCCTGAGGAATGCCTTGTCTATTCTTTCGAGGTAGTTTGTCGCACCGACGACGAAGGCTTTGCGGTCTGGTGAACCGAGCCATGTCAGCAGCCCAGAAACGAGGGAGGTCCTCGCACCAGAGTCGAGTTCGGGGGACAGGCGGGACCTGTCCATGAGGATCTGGTCCGCCTCATCGATGAAGACGACAACGGGCGCAAGGCTCTCTATTGTCTCTGTTATCTGCCTCACTCTTGCCTCTGTCTGGCCCACGAGACTTCCAAGAAAGTCAGCAGGCGCAATCTCTATGACTGACAGGCCTGATTCCTTTGCGAGAGAATGGCTGATGAATGTCTTGCCGCAGCCTGGAGGACCATAGAGAAGGAGCCCCTTGGGCGGCGTTATGCCGTCCTGAAGGTATTTCTCCGGGTTGACCATCGGGTCAAGTATCCTTGACCTCAGGTATCGCTTCAGGTAACCGTAGCCCATGACTGACTCGAATCCGAACTTGGGCTCGATGTACCTGATCTTGTACGCAGAGAGGATATTCTTGACCTTGTACTCGGAGAACACTTCATACCTGAACTCCCTGTATCTGCCGAAGGATTCGTAGGCCGCACTCCTGATGTCGTGCAGTGTCAGGCCCCTCGAGCCGGTTATGAGCTCCGGACCAACCTTCAGCACTGCCTTCCTTCCGACCGCTGTCATGGCCTTCTCAATCTCCTCCTTCGTCCTCGTGATCTCCGCCATCCTCTCCTCTTCACTCGAGGGCGGAACAACGATCCCTATGCACCACCTGAGCAGCTCACTCGGGAAGTGGTCAAGGGACGTGGTGAAGACAACGATTGTTGAGAAGTTGGCGAGTATCCTCGGGTTCTGGGACCACTCGAGCAGCCAGTTCGTGAGTGTGGTTGTATCAACCCTGGAGAAGACCCACTTAACGACGAGAAGGACAGCCTTGTCCTGCCTGAGTTTGTCGTTCAGGTGCAGTTCTGTTGGCTGTGAGGGGTCCGTCGGCACCACCTCACCCTTGAAGTCAGTAAGCTGCCCTGTCTGGAGGTTCCAGACGAGCTTCTCGTCGAAGTCTGTCTTTCTCACAGGCACCCCCTTCTCCAACAGTTCGTCCAGGCGGAGCGGGTCTATTGTCTCCGGTATGATTGTCGTACTGATCATGTGCCTGCGTTTGTCTGTCATTTCCTGAATCCAGTTTGTCATTTTCCCCGAAAAATGGCCATGCTCTTACTTCAGCCTCTTGACCCGATTGCCCATGTAATCTATCTGGAACACCGCTGTCGTGCCGTCCTCATACAGGACTTCTTCGTCTCCCTCTGGTGTTATTCTGCTTCCAGCTTCTATTTTTTCGCTCATGCTCTCACCTCCTTCACCTTTATCTTCACATCTGCGTGGTGCTTCCCCCCGAAAAATGGTCAGGAGGACCGGGCTGCTCCGGTCCCGGTCCTCTCAGATATTGCCTTCTGGAGCTCCTCGGCGAAAGTATCGACGCCCGCGGCGACAGCCCTGACAGTCACCTGGACGAGTCTGACACCCACGCCGAGCAGGTTCCCTCCGACCCTCGCACCCGCAGAGATCAGGTTCATGGACGCCTTCTCCGTGTCTGCGATGAGCTTCCCGTCTCCGAGTCTGTACCTGGGCAGCCTCATTCCAAGTGTTTCCGCGTCCCTGGCCCTGACCTCGTTGATTGTGTTGAGGATCCACTCCTTGTCTTCTTCTGTCAGCAATTTTTCCCCGAAGAGTCGAGAGTAGAGAGTATTATTTATTGTTTAGGTTGTGAACGTTGCGCAGGTGCTTAAGCAGCAGGTCAGCATTCAGGAACACCTTCGGCGGCTTACAGATGAAGCAGGTCGCCGGGTCCTCTCTCTTCACATGAGGTGGTTTCTTATGGTCGACAAATGTAAGCGTAAGAGGTGGTGCCATCCGTTCATACCCCGAATACTGCTGTCTGTCTATCCGATGGCCTCCACGAGGGCCCTTGCGACCATCTCCCTGAGTTCCCTCTCGGTGACTGGCCTCTGTGTAACCTGCCTTCTGTCTTCGTCACTGATCTGCATCAGCGCCCTGGTGTGCTTGCAGTACCTTTCATTTGTCGGAAGATGCTGGTAGCGCCATGCCGGGCAGGAGCACGACAGATGGCCTGTTACTGTGTCCCTCTTGATTTCGTATGTGACTCCTTCTCTTGTCTCACTCCTCACCGTTGTGTAGTATTCAAACCTGGAAGACAAGACACGCCCCCGAATATGGCCGGCCTGATGAGGTGGAATTCGTTCCAATGGAACAAATTGAAATTCATTCATTCATTCTGCCGTGGTGCGAGCCAGTAGGTCACCCTGCTTCCGTCCTCGAGGTTGAAGGTGAGCCTGCACGGCTTGTCCGTCGCGTACTCGAATGTCACCACGTCCGTCGGCACGGCCTTGAGGATGCTGATGAGATACATGACACCGTATGTTTGCTTCGTCTCCTCGCTCACTTCGGCAGATACGACCTCCTTCCCGCCGACGGCGAAGGAGTCCTCGAGTGTGCTGTTGTTGTCGCTGTCCAGGTGAGAATGGAAGTGGAAGCCCACCCTCTCTTTCGTGGCCGTGACCCTGACGCTATCA
>Ga0080006_1152583_pt1 | contig 12038 bp, 9 predicted proteins | sample RS3BMetagenome_FD_69209 | JGI IMG/M metagenome (GOLD analysis project Ga0080006, IMG submission 69209) | Ferric oxide microbial mat and aquatic microbial communities from Rainbow Spring, Yellowstone National Park, USA - RS3B (SPADES... ...
CCACCGACTCGTTGAGTCCCGGTCCTATGGGTAGGTCTGGGGAGACTCAACGGCTGGAGAGCGAAAACAAAAGGAGTGCCTAAGAATGCCTAGGTATTCTGGAGCGGAATCTCCGGCCTTCAGGCCGGAGAGGATGTCATTGGGCAGCTCCTTCGCCCCAGCCTTGCAGCCTACAGTGGCATCTAAGAGGCTATTTGAATGGTATAAGTGGTAGATGTTCCTGCTGGACTAGTTTGACCAGGCACAGGAGTTACACTGACGACCAACTGGTAGGTGGCACCTTCTACAGCTCGAAGAGGTGGCAAGAGAACCTCCCTGCGCTGCCCCATAGCAAGGCTTATGCTCCTGGTGCTGGTACTGGCAGTAGCCTTTCCGCTTTGGGGAACAAGAGACGCTTTTACAACCACGCCCTTCTCGTACAGGTTTCCCTCGTTGTCCACAAGCACGGATACATCGAGTCTCTTCGTTGGAGGCAAAACCGATGCCGTACCGTTATGCGATTCAGCAGGAGGGGTAATAGAAACGCTTGCCAAAACCACCTCATGTACAGGGGCCAAGGTGGGTGAACCTGCTAAGGACTGAACAAAGGAGGAGGCATAGGATGAATTCCATACCGTACCAGGTAGCTCCCACTCAGAGGAGGGCAAGTTGGCTTTGTCGGATAGAGCATGCATCATGCTCTGCAAGCGGATCATGGCTCGATCAGAGGAGTCAAGGTAGTCAAAGGCCTCAGCCGCGCTATGCTGAGCAGCTTCAATGTTTGAGCGATCGTTCGCACCCTCAGGGAGTGCATCTCTAATCGCAGATCGGAGCTCATACAAGCAGTTCACTCTATCTGCGAACACCTCATCTGCCGTTTTTTGCACGGTCAGGGACGGAGATATCCCTCTCAACGAGCCAAGATCTCTGTACAGCTGCTCTGAGTCGACATAAGCTCCCTCTACAGCCAGGTAAAGCTTGGTCCTACTCATAGTGGAGCCTTTCCCGACTATGTCATGCACCTCAGCTCCTATCTGGTTGGAACGATGGATCAGCTGACCAAGCAAATCGGCGTAGCTGAGGATTACTGCCTGTCGATAAGGGCGAGATTGACTTGGTTTGGCTCCCTCTACCAACGCCACGACTATCAATGCGGCTACGGCTAGAGCAACGAGAGAGAGGACCTTCCGGCGGCGGGGACGATCGCTATGAAAGGTAGGGTACCTCATGGACTTTCCGCTAATTGCTATGTCGATTGCTATGGCACAGAGGCAAAGGGCTCAATCCCTTGTGCCATACGGTAGCTCCAGTGATGTCTTTTCTTGTGTGAAACTTCCTCTGCAATAGCTGCCTTTCCCCTGCATAACCCTTATAGATGTTACCGTGGAACCTGCTGACCACACTTTCAAAGCCTCTTCGGCTATCCTGCCACCTGTGAGTATTCCTCCATCAGGCCGCTATCCTGGATCACCGTCGGGCGACTATCCGGGACCACCACCTGGTTCTCCCGACTTCGTCACTCGTGCTGACCGCCGTAGTGCACGTCATCTCCGCACGCGCCGTCAACGCAGGAGACGGAGACTCTTCTTCACCGTCATATCATTCCTGGTTTTCTGCCTATTGGTAGCTGGTGGCGCACTAGGATACCTATCCTACAGGAACGCTCAGATTGCCAGGGTAGCAGTTCCCCACTTGAAAGCTCTCTCCTCTACCCTGGCACCTATGAACATACTGTTGGTAGGCAATAACTCTCGATGCGTGCTCAATGGCAAGCAGTCCTCTGCTTTCGGGTCGTGCAGTCAAGTGGGAGGGGCTCGCAGCGACGTGGTCATGGTGCTTCACGTGAATCCAACGACTCGAACAGCAGCAATACTTTCCATTCCAAGAGATACTTTTGTGCCCATACCCCACACGGACAAGGCCAACAGGGTTGACGATGCATTGAATGTAGGTCCTGATCGATTGGTTCAGACCATAGAAGACGACTTCGGCATCCCTATCAACCACTTCGTTGAACTCAACTTCGATACATTCCAAAACGTAGTCAACATCCTAGGAGGGGTGAACATGTACTTCCCCGACCCGGTGAAAGACGCATACTCAGGACTCAACATCACCACACCAGGATGTCATCACTTGAATGGCTTCGAAGCCCTAGCGCTAGTAAGAGCCAGACACATGTACTATTACACCAACGGCACCTGGTACTACGACCCAACCGGGGACCTGGGAAGAATTCGGCGTGACCACGAGTTCCTGAAGGTATTGGCTACTCAAGTAGCTCACCGGGGGCTAGGCAACCCGCTGACCGACAACGCCTTGCTCGGTGCTGTGCTCCCTCATCTGACCGTGGACAAATCTTTCACCATCACTACAATGCTCAGCTTGCTGCTCAAGTTCCACTCCATATCTCCAAATAGTGTCCCCACAGGTACTCTGCCGGTATACAACTTGGGGAGACAGCAGTACATATACAGGGGTGCCAACTACGGGAACATAGTGCTACCATTGCAGCCTCAGGACAACCAGGCCATAGCTCAGTTCCTTGGAACGAACTCTACGACTGTCTCGGATGCGGCCCCCAGCTCCATAACTGTAAGCGTGCTCAATGGCTCGGGTATTGCTGGACAAGCCTCTCAGGTGGCCTCTGAGTTGCGCTCGCTTGGCTTCGATGTAGTGGGAACCGGAAACGCTACCGTAGTAGGCCCGACGGTGGAGACCACGGTACGTTACAGAACGGGAATGCTGCCCCAGGCAGAGCAGGTTGAATCCGAGTTGAAGGGTACGGTTGTGCTCTCCTCCGACACTACCTACCAGGGAGCCGATGTAACCGTAGTAACTGGAACCAATCTTGCTGTAGCACAACCTACCTCTAGTTCTTCACAGTCATCCAGCTCAGCTTCTTCTCAACCATCATCCAATGGCTCCGGGGCGCAACTTCAGCCATTCCGAATCACCCCTATCCATAAGCCACTACCGTCATTCGATCCAAGGGCGTGTCCGCCAGGATCAACTACCTAGGATCTGACCGCAGAGCGCGCCCGCAAGCCCCGGGCTTCAGCCCTGGGGAGGATGTCAGCTCTACGGCCTAACCTCTACGTGCGTAGTGAAATGCACTAGCAGTTCGTCGCCAGTTCACAGTCGGCTCGATTGCCTCTCGGATCACCCTATCCTTGTACCGTTCGGCGGTAGAGAGAAGATTTTCTATTACGCTATCGGAGAGGAGATGAGGAACAAGTCCCAGATCCAGTAGCTTGGTATGTGCAGCCCGATAATAGTGGTCTTCTTCCTCTACTCGAGGGTCTTCCAGATGAACGATCTCTGCCCCTGGCCATAGAGCTGCTACTTTCTCTGCTACCTGTTGGACCGAGAAGGATTCTGTGAATTGATTGAACACTCTGTACTCGCCAGCTGCAGGCGGATTCAGTACGGCTAGCTCCACACAAGCCAAAGTGTCTCGAATATCCAGCATGCCTCTTGTCTGGCCGCCTTTTCCGTAAACGGTCAAGGGGTGATCGACTACTGCCTGCACAGCAAAGCGGTTGAGCACCGTACCGAAAATTCCGTCATAGTCGTAACGGGTAGCGAGATCGGGATGAAGAGCGGTCTCCTCGGTTTCCTGACCGTATACAACTCCTTGGTTGAGATCGGTAGAGCGGAGCCCCCAAATCCTGCAGGCAAAGTGGATGTTATGCGAGTCATGGACCTTGGAGAGATGGTAGAAGGAGCCTGGCTGCTTGGGATAGGGAAGGATGTCTTTTCTACCCTTATGGGTGATCTCTATGAAACCCTCTTCTATGTCTATATTGGGAGTTCCATACTCACCCATGCTGCCTAGTTTGACCAGGTGAATGTCCCTATCCTGTTCAGCGATAGCATATAGCAGGTTCAACGTACCAGTGACGTTATTCACTTGAGTGTAAACCGCATGAGAACGATCGATCATCGAGTACGGAGCGGAGCGTTGTTCAGCGAAGTGAACCACTGCATGAGGAGCAAAATCAGCAAGAGTTCCTTGCACAAAAGCAGCGTCAGTAAGATCACCTACATAAGGATGGATACTGTAGCCAGAGATCTCCTCCCAGGTACGAATCCGCTGCTGCAAGCTCTTGATCGGGACCAAGCTGTCCACACCCATCTCGAAGTCATAGCTACGACGAGCAAAATTGTCCACAACAGCCACATCATGGCCCTTACGCGAAAGATAAAGAGCCACTGGCCAGCCCAGGTAACCATCTCCTCCGAGAACCAGGATCCTCATATGTGCAACTCTCCTCTTAGTCTAGACAACCTTGATGCATGTGCGGTTTTGTAGCAACAAATCCACGTTTAACATCTTTACACCCAAACCTGGGAATCTCCTGGGAAAAAACTAGGAGTATGATAAAAGATTACTCGGTACAAGCCAATGCATGGTGCATGCTGACATCCCCCCCAGGGCTGAAGCCCGGGGCTTGCGGGCGCGCTCTGGTCAGCCTGATAGGCGTTGCACATCTGTATCCAGATTGCTTTTCCAGCGTCGACTGCACACCATTTTCGACGAAGATCAACTAGTATCTTTCTCGATGCGGGACCATGTGAGCGAGAGGGCACATGGTATCCGACTGCTTGCCATCGTAGCTGTAGCCTCGGTGCTGCTTTCTCTTATCGCTGCAACTATATCGAGCGTAAGAGAGGAGTCGATATCTCCGAACAGCTTGGGTCGATTGGCCAGAAACCCGGCAGTACTGAGGCCTCGACTGACCAAGAGGCAAATAACTTCCGTAGCCATACTCAGGCCTAGCAAGGTCAAGATAGCCACCTCCTCCAAATCCGAGGTAGAGCCAAAGCCAAAGGACTACGTCTCTGGAAGGATATATGCACCAGGTGGACCATTCTTCTATGACTCCCATGGAAGAGTGGTCATATTCCATGGGGTGAATGCCGTCTACAAACACCCTCCCTTCGTCCTCTATCCTGATCCCGGTAATCCCTGGTCGTTCACTGCAAAGGACGCAAAGGAAATTGCCTCCCTCGGCTTTAACGTAGTGAGACTCGGCATTCTATGGCAGGGGCTCGAGCCGGGACACCTAGGACCTAATTCGCCATCCATCTGCACTCGTGGTACCCCGGGACATGCTCATCAGTATGATCAGGCAACCATAAGCAGTTACTTGGACAAGGTAGCTGCTACGGTCGATCTTCTTGGGCGTTATCACATCTACACCATCCTCGACATGCACCAAGACGTATACAATCAGGTATTCCGCGGCGAGGGTGAGCCTGCCTGGGCGGTATGCACCAACGGATTGCCTATCGACAACCTATTGGGGAGGTGGTCTCGCGACTATCGTGAACCAGCAGTTGGAGCTGCCTTTGCCAACCTGTGGACAAACGATGTGATCGGCAACTTGCAAGGCAACTACGACCGAGTCTGGCAGCAAGTTGCTCTCAGGTTCGCTAACAACCCGTGGATCCTCGGTTATGACCTATTCAACGAACCGTTCGCCCCTTCTCTTCTTCCAGTGAGCCATCACGAGGTCATGGACACCGAACTAGAGTGTTTCTACACGGGGAAGGCCGATCCAGGACTCCTGGTCAACTACCTCACCCATATACCTTGTCCCAAGGATGATCCCGCAGTTGGGTTGATCCCTACAATAGAGCGGGTTGATTCCAATCACCTTATAATTTATGAGCCGGATCTCATCTCTAGATCCAGGTTGCCTAGCTACCTAGGTCCTATGCCCTTTCCTCGACTCGTCTACTCCTTTCACGACTACTGTGCCTTCCGAGATCCGCTAACCGGTAATCCCATCCCTGCCTACGCGGCAGCTTGTGCACACCAAGAGAAGGTGACCATCGCTCTAGCTGCTCGTGAACGTGCCGCTTCATCTAGTCCATTCCAACCAGGCGGACCCGCTTGGTTCATGGGAGAGTTCGGGGCTACAAGCGACCTCTCCAACTTGGCTTCTACAACAGCTGAGGCAAACAAGTACCTTCTATCCTGGGCCTATTGGGCATGGAAGTACTACGACGATCCAACAGGAAGCACCGACGAGGCTTTGGCTGCTCCAAATGGCCACCTATATAAAAAGGTATTCATCCTCTCTCAGACCTATGCTCAAGCAATTGCTGGAAAGCCTCTCTCCATGTACTTCAACCCTTATTCAGGGTACTTTCACCTTCTCTATCTGCCATCACCCAACATCCGTGAACCTACTATCATCTTCGTGCCCGTATCTTTGCACTACCCCCATGGATACTGTGCCGCTGTCAGTGGTGGCGACATCCTCTCCAAACCAGACGCTAGTCACCTGCTTGTCCAGAATTCACCCGGTGCCCACATGGTCAGCGTAAGCATTGAAGAGGGACATTGTTCAGAGGTGGTGGGTGCAAGGCAACCAATGGTGCATCACTCCTTAGCCGAACGACAGGAATAGGCTGCGAGCTTGCCCTTTCATGACCGCAGAGCGCGCCCGCAAGTCCAGGGCTTCAGCCCTGGGGAGGATGTCAGGACGGTCGGTGCAGCAGAGCCGTTCGATTTACCGAGACGCTGCCTCGCAACTCCCCTGGTTTCAAGTCCGTGGGAACAGGTCTAGCTAGACGCTCGGAGGGCATTGGCTGGGGGTTGGATCGGTTGGAGGGCGTCGGTTGGAGGGCATCGGTTGGAGGGCGTTGCTCGGAGGGCGTCAACTGGAGGGCGTCAACTGGAGGGCGTCAACTGGAGGGCGTTGCTCGGAGGGCATCAACTGGAGGGTTGGATTGGTTGGATCAACTGGAGGGCGTCGGTTGGAGGGCATCGACCGATGCCTTGAAGGCTGCTAGACCTGCAGCGTTTATGCAATACGACGTACGGGGACCCTCGATTTCACCTTTAATCAATCCTGCTTCGCGCAGGATACGCAAATGTTCTGACACAGTTGACTGAGCCAACGGTAGTTCACCTACAAGGTCTCCTGTAATGCATGCTCGTCGCTCAAGTAAAATGCGAATAATGCGTAGACGCACTGGATGCCCAAGGGCTTTGGCCATTGCCGCTAGCTTGTCATCAGCAAGCAGCTGAATCGGCTCTAGAGAATCTCCATCGGGTTCACAACAACTATCGTCCAACTCGACCTGATGATGAATCACGCTATTTTTTTGTTGGCTACTTTGTTGCGCCATACACCAAATAAGTTATCAGCTGTTTCTGCACTGCGAGCATCAGGAAGACAGCTTTTAGTAGTGGAGCCAACTGAAGTGACTGATGATCTTATGTCGGACATGATCGACGTGCTCACAAGCTTCTGCGCCAGGCTCTATGGACGTAGGTCGGCCAGGAATCGCGCCAAGCGTACAATTGACTGCGCGACCAAGGACCAGTAATGAGCCAGCGCACCTATGAAGCAGTGATTACAGGTGACATCCAAGTCACCGACTCATTGAGCCAGCAACGGCTGCTAACCGAGTGCCTAGAGGAGATAACCCAGCTCATGGCCCATGTCGAGCATCGCCTCTATGTGGAGCAACATATCAAAGGCCGTTCTTTAAATGAGTGCAAATCCGAGTCACACAAACCTACACCAGCACAAGACGGTAGATAGAGAACGCTTGGCAGCATTGGTGGTCGAACGACAAGCCTACGTTCTCAGGTACACAACAAGAAACGGTACCTTGTAAGTCTGCAACAGAGCATCAAACAGCTCAAGTCCGATATCCAGAAAGAAAACCCACATCTCTGCTTTGGTGGGCGCAGACGCTTTCATAAGCAGTTTTGGCTCAAGGAGAATAGATACCCTAACCATAAGGCTTGGTTGGCCGACTGGCGAGCAGCCAGAGCCAATCAAGTGTTCCTAGTCGGCTCCAAAGACGAGAACGCAGGAAACCAGAGCCTTACCTGGCTCGACACTGGCTATCTCAGGTTAAGGATTCCAGATTGTCTTATTAAGACCTGGGGTAGATGGATCGAGTTTCCTGCACCGGAGTTCCACTATGGGAAAGATGAGATAGAAACAGCTCTCAAGCGTCCAGACGGGATCTCCTATCGCCTGATAAGGCGAGCACGAGGATGGCGCATCAGGCGGGACCAGTGGTCCCGTCCTTAAAGCCACGGACCCATGAGTTCTGGACACCGCGTTGTTTGTGACTCTTGTGGGTCGTCGTTCCAGGGTGCAATCCCCTGGCTGAAGTCAGGAGAGCCGTTTGTCCGGCGAGTGTGGAAGATATTTCCATAAAAAAGTGAACGGTGATAGAAACAGATCAAGGCTGGGATTCGTGGGTATTGCGGTGAGCTTGGACCATATCCCAACTGAGCAGAGGGTTACGCGCTGCACGTGCTTCGTCTACCCGTCGTACGGGTGTATGATGCGGAGCTTGTTTTAGCAGTTCAGGACCGACAGTTGCTAACTCATCTACGATGTCCTCCAAGGCTTGAGCCAATGCTTCCAAGGTTTCTGGACTCTCGGTCTCTGTCGGCTCGATCATCAAGGCTTCCTCTACGATTAGCGGAAAGGCTACAGTTGGCGGATGAAATCCCTTGTCAATGAGTCGTTTGGCTACGTCCATGGCATGTATTCCATATTGCTTATGGAGGTTGGCTATAGATATGACGAACTCGTGCATTACAGACGAACTATAGGGTATCTGAAATATTGAAGAGACTCGTTTACGAAGCCAATTGGCGTTGAGGACTGCCATTTGGGCAACTTTCTGCAGTCCCTCTCCCCCATTCATACGTATGTATGCATAGGCTCTTGCAAGGATCAGTGCATTCCCATACCAGCCATGCAGCCTACCTATGGAGCGAGGAGGCATCTCCCAGCGGAATCTCTCACTCTCTTCATCTTTGTTGTCTTTGGTGGAGATATCTTCTTTGTACCTCACTGGGCGAGGACCAGGCAAGAAAGGAGCTAGTTTTTCCGTGACGGCTACTGGACCGGCACCAGGGCCACCACCTCCATGTGGAGTGGCAAACGTCTTGTGCATGTTCATGTGAACGATATCGAAGCCCATATCAGCAGGAGTGGCCATACCCATGATGGCATTCATATTGGCACCGTCGTAGTACATCAGTCCTCCAGCCTCATGTACGGCTTGGGAGATTTTAACGATGTTGGATTCGAATAGGCCCAATGTATTGGGATTAGTAAGCATCATCCCTGCTAGGTTTTCATTGAGTAGGGAGCTCAGAGCTGCTTCGTCTACCAAACCGTCTTTCCCAGAAGCGACCGTTGCTACCTCGAATCCCGCCATGTTAACTGATGCAGGATTAGTGCCATGTGCAGAATCAGGTATTATGATAATACGTCGTACTTTGTCTTCCTGGTGGGCAGCGTGCCAGGCGCGCATGAGCAACAAACCACAGAGTTCTCCAGCAGCGCCAGCCGAGGGTTGGAGTGTAGCAGCATGCATACCAGTTATCTCACACAAAGCCTCCTCGAGCTCGACAAGGAGCTGGAGCCAGCCCTGCGAGATGCCTTCAGGGGCAGCGGGATGAAGCGAGACAAGAGCAACAAGAGAGGAGACCTCATCGGCAACCTTGGGGTTGTATTTCATCGTACAAGAGCCCAGTGGATATGCTCCTAGGTCAACGCTGTACTGACGGTGAGCCAACCTGGTGAAGTGGGCGACTATATCTCTCTCGGATAGCTCTACCAATGGGAGTGGACTCTCACGCAGATGTTCAACTGGAAGTAGGTCTGTTAGCTGATATTCCGGTATGCCAGTTGCAGGAAGTGACCAGGCTCGTCTTCCAGATCTGGATAGCTCGAAGATAGTTGGTTCAGAGGATGACCCTATCAGAGGAGCACTTGAACCTTTTCCAGCAGCCACAACTCTGTTATCGGTTCCGTTATCGGTAGCGAGATCTTTCTCTACCGTATCCATGAAACGCTCCTTTTATTTTTGTAAAAAACCGTCTTCCAACTGTCCTTCGTACCCAAGGTCAAGCAATTACCTGTTGCAAGGTGCTGACAAAGGCCTGGATCTCCTCTACCGTTCTCTTTTCGGTAACTGACACCAAAAGGGCGTGATCGGTGCCATCGGCTAAATCAGGATCTAGTGGAATGCCAGCAAGAAACCCGCGGTCGATCATCCTATCGATCACCTCTCTGGCCGGAAGTGGGGTTGTAATGGCAAATTCCCTGAAATACGCCCCTTCGTTCAAGAAGTTGACACCATCCACCTTGCCAAGGAGCTCTCTTAAATATCGAGCTCCTCTTGCACAGCCAATTGCTACCTCACGTAAACCGTATGTACCGAGCCATGACAGGTGTATGGCAGCGGTTATCGCTAGAAGCGCTTGATTGGTGCAGATGTTCGAGGTTGCTCGCTCCCGACGAATATCCTGTTCACGAGTGCGTAAGGTCATGGTGTATGCGATCCGACCTTCAGCATCAACTGTTTCTCCCACTACTCTACCAGGTATTCTCCGCAGATACTCCTGCTTGCAGGCAAATAGTCCTAAGTAAGGACCGCCGAAACTAAGTGGAATGCCTAGGCACTGCCCCTCTGCCACTGCCACGTCAGCTCCCCACTCCCCTGCCGATCGCAGAACCGCAGCAGCGATAGGATCGAATGCGACTATCAACACTGCGCCTGTGGCATCGGCAATAGCGCGTAGTGAATCCATGTTCTCCAAATTGCCTAGATAATTTGGATATGCAACTACTATTGCGCCAGGCAACTCCTCAATTTGTTGGTTCAAATGTGGCTTTGATCCCGGTCTTGCACCCTCTACACCTTCTATATCAGGTAGGACATGGGTCCAGCTGGTACTCCCCCCTTCAATTGGTACGCGCGTCATATCCAACTCAGCACCAGAGGTGTAGGTGGCCAATACTTGGCGCCAGTGAGGGTTGAGCCCGTCTGACACCCATGCCACATGCCGGCCAGTTACGGCAAGAGCCATACGCACTGCTTCAGCACATGCGCTTGCCCCATCGTAGAGCGACGCGTTGGCCACAGGCAGTCCTGCAAGTCTGGCGACGAGCGATTGGAATTCAAAAAGTGCCTGCAGCACCCCTTGGGATACCTCTGGCTGGTAAGGAGTGTAAGAGGTGACGAATCCACTCTGAGTGGAAAGCGATCGAGTAACCGCAGGAATCACATGATCATATGCCCCTCCCCCTGCAAAGCAAATCGGCCGATTCGATCCTACAGAGTTGTTCTTGGCAGATATGTCATGAAACAGGCGTATTAGATCCGGTTCGGAGATGCCTTGACGGTGGTAGGGGGGCTGAATATTGCGGAGTTCTGGAGGGATGGAGTCGAAGAGTTGAGTGATCGAGTCAATGCTTAAATACTCCAGCATCGAGCTTATATCATCATTGGTGTGAGGAACGAAGTCCGACATGAGTATTATTATCGTTTAGCCTTGTAAAAAGGTATATTGACAATAGTACCCAGGATAGTTTTGTTGTCCAAAACCAGCTTTACCTTGTCGCCAATTGCGACTGGATCATGACATAAAGCCAATGCTATTCCTCTTTCCAGCATCGGTGAGTAGTTGCCACTGGTCACCGTTCCAACTGTGGTGTCATCCGAGACAACCATGAACCCCTCTCTCGCAGGACGCCTACCTTCGCATAGGATACCGTGAATATGTCTTCTCACGCCTCGTTCTCTCTCCTGTTCGAGTGCTCGACGACCCCTGAAATCTCCCTTGTCCCATCCGACGACCCAGTCAAGTCCTGCTTGCAGCGGAGTTATTCCTGGACCTAGTTCATGGCCGTACAGGGGTAGCCCCGCTTCGAGCCTCAAAGTATCTCGTGCTCCTAATCCAGCCGGAGTAATCCCCATATCTATAACGGCTTGCCAGAATTCCACGGCTGCAGAGACCGGGATAGCGCACTCCACCCCATCCTCTCCCGTATAGCCAGTTCCAGAAGCGATGATTGTTGTGCCATGCCACTCGAACTCCTGTACGTGGTTGTGTGGAACACTAGCAGCTTCTGGCGAGATCCTGGCCAATTGATCGCGAGCACGGGGACCCTGAATAGCCACGATGGCCCTCTGGCTAGTTATATCGATGCCTCCGAGTGCTTGACACACTCTTTCGGTATTGGTTGCGTTAGGCATGACATGAGCAACCTCAGGAG
>Ga0080006_1270353_pt1 | contig 12038 bp, 15 predicted proteins | sample RS3BMetagenome_FD_69209 | JGI IMG/M metagenome (GOLD analysis project Ga0080006, IMG submission 69209) | Ferric oxide microbial mat and aquatic microbial communities from Rainbow Spring, Yellowstone National Park, USA - RS3B (SPADES... ...
ATAGGTTCTAACACAAGTTAATTTTCCGAGTTCGTATTCTACTTTGTTAAGTTCCTCTTCAGTTAAAACACGTCCTTCAGGTAAACGTGTTTTAATTTTGAATATGATAGCAATATCATCTGCTACCATACTAACTTGTATTCTGTTTGGTTCAACTTTTAACTTTAATAGTTTGGTTAAAAGTTGTGCAGTTGCTTCGTGCCCAATAGCGGACACAAATCCTAGTAGTAATTCCCTATGTGCTTGCTCTGGTGTCACCTTTTCATATATGAACTCACCATAGTTTGTGAGCAATGGTGAATTCATCAAATATGCTTTTGGCATTTTTTCACCTCTTTTCTTTTGGTTGTGATTAGCATAACCCAGGTAGCACCTCGTGGAGGTTCACAACCATGCTACCCATAAAGTTGGGGGGATGGGGAACCCAACTTTGACCAATTTGGGACTTTAACCCATTTTGGTCATAAAATAAAAAAAGTTAAAAAAGGTTACGCAGATGCAGTGGGTCTATGAACTCGTAGTAATTTGGGGGTATATCAATTGCGATATACCCATATTTTATCGCTTTAAAAGTGGCAACTTTAATAAATTGCCTCTTTTCATTTTTTATGTATACTACCCCACTTTTTGTTTGTGGGGCTAGCGAAACCCAGTACGAAAAAGTTGTTGTATGTCTTATGATTATACTACATATTTGTTTCAATGCGGTCTTTTGTTCTTTGGTAAAACCCTTACCATCAAAACTATATATTCTCATTTATTTTACCTCTTTTTTGACCATTTGGCATAACCCAGGGGCACCACGAGGAGGTATGGTCATTGCCCCCATATTTAAAAAAAAATTAAAAGGTTTATTTGTATTCTGGTTTGAGAGTGACTATGTCACCCTCAATGTTAAAGTATTTTGTCTTTTTGAAATTACTTTTTAAGTAATCAGTCCTGCTATACCCAATCGCATTCTTTAGTTCCTCAGCACTCATTGAACCTCCATTTTGTTTTAGAGTTTCAATTGCTAAGTCCACAAACTTTTTACCAGTTGTTTCTGGTGTTTTTGTTATTTCTGGTGTTTCTGGTGTTTTTGCTTCTTCAATACCTAACATATTTTGAGGTATTTCTAATACCTCAACACATACCCTGAGGGTGGCATCATAGTTTTTCTTTAACTTACTGACATCACTTTGTAGCTCAATTAATTTTTCAGTTTTCTCTTTGAGCTGTTTGTTTATATTTAGTAATTTGCTAACTAACACTTTTTGCTCTGGTGTTAGTTTTTCTTTACTGTCTTTGTTTTCTTTACTGTCTTTGTTTTCTTTACTGTCTTTGTTTTCTTTATCCTTATCCATATTCTTACCTCTCTTTTTTGTAAAAATCTAAATTATACACACTGGATTATCATATTATAATGTTTATATGCATACATAGATTAATCATATTATCATAATCTATAACTGTATGGATTATAAATTTCATTATAATATGAATAATCCATAAGTCCAATTGGATTATTCATATTGAATAATTCATACTGGATATATGTGTAAATTTATCTTTTTACAATATAAGCGGTTTTTAGGAAAAAATATATAAAGGATATCTAAAATCCCATAGGATTATTAACATATAAAATCTATATTTTCTATGTATGTATGACCATCACAACACATACACCATTGATGGCGACGAATCTAAAAATACTTTTCAAATCATCATCTATTTATCATATGTTTAAAGACACTTTAAAAATGCATTTCTATATAAAAAAAGAGAGAAAAAATATATTCTATAACAATAGGTCTTTCTTATAATTATTCTTAAAGAAAATAAAGAGTTATATTTATTGTATATGTATTTATTATTGGATGGATTATTTAAAATAATTTTAAATTTATATGTTAGTAGTATATTATTAAGATGTTAAATTTATATATAATTTAAAAGTAAAACAAAATGTTTATATATTATCAAGTTATTATCTTAAGTATGAGTGGGAAAGAGTTTGATGATGAAGAGTTAATAAAAAGGCTTACATCCAAAGAGCATTTAGAAACATATAAGAGACATTTAATTAAACAACGTGAATACCAAAATGAATATAATAGAAGGAAAAAAGAAAAAATATTAAAGCTTCAAGAGGATTATGAGAAGTTGAAGAAGAAAGTAATTCAATTAGAAAGTGAGTTAGAAGCATGTAAGAAAAATAGTAAATCAAATGCAATTAATACAATGGAGAATAAAATTAAAGATGAGTTAGCAAAGTAAATTAAGTGAAAATGAGGTGAAAATATATGGGAAAATGGTATGAGGTAGTGGAAGAAGATGGTCAAAGTGTTTTTAAATGCAAATTGTGTGGATATACAGTAGCAAATAGCAAAAGTAACATGGCAATCATGAATGAACATTTAGACAAAATGCATCCTGATAGGAATAAAATAGAAAATATGATGGATGTTGAAGAAAATGAAAATGATGTAGAAGGTGGAAATATGGAAGATGGTAGTGAAGATATAAATTCAAATAAAAGTGATATAAGTGATGAAGATATAAATGTAGATTATAATGATAATGAAGATAGTTATATTGGTAATGGTATAAACAATAATGTTAATACTAATTCTAATAGAAAATCTATGCTAACACCCGAAGAGCATATAAAGTTAGGTGGTCAAGATGCATATAATGAAGAATTAATTAAGATAATTGTAAATGCAATTAAGGAAGTGGCACAAGTATTACCCAAAGGGGATTTACAAGCAATGATAGATACTAATATAATACGAGATTATTTAAGTGTTTATACAAATGTTTTAACCAGTGCTGAACAATTAGGATATGTTTTAACAAATGAGTTCAAGTATAAACCAGAAATAGTTAGTAGGGTTTTATTGAAATTTGCTACATACAAAAAGAAATATAGTGCGATATTAGAACAATCAACACTAAATTTAAATGTAAATCATATAGACAATCAATTAAATAGTAATTTTAATGATAATAATTTTAATTTTAATCCTTTTGATAATCCTTATAGTGATAATATGAACAATAATTTATATCAAAATCCATATAATAAATTAAATAATAGAATGCGACCAGATATGAGAAATCAGTTTAATCCTTATTATCCATATGGGGTAACTCCATATTCACCTTATCCCAATCCTTATCCTAGTCCTTATATGGATAATACAAGAGAAGAGATTAACGCATTGAAAGAAGAAATAAATCAACTTAAACAATTGATATTATCAAATAATAATTCACCACCTAAATCATCTTATGACGAATTAAAAACTATTATAGATGTAGTAAAAAGCATCAATGATTTAAAAGGTGATAATGGTACAAACAATCCTTTAAATCAAGAAATTAAAGAAATGAAAGATAAATATGAACAAATGGTAAAAGAACAACATGAAAGTCAATTAAGGGTTTATGAAGAAAGAATGAAAAGGCTTGAAGACATGGCAAAAAATATTAATGAAAACAATGCAAAAGTCATTATGAAATTATCTGAAACATATAAAGAGCAAATAGAGAGTTTAAAGAGAAGTTTAGGTGCAAGTACTGGCAAGAGTACACCTGGTGATGTTGCTATAAAAAGTATAGATAGAAGATATGATACTATGGAGAAAACATTAGATAAATTAACTACTGTAGCTGATAATTACATGAAGTATAAAATGAAAGTGCCTGAAGGTTATAAATTAGATGATGAACATAATGATAGTGAATATAGGGATTTACAAAATGAAATAGCCACAACTAGTGTTGATGAAACATTAAGTCAAGATACAATAAATTCAAATAGTACTAATAATAATATCAATTAAATTCATTTATTAGAGGTATATAAATGAATATTTTAGGGTTTTTAAAAAATAAGAGTAAAGAAGAGAATAATAAAGAAGATATAAAAATACCTGCTACTAAATTTAAGCATGTTTATTTAGTTTTAGGCATTAAAGGTGGGGTTGGCAAATCTTCAATATCTTATGCAATTGCTACTGGTTTAAGTAAAGAAACAAAAACTGCAATAATTGATTGCGATATAGAATCATCAAATTTAAAAGATTTTATGAATATAAATTCAGATAATAACATGAAGGCAAATCAATCATTTGGTGTTATGAAAGCAATAGAGATAAATAGTAATTTATATGCAAGTGGAATGAGTGTATTTGATAGTGATTATGTAAATAAAAGCATATTAACTACTGGTACCCAATTACAACAGTTTATTAATGATTTTATATTATATACTTATTATGGGCATAGTGAAGTAGATAATTGTATAATAGATATACCAGCGGGTTCATCTGATATTTTAATTGCAGTTTTAAACTCGTTTGAACGGATAAAACAGCAAATAGATGGTGTTATAATAGTTACACAACCTAATACGATAACTGATTTTAATAGGGCTATGGATTTATGCATTAAAAAGAATTTACAAGTGAAATTTGTTGTTATTAATATGTATGGTGCAGTTAGTAAGTATGGTTATCCTGTTGTATGCTCAAAAACAAATGAACCGTTTATACCTTTTAATGGTAAATATGATAAATTAATTATAGATATTGATTCATATAATATAAGTAGTGATTGTATTTTCAATGTGCCATTATTAGAAGACGTTAGTATAGAAAAAATAGAAGGATACTTAAGTGAATTAATTAAAATTTTATTAAAAAATAGTAGAGGTGTTTAAATGACATTCAGTAATAAGTTTAAAATGTTTGTAGTATTAGTAAAAACTGCATTTGATAATTTTAATAATGGAAAAGTAAAAGGTATAAATAAAACGTTTGAAAACAGTAAAAAGTATGGGATTTATTTTACTGATGAGAAAGCGAAAATGTGGGTTAAATTCAATAAAGAAAGTAATAAAATTAATTTTGGATTTGGTTTTAAAGGGTTAGGTCAAGATATAGATACATTATTAGTTACCGATGTAAATACAATAATGAGGATTAAAGATGGTTATGCATATGCAGTAAATCAAAACAATCCTAAAGATAAAATAAAAATTCCATATACATATTTTGATGCAATGGCTGATGGAAGTATTAAATTTAGTGGAGATGGAAGTACTAATGATATAAAAATATTAATGGATATATTCAAAGAAAATCCTGATATATTAAAAAAGATGTTAGAATAAAATTTTAATTTTCATCTTCATTTGCTATTTCTTCATCGTTTTCTTCTAACCAATTAAAAAATTTTTCAGATACTTTTTTAACTTCTTGTTTTAATAAACGTTCTCCTCTATTCTTAAAACTACGTTTAGTAATTTTTATTATAAATTCTTTCATGTTTTGAGTTTTATTATATAATTGAGTAATATCATCATCATTTAATTTAGTAAAATCAATTGAATCAGTAGTTAATGCCTTATTAATATAATTAGACATTTTCTTTTTAGATGGTTTATTTAATTCTTTTTTAGTTTCTACTGTATTTGTATTATTTTCTATTATATTTTCTACCATGTAATTCACCTGTTAGATATATATAATAGTTTATTATTTATAAACTTTGCTATTTTATTTTTAATACAAAAACTATTAATATATGTTAAGTTATAATGTAAATTAGGTGATATTAAATGGCTAGTGTCATAATGGAGAATTTAAGAATGAGAAAAGAAGACTGGATAAGATTTGGTAGAAACTTAAAACATGAAAGTTTTTGGTATGCTGTTGGTGAAGGTCTAAATGATAGTGGATTGGCAAACAGAGCTTTAATAAGTGGAATAGTTCAAAAAGTAAAGGGAGAATTTCATAAACACGAGTAAAGGTGAGAATCATGAAAATACCAATTATTGAAGCAATAAAAAGAATACCTTCTAATATAAAAGCAGAAAAAACAATGAATAGACCCACAATTCAATCAACATCAATAGTATCACAAGCAGTTCATGTAAAAGACCCTTATATAGCAGGTGTTAAAAAATCTTTTAGTGAAGAGAAACCAGTTGCACGAAGTGTTGGTTGGTTTGGGGTAAAAGGCGAGTATGAACATTTAAAGTCTAAATATATTAAGCCAAAAACAAGTGTTTCTACATCTAGTGTGAAACAAGATGAATCCACACAAGAATATGGACTGAGACAAGAAAGTGAATCTAACTCTTTATATACATTGAGGTGAAAAATATGGTAGTATTAAGTCAAGCAGAAGTAAATAAAGTAAATGAAATGGTAAAGCAAATCGGTGAACACAATAAGTCATATACAATTACGCCGTTATCAGCAGATGAGATAAATAACATAGCAACTGCTATGGAAGACCTTGCAACATTGCAGGACTATTATAGGTCTGTAAATTATCTTAATTATACAAATATGAGGTATTTAGGATATGCTGTTGCAACTGCAAGTGCTTTCAAGCAGTTACTAGGTAATGTAACCATTCAGGGTATGATGCCTGAAACAGGGAATTTTATTAAAGTTGGTGAAATAAGCCCTGATGCATTCCAATCTGCATCACCACCACCTGGTATAACATTCTCTAACTGGCAGTATACTGCACAAGCATCTAACTCTCCTGAATTATGGATTGCTAATGGAACTGGTAATTTCGTGTTGCCTAACACACCAGGTCAAAGGTATGCAATGGTTTGGTTTGGGTTAATGAGAGTAGGTGCAAATGCAAATATGACAAGGTTTAAAATTGAGAACTTTGGTAAATTGTCCTATAATACTTGGGTGTATGTAGAGAAGTTATTACGCAATGAAGAAATAGGCATATTTAACTTCCAGTATCCAATGTTTGCAATGCCTGGTGACCCAATTAAAGTTGCAAGGACTGATAATTCTGCTGGTGCAGTTGATGAAATTGCTCCATTTGGATTAATGTTCACTGAAAACATCGCATCTTCAAGGTATAACGTGCAAAACACCTCTAACGATAGCGTGTAATGAGGTGATATAAAATGGGAGTAATAACATCAACTTATGACCCACCAACCCCACAAAATATTAATTCAGTATTTCCAATGAGAGACAATGGTATGCAACCAGTAATTGAGAGAATAGTTACTCAAATTACTACAACTGATTCTAATGGTAATATATCTGTTCAGTTAAGAGAACCAGAAACAGTAGATACAGCATTTGCAATGGTAATGAGTCCAGTAACACCTTCAACATCAGGAAGTCCTATTATGGCAGTTGTTAATGGAGTATCTGGTAATTCATTAGTTATAACAATACTTAATTTAATGAATGGACAACCAGTAATATCTTCATCTGCATATTCAGGCACAGTTCTTGGAATAGTAGCATTTAGGTATAGGAGATAAACAATTAACCTTTTAAACATTTTAATTTAAATAATGAGGTGAAATAATGAGTAATATAAATAAAAGTTGGAAAGAAGCGTCTTTAAAAAGTCTTGATTATCTTTTACTTGAATTTAATGAAGGTGTAGTTCCTATTCAAGTATTAAGTAATTATGTTTCTATTTATAAACCATATACTGTAAGTAATGTATTGCAACCTGCAGGGCAACCTGGTTCTGCTACATCTACACAGTTTAGTCCTTTAATTGGTGGTAATGATTTATTATCAATTCCCAATCAATATCAAAATTTAATATATCAAATATTTGTAGGGTTAAGACCTGCATCAATTAATATGTGGGAATTAAGTCCTGCTAATACTACTTATCGGGGTAATTTATATAATATAAATGAAATAGACCCCGTAAATAATCCATATGGATATATAAGAGGTTATGATACACCATATGAAGAACCCACAAGTATATCTGAATTATTTAGTGTTTTTGCAATGAAGAATGCATTTATGTTAAGTAATACCGACCCTGATAATGCAGTCACTGTCCAAATGTCGTTTTATATTAATATTATAATACCTCGTATATTAAAGGAAAGTAATCCTGAAGATAAACCAATAATTGATGAAATGATTAATACTTTAACAGTAAATGGCAAACCAATAAAGTATTATCAATTAGGGTTTATTTATATGTATAGTTTTCCAACCCAATTAGGGTCTGTATGGGGTACATCTCCAATTAAAACTGATTTTCTAATTAAATCCACTAGTTTATCTGGTAATATAAGAGGTGAATAAAAATGCAAGAGTATGAAGTTAAGCAAATGATAAGAGATACAATAAAAACAGAGAATGTATCATTAAATATATCTGGTACTGCATTTGCAGTTAAAACAGCAGTAAGTGGAAGTGTTAATATAGTTGAGTTATCTACAATGTGTTTATCACAATCTAATAATGATGCAGTTAAGTTCTATATAACTAATAGTTCTGGTCAGGTTATATTAAATGTATGGACTGCATTATCACCAGGGTTTTTATCCTCACAAACTCTTGAAACTGCATCTAAAAAACGTGCATTGGATATTTTAGTACCAATAGTTAAATTAAGGATAGGACAAACTTTAATGGCACAATCAGTATTAGGGTATGATAATGAGGTAACAGTAACATCATGGAGTGACCAGTCGCTATGAATAGGTGTTTTCAATGGATACTAAAATAGATGATATATATTCAAAGATTATAGAACTTAATGAAAACATCAAACTTATTAATGATATTATTTTACTACCAGAGAATATAAAAAAATTTAAACCATATATTAGGAAGTTTAAGCAAACTATAAGTTATTTAGATATGAATAATAACAATTGGGTAAAAGTTGATGGTGCTTTCCCAGTTGATGAAACATCGTTTGCTATAAAAAATAGTACTCCTTTTGAATTGTTTTATACAGAAAAGAAAAATATTGATGATATAACATTTTCATTAAATCCATTATCATCTACTGTTATTGGTGCTTATTTTAGTGAATTATATTTAAAATTAAAACCATATATTATAAAAGTAAATGGAACTATAAATAGTTATCAAAGTGGTAATATAGTACCTCCTTCAACAAGTTTAAGTTTTAATATGAGTAATTTACTTGTTAATTTAAATATAGGTGCGTTTGAGCAAGTTTTAAATGCAAATAAAACATATACATATGAACCTATAAATATAACTGGTTTAATATCAAATGGGTATAGTATTAGTGGAACTATGACTTTGAATGGAAGTAATACTAATATAGGTTCAAGTTTTAATATAAAAGCAAATGTTTATGATACTAACGGTAATCAAGTTGGTATATTAACAGGTAATGCTATTATACAAAGTAGCAGTATAATATTAACAAATGATATAGTATATAGTGTTATTTTTAATTTAACAATTTCATATAATAGTAATATTGAAATTTTATATACAAATTCATCTAATATTTTAACTTTTCAGAATATAAGTTATGGTGGTACATCAAATATAACAGAAAGTAATAATTTTATTAGTAATATAAATAATTTAATTGTTTCAAGAACATTATATCAAACAATTCAAATAGCACAAAATGTTACTATATCTCAAGCAAATACACCTTATAATTATAAGAACTCATCTATAAAGTATTTAAGTTTATTTGGCATATTAAATAAAATAAAATCATATGGAATATTTGTAAATAATACTACAAATGTATCAGTAAGTGTAAATTGGATAACGAATATTAATATATCTTCAAATACACCTTATAACGATGTTAATATGTTAAACCCAGGTACATATACAGTTAATGCAAATGATGATGATTTACACACAGTTAATTTTAATGATAATCCTGTTATATATTTAAGTATTGTATTTCAAGCATCTACTATACCTACAAGTGGTAATATCAATGCATATTTATTACTATTTGGAGAGTGATATGTATGGGTAGTTATCTTGGATATGAACCAATAAATACAATAGTTAAATTAACTCCTGTTCAAGATAATACAGTTAATACTTTAAATACTATATTCATGTCTGCTACAACACCAAATACTTTAAAATATATTGATGGTACAGGAACTTTACATACTTTCGCTTCAACTAATATTACATCACCAAATTCCACATTAGTAATAGGCACATCTGGTTCAAGTACTACATTAGATTTAAATTTAGCAAAATCTAATACTTGGACTGGATTACAAACTTTTAGTGGAGGTTTTAAAGGAGAATTAAATCAATCAACTTTAAATGGCATTCCGTTTTCAACTACTGCACCAACATCTGGTCAAGCATTAGTTTATAATGGAACAAGTTGGGTTTCTTCAAGTATATCATCTGGTGTATCATCAGTTTCTAATTCTGATGGTACATTAACAATTAGTCCAACTACAGGTAGTGTAGTAGCATCTTTAAATTTAGCTCATGCTAATACATGGACTGCACAACAGACTTTCAATAGTGGTTTTGTAGCAAATGGTTCTGTAACATTTAATTCTATACCTCAACAAAGTTTAGGTACTTATTATAATGTTGCTTTTGGTTTTCAATCTTTATATAATTTAGCTAGTAACGATATATATAATACGGCTATTGGTTATCAAGCTTTATATAGTGCAACTAGTACTAATGGTAATACTGCTATTGGTTTTCAAGCTTTATATACAAATACATCAGGTAATTATAATACTGCTGTTGGTTCAGCATCGTTATATAATAATACAGGTAGTAATAATACCGCTGTTGGTAATGGTGCTTTATATTTTAATGATGCTGGAAATTATAATACAGCAATAGGAGTGTCAAGTTTATATTATATTGAATATTCATCATCATATAATGTAGGTTTGGGTGCATATAGTTTATATTATTTAACAAGTGGTAGTTATAATACTGTTATTGGAACTAATGCGTTATATGGAGCTTATGCAGGTGGTTTTTATGCTACTGGTAATACAGTAGTTGGTTATAATGCAATGTCTCAAATAGGTTCTAGTAATACTTCATCAGGTGCTAATTATAATACTTTAATTGGTTATGAAGTAGGTTATAATTATGTTGCTGATGAGTCATATAATATATTAATAGGTGCAAATATAAGTGGAACTACTGGTGCAAGTTATCAATTAAACATAGGCAATTTAATAACTGGTAATTTACCAGGTTCATCAAATACAGTTGGTGCTACAATATCTGGTGTTTTAAATGTATTATCTGGTTTAACACAACTTGTAGGATTAACCAATTATGGAAGTTATATTATAAATAATATATTAAGTTCAAGTATACCCACCGTAACAGTTGGTACATCTGGTACTGTTGGGAGTTATTTATCTGCAAATACTACTTATTATTATGGAATTACTGCGGTTGCTTATGATGGTACAGAATCAACAATAAATGGTACTGGTAGTGGCACAGAAGGTTCAACTGCATATCCTATTAGTTTATCTTGGTCATCAGTTAATTATATTAAACAATATAATATTTATAAAGGTACATCTTCAACTGCTTTATATTATCTTGCAAGTACAACTTCAACTACATATACAGATTCGGGTAATATTGCAACAACAAATCAAGAACCACCTGCTTTTAATTTAACTGGTTCGTTACAATGTGGTACTATAAAAACAGGTGGTAATGGGATTACTTTAATAAATGTAGTAGTTCCTCCATCTGGTACAGCAATGAATAATTTATGGGGGTATAATGCAATATTATATGTATCTGGAGGTGCTGTATCTGAAATTGATATTAATGGAATAAATACTGGTTTAACATCTGGTACATTTTATTTAAGAGTTAGTGATAATATAACATTTACATATACAACTGCTCCTACTGTAAAACTACAACCGTTATGAGGTGGAAAAATGGCAAATAATATAAATATAAGTAGTGCAATGGTTTTATACCATGACCCTTTAACATATTCGCAAATATTTAATATAGTATCTGGAACTTATACAACTGGTGGGATTACTTTAAATCCACAAAATATACCTAATATTTCAAATGCTTATGTAGCTGGGGTTACAGGTAATATAAATAATATTATTCTTACTGGAAGTATGGGTTTAAATATTAAAGTATCATCTGTAAATGCAACCAATAATACAGTAACTATTCAAATATTTTATAATACTATAGATGCTAAAACAAATACTATAACATCTAATGAATTAGCAAATAATACTG
>Ga0080006_1147375_pt1 | contig 12036 bp, 11 predicted proteins | sample RS3BMetagenome_FD_69209 | JGI IMG/M metagenome (GOLD analysis project Ga0080006, IMG submission 69209) | Ferric oxide microbial mat and aquatic microbial communities from Rainbow Spring, Yellowstone National Park, USA - RS3B (SPADES... ...
ACGAGGCATACGCAGTACTAAGCGATCCCGAGAAAAGAAAGCAGTACGATTTAATGGGTAGCGATGCATTCAATATAAGGTTTTCAGAAGAAGACATTTTCAGAGATTTTGATATAAATGCTGTTTTCAGAGATTTAGGGATAGATTTTGATCCTTTTGAAATTTTTAATGATAGAGACTTTTTCCCATTTGGCAAAAGAGAAGTCCTAGAAAAATCTGATATAACAAAAGTTCTCTTCTTAACAAAAAGCGAACTCCAAAACGGAACAATAAAACAAATACATATAACACATAACGTTATATGCGAATATTGTAGCGGAACTGGAATCGTAAAAAACGGAAAGATCGCTAAATTCACTCAATATTTCTCATATTCAACTTGTCCGCATTGTCATGGAAGAGGATATATAACTAAAACAAACCTTGTGACGGTGTATATAAAACCTTACTCATACGATAGAATGAGATTAAGACTGCAAGGAATGGGAAATAATGGTGGAGATTGCTACTTGATTTTAAGAGAAAGATAAAAACAGAAGATTTAAATATATGTAAAAATATATAATATTGTATTCCATGGATAAAAAAGTAATAATACTTCAACCATCAATTATTATGAAAGGTGGGGTAGAAAGAGTTATTCTCGCTATGACTAAACATTATAATGCAACAATATATACAGTTGATTTTGTTCCGAGTAAAACATATCCAGATTTTTCAAGTCTAACCATTAAAACAATAAAGTATCCAAGAATAGCGAATCTTTTTAAGTTTCTTCCTGATAAAATATTTTACGGCATTAAGCACTCATTAGCATTTATGTTCTTAAAAATAAAAGAACCATATGATATTATTATAGCGAACTCATCTCCTAGTAATTGGGCTTCTTTTAGAAATAAAAACGTTGTTTGGTACTGTCATTCTCCTTTAAGAGATGCTTATGACTTGTATGATTATAGACAAAAAACAAAAACTAATATGGATAAATTTTACTTCAAATTGCTTGTTAAAATTTTCAGATTTTTTGATAAAATTGCTGTCAATAAATGCACAAAAATAATAGCAAATAGTGAGAATGTAAGAGAAAGAATAAGATATTATTTCAACAAAGACGCTGTTGTAATAAGTCCAGGAATTGAATACGGAAAATTTAATAATATGGGAAATGAAAAATATTTTCTTTATGTTTCTAGATTTGTTCCAAAAAAGAGGCAGGATTTCGTAATAGAGGCATTTAAAACCTTTGAAAACTTGTATGACAAAGATAAAGAATATAAACTTATTCTTGCTGGAGATGTGCCTAATTTAGAAGAAAGTATTACCTATTTTAATCAATTAAAAAACTATGCAAAAGATTTTAATGTTGAGTTCAGAGAAAATGTGAGTGACGAAGAATTAAAAGAGTTGTACGGAAAAGCGACTGCATTTTTGTTTGCTGGATTAGATGAAGATTTTGGAATAGTTCCTCTTGAAGCTATGAGTGCAGGAAAACCTGTTATATCAGTAAATGAAGGTGGACCAAAAGAATATATAAAAAGCGAAAAAAGCGGAATGCTTGTAAATAATCCAGAACAAATGGCTTATTATATGGATTATATAAAAGATAGACCTGCTTTTTATAGCGAAATAAGTAAAAATTCGCAAGAAACAGCTAAGCATTATGATTGGTCTAATTTTTTGAAAAAATTGGATGAAGAATTAAGTAAATAAATTTCTCGCAAAACTATTTAAACTATATTATACTAAATACTATTGATTAAATGACAAAGGAAGACGAAGATAAGTTAAAAGCGTTTGCTTTTAATGTAAAAGATTTAATTAAAAAGCATAAGGAAAAAATGGAAAAGAACTATCATATTGATTATAGCAATGGAATGGTTGAAGCCACTTGTTTGCATTGCGGAAATTATACAGAAAGACTATCGACAAAAGCGAAAAATAAGAAAGAAGCTTTGGAAAAAGTTATTAACGGAGAAGGTTTTTGTGATAAATGTTTTATAGATATAAATGCTTCTGTGTATAATAGATGGTGATATTATGGAGAAGAAAGAAAAAAATCTGAAGCCTTTTACATTCAACGTTACAGAATTACTTAAAAAATACAAAAAGAGAATGGAAAAGAACTATGATGTATCTAATTCAGAAGAAGTTAAATGCCCCAGTTGCAACTGGGAAACAACAACATTAACAACCCAAGCGAAAAATGAAAAAGAAGCATTAGAAAGAGTTCTTAATGGAGAAGGATTGTGCGACGAATGCTTTGTTGAAATGATTAGCGATATGTAAGGCGATCAAATGGTGAAAAAAGACGAAACTCAATATATGTATAGCGATGAAGAAGAAGACATAAAAGGAAATGCAGAAGTTATTAAAAGTTTTGTAAAAGATGCCAGTAAAACTGACGATATAAAGAAAATTAAAGACCTTTTAAAGCTAATAGATTCTGTCGCGGACGCAATAATTGAAGATATAGATAGGATGGCAGAAGGTGAGTAAAATGTTCGATTATGAAATTTTAGAAGGTTTGAAAAGCGAGATTAAAAGTAAATATCCTTATTTATATAAGAAGCTTGCGAGCAAAGAGTTTCAGATAGATATAGTATCGATTATAAAAGTTCGCGACGATTATTATATTTCAGTAATAGACAAAAAACAGAATGAACGAGCAAAACTAAAGTTTACTTTTAATAAAGAAAACTCAAAAATAGCGAATGTTGAAATAGTCGACTCTGATTTTTAACTTCAAAAATTTAAAATTAAAAACTATAAATATTGATTGTGATTATATGAAGAAGGAGAAAAAAGAAATGAAACCTCAAATTCGAATATATTCTTCAAGGAGAGAATATAGCGAAGTTTTTAGTAACGGAAAACAGGAAATTCTAAAAAATGTCTTTGGAAATTTTGCATATGATGGCGAAAAGGCTAAAATAGACTTTGAAGATAGAAAATCTGGAAAGAAAGTTCAAAAAGAAGTAAAAACTTTAGATGAGGCAAATAAACTTTGGAACGAACTTTTCAACACAGAAACTGTTCCTAAAATTAAGAAGGAAAAACCTAAGGCTTTACCAGCACATAAAATTAGTAAAAAGAAGTAATTTATTGAATTATTGTTACATTAGGCATTACGCCATTAGGTGGGTAAACGCGAGTTCTAACCCATTGTAAAATATTATCAAAATAACAATAGTCGTTAGTAGATATTTGTAATTGTAAATTATTGTTTACAACAACTGCTGAACCGCCACCGCATCCATAAGTATCAGTTGACAAGAAAATATAACTTGCAGAATTTTGATTTAGATATGATTGTGAATATGAACTCATATTATAAGAACTTGATCCATAATTCACTATTGCTTGTCCATTTTCATAACCGACAGATTCTACTCCTGGTGTTGCTACTCCAATAACACTATGGATTAAATTCTGGTTATAATATAATCCCCAAGGAACATCCATATACGGATAATGATCATCACCATAAGCATTTATAGATGGAGTAATGATATATGAAAATCCTGGACCATTGCCGGCAGTAGTTCCTGTCGCAATTCCAATAAGTACACGACCTCCGCCAGTCATTAAAGTATCAATTACTTGTGGCATTGATGACGATATTTGATGGTAAACTAATAATTGTGGTTGACCTGTTGAAAGTGTTTGCCATCCACTCGGCAAGCTCGTCCCAGCAAAATTCCAATAATTAGTAAAAACGCTCGCCCCATCATCATACTGTGCATAGGCAGAGCTTAGTTGCGGTGCTTCGCCTATACCACTTGTACCTGAAGAACTCAATAAATTGGTTGAACCTTCAAATTTTAAAAAGATTATTGCTTTCGATTTAGCAGGAATGGCTTTTGCAAGTTTGACCCATATTGTCAAATTGCCACTTTGATTAGATTCAATCCATGCAGGTATTACTGTTCCATTTGGATATATGAATTCAAAGTTAGCGAAATTATTATTATAGATAATTTGATTTTTAAACTGGCTTTCGTTTATCTGTATCATCTGCTGGAACGGCGATGCGGTGTTTACAGACTGTGAATTATAAAGAATTATTGTACCGCTAACTACTCCTTCTACTATAACATTATTTGTCGTTACTAATTCTCCGCCAGCATCGCTAACATTAGCAATAAATGTATAGTTATATACATAATCATTAGGAGGATTATCTATATTATAAATGCATGTTGGCGTTGATATATCAATGCAATTCTGGATAGGTGCATTATTTACGTAAAAAGAATATGTAAATGGTTTTAGCCCATTATAAGTGGTAACAGATAGCAAGACATTTGTTTTATTTTGAGCAACTGTTTCGTTAGAAGATAACATTGCTGATAATGGATTGAAAACATAAACTTGTATTGGAGTCGCTTCTGCAAAAACGGTTGAATTCTTAAATGTTGCACTTATTGTATATGTTCCAGCAGTGCTAAATGAGATAACACAGGAAGTTTGAGAAACGTTTTCACAACCTGTGTAAGGCTTATTATTTACGTAATATGTGTAAAACCCGTTTTTACTAAAATCAGCCGTAATATTAAATTTGCCTGGTATGGTCGAATATGTTTTATTAGAATATATGATAAATGTTTGTGATGGCTTCAAAAGATTTCTTAAATTCAAGTATATTTCTCCATTATTTATAACAATCATATTTGTGGTAGAAGCAAATGTATTTTGAATTATAACGCCACCGCTACTAGACCAATATTGAAATGACACCGGATAAGTTTCATTTGTATATGATAATGTATAGTTTCCAGTAGGTAAATAAATATATTCGCCTAATGTGAATGGCGATCCAGAAACAGCTGTACCATTTTGGTAGTTTATATAAACATATCCGGAATAAGGTATTACAGAGCCAGTTATAAATATAGTATTGTTATTATATAATTGACTTGGTATTGTGCTTGCGGAATTTATTTGAAACACATAGTTAGTAGAAACAGGTTGAACAATGGTTTTTCCATTCGCGTTCTTATACGAAACGTATTTAACATATGCGTGATTTACGCTTTGCTGACCCATTACTGAACAAACAGATCCGTTATAATTTGGAACACCATTTGATACAAAAGTATACTGGTATCCATTAGAAAGAACCGGTATTACTGTTTCAGTATAAATTCCATAATCTGGAACTATTCTTTGTCCGTTATTAAGTATAAATGTTAATTCATACTTCGGATAAGGAAGATAAGTATTCGTTTGAAATTCAAAATCAAAAGAACAAGTAGAACCCATTGTTTGGAAATTGTAAAACTTCAACGAACTCAAAACGAAAGGAGTTGTTTCATATTGCAGATTATGATTATTTACTATTATTGCATAAGAAATAAAACCTACTATCAATAACAAACTGAATGCGAACAATATTGCTGTTTCTAGAGTAGCCTGACTTTTTACTTGCACAATATTATTTTGATTTAACGTTTTAAAAATTTTAAGCAAAATTAAAAAAGATGTATTTGAGATTATGCTCAACTTGTCATTAAAAAGAATTTTTATTCTTGGAGATACAAGCACTGGTAAAACTACTTCTACAATCAACCAAGTTTTAGAAAGCGGAATACCTATAGTTTATTATGTAACTTCGAAGAAAATAGACTTAAACGATAAAGAATTGTATGTTAGAACGCATAAATTTGGCAATTATTCTTACGATACATTTTATCACGATAGCGATAGAATTATAGCTTTAAATAGAAGAGCAAAGTATCAATTTCACTTAATGACAATTGAAAAAGCACTTTATTATTTTCTTAACAACGAGCTTGAACCAGAGGCTTGCATGATAATGGATGAGATAGATTCGATAAGCCAAAATAAAAATTATGAATTACTTGTTGCACTAATAAACACAAAGTACCCTAATAATCTTGTAATCTATATATCGGCATCTATAAATAAAAACTATCTTAAAAATAACCTGGCTAAATTCTTTATGTTGGATATTACACAGGAAGATTCAATAGTTGACAAAGGAAAGTTTAAAAGAAAAGTTAGCTTAGCATTTGAGCATACAAATAACTATGTAAAATCTTTAAGAGAAAAATTATTATCTTATGCTAATAGACCTCTTAAATACAATCAAACCATTTTTCTGATACCTTCAAAGCCAGAAATAAGAAAATTGCTAAATTCTTCGTTTATTGAAAAAATATATGCTTTCAGAACACCGTCTGTTGAAGTTAAGAAATATCTTGAAATTGCAAGAGAAAAGAATCTATCCTCTGATGTTATGCTCGCTTTAAGGCATAATATAGGACTTATTGATGCGTTGTCTAGTCACGAAGACCGGTCTTTTGTTCTTGAGTTATTTAATAAAGGAATCTTGAAAGTACTTTTTTCAACTAATGTTATAGAAAGAGGCATAAATGTTGTTGCAAACAGTATATTTATCTTTGAAAGCAGGCATGTAAGATGGGATGATAATCAAATAATGAATATGTATGGAAGATTAAATAGAAGCATCGAAGGAAGTAAGAGCAATGTTCTTGGGAATTTCTATCTAATAAGCGAAGTCAGAGAAAATTACGATTTCGACAGGATATATAACAGAAACTATATAATAAAATCCGCATTAAAATATAGTGATGTGTTTTTCTTTTATCTATATAACAAAAACATTATACATCATTTAATAAACACTTATGATGAAAATAAATTTGAGGTATTTAATCAATATAGTAAGTACGCTGATGCTATAAAGTTTTCTTTAACGCTGAGCGATATTAGAAGAATATTTAGACCATTTTTAGATTTTGTGTCAAGTGATTCCTCTAAAGACCCAAGTGTAGATACAAAAGCAATAAATAGAATAGTTTTAAGGCTAGGAAAAAGCAGAACTTTGTTTAACGCCTTAAAATATATCTATCTAACTATTTATAAAGAAATTATGGATGGTCATTTAGATAAAATAACCTACTTGAACAAAATAAAAACACTGACTTATACATATATAAATGCAAATTTGAAATTTGCTAATACTAATCTTCACGGACCTCAATTAGTTAAACAAGAAGTAGCTATTGCAGAAGAAATGTTAAATGGAAAATATACAATTGAAAATATTCCGTCAATATTTGTTTTTGCAAAACAGACTCACTAAATTCCATTTTTCCTTCTCAAAAAATCGTTAAATTCGTTTCCCATATTATCTTCATAAAATAAGTTTGTATCATCTGTATATTTTATAATAGTTTTACGCTTATTTTTATTATTTTTAAGATGAGAGAAATATTTTGCATTGTATTCTTTTCTAAGTTCTTCGTTTGATAATACAGCATAAGCTTCATTTATATCTTTGAATATAGATGGATCTATATTTTTGTTTATATCTGGATGATATTTTAAAGCTAATTTTCTAAAGGCTTCGTGTATCTCTTCCTTTGTGGCAGAAGGCTTAATTCCTAAAATTTTATAATAATCCTTCATTTTACCGCTCTAATAATTCAGATAAGTTATTTATATAAAAATCAACATCTTTAAAAGTATAATTCGTTATCTCGTGAGTTATACATATTTTAGCGCCGATATTCTTGGCTAAATTATAGTCGTTTAAAGAATTACCCACAATTAAAACTTCGCTTGGCTTTATATTATGTTCATTTATTATTTGCACAATTATAGAACCATCTGGTTTGTATATATTATATCCAGACCCAGTAATAATATAATCAAAAAGATTTTCTATTTTAAGATAATCAATCTCCTTTTTCAATCTATATTCTCGTGTATTAGAATACAAAACAACTAATATATTATTTTTTCTTAATTCGCTTATTACTTCTTTTGCCTTATCAACTAACTTTGGCTTATGAAGATTGAAATAAGTGTCATATATTTTAGCAAAATGACTCGCGAAGTTATTAGAAACCTTTTTATTCAGTTTGTCGAACTTTTCAAAAAAATCAGACGCATAGAGTGTTGCGTCCCAATCAAAAACTACCATTTTAAATTTGCTATCATTCATTTACAACCTCACCTATTATAAAGTTTGGCGTAATTCTTTTGATTCGTATTTTATATTCGCCTTTATATTTAAGTTTAGCTTCAACAATAATAGGAACATTTATATTTTCTCCATCTATCGGTTTTGCAAAGCTGTTATCATTTGCCCCTACAGCTATAATTGTGCATTTTATAACGTCTCCAATCTCCATTATATCACTAATATAAAATATTTCAAAACATCTTAAAAAGGTTATTCGTCGCTCTCATCTTCTATTTTATTATCTTCATCTTCATTAGATTCGTTTTGTTGTGCTCCTCTAAATATGCCCCAATGTTCTCCTAATTGTGTTTGCCCGAAATCAGTATTTTCTCGCCTTTCAGAATTTAACGCTTCTGTTTTTTCTGAAATATGCATTATCTTTACTCTACTATATGTATGCTTTTTTTGCAAGTTTCCTTTCGAGATATTTTTAGGTTTCGTATACAAGTTTACCAAATCTTCCTTATTTCTAATTATCTTTGTTATTGTTTCCAGAGCTTCTAAATCATTTAGCCTTGAAATACGTCCAGCATTAAACACGCTTTCAATATCGCCACTTTCTTGATCAGATTTTAAGTCATTTGCATAACTATAAATTGATTTAGCAAATGCATTATTTTTCAATTTTCCGAGCGCTGGTACAACTTCATTATTTACAAAATTTATCACTTTTTCTCTTTCCGTCGCATCACTTATTTCATCTATAGAATGGTCGAAGGATGATAAAATTGCTATTGTGCTTTTTTCAAAATTATATTCTTTTGCCTTGCTCTCTAATAATTTCTTAATCGTTTCTTGTGCTATTTCACGATCCATAATAGCTTTATTAGTTGTATATATGCTCTTAGTTTCAGGTCCATATATTATTTTTGCAACATCTCTTTTTAACAGAGGAATTTCCTTCTCATTTATCTCTTGAATTTCTTTTTCTATTTGATCTGATCTTGCCTTATAATGTTCCTTTATTTTTTCGCTAATGCTAGCGAGTTCATTTTTGTGTGCTTCATATATTTTCATTGTCAGAGTTTTATCGTTCAAATAGTTATATATCATATCATTTATCTGCAAAGAAGATATAAATTCACTAAGACCTGCATCATTAAACTCTTTTTTAATTTCACTAGATAATGAGTTAAGGTCAGTATTTTTAAGCTTTTCAATTGTTAATTTATCTGCAACCGAATTTACAAATTTTTCATACTTCTTAGCAATTTCTGGATTTTTACTTGTATCTATTCTTTCTTTTAATGCCGATAATGAGCTAACTAAAGAAGTTTTTGCAGAATCTAATATTTTCTGTGCTTCTTCATTTCCTAATTTATCGAGAGCATTTATTGCGTTTTCCCCGCTATTTATTTCAACTTTGAAATCGCTTATTTTACTTATTAGTTTAGCATCTGGATCATTATTAAATGTGCTGTTTATTAATTCAGCAGATTCAGTATTTATAGCGTTATCTACCAATTCAAATTCCTCTCTGTCAATATAACCAGATATATCATTAAGTTTTTGCAGGTTTTCTTTTTCATTTAATAACGATTTCTTTTGCTTGCTTAATTCGGCTAATTCGGAATTTTCTATAATTCTGTGCTGTATGTAATTTCCAAGCTTCTTTTCAAGCGTATATTCGCTAGAAACAACAATAGGTTTTCTTATAATCTTTAACGATTTCATAAGATTTTTAAGTTCCCCAGAATCAAGCTCTATTCTTTTAATTTCTGAATTCAGCATACTATATTTATAGGTTAATTCCTCTTCCATCTTCTTATATTGAAGTTTTTGAGACTCTGTTAAATTCTCGTCTTGTAACGCATCTTTTATTTTATTTAGTTCTTTTTCTGTCTCAACTACTGCCTTTTTCTTTATTCTAAGTTCATTTTCTAGCATGGCTTTTGTAAGGTTTATTCTTCCAAGTTCATCTCCAGAAGCAAGTTTAGATAGATTATCCAAAACTTGGAACGGAGATGAAATAGCGCCACTTTCTAATAATTTATGTATAGCTTCTCTTGTTGAAATAATCCTTCCTTCTTTTGCTTCGGCTAATTTTAATTCGTCTATTGCTTTTTTATTCAAGGCAGAAAGAACTAACATCTCTGGCGTCTCTAAGTAGCTTCTGCTTCTTTCCAATCTTTTCTTTTTCTCAACTAATGCGTCCAAATTTGCTTTCAATGTTTTTATAGATTCTTCCGCCTCCGCCTTCGCTTTACGATCGCTTTTAGGATCTTGTAATATCGCAATATTTTTATTATATTCATTCATAGCACTTTCAAATTGTTTATCTAAATCTTTAATCTCCGAGTTATACTGATCTATTAAGCCGATTCCACTGACTAAATTGTAATTTTTCATCTTTCCTAAAATATCCTTAACCGAATAAAACCTTTCTTTAAGGCTCGTTGTGGCAGGATTAACAAATTCTGTTTTTATTGCTTTTCCTATGCCATTCCCTAAAACAGCAAAACGTTCTCTTGCCAGAACAATTTTATCGCCGTTTATTGCTCCACTCAAAAACTTAGCGCTGAGTTCTGGGTCTTGAAGGCTTAAAGCTGTTGCCATTATATTTCTAACATCCATTCTTCCTTCACTGGTCTCCATCATTTTAGCGATTTTACCTCCGTTGATTTTAGCATCATATTTCTTTTCATACTCTCTTACAGCATTCTTGAAATTATCCTTAGCTTTTGCTACCTTTTTCTCATTTCCAGATTCTAAAGCATCTTGATAATCTAGATAAGAATCGTTTAGTTTTTTCATATCTTCATATGCTTCTGCATTTTTATATCCTCCTTTTTTAGCGATTTCATCTAAAGTCTTTCTAGCATCATCACGTTTTTGTTTGGCTTTTTCAAGTCTTGATTTAGATGCCTTGCCCGATTTATAAGCCTTTTCTACCTTCTCATACTCCTTTTCTGCTTTATTATATTCTTTCTTTGCGTCATCATATCCTTCTAATTCTTGAAAACTTGAAACGGAAGTTTTAACATGTAATCCTGTGTCATTTTCGAAAATTTTAAGATTTTTATTATTCACTTTAAATGTTTTACTTTTGTCATCAAACACAAATCCGTATTTTTCTGCTAATTCTTTTTTAGCTCTTTCTCTCGCATCTTTTTTACTTTCTCCAGGCTTCTTTATCTTTTCCGCGTAAGTATCTATAACATCATCTGCTTTTCCATAAGAATACTCCTCTGGTTTACTCATAGCACTTGCTATAACATTTTTTGTTGCTTGTCTAGTAGCATCTAAAACATTTCCAAGAGCAGTTCCTGCAATTGGAGCAGTCATAACTCCATAAGCAACGTTCTCTACGCCACCAGCAACTTTAAGTGCACTTCCAAACAAGCCCTTAGTTCTTTCTGTTGCAATACCGCCAAAAACTTTTCCGACACCGCCTTTTTTCGCTAATGACTTAAGGTAACGACTTCTGTTTTTCTGCATATTAGAAGCAATTTTTGACATTTTCTGAAGCAAAGGTTTTCCATGCAAACCTTTAAATACGCTAACCGCACCCTCTCCACCAACACCTGTTATTCCTCCAATTGCTCCTCCAATTGCTCCAAAGCCAAATATTAAGAGAAGTAGTAATACTAATGAAACAAAAGCCATTATTATATAACCATTGCCCCAATAACCAACAAAATTCTGGCAACCCGCAAGCAAAACACCACGTGCATCACTGTTATCTAAACTACTATTAGATAATGCATTATAAATACTTGTTCCGTTGTTGCAATTTACTGCAACATGTCCTGGATTTATAACTATTGAAGTGCTGTTAATAGGTTTAGCTGTATATCCGCCAACAGTCGCTTGAACCGTTTGTAAACCAGAACTTCCTAATGCGTGAGATATTGCCGTCGGTAAGAAGCCAAACCAGAAGGAATACAAAAGTAATAATATTAACGGTGCTAAATATATGCCAATAAAGCCTGTTATTAAATTCTTTCCAAACGCTCTGTATTTATAATTTTCAGATAGATATAAGAATAAACCAAATGCAAATAAAATTCCTCCTATTAGTC
>Ga0080006_1189818_pt1 | contig 12034 bp, 11 predicted proteins | sample RS3BMetagenome_FD_69209 | JGI IMG/M metagenome (GOLD analysis project Ga0080006, IMG submission 69209) | Ferric oxide microbial mat and aquatic microbial communities from Rainbow Spring, Yellowstone National Park, USA - RS3B (SPADES... ...
CAGACCTCCTGCTGGAGGAAGCGGTCCCGCATCCGGACGGCGGCCTCGAACGCGACCTCCGCGTGGGTCTTAGATGAACAACGCCCGCGACGACCATTCGACAGGAACGCCGGGCGCCGACACCAAGCAGGGGGATGCTGAGATGGAAATCTACGGAGCTGGTGGGGCCCAGGGCCCCCAACCGATCTATCCTCGGCTGGCCGCGTTCGGAGTGGACGCCGGACAGACCGTGAACGCGGGCTCGCCTCGCGACCACGTCGAAATCTCGCCACTGGGTCAGATGCTCGACGGGATCAGCCGGCTCCCCGAAATCCGCCATGAGAAGGTCGAGGAGATCCGGCAGCAGATCGCTTCCGGAACCTACGAGACGCCCGAGAAGATCCAGATCGCCCTGGATCGGCTCATGGACGAACTCAGCGGTTTCTCGAGCTTCTGATTTCCCCCCACCCTTCGCCATGAACAATCCGACGGCCCCGGCCTTTCTTCCAGGCGACCTGAAACTCAGGTTGCCTGGAAGCTCGACCGGTGGCCGTCTTTCTCTCGATGGTCCTTGACGGCGATTCCGGGCGCTCCACCCTGGCAAACGTGGAACAATTCGGGAACAATCATTTTCAGATCGGATGCCTGACCGGCGATCCTCGATCGTCCCCCGTTTCTTCGTGGAACGTGGGCCGATCGCCGGGCCATTGAGGGCGTCTTCGGCTGGCTTGAGATGTCCCCATGCCCTTTCCCCCCAATGAACGACTTCCCCTCGCCACCGAGCAAGCGCTGGGGGTCACCCTGGTCCAGGATGGTCTGCTCTCGGCCGCTCAACTGCTCGCGGTCCAGCAGTACGGTCACGAGCACAATATCGATCTCCGCCAGTCGATCCTCAAGCTCAAACTCCTCTCCGAAGATCGGCTCCGGTCGGTTCTCCTGGAACGGGTTCCCTTGATTCAGTCTTCAGGAGCCGGTCTGATTGCGGCTTCCGGGTTGGGTCCGACGCCGCCGGACGCTCCGATCCATCAGGCATCGGGCTCGGGAACCTCGCCGGTCCCGGAGGACGGTGAGCCGGACGGGGCCTCGGATAGCTCGACCCTGGCGATCGCCCCGCAGGGAGTTGTCCAGCAGATCGACCGCGCCCAGCGCGAGCGTGATATTCGTAATGAACTCAAGGAGATCGCCGCCACGGCGGCCTCGCCCGACCTGGTCGCTCAGATTTTCAACCGAGCCCTGGAAACCCGGGCCACCGACGTCCATTTCGACCCTCAAGAAATCTACTTCCGCATCCGCTACCGGATCGATGGGCAGCTCCACGACGTTCTCGAACTCGAACCCGCCTTCGCAACCTCCCTGGTCAGCCGGATCAAGGTGATGGCGAACCTGAACATCGTCGAGCGTCGCCACGCGCAGGACGGTCGGATCCAGTACCTCTATATGGGTCAAGCCCGCGACCTCCGGGTCGCCACCCTGCCGACCATGCTCGGCGAAAAGATCGTCGTCCGGATTCATGATGCGATGACCCAGGATTACGGCTTCGATCTGCTCGGCCTGAGCAGCTCGCAATCCGATCAGCTTGACCGGATCTGCGACAGGCCTTACGGGGCGGTTCTCGTCGCCGGTCCGGTTGGAGCCGGCAAGACGACGACCCTGTACACCTGTCTGAGCCGGGTCAACACGCCGACCCGGAACTTGATGACGATCGAGGACCCGATCGAGCGTCGGCTCGCGGGAGTCAACCAGTTGCAGGTCGACGCCCGGGTGGGGCTCGATTTCGGCTCCGGCCTTCGGGCGATCCTCCGACAAGATCCCGACGTGATCATGATCGGCGAGATTCGCGACGAGGAGACCGCCCACATCGGCATCCGGGCCGCCCTGACCGGCGCCCTGGTCTTCAGCACGATCCACGCGTCCGACGCTCCCTCCACACTCGGCAATCTCTACGACTTCAAGATCCCCGGCTACATGCTTTCCAACAGCCTGCTCGCGGTGATCTCGCAGCGGTTGCTCCGCAAGATTTGCCCTTATTGCAAGGTCAACTACGAAGCCGACGAGGCGACGCTCTCGCTTCTGGGTCTCGACCCCGTCGAGCACAAAGGGACGGTCCTGGCTCGCGGTAATGGATGCCCTGCCTGTTTCCAGACGGGTTATCTCGGCCGGTCGGGGATCTTCGAGATTCTGGAAGTCAATGAAACCATCCGTGAACTGATCTTCCAACAGATTTCCAAGGACGTGCTGGCTCGAGTCGCCATGGACATGGGAATGCGAACGTTGAAGCAGAATGCGGTCGATAAAGTACGGGAAGGTGCCACCACCCCCGAGGAAGTCTACCGGGTCGTCGCCATGTGACGACGGCTCGCGAAGGGGGCGGACGATCACGACCCTCGGCCGGGGGGTTCATCCGACAAGGAGGTCGGTCATGCGTCTCGAATCCATCAAGGGCCTGGCGACGTCGAGCGTCGCCGCCGGGTTTTTGCTCTATAGCGTGGCAGTCAGCAGCAGCTTTGGCGACGAGCCCAGCCGCCTCGGTCGCCTCTTCCGGATGGGCGGATCGGGTTCCTCGAACTCCAGTTCTTCCCCCTCGGCGACCCTGGGGTCGACCTCGACCTCAACCTCGACGGCTCCCAGTTATCTGGGTCAGCCCGCCCTGAGCACGCCGCCTTCGACCACGACCGGACCCGCCCTTGCGCCCAAGCTGACGCCCAAGCCTCGCGTGAACAAACCGATCACCGAGGCCGATCCGCTGGTCACCCGGGTCTCGCTCGGTCGGTCCGACACCGGGAGCCAGTTCGGCATGCTCCTCCAGGTCTTCGCCGATGGCACAGTCATCGACGGCGAGGGGGTTCATCGGGTCAGCTCGGAAGCGCTCAAGCCGGTCTTTGACGCCGTGAGCTCCGGCGAGCTTGCCAAGCTCAAGGGGCATTGCGGCGGTCCCGCCGGCGACTTCATCGAGAACGTCCATGTCGTCGTCTTCGAGCGGTCTCTCGGACGGCTCCGGGCGAATGCGTTCTCCTACTCGGGCAATCCTCAGGGGTGCGACCACGCCGTGATCCACCTGCAAAAGGCGCTCGACGAACTTCAGAACAAGCTGAACGGGGTCGCCCCGACCGTGGCCTCGCCGACGGTCTCCGCCGCTCCCAACACCCCGGCCTTGCCACTGACGAATCCGTAAGACCGACCCGTCGCGGTCAGCCGTCAGCCCTGAATTCATCCCGACTCGCCTGGGTTGGTGGACGGCTGATCGCCCGTCGCGTGGTCGAGAGATTGCCTTCTCGCTAGAATGAAAGTCATGATCGATCGACCGGCCGAAAAATCAGGATGTACCTCCATGGCGGACACCGAGCCCCTCGGTCCGGTTGCCGAGCAGGCCTCGGCCGAGGAAAAGTTTCGCGAATTTCTGGAGATCCGGGGCGAGAAGCTCACCGAGCCCCGGCGCGTCCTGGTCCGTCACATCTTCGATTCTCACAAGCACTTCGACGCCGATGAGCTGGTCGCCGATCTCCGGGCCGTCGGGCGACAGGTCAGCCGGGCCACAGTCTATCGGACCCTCCGACTCCTGGTCGAAGCGGGGCTGCTTCGCGAGCTGAGGCTTACCAACCGAACTGCCTACGAGCACGATTTCGGTTATCCTTCGCACGATCACATGCACTGCACCGAGTGCAATCGGGTCATCGAGTTTCGCAACGACGAGATTCGCCGACTTCGCGAGGCGATCAGCACCGAGCACGGTTTTCGAGCCTCGGCGCACCGGTTCGTGATCACCGGAATCTGCCCCGCCTGTTCCCGGGCCAGAAGCCCGAGGCGTCGGCTCGACCTGATCTGATCGGGTATTTTGAGCCGGATCACTCCAAATAGCCGAGGTCGGCGAGCCTCTGCTCGATCATGGCCTGTTCTTCAGGTGTGTACTCGAACCCAGCCTGATGGTTGCCTGCGAGAGTCGAGTGGGCGGGGTCTCGCCTCCAGTTCGAGCCTTGCCAGCCAAGGCCGGTGAGGCAGGGCAGGGGTTCGCCCTCGACGTGCTCGGGAATGGGCAGGTGGAACCAGGTCAGGATCGACGGGGCGACGTCGCGTAGCTGGGCCTTGAGGGTCCGGCCAGGCTCGATCCCGGCTCCGCAGAGCGCGATGACTCCCTCGGGGCGATGCGTGCCGGGCATCATCGGGTCGGGCTCGATCCAGGCCTGACCCTTCGACAGCTTGCAGCGCACCCAGTACGGTTCATCGGGCGGGGCGATCAGGTCGGGATAGCCCTCGCGAGCGGGGTCGATCCCGTAGGCTTCGGCGGTCGAGATGACCTGGGGAAAAAGCGGCAGTCCGGTCTCGGGATGCCGGGCCTCGGTCAGCGCGGCCATGGTCGCGGCCCGCGCATCATCAACCTGCCGGGCGGTTTGGAGCGGGGCACCGGCTCGGCGATCGCTCGAATTGAGGTAGATCATCGCTGCCGTGTCCTGATGCGGGGCGAAGGCCAGGGTCCGTTTCCAGTCGAAGGGAAACTGGGCGGCGATCGACTGATCGAACGAGGCGGATCGGGCCTCGGGGTCGTCTCGTTTCGCGCCCCAGAGCCGGAGATGATCGGCGGCCTGGGTGATCCTCCGGCGAAGTCGCCCTCGGACGCCGGGCATCCGGGCGACTCCGGCGTCGATCAGGATCCGGTTGGCGTGGACCCGGCCCAGGCAAGGGCCGAAGCCGTGGTCACTGACGACCATGATCCCGGCGCCTCGCTTCTCGGCCAGCTCGCAGAGTCGGCCGATCGCCCGGTCGAGTCCTTCCATGACCGAACCGGCCGCGGCGTTCATGATCGGGTCATCGATGCCGGTCTCGTCAACGTTCAGATAGCGCCAGGCCCGGTGCTGGAACGGGTCGAGATTCTGGAACTGGACCAGGAGGGCGGACCAGTCGGGGTTCATCCGGTCGGCGAGTCGACCGGCCTCGGCCTCGGCCTCGAAGACGTCGGAGGTCTGGCGGGCGGCTTCAACCATCTCGGCATGGTCGCGGGGAGGGCGCTTCCAGAGCGACCGGAGGTGGTAACCGGGGACCTCGGCTCGAAGGGCCTGGGCGAAGCTCGGGGCACCCGAGAGCGCGGCTTCGAGGTGCGGGGCATCCATCCCGGAAACGATGATCCCCCGAACGTCCAGAGGAGGGTAGGTCACAGGCAGATTCAGAGAGATCACCGACCGGCCGGAGTCGGACAGGAGGTGCCAGAACGTGGGGACGCGGACCCGACCGGCGTGGTTGACCTTGAGCCGACCGGCGGCGGGGTCGTAATAGCGATGGTCGAAGACGCCGTGACGGCTCGGCCCGCAGCCGGTCATCATGGTGGTCCAGGCCGCCGAGGTCACGGGCGGGATGCACGATCGGAGCGTTCCGTGGCTGGATCGCTGGAGGAGGCAGGCCAGGTTCGGCATCAGACCTCGGGCGATCATCGGGTCGAGGACCGACCATGTCGCGCCATCGAGGCCCAGGATCAGCAATCGTTCCGTCCTAGAGTTCGGCATCGGTGCCTCCTGGCCCATCGGGAAGAGTCGATCCTCGGTCGCGCCGCGAACTTTAGAGGAAACTGGCTCGGTGGTCAATGCAGCCGTCGAGGCTGTTTCGATTGTCGTCAACGCCCGGCCAATCTCGAAGATCTTCGAAGAGGGCGACGCCGACCGGACTTCGACGTTGCGAACTCGCTCGAAGTTCGCTACTTTTGCTTCTCAAAGATGATGTTTCCGCGGGGGATCGTCCCCCGAATTGATCGAGCAAGATGATTTACGATCGCGGGATGCGCCTCGCGAACGAGTCCGCGAGGCGGCCGGTTTTCGTCGGGTTGGTGCCCGGCGAATGACCCTCCTCGCGTCAAGGGAGAGGAGAGAGGATACGGATGTCACAACTCACCACCTCGCCGCACCGTTCCGACCGCTCTCAACTGGAGAAGCTCTGCACTTCCATCCGAGGCAAACTCCAGTTCATGGATTACCTCGTGAGGGCGGCCGTCGCCGACGTGGACCGATTCGACGGCGAGTCCGATCCTGGCACCCGGATCTTTCTCCGGCAGTTGATCGAGATGCACGCCTCGAATCTCGCGGTCGAATGCGAGAACATGAGGCTCGTCGGCGAGCTTTGTCATTCCCTTGAGGCCGCCGTCAGCGACGGACCGAGCCGTTACCAAGCGAACGGAGACGCGGCATGAGCGCCATCAATCGCGGTCCCCTCGGCAGCGCCTATCTGATCGGTCGCGAGCCGGCCCCCGCCACGATTCCCGACCCCCAGTCGGTGCCTCCCACGCCGCCGAAGGCTTCTTTCCTCTCTAACGAGTTGATCCGATCCATCGCCGAGGTCAAGGGACAGGCTCAGTTCTTGCTCTATCTCGCTGATCAGATCGAGGACTCGCTCCACCAGCTGGTCGAGGAGCACGACGACAGCCAGAACGCCTTCCTCTGCCGGATCCTCGGCATGTACTCGGCGCAGCTGGAAAGCAAGCACCAGGGGCTCGGCGACCGGATCGCCGAGACCTGTCAGGAAGTTTATGTCACCGTCCGTGAGTTCGATCAGGCCTGATCGCTCATGCCGATGGTCCGGAAAGAACAAAGCCTGGCCCGGTGAAACTCACCAGGCCGGGCTTTTTTTGCGACCCGATCGACGCTGTCTGGAGACCGGCAAGCCCGATCAGCGGACCGGATTCTTCGGTCCCTGGATCACCCGGTCGACACCCAGCTCGAAGATGATCTGAAGGGCCTTGATGGCTTCCCCGGCGTTGATCTTCGAGTAGCCCGCGCGTCGATTCTCGAAGAGAATGGGCGTCTCGCCGAACTTGCAGCCGACCGAGCGACACCAGTAGAGAATTTCTTCCATGAAGGAATAGCCGCGGGACCGAACCTTGTTCAGGTCGATCTGACGAAGCTTCTCGACCCGGTAGCAGCGATAAGATCCGCTGTTGTCGCGAGTTCGCAGTCCAAGGAAGAGCCGGGCGTACATGTTGATGCCGGTGCTCATGAACTTCCGCTTGAGGTTAAAATCACCCTCGACTCCGCCACCGGGGACGTATCGCGAGCCGATCATCACATCCGCCTTTTCCATCCCTGCCAGGATCGCGGGAATGAACCGGGGAGGATGGCTGAAATCGGCGTCGAGATTCAGAAAGTAGTCAAAGTCGTGATCGATGGCGAATTTCATCGCGGTCAAGACGGCCGTTCCCAGCCCGAGTTTGCCAGGCCGCTGGATGACTTGGATGTCGGAAAGTTCCGCCTGAAGCTGCCTGGCGATCTTGCCGGTGCCGTCGGGAGAATTATCGTCGATGATCAGAATCGAGGAGTGCGGTGCATGTTCCCGGATCGCCAGGACCAGCGGTCGAAGATTCGCGGCCTCATCGTAAGTGGCGAGGGAGACCAGAAGCCGTTCCGGGGCATCCGCTTTGGTGAATTTCATCTGCATGACTTGAGATGGCACGATGGAATCCTCGAGCGAGGCCGAAGTCGATCATTCAGAGGGAAAGACTCGCGACCGGTCTGACCTTGTATCGCTAACCTCGGATTTTCTCAATCTCAGGAACCGCGATCCAACACCCGCGATCTTTGAATCCGATTAAAACTTCTTGATTTATTGTACGCGATTTCTGGAAAAAAAAGCAGGTGTCGCCTCTTTCGCCGCGGTCCTTCACCTCGGGAAAGGTCAAGGACCTGGGGAGCACCGTCTCGACGTTGAGGCGACACCTGCTCTTTGCGATGGGCCAGGACCTCCGGGTAAAGGTCCTCGCCGTGAGGTCAAGAGATCGAAGAAATCGGTTATTCACCGATGCCTTCGACGACAAATTCACTCGATTTCTTGGGACTGGGCCATCTTGGAGAAAAGTTGACCAAAGGGTGCAAACTTTTGCTCCCCTTCGGCGCGAACCTTGGGACGATCCATCCGGGAAGGAGGAAATGCGTCAAGCTCCGCTTCCTCGTCCTCGTCCATCTCATCCCCGGGTTCGGACGAGTCGTCCGAGAGTTCGACGGGTCGGGCGGATTGACGAGCCTGGTTTTCCGACCACTCTCGCCAGGCCTGGAGAGCCGCGTAGTGGTCCTGAACGGCTTCCTCCCCCGCGTCGGGCCTGGGGGATCCGCCGATCCTGGTTCGATTCTCCTGGGCCTCGGCTTCGGAAGGAGTCGTATCCTCGGGACTCCAGCCGACCTCGATCATGTTCTCATCCACCTGGATCGGTGGCCTGGCTGGCCCCGTCAGTGGCAACGGGGCCACCATCGCTTTCCTTCCGACTTCAGAAGGTTCGGCGGTCATTTCCGATGCCGGGGCAGAGATCAGGGAAGGTTCGAGGCTCGACCGCGATTCCTTCAGCGGCGACCTCGGCTCCGAAGCAGACTCGAATTGTTGATCTTTCGAGGATTCAAAAAACGGTTCGGCCAGGCGAAGCAATCGCTTCGGACTTCCCGAGGCATCACGGTGGAGTTTCTCGACCTCATCGGAGTGCCACTCCCGGCCGGGATGAGCCTGTCGGAGCAAGACCCCAGCCTCGTCGACGCCGATCGGTCCCAGGTGGACGCGGGCCGCCAGTCGGGCCTCGATCGCCGCGAAAGGTCGACTCGAAAATCGAAGACCGAGCGAGGTCTGGCCCACGAGCCAGATCGAAGCAAACCCACCGGATCGACCGAGCCGATTGGCCAGGACGCGGATTTCTTCCCAGAGGTCGCTCGACAGGTTATGCGCTTCCTCGACAACCAGGTGAAATCGTTCGCCGTCAGCCAGTCGACAGGCGAGAAAATTGACCAGGGCGACCCGGTCCGTCGTCGATTGGGCACCGCCTGGATCAAAAAGGCCCAGTTCATGACCGATCAGGCGGTAGAAGTCCGCCGGTTCGTCGCAAGGAGTCAGATCGACGGCGATCCACTTCGTTCCGGTGGCCAGATCGGCTGAAAGATGCCGCCAGAGCCAGGACTTGCCCGATCCCGCGTCACCGGTGATCAGGACCGGTCCGCTCGACCCGCCGACCTGACCCGGTGGACCCATCAAGGCCGATCGGCAAAGATTCATAGCATGTCGACGGCTCGGGAGCACTGGCGACTCGACCGGGTCAAGCCGCATTCCACTGGCAACCGCTTCCGTGCGGGTCGTCGGGCGATCCATCATGTTCCCTTTCCGGGCCCCGGGATCCCGGCTCCGCCGGGGGTCGAGCGGGTCCGACCACTGGGCCAACGCGCGACCTCGATTTCGCTCGACGTTCCTGGTCGAAGAGAAATCGAGGTCAGCCCAAGGGGGACTATCGGGTTGAATCGACGCCGGCTTGAACCCGGACGCGCCTGATCCTTGATGGGTCACCCCGGGGGTGGGCGTTTGACCGTTTTTTGGCTAGGATAATTTGCCTGATCCTCGGAATCGGCATGTCGAGTATTTTCAAGGCGAAGGATGGGGCGACCGACGATGGGCGACAATGCCATCCGGGTGGCGAATCTCCGGAAGCAGTTTCCCGGCCGTGATGGCCCGGTCCACGCCGTCAACGGTCTGGACCTGGAGGTCAAGATCGGCGAGTGCTTCGGCCTGCTCGGTCCTAACGGCGCAGGGAAGACGACGACGGTTGAGATCCTCGAAGGACTGAACACACCAACATCGGGTGATGTCGAGGTTCTCGGGCGGCGCTGGGAATCCCAGGCCTCGGAGATTCGCGAGCGAATCGGCGTCACCCTCCAGGAGACCCGCTTCCCGGAGAAGTCGACGCTCCGCGAACTGGTGGGGATGTTTCGAGCCTTTTATCGCGAGGGACTCGAAGTCGAGGCCGTCCTGGCCAGGGTCTCGCTCGAGAGTAAGGCAAACACGTACGTCGAACAGCTCTCTGGTGGCCAGCAGCAACGACTCGCCGTCGCGGTCGCGCTGGTCGGTGATCCCGAGCTTCTTTTTCTTGACGAGCCGACCACCGGGCTGGATCCTCAATCCCGCCGACAGCTCTGGGACGTCATCATCGACCTGCGATCGCGAGGCAGGACGACCGTCCTCACCACCCACTACATGGACGAGGCGGAGCGACTCTGCGACCGGGTGGCGATCATCGACCAGGGACGGGTCATCGCCCTGGGCTCACCCGCAGACCTGATCTCCCGACTGGGTGGTGAGCACATCGTCGAGTTCGCCCTGATGGGTGAAGAACCACCGACCGACCCCGGGCTGTTCTCGAAGCTGGCGAGCGTGCTCGACAGCCGGGCGGAAGGCGACGGCTTCGCCTTGACGGTGGGAGCCCCGCATCGAGCCATTCCGGCCTTGCTCGAATATCTCGACACCGAAGGGCGACCGCTCGCCCGACTGACGACCCGGCAGGTCAGTCTCGAAGATGTTTTTGTCGCCCTCACCGGCCGGCACCTTCGCGAGGAAACCGAGGAAGCAAAGCCATCGAAGCCCGGTCGTCGAGGTCGTCGTTGAAGTCTCATCCTGGCTGATTCAGGCCCCTTGAGTTGAACCAATCCTCAGAGAATCGCCGACGTATGTCGCACTATCATCCGCTCCGGAGTCTCTACTTCGCCCGGCTTCGCGAGTTTTACCGCCAGCCGGCCCGCTTGTTCTGGGTCTACGGATTTCCGACAGTCCTGGCCCTCGGCCTGGGACTGGCGTTCCAGAGCCGATTGCCCGACAACGTGCAGGTGGATCTGGTCGAGAACCCAGCGACCGAGGGAGTCAGACAGGTTCTTGAAGACTTCGACAGCAAGGCAAAATTCGAGAAACGGCAAGGAGTTCGGCTCAAGATCCTGCCCGAAGCCGAGGCCTTCCAGCGACTCCGGACGGGGAAGACTCCGCTGGTGATCATCCCCAGCGTCTCCGGTCCGATCACCTACCGATACGACCCGACCCGGCCCGAGGCAACCACGGCTCGGGCGGCGATCGACGCCATTATCCAGACCAACGCCGGGCGCCTTGATCCGGTCAAGACTCAGGATACGATCCTCAACGAGCCCGGGTCGCGCTACATCGATTTCCTGATCCCCGGCTTGATCGGACAAAATACAATGGGCGGGGGATTGTGGGGCGTCGGGTTTCTGCTGGTCAACTTCCGGATCGGCAAGCTCCTCAAACGGTTCACCGCCACGCCGATGCCCCGGAAGGATTTCCTCCTGGCAATCCTGCTCGCCCGGCTGACGTTCCTGATTCCGGACGTCGCCGTCTTGCTCTCACTGGGCGTCTTCGTCTTCCACATGCCTTTTCAATGGCAGAGTTTGTGGCTGGTGGCGCTGGTCGAGGTTGTCGGGGCTCTGGCCTTCTCCGGGATCGGTCTCTTGCTGGCCAGTCGGGCTCAGACCACCGAGACCGTGAGCGGCCTGATGAATCTGGTCATGCTGCCGATGTGGATCTTCTCCGGCCTCTTCTTCCCGGCCGAGCGGTTTCCCGACTCCGCGCAGTGGTTCATCCAGGCGCTCCCATTGACCCAGCTTCTCAACGCCTTGCGGGCGATCATGCTCGAGGCGGCCGGGATCAATCACCCGGTCGTGGCCCTCGCCCTCGGCATCCTTTCGGCCTGGGCGATCGGGTCGTTCGTGATCGCTCTGAAGATCTTCCGATGGAATTGAGGGTTCGACCTCGGGCCTGACGAACAGAGGAGCCTTGAGGATCGCCCTCAGGTCGCCCGTGATCTTGTGGACCGGCGGGCTGGCCAGAGCCGGGACTTCGACTTCTTCGATCACCTGGGTCAAAAAGGTCGCCTTGGCCAGGATCTCGACTTCGAGAAAGCGTGACGCCGACTGCGGGACGATCCGGGAGAGAGCCTCGCGACGGTGCATGCGGCAAGGCGAAAAGATATCGAGAACCGGCAGCGAGAAGAGGACCCGCCAGGGGAAGGTCGCCAGCCATCTTCGCCAGTTCCCCAGGTCACCCGGCGGACGCTGACCGATCACGTGATCGCGGTGATCAATCGCTTTGAGCAAGGGGTCGAGGTGCGCGACGGTCCACTTCTGTTGCGCGGTCGTGATCAGGACAATGGGCTGAGTCCCGCCCGCCAGACCTTCCTCGAGCGCTTTATTCCAGCCGATGAGGTCGGGCCGGACGACGAACGCCTCGGCCTTGCGCTTCCGACCCTTGAGAAGGTCGAGCAAGCCCTGTCCCACCG
>Ga0080006_1148313_pt1 | contig 12033 bp, 10 predicted proteins | sample RS3BMetagenome_FD_69209 | JGI IMG/M metagenome (GOLD analysis project Ga0080006, IMG submission 69209) | Ferric oxide microbial mat and aquatic microbial communities from Rainbow Spring, Yellowstone National Park, USA - RS3B (SPADES... ...
AAACATATTGATGGATGCAGGGCTCAAAGTTCTCGAAGAGAGTATGGATTATCCACAAATAAGTGATGAGCAGATTAAAAAGCTTGATGCGGTTTTTATAACACATGCTCATGTTGACCACTGCAGTTTTGTACCTCATCTTTTTGCGCGTGGATATAAAGGTAAAATCTATGCAACAAAGCCCACAATAGAACTGCTAAATGTTCAGATTGCGGATTATATGCGCCTTTCAGAACCCAAAGAAATAACTAAAGAGGTTTTATCCACAATGAATAAAAATTATAAAATATTAGAGTACAGAGCACCATTTAAAGTAAACAATATGATGATAGAGTTATTTAATGCAGGCCATATTGTAGGAAGCGCAGCTATACGCGTATCAGATAAAAAGAGTAGCCTCTTTTATACTGGTGATATACATCTTACAAAGACTAAGCTTCTAGATGGTGCAGATTTAGAAAATGTAAAAGCGGATGCACTAATTACAGAAAGCACATATGGTGGTAAAACAGATGTTTTTCCTCCAGAGAAAGAGCTTGCACGTAACATGATTAAAAGTATTAAGGATACTCTTCTACAGGGCGGCAAGGTTATAATACCCAGCTTTGGTGTTGGAAGAGGGCAGGAGGTTTTATTATTCCTTGATGATTTTATGAATTCTGGAGTTTTGCCAAAAACTCCTATATATGTAGACGGGATGATAAGCAAAGTGCTAAGAATACACAGGCATAATGTAATATACTGCAGGAAGGAAATACAGAGCAAAATACTGATGAGCGATTATGATCCTTTTAAAAGTGATAACTTTATAATTGTTGAAAGGAAGAGTCAGAGAAATAAAATTATAACTGAAAAGCAAAGCAGCATTATAGTAACGACATCTGGTATGCTCACTGGTGGCCCTGTTGTTGGCTATCTAAAAGCTCTTGCTAATAATCCAGTAAACAAATTAATCCTTGTCGGATACCAACCTGAAGGCAGTGCTGGGCGTGAACTCCAAGATGGTATAAAGGAGATTGATTTTCATGGTTCAAGATTAAAGATCAATTTATCTATAGATGTGCACCACATGTCGGCGCATGCAGATAGAAGACAGCTCGAACAGATTCCTTTAAAGATTAATGGATTAAAAAAGATATTTCTTGTTCATGGAGAGCAGCAAAAATTAAATGATCTTTATGAAACTTTCAGTAAGAGGTTTGAGACAATAATACCAAAACCACTTGAAAAGTTCGATATCTGATTAATTTTATTCCACCACAGCAAAACTAATAAATAGCTTTCTATATTAATATTGCATTTAATTGTGGTGATGGTGTGGGTTGTAAAAGAAAAAGTGGTGTAAAAGCAGGTGAAAGTAATAAAAAAAGTAATAAAAAAAGCACAGCAAACAAAAATCTTAAAAAAATAAAAGAGCTGGATGAAATAAAGCGGATTACAAAATTAAATAATCTACTTAAATCTGCAGATCTTGAAAATACTATCCTCTCAAGTTCTGGAGGCTCTTCAGGAGAAGAGGCTATAAATGAAAATGTTATAGAAAATATCTTAGATGAAGCACATAAAAAAATAAATGATGAAGATAAATATGTTGATGAATTTGAAGAAAAAGCTCTAAAAAAAGGGAAAAGGAAAAAGAGCGATAGTAAAAAATAAATTAATTTTTGATATTTTTAATTACTGCTTTCAATTATTAGATTATTCTAATTATTCTAAATCACTCTAATTAAATTAATTTAATTACCCAAATTTTGCTAATTATTGATCAAGCTTTATGTATTTTCTGCTGTTTTTAGAAAATAAGAAGTATGATACTATAATAAAATCTATTATTATTGCAGCATGCATTATCGTGCAGTATATGCAAATTGAGTGGACTACAAAGAACTCTAAATATATTAGGTAAGGCACTATGAGTATACCAAAGAAGCGCCATCCAAATAAAAGTTTAAGCACTCTTTTTGCATTTATCACACTCCCTAAGCTTATCGCACAAACCATACATATATTTATTATAAACCATATTGCCGCAAGCAGTTCAAGCGGAAATTTGAAGGGTCCGATTACCAGGTTTGAGTAGGAGCTCCTAAGTACTATCGCGCAGTTTATTTGTGCGCCTGCAAAACTGGCATTACCTGTAAGCGTGCAGAATGGTGGTAGTGCATTAAGGATCTGGAACTCATATAAGACGGTTATAGCAGATATTAAGCCTATTATAGACATAATAATAAGCAGTAAAAATACTTTTTTAGAAACCCTCATATTTGTCATTACTATCGCTCTTTGTTTTTGCCATATTGGTTTTACGAATGTTAAAATATAAATATTTCAAGTATCTTTATAAATTGCAAAATAATAAAAAATAACAGAATATCAATAATAATATATCAATAAAATAATAATATATCAATAATAATATATCAATAATAGTATACTAATAATAAAATAGACAGACAGATATAAATAATTTTCTTTGTTTGCTAAATTATAAAATAATATAGATGATATGAATGCTTAAGATAGGACATAGGGGTGCTGCTGGAGAAGCGCCTGAAAACACTCTTGCAAGCTTTGGTTTTGCAATAAAGCAGGGCATAAACGCTGTAGAGCTCGATATACGTGAAACTAAGGATAAGCATCTTGTTGTCTTTCATGATGAGAATCTTAAAAGGCTTACAGGCAAGGAAGGAGCGATAAAAGACTATAATCTTAATGAGCTCAAGACCTTTAAGATATTAAATAGCAATGAATCAATCCCAACTTTAGATGAGGCTCTCGATTTCTTAGATAGTAAAGTTAGCAAAATACTCATTGAGATAAAGGAAGAAGGTACTGAAAAGGGAATCATAAAAATAGTAAAAGAAAAGAAGTTGATTGATAAGGTTATAATTACCTCATTTCATGAAGGTGCACTAATGAAAGTAAAAGAGATCGAGCCAAAATTAGAAACTGGTTTGATTTATGCGTCATATAAAAGTGAAAAATATAAGAATCCAATCGAAGCGGCAATTGCACTTCATACATCATATCTTATTCCATTATATCATTTTACCCATACAAAGAATATAGAGGATGCACATAAGAATAATCTAAAGGTCATTGTATGGACTATAAATACAAAGAAGGAGGCAGAAGAATTTAAAAGGAAGGGTGTTGATGGTATTGCATCTGATTATCCCGAAATTTTAAAGGATCTATAATTTTATAATTTGAAGTTTTATATAACGCCGGGATTGGGATTTGAACCCAAAATGCCTTGCGGCAACCAGATCTCGAGTTTCGCCAAAGCTACTGGCGCGTTACCAGTTTCCGCCATCCCGGCATACAAATATATAATAAATATTATACAATAAATATTAAATATAAAGCATAATATACAATAAATAAATATTGAGTAAATATTAAGACTTAATATACTTAATATATTAAATATAAATGTCATAAAAGCTATAAGAAAACATTTATAATATATGCAGTTAAATATAAAAGTATTAGTTATTAGTTTTTAAATTAATTTTAAATTGAAAAAATTTATAATTGAAAATTAAAACCTTGTTTGAATTATTTAATCATTATTTTATTTCTAAAAGAGGATAATATGTTTTGGAAAGATAAAAATTATAACAAATTCGTAACAAAAAGACTGTTCACGGTTGCACTTTTTATTATTCTTTCAATTGCAGGTATCTGTTTTTCTATCTACTTTTTTTATATAGCGAATAACATCTGGATGTATCTTTTAGCTGCTGCATTTACATTTTTGTCGTTTATAGCTGCATTCTTTAATGTCTATGCATCGATATGGTATTTTAGATCCATATTTTATGATGAGTATCTAAAGGAGATTGATAAAAATAAAAAACTGCCAAAGGTGCTTCCAAATGTTGCAATAATAGTTCCTACCTACAATGAAGCTCCAGCAATGGTTGAAAAGAATCTATCAGAACTTTTAAAAATGAATTATCCAAAGAAAAAGCTGAAGTTTTATCTAGCAGATGATTCAACAAAACCTGAGATAGTAAATGCGCTTGAAGAGATTTCAAAGAAATATAATATTAAATTTGTACATAGAAATGAAAGAACGGGCTTCAAAGCAGGCGCATTAAACAATGTTATTAAGCATATTAAAGCGGATTATATTGCAATTTTTGATGCAGACGAGAATCTTAAGGATAAAAACTTTTTATTAGATCTTCTTCCATATTTTAATGATAAAAGCGTATCATTTATACAGACAGAAAAAAGATACGAAAAGAGCAATAATCTCTTTTCAAATTCTGTTGATATTTTTGATGGGTTCTTTTTCAAATTTATACAACCTGCACGTGCACTCAACAATACGGCAATATTTGCAGGTTCATGTGGAATAATAAGGAGGAGCGCATTAGAAAAAGTTGGTTATTTTCCAGAATATGTAATAGAAGATACATTCTTCAGTTTCGAGTCAAACCTACATAATTTTAAGAGCATCTATATACCGAAAGTATATGCTCGCGGTCAGCCTATAGAAACATTCACCCATCTTGCAAAACAGCAATGGCGTTATAATTATGGTGATACACAATTTATAAGCTACTTCTTTAAAAACAAGTCAACAAACGGCTCACCCCTTTCAAAACTTGATTATACAACTCATGGCTTTGGTTTAAACTACCTTTCAGTAGTTCTCATATTGTTTACGCTTGTATCTGTCGGAACAATTTTTCTAAACGTTCCCTTCTCCCATATCGATTTAGTTCAATTTTTTACACACAATCAGATTGATATAGATCTCGAGCTTCTCGGATTTTTTGCATTTATGCTCTCTATATTTACACCGGTTATATTGACAAAAATATATTTTGGTTCACTAAAACAAGGTTTGATGATTTTCCTTCTAAACTTCGCACTTGCTTTTGTAAGAACAAAAGCGGCAATAGCGGCAATATTCAACAGAAGTCCGACTGGCATGTGGGGCAGTTTTAGGCAGATGAAAGGCAAAAAAAGCCTCATCATATCAATATTAAATTCCAAGGTTGAGGTTGCGTTTTCATTATTTCTAATCATTTTAGCTGCTTTTGCATTCTCAGAGTCTAATATTGCTGGTGGTGCATGGTTAATTGGCTATAGTTTTCTTTACATGCTTACAACTATATTCTTTTATAAATACGGTTAAAGATGATTGAGATGTTGTTTATCAAAATACATGATTTAGAAAACAATACTGTTGTTGCAATGTGTGATGAAGCATTGATAGATAAAGTTCTTGAAGATGATAATATATTTTTTGATATCAAGACATATGCCTCTTTCTATAAAGGGGATCTGGTAGAAAAAAAGAAGGCTTTGAGTATGCTCGATGGATTAAAAGTCAATAGTGCAAATATCGTTGGTAAGGAATCAATAGATGTTGCAATAGAAGCGAAACTTATAGAAAAAGAAAATATAAATTTTGTAAATGAAATACCTTACGCACAATCTTTTCTTATAAACTATCCTGATTAATTTTTTCATTATTTTTGTTTTTGCTCTTTTATCTTCATTATCGCTTCCGCAATATCTCCCTTTGCTTCTTTGAGTGCGGTTCTTGCCTCCTCTTCTGATGCTCCCGTCTGCTCCATAACTATTTTTATATCATCATCAGTAACCTCTACTTCTACTGATTTTTCAATCTCTTCTACATCTCCTGAAATCTGAAAACTTGAAAGCCCCTGCCCGTTGATTTGTATTATTTGGGGGTTTTCTATTATTATTGTTTTATCATCACATTCAATGATAACTTTATTAGCATCAATCTCATTTGTTTTAATCCCCATTCTTGCCATAATTTTTCTCATAGATTCTGGATCCATATTTGGAATCAAAAAATCACCTCCTCATTTTTAATAATAAAAATATTTAGTTGTATGCTTATTCCACCAAATTACTGCTCTTCTATATTTTGTTATTTTTATATTTTACTATTTTTATATTTACTATATTCTTTTCGTTGTTAGTTCTAATGATGATTAATTATTAATATTTTTATGTATTTTATTTTATATCTTTTAATTTTTAAATGTTAAATTTCTTCCTGAATGAAATAAATATTGTTGTGCATAACCTCTATAATCGCCCCACTGTTCCCATGCAAAATCCTGCAATTTTGAAACCTTCTGCTTTTCCCCTTTAAAATACAATCTTTCTAACTGGCGCTTAACCCAAACATCTATAGGAAAAGCCCTAAGATTTCCATAACCCATAAGTATTATACAGTCTGCAACTTTGTCTCCTATACCCTTAATTTCAGTAAATATTTCATGCAGCTCTTCATAGTTATTTGGATTTAATTTATTTAAGTCAACATTATTTATAAAGTAATCTACTGCATTGATTATATATTCTGCGCGAAATCCAGTTCCGCAATTTTTAAGATCCTCTTTTGTGGCTGTGCTCATATTCTCAAGCATTGGAAAGCTCTTATGTTTTTCATCAATCTTTTCCCCATACCTATTTATTATATTTTTTACAATACCTCTTATTCTTTTTACATTGTTAAATTGGGATATTATAAAAACGAGTGTTGTCTCCCAGGGATCATTTATTGTGAGGCGCATTCCATTGTATTTTTTAATTGCGATATCTATATTGCTGTCAGTATTAATTTTCTTATATATATAATCAAGATCTTCAAACAATCTAAAGCGTCTAATTACCTCATCATTGAGTTTTAGTTTTTCATTGTTGTTCTTTAAAATCCAGTAAGCATTCAGCTTGTTGTTTTCAGTGCTTTTTATACCTATTATAGAGTTTTTATAAGTATACTCCAATAGAACTTTATCTTCATAATAATCTCCGTAAAAAGTAAGAGGTTGTGCACTCTCAAATGTGTGTTTAAGGTTGAAATTTGTATTTTCTATCTGAAATATTTCATCCATATTTACCCTTATTTATCTTTTTATGTTTTGATCTTTTTAGTTTTTTATTTTTTACTATTTTTCTTCTTTTATATTTATTCTTTTTTTATTTTTTATTATATTTCTATATCTATTCTTATTTATAATATTTATTTATAATTATATTTATTCTTATTTTTTATTCTTATTTATAATTTTATTTATAATATTTCTTATTTTGGAATATTGATTTCAATAGCCTGCTGTCTGCTCAGGAAGCTGTAAATTTCATCTATTTTCAACCTTATCTGTTTTTTATCATCCCTGAAACGTATTGTTGCAGTATTATAATCCTTTGAATCCTTATTTATAGTATCATAATCAATAGTTATACAGAATGGAACTCCTATTTCATCCATTCTTGCATATCTTCTTCCTATAGATCCGGATGAATCAATCTCGATATTGAATCCTTTGCGGAGTGTTTCATAAACGTTCTCTGCTTCCTTTTCCAATCCTTCATCATTTTGTAGTGGCAGTACTGCTGCAATATACGGCGCTATATAAGGCTTTATTTGGAGTACATCCCTATTATCAAGCTTTTTAAAGAAAACATCAATGAGCATCCACATGTTCCTATCAACGCCGAATGAGAGCTCGAGCACGTTTGGCGTTATTTTTTTACCATTGCTCTCAACAGTGAGATCTTGCTTTGAGCCCTTCATGTGCGAGCTTAGATCATAGTCTCCTCTGTAATGTATACCTCCGATCTCCTTAAAGCCACCCCAGCTTTCAACATCAGCTTCTATATCCATATGGATCTTGTTATAGAATGCTTTGCTGTCTCCTCCCTTTTCAAAGAAGCGCAGCTTTTCAGATGGTACTCCTAAAACATCCTCATAAAAGAAATCTACAAGCGCTATATGGTAAGCATAGAATTCGGGTATATTATAAACTTCAATGAGTTTGCTTATTGTTATCCTTTCCTGTTCCCCATTAGAATACATAACAACATTAACAAGGCGTTCTTTGAATGTACCAAGATCTGGCTTCCAGTTTTCAGGATCAAAAAATATCTGCAGCTCTGCTTGTGTTAATTCCCTCATTCTGTATAGGCCCTGCCTTGGTGATATCTCATTTCTATAAGCCTTTCCTATTGTTGCAAGACCCATTGGTAGTTTCTTTCTAAGAATGTTAAACTCCCTGTAAAAATTAAGGTATATAGATTGTGCGGTTTCAGGCCTTAGATAGCCCTTTTCAAGCTTTTCAGGACCTAAGAAAAGATCAAACATCATATTGAATGCCTTTGCATTTCCCAATCTGCCCTTGCATTTTGGACATTTGACATTATTCTCTTTTATTAACTCATCAATTTTTTCTGCATTTGCACCCTCTGATACTTTTATACCAAGCTCATTAAGCAGAACGTCTGCTCTATAATATGTACCACATTTTGTGCATCCAATTAAAATATCATTAAATAAAGCAGCATGTCCTGATGCAACAAGCGGCTTTTCGGGAAGTATTGTTGAGCAGTCAAGGAAGTGGTAATTATCTGGAAGCGTAAAATATGAAATCCACAAATTCTCAAATTTCCTTTTTATCAAAGCACCAACATGTCCATAATCATATATGCCTGAGAGCCCTCCATAGATTTCTGCTGCCGGCCAAAATAAACCTCTCTTTTTAGCGAGTGCAGTTAAATTATCCATATCCATAAAAAAACCTTTTTATTTTAATTTTTTATATTATTTATATTATTATCTTTTTTATTTATAATTTTTCATTATCTTTTTTTACTATTCTTTTTATACATTATATATTTATGTTTTTATATTTAGTTATTTATTTTCATATATTACCTTAAAAATGAATAATTAAATATGCAAGACTATATAGTATATATAGTAATTATAGTAATCTAATTATAGTATAGTAATCTAATTATAGTAATCTAAACTAATCTAACATAAGTATTAATAATATTAAGATTTATTACTGATTTATTATTTATTTTACATTTATTTTTCTTCATATATTCTATAAATATTGTTTTTTGGTTTCATTAACAATATTTTTAAATTAAAAAGATATAATTAATATAGTAATATAGTATAAAATAAAAAAGATAAAGAAAAGATATAGTGGAAATATAAAGAATATAAAGATGCTAAACTATAAAAATAAAATATAGAGGTGTTTTATTGGATGATTTTGAAGGCTTAAGAGAGAAGATGTTTAAAAAGGCCAGAATGAAAATAAGCAGTGCTTATGCAAATGAAGAGTATGCGCTTATCCAGGCTATCAATGCTTATAATGAAACGAGCAAATCCTATAATCTGGCTTATGAACGCCTTTCCGAATGGTTTGGTCTATATTTTCCAGAGATAGATGTGGGCAGTCCGAGAGCGCTTGCCGGGCTTGCCAGTGTGCTTATCGGAGAGGATTATACTTATGAATCAATACTTAAGATTATCAATGATGAGAAGACTGCAAAATCTATATATGAAAAAGCGCATAATACGATAGGCAGAAAAGCCAACAAAAACGAAAGCATTGTTGTGCTAGAGTTTGCAGAGCTAGCGAAACGTTTTGCTGATACTCTTGACTCTTTAGAGAACTATATCAAGATAGCGACCGAGCAGATCATGCCGAATACAACATACCTGACAGAGCCGAGGATAGCGGCTGAGCTCCTTAGCAAAGCGGGCTCTCTTGAACGTCTGGCTACGATGCCTGCGGGCACAATCCAGTTGCTGGGAGCAGAGAATGCACTCTTCAAGCATCTAAAGTATGGAAGCAGACCACCGAAGTATGGAGTGCTGTTCAAGCTTGCGGATATAGGTACTGCGCCGAAAGAGCTGAAGGGTGCAATTGCAAGAATATATGCAACAAAGATAAGCATTGCGCTTAAAGCTGATTACTATACAAAGAATTTTATAGCAAAAGAGTTAAAGCAGGATATTAAAACATCGATTGAGAGGCTGAAAAGCAAGCCAAGGAAGCAGAAAAAGGCGGATAATAAAAATACAAATCAATACAATCAGCAACCCAAGTTTAAATATAAAAAGCAGAGAAATAGGTTTAACCAAAGTGGATTTAGCAGATATAACAAGCATAAGGATAAAAGATAAAATTAAAAGACAAAATATAAAAATAATAAAAGATAAAAATTAAATAATAAATAAAAATTAAGATTAGGTGGAATATTAAGTATTTAACATTCATGATAAGAACATATATAAATTTTAATTTTAAAAGTTTAATTATAATTTAAAATATTTAAGATAATTTAAAATCCAATTATGATAAAATAGATGTTTTATAACAAATTATATTTGGTGAGTAAATGAATAAAATTATTAGTGGTTTAATCGTCCTTATAGTTCTGATATTGGCGATTGCAGTCATTATGGAATATAGTGGAAAACCAGCACAGACTACTACAACAAGCTTGACAACAAATACTACTACAACTACTACAACTACTGCAACCAATTCAAGCTCTGGAACTCTTGCATTACTTTTAACTGATCCGCCAATTCTTCCTGTTGGTGCAGAAAATCTTACACTTTCATATAAAGGTATAATACTGCATTCTTCTGGACAGAATTATAGTGTTAATGAAAGCGGAAGTATTGATCTACTTTCTCTTGTAAATCTAACACAAACATTAGCAGTTCTCAAGATTCCTGCAAATACTGTTTTTGATAGTGTCACTTTTGATAATGCGTCTGCAACAATCAAGATAAACAATATATCATATACTGTTATGATACCCTCTGGTTCATTTACAGCAAGGATCAAAAACAATAATACACTCTCATCAAATAGTGCTGTTCTTATAGATATGTCTCCATCAATTGTACAGATATATAATAACAGCAATTCAACATTTATTTTGCACCCAGAGGCGATTGCAACTATAGTTTCTCAAAATAATGTTAGCGCCAAAGTATTTACACCGCATTCAGTAAATCCGCTAAACTTAAATGAAACAAAGATACTAAAAGCTTTGAAATCAAGCATCAAGCTCGGCAATATAACACTCTCTGATTTCAATAATACATTATCATTAAGCGTTTCAGTTATAAATAATGGAACATCAAATGTGACTATAAAGCATATTATGGTAATAGGCTTCATGAGCGGAAGTACTAATGGAAGTGCAAATGGCATAGGTATGGGTATTGAAGCTCCAATACCTATAACGCCAATAGGCAAAACAAATAATTCTTCAATTCAGAACATAACAAACATAATTGCAAACGTAACTAGTGCTAATAAAAGTACAATACAGCCTATATTCGTAAGGGAGAATGGAAGTGGTCATGAGCAGATAGGTATAAATAATTCAGAAGCGGGTATAGGAATAGGTGAGATAGAGTCAGGAAGATTTGACCTTGGCTTTAATTCCTCTACAATCAATGAAACTGTTATGAAGGATATGCGTGGCAATATATCAAATCCTGAAGTAGAAAGAGTAATAAGAGAGGCGGATAGATTTGATCATAACTTCCATGATATGCTCAACTTCATTGTAGAGAGCAATGGTACATTGAGCCTTCCTTTTGATGCACAAGAGGATGAAGGACCAAACGGCTTTAACATCACTTCTGGAGGAAGTGAGGTATTCAAATTCAATGGAAAAGTCTCTCTTGGTGATGGCAGAATCAATGTAAACTTAATACCAAACCAGACCTATAGAATAGTGGTTATAGGAGAAGACCACGCATTTGCATATACCTCTGTTGTCTATAAAGGCTAATTTTATTTTATTTTTCTTTTCTTATTTTTCTTATTTTTATTTTTCTAATTTAGTTTTTCACTATCTATTATTTTCTGCTATTTTATTTTATTCTTTTTATTTTATATTTTTTATTTTATATTTCTTTTAATTTCTATAATATAATTTTTATCTATAATTTTTCTATTCATAGTTCGGCATTAAGCGTATACATTAAAAGCCTTTTAAATTTGAATAAATATAATTTGAATAAAAATATAATTGCTGAGCGTTTGATGCTGTTATTTTTATTTATTTGCAAAGCAGCAACAGTTTTACAATGAATTTTACAATGAATATATTACTAATCAATAAAATTATAATAAAAATATAAAATCTAGAAGTGATTGAAATGGAATATAAAATTGTTACAATCGTGGCGACTCCATACAT
>Ga0080006_1135264_pt1 | contig 12030 bp, 11 predicted proteins | sample RS3BMetagenome_FD_69209 | JGI IMG/M metagenome (GOLD analysis project Ga0080006, IMG submission 69209) | Ferric oxide microbial mat and aquatic microbial communities from Rainbow Spring, Yellowstone National Park, USA - RS3B (SPADES... ...
TCGAACGCATCGTTGGGCATCTGCCAAGCGCATGCTCGGATGATGAGCGAGGGCATAGCTGACAGCTTGCTCCAGCGTCAGGCGCGCGCTCTCGTCGGCGTTACACAGGCGGGGCAGTAACGCTCCGATCCCCGACAAAACAAGCAACCAGCGGACGCGAGAAAAGATCATCGAGCCTTCCTCACGAACGACGCGTACAAATCGTCAAAGAGCGCGAAGCCACGTTCCAGCCGCGACTCGTCGTCTTTGTGGGCCCGGCAAATCCCTGTGATCAGCCGATCGATCCCTGCCGCTTCCGGACGCTGGAACTTGCCATCCTTGAGATCGATGTCGTGAACAATCTCCCCGATCGCCTGCAGGCCGGCATCGCCGAGCTTCATCCGAAACAGCAGAACCTCGAAAGTGCAGCATTCACCTTCGTGGGTGAACTCCGCCTGAAACATGTCGAAGCGCAGCTCGGCGTTTTCTGGACGATAGCCTTTAGCCGGCACAAACTTGAATCTCGCATCCGGATCGATGAAACGACGGATCAGCCAAGCGCTCGCCATACGGTCGACATGGAGCCCCGTGCGAGTAACCCAAGTGCGGTTGCGAAACTCGGCCGAACGCTCTTTCTCGCCGACAACGGCCTCAGGTCTGAGACGTGCTTCAAGACTGGTCACCAGTCCCTCCGTCGTCTGACGGCCGAGCGAGTCGAAGAAGTCGATTGCTGCAATTTCCTCAAGCCGGCGGCGCAAACGCGTAGTCGCCACCTCTAACTCAGCCTTGCCGTTCGGCTCCGCGCGTGAACCCGCGGGGAACTTCTTAGCGAGCTCTCTCGCCTCCTCTGCAACCGCGGCGTAATCAGCATCGCGCGCTGCCTTGAATAGCGCCTCGACCTGATCATTCGACAGGCCTTCGACGAAATCCGCCTCGCAGATTGAGCCCTCCCCGCCGCCAGCGTTAATCTCGCCCAGAGTCCACTGGAAATCCTCCAACGCCTGATCGCTTTTCGGCAGCACATACACCGAGTTCTTGATCGCGACCGCGCCGATCTTCTGCAGGCGACGCCAGATCTTAACGCGCAGATAGTCCGGCTTCGGAGGAATGTTGTGGATCAGCAGCAACCAACGATTTTCGACAGAGCCGGCCATCACCTCCACACTTGACATGCGTATGACACAATTGCAATAACGATTTGAAACAACTGAATCTCAAAGCTCTGAGCTTCGTGGCGACCGTGGTTGCTGCTATGAGCGCTGACTCCATCGTCAAGATTGCGTTGCTTTGGCCTGGGACTCGCCAGATGCGTAGCGATGCGACCCCGGAGAACAACCGCCTGCGGCCATTATTTGAAGCACTGTCCCGGCTCGGCACCGATCCGGAACCAGCGGTGTATTCGGACGAGTTCGCCGATGAGGTGCGCGATCAACTAGTGCGCGCCGACGGGGTGCTCGTCTGGGTCGATCCGATATCGGCGATAGGAAACCGGACCGGACTCGACGCGATGCTCAGGGAAGTAGCTTTGGCCGGCGTCTACGTTAGCGCCCATCCAGATGTGATCCTGAAAATAGGCACAAAAGAGGTGCTGTTCCGCACCAAGCATCTTGGCTGGGGCGCGGACACCTATCTCTACGAGAGCTTTGAGCAATTCAGGGAGCAGTTCCCAGCGCGACTTGGCGCAGCCGGACCGCGAGTCCTCAAACAAGACCGGGGCAACGGAGGGATCGGTACCTGGAAAGTCGATCTGCTTCGCGGCGACCGCGAAAGTCCCCATGCCGATGAAATGGTTCACGTTCAAGAAGCCCGCATGGGTAGCCCGAAGGAAGAATTGCGGCTGGGCGACTTCATGAATCGATGCGAGGGTTATTTCACTTTGTCCGGTCGCCTTATTGATCAGGGCTATGAGCCACGAGCAGCCGAGGGCATGGTTCGCTGTTACCTGGTTCACAATCGGGTAGTTGGATTTTCGACGCAACAGGCCAGAGGCGAAGCACAGTTCGGCATGATTCGCCACAAAAGCATGTACGAGGAGTCGGAGGCGCAATTCCAAACGCTCAGGGCCAAGATGGAGTCAGAGTGGGTGCCGGCCATTCAACATCTGTTCGAGATCGACACCAACTCGCTCCCAGTTCTCTGGGACGCTGATTTTCTTTACGGCCCGAAGACCGCGCGCGGGGAGGATACATACGTTCTATGCGAGATCAACGTCAGCGCGGTGTTCCCCTTTCCTGAAAGCGCGCTGCCGAAAATCGCTGAGGCTACGGCAGCTCGCGTGTTCGCCGCCAAGGAGGCAAGAACCGATGGCTAAAAGGTTCGACTTGACCCTGGGTTTGCTCACGATAATGGTATGGACCGCGGCAGTTCGCGCGGCGCAATTCCCTCTACGCCGGATCGACGCTGTGTTTTCTCGGACTGCCCAGCAACTTCCCGGACCCGTCTACAAGTATTCGTGGCCGCGAACGGACTTGCAGGTCAAGGTTGCCGGTACGCCTATCGTTCCCGGACTCGCACTAGGATCCTGGGCGGCTTTCACCCCTGCCGACGGCAAAACGTGGATGATAATGGGCGACTTAGTTCTGCTTCAGTCCGAAGTTGGACCCGTGGTCCAAAGACTCGAGGCCGGGGGAATTGATGTGACCGCCCTTCACAATCATCTCGTCGAGGAAACGCCACGCGTGATGTACGCCCACTACATGGGCGAAGGTGAACCGGTCGAGATGGCGAAGACGCTCAAAGCGGCACTGGAGCATAGCCACACGCCGCTTGGGTTTGAAAGGAAGTCAACGAGCAACCAACACCAGCGGATCCCCCAATGGATCTCGCAACTCGAAAAGGCTCTGGGCCGAAAAGGCAAGCTAACCGGACAAGTTTATTCGGTGTCCGCACCCCGCGCCGACGAGATTCGGATGGACGGTCATGCGATACCACCTGCTATGGGCATCGCGACCGCCCTGAACTTTCAGGAGCTGGGTGGAAAGGTTGCGAGCACGGGAGACTTCGTGCTGATCGATGGTGAGGTCAATCCGGTTATCAAAGCGCTCCAGCAACATAATGTCACTGTGACCGCGCTTCATAACCACATGCTGGAGGACGATCCGCGCTTGTTCTTTTTGCACTACTGGACGGTTGGAGAGCCTGCCCGAGTAACTGTCGCCTTAAAGGCCGCGCTTGCTCAGATGAACGTGAGGACCGGAGAGTAAAATCCATGGCTTATCAAAGCTCTTGCAAAACAGCCGTCTGCGGTCGGCGCGAGCTTTTGCTCGGAGCTGCCTCGGCGAGTTGGGCGACTCTCATCGGGGCTGCGGCATGGGCCGCTGCGCCGCCCAAGGAGACCGGCCTCCCGTTCGAAGGGCTCTTGAAGGGCAAGCCCGGGTTTCAGCGGCGCGAGGTCGCGCCGCGACCGTTTGTCTGCGTGCCGGGGTTTCTTTCCGAACGCCAGGTTGACGCAATCTACGCGCGGTACCGGGGCGCGTTTGCGCAGCTACTTGCGGCGGAGCGCTCGCTGCAGAGTGCATCGCGGGCGCCGGCAGATGCGGCGCGCTACGCGGAGCTCAGAGCGAAACAACTCTCCTCTGCGAATTCTGTGCTGTTGCACGAGTTCTATTTTCGAAACTTGGCCGTCCAAAAGACCTCGCCCTCGGACTACGTGATGGCCAACATCCACGAACACATGGGGAGCTTCGAAAGCTGGCAAGAGGACTTTGCGGCCTGCGCTCGCGTGGCGGGCACTTGGGCCCTGCTGGTTTATGATCCCTACGATGATCGCTGGCACAATGTGCCGGTCAGTACCTCGGACGCCGCCGGCTGGGTCGGTTCGAACCCACTGGTCGTGTGCGCGGTTGATCCACAGGCGTATTTCCTAGATTACAAAAATCGCGACGAATACGTCGCTGCGTTTTTCGAGCATATCGACTGGAACGCAGTCGCCCAGCGCTATCACGCCGTAGACCGTCAGTGAGCATCTCCCATGCCAGCAGAATGAAAGCGCAATTGTGGGCGGACCTCATCTTCACCACTGCCACAGAAGATGACACCCACGTTCGCAGCAGTAGGAGACATTCCCCTGATTGCGCGCTGCTTGGCCCTCGCACGGCAGTTGTTACGCGTATAAAGAAACTGATTCAGCTATGAGGACTGATGAGCGGCGAGCATAATCAGTCCAGCGCTTAACCCCCTTCGTCGCGTTTCCCGCAATCCTTCGGTTGTCGACCACGGTTTGGCTCGGGTTTGGCAAACGGGGCAGCAGACCGGGGTAGATGCTCACATCGCTAAGCCAACCGCGAAGGCGAAAAACCGCGAACTTACTTGCGCTTCTTGGTCGGCATCGGATGTGCTTTGCCCACAAAATAAGTCCGGGTTCGATTCCCGGCCGGGGTACGCTGGGCTTGGCAGGCCGGCGACCTGGTTTTCAATGATTTACAGCGCGCTGGCAGCCACCTAACGGCACTCGGCGAAAACGGCGGTCAACCAGGCGTGAGCCAGCAAACCTACTGACAGGGCGGCATTGAGCTTAGACGACGCACCACGCGGTTGCGTTCCAGCTGCGCGATGTCGGCGGCGCTGTAGCCCAGTTCAGCGAGGACGGCATCGGTATCGGCGCCGAGCTCGGGCGCTAATTTGCGGATTCGGGCAGGCGTGCGATCAAACTGCGCGGCCGGACGCGGCTGGCGCACTTTGCCGAACGCCGCGCTCTGGTGCTCTTCGAGGATGTGGCTATCGCGCACTTGCTGGCTTTGCAAAAGCTCGAAGCGGCTTAGAACCGGCGCGGATGGAACGTCGTTGGCCAACAGCCGCGGCAGTATTTCCTCGGACCGCCACTTGCCGAGCTCGGCGCTGGTAATCTCACGACGCGCCACTGCATTGACCGACCGGTCGCGCGCGGTTTTAAAGCGCGGGTCGTCGATTAGATCCTCGCGATTAAGCGCACGGCAAAGACCGGCCCACTCGCTGTCAGAAAGAGCGGCGACGGTGATGTACCGGTCTTGCGTGGCGAATACCAAATCGGGGCCGGGTTCGCCCTCGGCCGGATCGGTTTCGTCGCCCACAAAGGTCAGACTCGGCATCGCCTCGGGCCAGAGATAAGCGATCATCGTGTCGAGCATCGCAATTTTCACGTGCTGTCCTTGGCCAAAGCGCTCGCGCGCGAGCAGCGCCGCTGTAATCGCCTGGGCTGTGGCTAACGCCGTGGTGTTGTCGGCAATGATCGCTCGCACCATCCTTGGGCGTCCGGAGTCGCGGTCGCGCTGTATCTCCGCCAGACCGGACAAGGCCTGAATCACCGGGTCGTAGGCGCGCCGGCCGGCGTACGGCCCGCTTTCCCCAAATCCGCTTATCGATACGTAGACTATGTCTCCCTGTATGCGACGCACGACCTCCTCGCCGAGTCCGATGCGCTCGGCGGCGGCGGGGCGAAAATTGTGAACCAAGACTGCGGCGGTGGCGATAAGCCGATGCATGATTTCGAGACCCTTCGCCGTCTTCAGATCGATTGCCAATGAGCGCTTATTTCGGTTGCAGCATAAGAAGGATGCGGACATTGCGCGGCGGCCATCGCTGAAGTGGCGCATCAGATCGCCGCCTGGGGGTTCAACCTTGATGACGTCGGCGCCTTGGTCGGCAAGCATCATCGTTGCCACCGGCCCTGCCACCATAGTCGTCAGGTCCAGTACTCGAATGCCGTGCAGCGGCCCGGTCATCTTGTTTTCCTCTGGGTCTAGGTTTTTTGCTGCCGAGCGACGTTTCGTTCGGCCGCCGCCTGGTACGCAGGCCGCTGCGCAACGCGCTGCCGATAACGCACCACCGAGTCGGGCAAAGCGACCCCGCTTGATGCTGCCCAATCGAGGCACGTCATGAGTAAAATATCCGCCGCGCTCAACCGCTCGCCAAACAGATAAAGATTTCCTTCGCCGACTCGCGAGGCCATCGCCTCAAGGTTATGGATAAAGTAGCGCCTTGCCGCTTCGACCGCGCTTGGCGCCTCCCCATAGATGTATTTGAGTCCCTCGTGGCGCCGCATAACGTAGAGCGAGGCCGCGTCCAACTCCGAGATCACAAAGTAACACCATTCGTTTAACGCGGCCCGGCCTTTGGCATCATCGGGCACGTACAGGTTTTTGGGATTGGGAAAGGTTTCGCTGAGATACTGGATAATTGCCGCGCTCTCGGTGACCACGAACGATCCGTGACGGAGAACCGGAATCTTGCGCCGTGGGTTTAGCCGGATAAATTCCGCACTCTGAGTCTGCGGGCTGCGGGGATAAACCGGATGAAAGTCGTATTCGAGACCGAGCTCGAGCATCATCCAGTGTGCCCGCATTGTGCGGCTCGTCCCCGCTCCCCACAAAGTCAGATCGCTTGCCATGTCAGTTTGTCTACCTCGCTCGATTGGAAATCTCCCTTGCTGACCTCAACCTTCCGTTCCTGGGTGTATACGTTGCGCTCATCGCGCGCAAGACGCCAAAATCATGGCAAAAATTGGCAACATCCGCGACCACCGTCAGCGCGGGACGACCTTAGTTTCGCAACTCGCGCTGTGGGCTCGCGCCGAACAATGGCGTTCTCAGAAGCTTGCCGGCGTAAGCTTTGCTCAACGCCAGCGAGAGCGTATTGCCGATGCTCGCTGGCGCGCGACGTCTCGTACCAGGCGCTCGTGCTTTTGAAAGACGAGCGGTTCTCCCGGGGGAAATTTTAAGCCCGATTGATTGGGATCGTCATCTTTGTTATATTAATTACGCACGTAAGCAATAATATCAAGAGCGGGCGCAAAAACGAAGAGAAGCGGATGCGGGTTACCAGAGAGCGGGCCGCGCAGAATCGCGAAGAGATGCTCGGCGTGGCCGCGCGCCTGTTTCGTGAACAGGGCATCGATGCGACCGGCGTTGATTCGATCAGCGAGGCCGCGGGCTTGACACACGGGGCCGTCTATAGCCGATTCGGTTCCAAAGAGGCTATCGCGGTCGAGGCGATACGCCGCGCTTTCAAGGGCTCGTTGGACCTGTGGCGGCATGTGCTGGAAGGCAAGCGGTCGACGAGCGCTCTGGCCGCGGTCGTGAGGATTTACCTCTCGGCGGAGCATCGCGACCACGTGGGCCGGGGCTGTGTGGTGGCAGCCCTTGGCGGCGAAATCGCAAGGCAACCCGCGCAAGTGCGCGAGACCTTCACCGCGGAGCTCAAGGGCGTGCTTGAATTGCTCGCGGCTGCGATACCGCGTGAGAGTCGGTCGCGGCGCTATGACGACGCGATCTTTATATTTGCTGCTCTGGTCGGTGGGCTGATTCTGGCGCGGGCGGTTAGTGACCGGGGCTTATCGGACCGCATTTTGCGGGCCTCGGCCGCCGCTGTGCTTCGGCTTGCGCAAAGCCGGCGCAGCGGGCGCCGCGCGTTGCCGAGCGCTGGGCGCAGGCGGTTCACAGCGAACGGGAAGCGGAAGCGGGTTAATTAGCTCAACGCGCTGCAAACGTTGAAAAGAGTTGAAAAGAACGGTGCCCATGCGCCAGGAGGACCGCCCTTGGAGAGCAAAAATGCCACTGTTGCGGTGATCGGAGCCGGAGATTACATCGGCGCCGCGATCACCAAGAGATTTGCCGCTGAAGGGTTTATCGTTTACGCCGGGCGGCGCAATGCAGACAAGCTCAGGCCGTTAGTCGCCGAGATCGAGGGGGACTGCGGCCGCGTCGTAGCGCGCTCGCTCGATGCTCGGCGGGAAAGCGAGGTCTGCTTCTTTTTGCAGGAAGCCGACGCTCACGCGCCGCTTGACGTGTGCGTTTTCAATATCGGCGCCAACGTCAAGTATCCCCTGCTTGACACCACCGAGCGCGTGTTTCGCAAGGTCTGGGAAATGGGCTGCTACGCCGGCTTTGTGGCGGGGCGAGAGGCTGCTCGGTTGATGCTGGCGCGTGGGCGTGGGTGCATCTTTTTCACCGGCGCCACCGCTAGCCTGCGCGGCGGCGCCGGCTACGCGGCGTTCGCCAGCGCGAAGTTCGGCCTGCGCGCTGTTGCCCAGAGCGCGGCGCGGGAACTCGGGCCGAAGGGCATCCACGTTGCTCATCTCGTGATCGATGCGGGGGTAGATACGGCATGGGTGCGCGACCGAATCCGGGAGCAACAGGGCGAGGAGGCGCTAAAGAACCTTGAACCTGGCCGGCTGATGAAGCCAGCCTCGGTCGCCGAAGCGTACTGGCAGCTTTACTGCCAGCCGCGCGATGCGTGGACGTTCGAGCAGGAAATCCGCCCTTTCGCGGAAAGGTGGTAAGCTTATGGTCGCAGTAGAGTTTCATTTCGACTTTGGCAGTCCCAATGCCTACTTGAGCCATCTGGTGATTCCGGAGATCGAGAAGCGCACCGGTGTAGATTTCGAATACGTACCTATTTTGTTAGGCGGCGTCTTTAAACTGACTAACAACCGCTCGCCGATGGAGAGTTTCGCGGGCATCAGGAATAAGCTCGAATATGAACAGCTCGAGACCCGGCGTTTCGTCCGCCGCCACGGCATCACCCAGTTCAAGCTCAATCGTTTTTTCCCGGTGAACACTCTGCCTCTGATGCGGGGCGCGATCGCCGCGCAATCTTTGGGCGTGTTCGAACGCTATGTTGACGAGGCCTTTCGGCATATGTGGGCTGATCCCAAAAAGATGGACGATCCGCAGGTGATGCGCGCGGCGCTTGAGGAGTCAGGGCTGCCGATCGGCCAAATCTTAGCGCTGAGCCAAACGCCCGCGGTCAAGGAAAAACTTCTGGAGAACACGCAGCGCTCGGTCGCGCGCGGTACCTTTGGCGCCCCGACCTTCTACGTCGGAGAGGAGATTTTCTTCGGCAAAGATCGCTTGCGCGACGTTGAGGAGACGATCCTGCAGATGCGATAGCCGCGCGCGGTTATTTGCCTTGCCATCGCGGAGCGCGCTTTTCGGCGAAAGCCCGCGCGCCCTCGCGCGCATCCTCAGTGCGTTGCAGCTCGCGATAAAGCTCGCGTTCGAGTTTTAGCCCTTCGGCTAGTGGCAGATCGAGACCGCGCAGTGCTGCGCGCTTGATTCGCGCCACCGCAAGCGGCGCGCTCTTGCAGATCTCGGCGGCGATCTCCTCGCACTTGCCCATCAGCGCGTTTATCGGCACTACGTGGTCAACCAGGCCCAAGCGCAGCGCCTCTTGAGCGTTGATCCGATTGCCGGTGTACAGCATCTCTAGCGCGCGACCCAACGGAATTAAGCGGGGCAATCGCTGCGTTCCGCCCCCGCCGGGAAGCCATCCTAGCCGCACCTCCCCAAGTCCGAACTGCGCATGCTCGGCGGCCACTCTGATATCGCAGGCCAGCGCCTGCTCCAAGCCGCCGCCGTTGGCGTGCCCGTTGATCGCCGCGATGATCGGTTTGTAGAGGTCGAACATAATCGAGTAAGGGGATTTCGGCGGATCCTGACCCCCCTGTTCGACATAATTGCTTTTGATATCGCTGCCGGCGCAAAAGGCGCGCTCGCCGGCGCCGGTAAAGATCGCGACTCGCAGCGCCGAGTCGTCGCGAAACTCGACCCAAATGTCAGTGAGCATGCTGTAGGTCTCGAAGTCGCAAGCGTTGAGCCGCTCCGGACGGTTTATCGTGACGTAGGCGACCGGGCCTTTTTTCTCAAACAACACTTTCATCGCTGAATCACCCCCTTTTTGAGCGGTGGCTAGAACTCTGAGCCCTCTATTGCAAATCGGGCTTCCCTAAGGGCCGGTCACGCGCGCTGCCGCGCAGCTCCCGCTTAGTCGGGCTGGCGCGGGTGTTGCTCCTCGATCAGCGCCGTCGCTGCTCGCAGCCGCGCTACCGTGCGCTTGCGGCCGAGTACCGCGATGACTTCGAAAATTCCCGGACTCACGGTGCCTCCGGTCAGCGCTACGCGCACCGGTTGAGCGAGCTGACCGAGCTTTAGGTTGAAACGCTCGAGCACCTCGCCGAACAGCTTTTCCACGATTAGCGACGTGCCCCGCAGCACGCGCAGGAAATGCTCATCGGGACGATCACGATCGGGCGAAATAGGGTTGGAGCGATGGCCGCAACTAAAGGGCAAAAGCCTCCGGATAAAGTCCACTTCGGCCAGAGCGGGGTTGGACTTCGCGTCATTCGCGGGCGATTGCAAAAGCCGCTCTACCTCCTCGACGGCGCGCCGGCACTCGCGATTAGGATCGTCGTCGCCGGGCCGCAGCTCAGGCGGGCAGGAGCGATCGAGGCATTCCAGCGACGGACTTGATTCAATTTTAGCCGTGAGCGCGCGTATCGGCTCCAAAACCTGTGGTGTGAGGAACTTGTTTGCTGCTTTGGAGTCGACTTTGATTTCGTCGCTGAGGTAAAAATGGGCGAACTCGACCATCTCGATCAGCGTCTTGGCGCGCTCGCGCAGCGTCGCGACCATCATTACGAGCCACCCGTTGTCGTCTGGCACTTTGTAGCCGCGCTTTTTTATGAATGGCTTCAGTTCGTCAACGAGCTTTGAAAGCGGGCGCTCCTTCAAGTAATGGAAGTTGAGCCAGAGCAGCTTTTCCGGGTTAAAGATCCCGGCTGACTTGCCGCAGTTGGTAAAGTCGAACCTTTCGATAAGTTCGCTCTTGGAAAAAATTTCCTGGTCGCCGTAAGACCATCCCAAACGCGCGAGATAATTGAGCAATGCCTCGGGAAAATAGCCGGCGTCGCGATAGGCGACCACGGAAGTTGCGCCGTGGCGTTTGGAAAGCGGCTTGCCATCCATCCCCAGGACCATTGGCAGATGGGCGAATTCCGGCGGCTTGGCTCCCAGGGCCTCGAAAATCCTGATCTGGCGCGGAGTGTTGGGGAGATGGTCGTCGCCGCGCACGACATGGGTGATGCGCATATCGATGTCATCGACCACGCTGGCCAGGTTGTACGTGGGTAACCCGTCGGAGCGAAAGATGATAAGGTCGTCGAGCTCGGCATTGCTGAATACCGCACGACCCTTTACCAGATCTTCCACAATTGTCTCGCCATGCCGCGGCGTGCGAAAGCGAATGGCGGGGCTGCGCGCGCTAGCGCGGTCGGGGAGAGGGAGGTCAGGGTCGAAGGGCAGGTCGCGACATGTCCCGTCGTAAACAGGTTTGCGCCTTTCGCGCTCGGCCTGCTTGCGTTTGGCGTCCAGCTCCTCAACGGTGCAATAACAGGGGTAAGCTTGGCCGCTCCTGAGCAGTTGGCGCACCGCGTCTTGGTAGCGCGCCAGACGGTTGGATTGAAAATAGTTAGGGTCCGGCGGGCCTTCATCCCAGTCAATCCCCAGCCATTGAAGGCTCCAGAGAATTTCGTCGAGCGATTCTTTGCTTGAACGCTGCGGGTCGGTGTCGTCAATGCGCAGGATGAAGACGCCGCCATGATGGCGAGCGAACAGATAGGCGAAAAGCCCAGAGCGTACGTTGCCGATATGCAACGAACCCGTCGGACTAGGAGCGTAACGCGTGCGAACGATTATTCCCATTCGATCGTCGCCGGCGGCTTGGAGGTAATATCGTACACCACGCGATTGACCCCGGCGACTTCGTTGGTTATCCGGGTCGAAAGCCGGGCGAGTAGGCTTGGGGCCAGCCGCGCCCAATCGGCTGTCATGCCATCGAGCGAGTGAACGGCGCGAATCGCGATTACGCTGTCATAGCTGCGCTCGTCTCCCATTACGCCGACTGATCTGAGCGCCAGCAAGACCGCGAACGCTTGCCACAAGCTGGCGGCGAGTCCTGCCCCGCGAATCTCCTGCATCACGATTTGGTCCGCCGCGCGCAGCAGCGCAAGCCGCTCACGCGTGACCTCGCCAACGATACGCACCGCCAAGCCCGGCCCGGGAAAAGGCTCGGCGTCGACAATTTCGTCGGGTAGTCCCAGCTCGCGGCCGACTTGCCGCGCTTCGTCCTTGAACAATTCGCGCAGCGGCTCGATTAGCTCAAGCTGCATACGCGGCGGCAAGCCGCCTACGTTGTGATGACTCTTGATCGTGGCCGAAGGGCCCTTGAAAGCCACTGACTCGATAACGTCGGGATAAAGCGTGCCCTGCCCCAGAAAGCGCACGCCGTCCAGCCGCTTCG
>Ga0080006_1165338_pt1 | contig 12015 bp, 11 predicted proteins | sample RS3BMetagenome_FD_69209 | JGI IMG/M metagenome (GOLD analysis project Ga0080006, IMG submission 69209) | Ferric oxide microbial mat and aquatic microbial communities from Rainbow Spring, Yellowstone National Park, USA - RS3B (SPADES... ...
CTATAAGTTCATTACAGCAGTCCACGAACAATAAGATAACATCACTGAACACAATCATCTATGTCCTGCTGATCCTTGTGATAATATCAATTCTTCTCAATGTAGTCCTTATAGCTCGCAGAACCAGATAATTTAGAGACTGCAATTATTTTTGACTTTAATTGTCTTTACCATTAATCAAAGGAGGGATGGGGTACAGCCTTTGTATATCCAACTGATTTGAGGAGGCAAATCTGGAGTTGATCCTTGAAAGTATTTCTTTTGTTCTAGACAAATATTGATTTCCCAGCTGTTCATTACCAGACCTTGTCTCTAGGATACCACGCAATGCAAGGGTTCTTGCGAGTTTAATTACGTCAGAAGTTTCCAGCATCTTTTCACTTTCAATTAGGTATCTCTTTGCTTCTGAAAGTCTCCCCTTCCAAAGGTAAAATACACTCATGGCCATTAAAAAGACTCCCAGAGAATCCCTCCTTTCGACAGTCTTCGCCAATCTCTTTGCCTCAATAACCTCACTCTGAACTCCTTTATCATCGTTCAGTGCGATTGACACTATTATTCTTTCGCATATCGCTTCGAGCAGCATTGCATTCTCAAAACCATGCTTCAACCGATTTATCGCATCTGTAAGAATCTTTAAGGCCTCAGTTTTACTTCCGAGAAACTCTAACGCGATCCCTAGATTGAATTTTGCTATACCTTCCCTTTTGACATTTTTAAGTTTTTCGAAAATGACCACTGCACTGCTCAGGTTCTTCACAGCCTCTTCGAAGTATCCCCTCCTAAGTTGGATTACACCCATGTCGTTTAATACGGTAGCAAGCTCAATTTCCTTCCCTGAAGCTATAAAGGACTGTTTTGCTTTCTCATAAATATGGAGCGCATCTTCATATTTACCTTTCATGATAAATAACGCCGCAAAGTCGAGTAGCAGCATGTTAAATGCAAAATTTCTAGTCTTTTCTCTGCTTTCATCAAACAGCATAAGAGCCTGCCTTAAGCAGGATTCAGAGAGATCAAGTTGACCCTTATCTCTGTAGACCCAACCAAGGATAGTAAGAGCCCTCCGTTGAAGACGAGTGCTTCCAGTCATCTTCGCATAATTTAGAATGTTATGAAGTCTAGTTATGTTCTCTTCAATTCTAATATGCAAGTATTGTGTAGCCCTCGCTATTCCTGACTCTATCCAGAATCTGCTCTCTTTATCATGCCCTTCAGTAAGATTGTTCAGAAGGTTAAGGTATATTGTTACATATCCATCATCACATATCCTTTGGTCATCCTCTATTGCCTGAGAAAGCCCTCTCAGATCTCTCGAAACTGAATAATGGTATATAGCCTCTAGCAATGACCTAGTGTCGCCTTTACTCTTGTAATATTCTGCAGCCTTTACGTGTAGTTCCCGCTTCGTCCCCTGGTGTATGTTGTCGTAGATAACTTGCCTTATAATGTCATGAAGTTCAAACCTTCCTTCACCAACCCATTCCAGGAGACCAAGCCTTTCAAGCAGGGGTATGTTTTTGATGTTGGAGCGGTTAGGAAAGACAAAGTTGACAGCTTCAAGTGTAATTGCTTCTCTGAATACCGAAATTGCTTCGGCTGTTGATGCTAAAGATACGTCTAAGGTATCAATCAACTGCTTGTACAATCTTTTGTGAAGCTTTTCAAGAAAGATGGATTCGACAATTCCTTCTTTAAGCGAGCTGCAAAGCATCTCAAGAGTCAGAGGGTGTCCTCTTATTTTTTGTAGTATTGGAATTATGGATTCTATATTGTTTAAAGCTGGCTTTCTTGACCTGATGAACTCTTCAGATTCAGATAGCGAGAGACCACGCAATTTCAATTCGCTTGCTGGAGATTCGGAGATTATATCAAGAGGCTTGTACCTTGATATGATTATCAACCTTATCCTTCTTCTACCAGCCAAATGCTTTACAAACTGCATAACCTTTTCGTCTCTGCACTTATGAAAATCGTCAAAGATGACTGTTGCACGAACCTCCGATAGGCCCTTCGCGGAAAGGTCTATCATAGCCCTTTCATCTTTGGCGCCTCCGCTTATGAAATCGTGAAGTTCATTTTGGCCCAAGGAAAAGAGAAAGAATGACAACTTGTTTATGATATGAGCGAATGAATCCACTTCCAAAATCTTATGCCAAAAGACAGGGGTTTTTGAGAAGAGAAGTTCCCTGGCATATTTTGCTACAACAGTAGTTTTTCCTATTCCTGGCAGCCCCCATACAACAATCGGGCTTCTCGATTTCTTAAGAAAGAGAAGTTCATTCTTTCTTCCTACGAACTTCCTGACCGAAGGTAGGTCGTGAGAATATGCTGGAAGAATGAATAGAGTATTATTTGCGTCTCTGATGTTTTTCTTTTGCTCGGCTTTAACATATACACCTTTGCTGTCTATAGTTAAGCTTAGAGACTCCAGGTCCGTGAAGTAGAGCTTAACATTCGAGCCACTCTCTAAGCGACGCCATCCTATCTCTTGTATCAATCCGGCTCTTCTTAGTATACTAAGCCTTTCCGAAATACGAGAATCATGTTGATTAAGCTTTCTTGCTATCTGCCTAGTGTACATTGGCTCGACCATTAAGAGGCGCAGTATCCTGATATTGACAGCATCCAAGAGAGTAGACAAATAATTTTCAAGGTTTGAACCTGACTCATTGCTATCAACCATCGCATAACTCGTTCCTTGTGCTGAAGATCCTTCTTTCTGCAAACGTTGAACCTCTTTTAAGAGGAGCAAGCTATAAACTTTTGGCTTAGCGAATTAGATGATATCAACATAACCTCTCTATGAAATTCTGAGCTGATTCTGTAACAAAATTGGTTTACATTTTATTCTCATGTGTTCTTTAAGAATCCTTCGAGGTAATACCTGATCCTCCTTAACTTTTGTCTTGTCTCTACTAGCTCCATCGTTTCTACAAAACCAAGCGGGTCAGAATAAATATAAAAGTCAAGAAGGTTCTTTTTACACCCATCTCCTCTGAATTTTGTTTCTCAAGCATCTCTTTTTGTATTTCAAGAAATAACAGATATGCGTTCTTCCGGTTTAGTGTCTGACGGTAACATTCTAAGAATCTCAGCAGGTACATAACGCAGAGTTGCTGCACCATAAATTCTCTTCTTCAGATTTCCCACTTTCACAACTTTATGAGCCCGTGTTTCTCCATCTTTCCAAGCCTTCTCCATGCTTTCATAAGGGGTATTCCCAGCTTTCTCGAAAGTTCTCTTGCTGACATCTCACTCTGAATGAGAATTCTTATGATATTCAGATTGAAAGGGTCGTACAGCAGTCTGAAAATACGTACATGGTTTATATTTCGACCAGCTCTTTCTTATTTAAAAATCTTGAATACCAGTTTTTATAGCCTTTTACGTCTGTGATGTGTAATTCGATAGGAGCATCAGGAAATTTCATGAAGACTTCAGCCATCAGCTGAGACCTTATCTCCAATGTAGGACTGAAAGGCAGCACTATTAGTAAATCTATGTCGCTTGTAGCAGTGTATTTACCTTTAACAACAGAACCAAAGACATATACCTTTGCCTCTTTACAAGTGTGATGTATGATTTTCTTAACTCTTCTTGCCACTTCCGCGTAATTTTCTATGTATTGGACTCTCTTTTTAGCACTCTCAACAATCAGATCATACCCTTTCGATGACATTAACGAACACCTCCTTCACAAACTTTATCATTTCTTTGACCTCTGTTTGCTGATATCTCCTTGGCAAATACCTGCTTCCTATATATGCATCCTCTATTTTAGTTAAAAATACGACGTTCTTTTTGTTTCTAATGAATGAGGAAACCTCACTTGAAAACTTCGAAAGCTCCTGCAAAAGACCCATCAGAGAGTGAATTCTTGGATAAACTCCAGCTTTCGTTAGTAGCTTGTACTTGACAATCAGCTGGCAATACTGTTCCAGACTGAAAGCTGAAATGTCGTATTGTCCTTGGTCAAATAGGTTTTCAGCATTTCGAAGGAATGCTCTGGCTCTCTCTGCTAACACCTCAGCCTCATCGAACGACAATCCAATCATACTATGCATCATTGCCTAATATAACTTTATGCAGTTGGATGATTATAAGAATTAATTGACCTTTGGTTCCAATGTAGTAATATAGCCACATTAGGTATAAGTTATGATATATACTAATAATGAGCCTGTTGATTATGTATCATCTCACATTGGAAGAATCAAAAAAAGCTAAGAGAGGCCTGAATATAAAATTGCAACAAAAGACTCCCAGAATATCCTTCTTATGATGAATTATACGAGCTACCTAGAATGTAGAGGAATTTTGCTAAAGACATAATCTGCGAAGCTATTGTACTGTTGCATAGACCTTCAAAAATAACAGCAAGTTGCTATTCTTGCAAAGTTCACATAGCTCTCCTAGAAGCTAATTGCTTTGTCCCAGCATTAAACCTTTAACTGAAATTCATTACTTGCAAGCAATAACAAACCATAACCCTCCACCTACATCATAAAATCTTGTTTTACCAAACCCTGAATATGCCAACGTTCTTTGAAGAAGGTCCTTTGTAAAAAATTCTCCTCCTTGTAGTTCAAAGTCTAGCTGCATGGCATGAATCAGCTGATTTTCTACACTTTTAGCGTAATGGTCGATTAAACCTTCACAAACAATCAGACTACCATTCTTCTTGAGAGCATTATAGTATTTCTTCAAAACCTTAATCTTATCTTTGATAAGATATAGAACCTCTCCGAAGTAGACTACATCAAATTTCTGTGCAATTTCCATTGACTCGGCATTGCTTACCTTAAATTCGACATTTCTGATACACAGCTCTTGAGCCCTCTTTCTTGCTTTTTCAACTGAGCCTGCATTTGGGTCTATCCCAAGAAAGTGAGAATTGGGGAAATGCCTTGCCATCTTTAAAGACCAGTTACCTGAGCCTGAACCTATGTCAATTACACTGGCACCATTTTCCAAGACTTTTTGCAGATGATGTTCTTTGGGAAGAACTAATTTGATAAAAGCAGTATGGTCAAACAATGTCCCCTCATATGATGCCTGCTCCAGATGCTCCTGCATTTTTGCTGGTTCTTCATTCCTGAAAAAATCGTCAAATAAGTCGAAGTCCAAGCTTCTTAAAGCTAGGTATGAAGCCAACCCACCAATAAAGCTGATATCCTCTTCGTCACAAAGCAATGGAACCATTTCTTTTGGCAATACATATTTGCTACCTATCTTTCTTAGAAGGCCAAGCGAATATGCAGCGTCACACCAAGTAATTACAGGCTTCTTTGCAAGTTTCAACGATATAGCTAACTCATCTGGAGAGACAGGTTCTAAAATCTGTGCAAGAGCATTAAACAGACCATATCTTCTCCCCATATGAATTATCCATACTCTGTAAAACCCAATAGCAGATTCCCATATCTTGAGGAAATGCTGATTTTGCTTTGTAAGAGCCTTTGGCAATTCTTCTCATGCAAAAAATCGCCTATTTATAAATACGCTGAAGATGTCAACCAGTTTTACCTAGCCTAAAATTTTGGTTTTATAATCAGGAATGCCTAACATTTATTTTTATTTTCATGCGAAACCTTTCAATCATAAGCATTTGTTTCCAAACTGGAAACAAATATTTCATCAAGTACTGGCTCTCACGAAGTGCGAAATGAACAAATACCCTTCTCTTAGAAGCTGAAGCATGATGTTGACTCAGCAGATAGAAAGAACAATAAACAGAGCTTTGTTTTTTCTGGGAATTCTTTTTATAGTCCTAACAGCAATTACTATCCTTGAGCCCCAGCATGCCTATGCTACAATTTTATCAGACACTGTTGTAGCTGTATTACTTGTCTTTCTCTACCTTGTCAGACCTGAAAAGAAGTAGGTTCAACTTTTTCACACTTTTACTACAAAAAATTGCAAGAGCGGAGAGTTAAATTACTCCACACTTTCTGCTTAAGCCATGAACCTTTTGCAAATACCAGCAACTCTTCTAACACTAAATTACATAATGATATTTCTCTGGCTCTCCTATCTTCCTCTACTTCTCTTCAATTTCAAAAACCTTATACTGAATAGAAGGCAATTCATAGCAAGCAATTTAACCAGGGTAAGAAATGACGTGCACATCATATTTCAAATTACTACAAGGTCAGCTGGCTCTTCTGGAGTTGTCGAAAGAGGTATATGGGCAATCAGAAATTCATGCAAGCAAATTGATTACTCAAACTATTCTATAGAAGTTATAACTGATGACCCAACTGATGCTGCCAAGGGTTCAGAATATGTGGTTGTACCTGCAAGCTATTCATCATTCAAAGGAGCGATAAGGAAGGCAAGAGCTCTGCAATATGCTGTTGAAAAGAGAAGAGCTGAAGGCAAAAATACCTCAAGATACTGGATATTTCATCTTGACGAAGAAAGCGTAGTTATACCTCAGACTGTTCTTTCAATTCTTCAATTCATAAGGGAGAAAAAAGGGTTGATTGCGGAAGGGCCGATATTCTATCCTGTCAAGTTTGGAGCTGGAAATAGGTTAGCTGCTCTGGCTGAATCGATAAGGCCATTTCAATGCTATGATTGCACAACCCAGATGACGAATCCTCCTCCATCTCATATGCATGGAAGCAACTTGCTTGTCAGGGCTGATGTTGAGGACCACATAACGTGGGATTTTCCAAAAACAGTTGCAGAGGACCAGATGTTTGGTATATCAGCGTACGAAAAACTTGGAAATGTATTCGGCTGGCACGGAGGAATACTGCTTGAGCAGCCACCTCTATCTCTTAAAGACCACTACAGGCAGAGAAGAAGATGGATTGTTGGTACTCTGCAAAATATGAAATACCTTCCCATTTTGCTAAAACTCAAAATTGCAGGCAGGCTCGCAACCTATCTCTTAGGCTTCGCTTCAGCAACAGCAACCCTTGCTCTTTATATCTATTATGTTTATCCCTACATAGCTTCAAGAATTTATTCGATTTTTGGATTAAATTATATGCCTCCACACAATCAGAATCTACCAATTGCAACATGGTCATCAGTATATTATTCATTAACCCACTTGTTCACTCAGAAGCTTAGCGATGAGGCATTGTTGTCTGGTGTTTTAGGTATAGTGTTATTGCTCACATCCATCGCATGGCTGGCATCTTATCAAATTGGTCTATACTGGAACCTCAAATTTACCAACTTCTCCTTTAAGAAAAAGATATACTATCATATACAGCAGTTTATCTTTTCGCCTCTGATAGGAGTAATAGAGACTTTACCAGGAATGCTGGCGGTAATTCAATACCTGACCAAGGGTGATAAGAAGATAGAATTTCAGGTCATAATGAAGTAACTGCCTTTTCACTTGCTCTGTCAACTTCCCGCCTGTAAATCAGTAACATAAGCAGCGCCAGCCAGGGAAAGAATACTAAATCTCCTATAAAAGAGTGAAACCTTTCAAAGGCATTGACATTCGATATATCCTGCAGCACATACAGAGAAAGGACTATAATCCTCAGAGAATTTGCAAGATAGCTTACAAAGAGCGCTGACATTAGATACAGTATCTTTCTTGATGTCTTAATATTCATCTTTATCGAAAACCCTGCAACTATCAGCATTGCAATTATAATACCCTGAACACCCGCAGAAGGCCAATAAACAGCTAGAGTTGTATATCCTGTTGAATTTGCAAGCCTCAATAAATTTTCGTATGCATATGCGTGAGCAACGCCTAACCAATTTATTAGAGAAGCGGAGAATTGAAGAACAGGGTTTACCCAGTACTGCAGTACACCTATTTCGTTGTATGGGAAGAACGTATCAAGGGTGAGAAATAGCATTAGTGCAAAAGTGTAGATCGATGGGAGCACTATCCTTTTGCCAGACAGGATGGATAGCAGCGTGACAACTATGGCGCTGGTAAGATATATTATTGCCTGCACCCAGCTGTAATCTGCAACTGCTATTTCTGAACCTAAAGATGTTGCAAGACTGATAAGTGCCATCTTCAATTCTGTGTGCATCGACAAAAATATGAATAGCCCTCCAAGAATCACAACCAGATAAGCTAGACTGGCTCTCTTTTCAATCCTGTCAAAGCTTCTGCCCCAGACCTCAACGACAACCAGAGGAACCATTGCTATGAGAGCTCCATTACCGTCGTTCCAGCTCTCAAGGAAGCTGCTGGGGTCTGAAAGATAGACTGCAATGGTGAATAATATAAAAAAGAAGATTACAGGGGGATTCTTTAAAAAAACTAGTATTCTTTCTATTACAGCATATGTCAATTCTGCCTTTTGCTCCATGCATCCCTTAAGAAATGACTGGATTGTTTACTTTAGAATCGAGATTTTTGTTCAACCTTCTCTTCCTGCTTGCAACTCCAAGAGCAGAGACAAGTATCGTTACAGCAACTAGCAGTGGAATAGTCATTCCTCCAGGAAATTCTGGCACAGGATTTGGTTCACCCGTAATTGTTCCGGTAACAGTGCCAGACTGTGCAGGAGGTACGGGTTGAAGCTGGAAATTAACATTGCTTGTAGTCTGTCCTACAGTTACGCTAACTCCTGTCTTGCTGGCAGGAGCATATCCTGTTGCCGAAGCGTTCACTGTATATGTTCCTGTTCCCAGGTTTGTCTGAAGAATGTAATTTCCTGATGAGTCTGTAGTGTTGCTTGCATACCCAGCGCTGCCGCTTGCTTCAACGCTTGCTCCAGCTATAGGGCTTCCTGTGCTCTTATCAGTCACCTTACCCGTTATTGTGCCTGAAGCTCCAGGTGTAGGTAAAGGATAAGGACTCTGCTGCAGCTGCATGTTGACTCCTGAAGTCGTCTGACCTGCTGTTACCATTACATTGCTCATAGTCCCATAAAAGTTGCCAATACCTGCGAACAGAGTATAGGTTCCTGTACCCAGGCCTGTATCAATCGTATAACTTCCATCGCTTGCAGTCTTTGCATATCCAAAGTAGCTGGAGGATGAGGATGCATAGACGTAAGCATTTGCAGCAGCCGAGCCGTTGGGGTAAGTAATCTTACCTGTTATCTTACCTGATGGTTGAAGTATCAGGTTTATGTTGCTGGTCTGCTGACCTGCTGTTACGCTTGCGGTTGTTTTTGCAGGAATAAAGCCAGGAACAAAGTAGCCTGCGCTTACATTGTACATACCTGTTCCTAGGTTTGTGAATACATCGTAATTGCCGTTTGCATCAGTTGTTCCATAGTAGCCGTAAACGTCTGAGCCGTTTGACAATATAATCTGTACATAAGTATTGGCGATTGCATTACCGCTCGAATCTGTCACCTTACCTGATATTGCACCTGATTTATGCAAGAAGACGTTCAGAGTTAATGTCTGCCCTGACGTGACGTTTATGTTTATGCTCTGGTTTATCAGATAGCCAGGCTGCATGACAGTAACACTGTAGCTTCCCGAAGGTATGCCTGAATTGACTGTGTATTGACCATTTACATCCGTAACAGCATAGCCATTGCCGTTATCGCCAGAGATGAAGACGTGTGCTCCTTGAAGAGGTACAGAAGTCTGGGCAAAGACATCTATTCCCGAGCTGGCTAGAGTTATTGCTAGCAGCATTACGAAAGTCAAAAATCTTCTTTTTATTAAATGCATAAGTAGCCCTAAAAACACGCCTTTAAAACCTGTTAGTTTTTTTGCAACATTACCTAAATAGGGTTTGCAAATATGCTATATATAATATGATGTTATAATCTATCACAGGCGTTAACATATCTTTTCATCAAGAAATCAATACATTAATAATCATAAAGGGGCAGAGGGTTGAAGAAAATAAGAGATGCAAGCCAGTAAGCCCAAAGAAATAACTGCAAAGAAATCTGAGAACTTTGACGAATGGTATACACAGGTTATACTTCGCTCCGAGCTGATGGATTACTCTCCTGTATCAGGATGCATGGTCTTCAGGCCTTTATCCTATGCAATCTGGGAAATAATACAGAGAGCTACTGATGAGTTATTCAAGAAGGAGGGAATCCAGAACGTCTACTTTCCCTTACTCATACCTGAAAGGCTACTGAGAAAGGAGCAGGAGCATGTCGAAGGGTTTGCGCCTGAAGTTGCCTGGGTTACGGAAGCAGGAAACACAAAGCTTGAAGAGAGGCTTGCCATAAGACCTACTTCTGAAACTATAATGTATGAATCGTTTTCGAAATGGATTCGTTCGTATAGAGACCTGCCATTAAAGCTCAACCAGTGGAACAGTGTAATAAGGTGGGAATTTAAACATCCTACTCCATTCCTGAGGAGCAGAGAATTTCTCTGGAATGAAGGGCATACTGTATATGCTACAAAGGAGGAAGCAGAAGCTGAAAGAGACATAATACTTGGCATATACTCAAAGATAACAAGAGAATATCTTGCCCTGCCTGGAATCATAGGGAAGAAGACTGACAAGGAAAAGTTTGCGGGAGCCATTGCAACATACAGCATAGAGCATCTGCTCCCTGATGGCAAAGCAATTCAAGGCCCAGATTTTCATCTTGATGGCCAGAATTTTTCAAGAGCTTTTGAAATTACATTTCTGAACAAAGAGGGAAAGAGAGAATATGCCTGGCAGAATACCTGGGCTATAACAACCAGAGAGATTGGGGTCATGGTTGCTACGCATAGTGATGACAGAGGTTTAGTATTGCCTCCAAAGGTTGCACCCATACAGGTTGTAATCATACCTATACTTGATGAAAAAAGCAAAGTAGAGGTTCTGAACGCTGCCAGAGACATTTCAAAAAGGCTGGAATCAGTAGCAAGGGTAAAGCTGGACGACAGGGATTACTATACTGCAGGCTGGAAGTTCAACGACTGGGAGATCAAAGGGGTGCCTCTGAGAATAGAGATAGGGCCTAGAGACATAAAGGCATCACAAGTTATATTGGCAAGAAGAGATACATTGGAAAAATTCTCAGCAAACATGAAGGATTTAGAAAGAGCTGTAATAGATACTCTTGAATCAATTCAGTCAAATCTCTATTTAAAGGCAGAAAGATTCCTTAAAGAAAATACTAGAAAGGCTTCAAACATTAAAGAACTGAAAGAACTGCTCGAGAAAAAGGGTGGAATTATTCAAGTCGGTTGGTGTGGCATGAGGGGATGTGAGGATAAGATAAAGGAGGAAACAGGAGGAAAGATAACAAACCTTCCTCTGCAGGCAGATAGATTTGAGAAATGCGTTATATGCAACATGGAATCAAAAATGACTGCTAATGTAGCAAAATCATACTAGCATATTAACGCTTAAATTTCATTCATTTTGCCTGTCAGCTGATGAAACAGGAATCCGAATGGAGACTTTCGGATATTTATATGTCAAAAGGAGAACTTGAACAAGATATCGCAAGGGTAGAAAGACTGGTTGATGATGTTGAAAAATCAAAAAAGCTGCTAGGACATGCCACAAACGAGCTCGTCAAGGATATTCTGAAAAGATTAGAGGAAATAGCGTTTATATTAGATAAGCTTGAAAACTACTCATACCTTAAATTCTCCGAAGATACAAGAAAAGAAGAGAATACTGCTCTTCTGACAAAGATTAGAGAATTAATCTCACAGATTAATTCCAGAACAGTTTTCTTCAAGCTTTGGTGGGCAAGAATTGACCCAAAGTTAGCCAATAAAATAGAACCTGAAAATCCTGATTTCAAAAGGTACCTTCACCTGATTAAGAAGAGAGAAAGATATCTGCTGGGCGAAGAGGCAGAAAGAGCAATAAGCCTGAAGGACCTTACTGCAAATGCAGGATGGGTAAAGCTGTATGAAATGATTACATCCAACTTTACCTACAGTCTTATGGTAAATGGCAGATATGTTAGGGAAAATGCGAATAAGGTAAAACAATTCTCAGCAGGCGAGCTTATACAGTATTTTTACAAAGTCGTGAGCAAGAAAGCTCCGACCTTTAGGGAAGAGATGAATTGCGAAAGATATATAAGCTATGATAGTATAATGTTTTAGGAAGATGGAAATAGCTAATAAAGAGAAGGAGTA
>Ga0080006_1134853_pt1 | contig 12014 bp, 16 predicted proteins | sample RS3BMetagenome_FD_69209 | JGI IMG/M metagenome (GOLD analysis project Ga0080006, IMG submission 69209) | Ferric oxide microbial mat and aquatic microbial communities from Rainbow Spring, Yellowstone National Park, USA - RS3B (SPADES... ...
TTGTTCTTTCTCGCATGGCTCGGTAACCGGGTATGTGGCACCCACGCGCCTGCCGCTCAGCCTGGGCCGCGGTTTGAAGACTACCCGGTCATTAACTCGCATCGCGTCAAGTGTCCGACTTGCGGCGATTGGGCCACGTTGCTGGTCAATCAACACGGGCAACAACGCCGCATCTGCGACACCTGCGGGCCTGAAGACTTATGAGCTGAACCCCGATCGCCTGCGACCAGACAACGCCGTCGGCTGGGGGGCACCGAAAGACATGCCGATGCCGAACGAAGCGACTCCGCAAGTCGTCGCCACGCCGAGCTTTGTGTGCTACGGGCGGCTCGTCTCCTGGTCTCGCACCTTTCTGCCGACGAACACGCGCATCCATGAAGCGGCCGAACCCGCAGTCGCGCTCGTGTACGCTCAGGGCGAGGTGGAGATCTTGTGCCCGCGCTGCGGGCGTTACCCCGCAGAGGCGGTGAATCCCGCCAATGTCCTCGGCCAAGCGCGCGTGACCCGGCTCCTCGAACAGGGCTACGCGACCCTCGTACGCTGGCCGGGCCATGTCAATCCCCTGCAATTGCGCCAAGTGACCGTCCGCGAGGTTGTCTTGGGCCACGTCGGCGATCGCTGGGCGTACCTCCTACGGGGCACGGCCACGCGCCCCGGCGGGCTGTTTAGCGGCGACGAGCAGCTGACGTGGTGGACCGTCTTGGATGCCCGCACGGGGGCCCGTCTCGAGGTGGACGACGTGGGGCTCCCGGACCCCGGGCCGAAACCGCCGTCGGCGGCCCGGCCAGCGAGCCCGTAGCCCGCTCGACACATGGGGAGGGCGGAGGGGCCAAGGGATGGGACCGTGAGCGCTGCGCGATCCGCGACCCCTCGGGACCAGAAGGCGCGCGCGGCGCGACGCCTCGGCGGGCCCTAAGGCTGCCGATGAGAAGGAGGATGGATGATGACGGTGCGCTTTTTTGTGCCGTGCGAGGCCCTCTGGCGGCGTTGGGATCTTTCTGTGGACGTCGCGCGCTTTGCGATCGAGGCCGTCCCCTTTCACTTCGATCCCCAGACGCCCACCTGGATGGGTCCCCCATTGGCGCGCCAAGTGGTCCTGTTAATGCTCGCGCGGATTGAGTTCGACCCGCATGAAAGCGGGCGGCACGACGCGGAAGTCCATGTCATGCCGCCCAGCGGACCGCTCCAGCTGGTTAGCCAGCCCTTCGTCCTGCCTCAAATCCCGGCGGATGGCCGCTGGCGCCTCGCGATCCCGGTGGCGTTCACGCCGACGATCCCGGGACCCTATCGGTTAGAACTCAGGGTGGATCATCGGCCGCAGGCGGATTGGCCGCTGGAGGTGATTCCCCTGCCGCTCCCGCCGGGTCTTCCTGGTACGGGTGCGTCAGCTGCCGGCCCGTAAGCAGCAGCAGGCCCACGGTGTGCGGGTCGGGTGCCGGCAACGGGGGGGTCTCATAAGGCTGACCCATCGGCATGATAAAAAAGGTCATGCGCTACCCCTCCTCCCCCCTCAGTCTACCCGGATTCGCGACCCGGCGCTACGCGTTCGAAGCCCGTTCCTGCGGGGAGGGACACGATCATGCCCAAACGCCCCACGATGTATATCCGGGCCAAAGGCCGCGGCAAGTGGCAGTGCGTCTGGAACGTCAAGGATCCCACGACGGGCCGGCGCCAGCGCGTCACCGAGATCGTGACCGGCACCAAGGACCAGGCCATCGCCCGCTGGGTGGAACGGCGGGCGGCCTTGCTCGCCGCGGCGCACCGGCCCGTCCCGGCCGCCGTCACCGACTGGACCGTGGCGGATCTGCTCCAGCATTGGCTGACCGTCGTCGCGCCCGGCACCCGGCTCGGGCCGCGCACGGTCCACGACTATCAGGCGCTCGTCGCGCAGCATATCGCGCCCGTCCTCGGGGCCATCCGCCTGACGGCCCTCCATCCGGCGGCCATTCAGGCGGCCGAGCACCAGTGGCTGACGGCGGGCCGCCGGGACGGGCAGGGGGGCCTCGCGCCCAGCACGGTGCGGCAGCTGCATCACATCCTCCAAGGCGCCCTCGGCGAGGCGGTCCGCTGGGGCTGGCTCCCGGCCAACCCGTGTGCCGCGGTGCGCCCGCCGCGCGTGCCGGCCCGGGCGCCCGCCGCGACCTGGTCGGACGCCGAGGCGGCGGCGTGGTGGGCGGCCCGGCGGGCGGGCCAGGCGCCGCCGCGGCCGGCGGCGCTCCGCCTCTGGACCCCGGACCAAATCGCCCGCTTCACGCGCGTCGCGCAGACCCATCGGCACGGCCGGCTCTTCCTGGTCGTGCTGCGGACCGGCCTCCGCCAGGCCGAGATCCTGGGGCTACGCTGGCGCGACGTCGACTGGGACGGGGCCGCCCTGCACGTGACGCAGCAGCTCTTGCGCGTCCGGGGGCCCGACGGGGCCCGGTTCGGCCCGCTCAAGACGGCCGCGAGCCGGCGCGTGGTGGCGCTCGACGCCGACACGCTGACGCTGCTCCGGCAGGAACACGCCGCCCAGGCGGCCGATCGCCGCGCCGCCGGCCCCGCCTACCGGGACCACGGGCTCGTCTTCCAAACGGCCCTCGGCACGCCCCTCGGGCCGCGGAACGTCAACCGGCTCCTGGCCCGGCTCGAGGCCCAGGCCGGCGTCCCGCCCTTACGGTTCCACGATTTGCGCCACACGCACGCCTCGCTGCTCATCGCCGGCGGCGCGGACGCCCGCCTCGTGGCCGAGCGGCTGGGCCACAGCAGTGTGGCGTTCACGCTGCAGACGTACGCGCACCTGTGGCCCGGCCGGCAGGCCGAGGTGTTGCGGGCCCTCCCATCCCTTCAGGGCCCCGATCGAGCGCCCGAAAGCCGCCTGCGGTAATGCCGACGTCGCGATGTCGCCCGCGGCAGCATTCAGTGACGAGAAGGAGGCCAAACCGATGACCACGGTCGTGGCGGTGCGGTATGATGGCGGAATCGTCATAGGCAGCGACCGCAAGGTGGTCGCCGGATCCATCAAAAGCCCCGCGGCCAAGTTATTTGTCTTTCCCGCCGCGTGGCTCGTCATCGGGGGCGCGGGCCGGACTCGGCATATTCGCGATGCGGTAGACTGGCTCGAACTCGCGCAACGCACGCAGCCGTTTGCCGATTCCCGGGACTTGCGGGAGGGCTTGCTGGAGCGCCGCTTGCCGGGTTATGCGTCCGCCTACGGCAGCAACTACGGCGGCACTCCGGAATACCACCTCGTGCTCGCGGCGGCGCATACTTCGGGACTCAGTACGCTCATCCAAGTGTATGGCGATGGCGAGTACGACTACGTCGACGACTTCGTGACGGTCGGCAGCGGGGCGGTCTTCGGCGAGGTTTTGCTGCGCCGACTCTACCGGCCGCAATTGTCCCGTGAGGCCGCCGTGCGGCTCGTGGCGTATATCATTGGCGAAGTGGAGCGCGTCGACAACAACACCGGCGAGGGCATGGACTTGGCGGTGCTCAGCCATGAGAGTGGCGTCGAATCGGTCGATGCCGACAGCATCGGCGTGCTCCAGCAATTGCCAGAGGCCATCAAACCCGTCTATGATGAACTGTACAACGCGCTGATTAGCGTGCCCTTGACGAAGGAGGCGGTTCCGGATGCCGCGACCCACCCCCGACCTGCTCGCCTGGTGGGAGAGCGTGCGCCAGCGGCGGGCCCACATGAGCCTGGCTCAGCTGCGGAAGGAGACGGAACGGCGCCGGCCCCATCCTGATATGCCGCCGGGGACCCCCCTGCGGCCCCTGGTGGTGCCGCCCCCGCCACCCGACGCGACGCGGCGACCCCGCTAACCTCGCGGGCCGGGCCGATGGAGATTCCGGCCAAGGTCGCTGGCGCGTGACCCGGTGCGACCCTACGGGGCTCTGCCAGCCCTCGCCACGGCGGGGGCGTTGCTGTGTGGGCACACGAATGGGCACGTGCCGGGAGGATCCGCATCGTCTTCCGATCAGGAATCCGTTCGCTCCCAGTCGTCGTACGAAATGCCCGCTTGGTCGAGCAGGCGGGCGAGGAGGTCGCCGCTAATATCCGTCCCGTGCGGATTCGGAATGTGGACGCGCCGGCCTGTCTGGGGGTTCCGGATGAAGGCATGCTTCCCTCCCGAATGCGGGCCCGTCCATCCCAGTTGCCGCAAGCGTCGGATGAGTTCGCGGCGCGACACCGGCTTCACTCCGGGACCGCCACCACGCGGAGGCCATGCCCCTCGATAGCCGGGAGGGGGTCCCCTGCTGCCAGACCGAGGAGGACCCATTCTTCCAGCACCTCGCGCACCTCCGCCACGGCCGCGTCTGGGGTCGGACCGGTCGCCCACACGCCGGGACACGGTTCGATGTGCGCGAGCCAGGTGCCGTCCGGGAGCCGTTCGCAGACTACGTGTCGCATAGCCGCTTCGAAGTAGGCGGTGAACACGCCCATCGCTTCACCCTCCTCGCCGAGCACTGGTCGTCGCTACACTTCTACGAAAAAGGATACGCGGGATCCTTGAAGCAGGCCCAAGATTGTCGCGGCAGGAGTGGATGTCGCCGCATCCCCCCGCACCGGTAGGCGGTGTAGCGCCAGGGGAAGGCCGCGACGGCTTCTGCGCTCGTCGGGGCCCTTGTTGTTGGGGCACACGGAAGGGCACACGTCCGTCCGAAGCGTGTGCCCGTGTGTCCCGAAAGCCTTGTCAATCTTGGTGCGCCCGGCAGGATTCGAACCTGCGGCCTCCTGATTCGTAGGTCGGGGCGGCAGTGATCAGCAAAGAACGTCAGTGCCGGAACCCGCACTATCATGCCATTGTGTGCCCGACAGTGCCCGTCGGAGACGGGGTGCGATGCGCCGTGCCTGCTGGGTGGGCGCACGCTGGGCGCACGCGCGGCCTCTTGATATGGAATCAGGAGGCCGCGCCCGCGAGACCCCGACACGGAGCGGCCACCGGTCGCCCCGCATCCCCCGCAGCGCCGGGTCACGCCCGCCGGCCGAGGCGCCCCGGCAGGATGGTGTCGAACACCGCCTGTTGCGGGATCCGCGGCAGCCGCAGGTCCAGCATCGACCCCGGCAGCGTCGCCTGATAGTGCCCGGGTTGCCACTGCGTGTAGTCGGTCGTGGTCTCCTGCTCGAAGACGGCGCCCTGGCCGAGCTCTTCCCCCACGCGCCGGGCGAGGTCGGCCATAAAGGCTTCATTCGCGGCATCGCCGGCCGAGGGCTGACCTTCGACCTCGGCTGCCGCGAGGACGATGTTCGGATCGCAGTGCAACGTATGCTGCTCTTCCCAGCACCCGGCCGCCGGGTATACTGTCACGCCCCCAAAGTGCTCGGCCATGGCCGTGGCGATCGCTTCGAGCACTTCAGTCCGAATCGGATTGCCCGCGTTGTCGACCGTCGGGACGACCAGCCGCCACTCTTTCTCCCCCGCCATAGCGGGCATACGCCTCCCATCCGATGTGCGCAATGATGACGGCGTCCTGGTCCGCGCGGGACAAGTGCCGGTACCACGCCCGATGCTTCGCGATGACCGTGCGGATCTGCTCCGCCGCCTGGTCCGCCGGCGGCAGGGGCGTGGCCGGCCGCCCGCGGACCATCGTGTCCAACCACGCTCCCAATCGCATCGTGCTCGCCTCCAGCATAGCGCGGCCCGGGCGCCGCGGTTACGGTGCCTCGCAGTAGACGACGGTCTCGGCATCATACGGTGCCGTCGGGAACAAGCCCGCGCCCGGGACGCTGACGACTTCACAGTCGGCCGTCTGCTGTACATAGCGCACCAGGGCGGCGGCATCGGCCGTCGGCCCAATCCAGACCGTCTGCGGGAAGCCCAACTGCTGCCAAGCGCGGTAATACGCGCCCCCGCTGTCGCCGGTGGTGGTCGGAATACTGCCTGCCGGCGCCGGCGTGCACGTGAGGCTGCCCAGCCAGCTCAGCTGACACACGTTGATGGTCTGCGGTCCCATGCCGCTGAGCACAATCGGTCCGGGCGCCGGTTGCGGCGCGGGGGTCGGACTGGCCTGGGGGCTGGGCGCCGGCGTTGGACTCGGCGTCGTTTGGGGCACCGGCGGCGTTGGGGTCGGGGACGGCGTACTCGGTGTCGGGCTCGGGGCAGGTGCAGAGGTCGACCGCGGAGAGGTCGGCGGCGCAGCGTTCGGCGTGCTCGGCGGCGTGCCTCCCGACACGGTGACCGTCAGGTGCCACGTGTTTCCGGTCACCACCAGACGCGTCCCGGACTGGTCGAGCAGATCGCGGCCAAGGAGCATCTGCGTGCCGGCCGGCAGCCCGCCTTCGGCGCCCAGCGGCTCCGGCAGGGACCAGAGGGTCTGCCCGGCGTTTGATGCGATGCGGACGGCGCTATATTCGGGCACGGTGGCGGCCCCGGTCACCCCGCTGACCATCGTGTGGCCCACGGTGGCCAGCCCGAGCTGCGCGGCCACCGCCGGGCTGACCATGCTATGGAAGGCTCCGCTGTCGACTTCGGCCACGACCGCGCGGCGCGCGCCCGTCTGCGGGTTGATCAGCACCACGGGCAGTTCTATCGGCTCCGTGGGCGAGTACGCCCCAGACGCCACCCACGTGGTGCGCGACCCGTTCTGCTGCGTCGCGAGGGCGAGATGCTCCCGCGCCGGCACCGCCGTCCGCGACCCGGACGCCTGGCGCGTCGTCGTTGTGCCACGCGGACTCGCCGTGATGCCCGGCCCCAGGTTCTGCGTGAACAACCCCGGGTCCATCTGGCTCAGGGCCTGATGAATCGCGCCGAACGCATGCAGGTAGCCGGCGAACCAGACCACGGGGAGCGCCAACGCGGCTGCGCCGGCCGCCGCCCAGGGCCCGACGGGCGGGCGGCCCGTCGGGTTCCGCCGTTGCCCCGCGCGCCACCGCGGCTCGAGACGGGGCGGGGCCGTCCCGGTGACGGGCGCAGCGGGCGGGGCCGCTGCGCTGCCCGCGGGCGGCGTCCCGCCGGGCGTCGGCGCCGGCGCGGTCAAGAGCCAGCCGCAGTCGCGGCAGACGTCGGCAGAGGGGGGATTGGCCGTCCCGCAACGCGGACAGCGCCGTACAGCGGCGGGATTGTCGAGGCGCAGCCCGGCGGCCCGAGCGGCCTCTTCGGAGGGAAACTGCAACATGGCTTCGTCGCTCCTTTCCCCGTCTACGCAAAACGGCCCGAGAGGGCCGTGCGGGAACCTCTCATCGTCCGGGCATGCGCCCGCCGGCATTGGCACCGTGCCATCCTGGCCGGTTGCCCCCGCTTCATCGGGCCGGTCCCTCCGCGGATCAGGATAAGAGTGGGAGCTATGGAATTGGCTGCCCTGACCGTAGTCGATTGCCAGAAGACTGTCAAGAGTGTGCCGCTGGCTCCAGGATGCCCGTCTGCGGCGGACCAAGGACGAGCGTGGTGCTGCTCTCTCCCGGGACTCGCGTCGCCGCATAGCGGTAGGGATACCAGTCGGGATTCAGACGAGCCCGCACGTATTCCAGGGCGTCGGCCAAACTGGCCGCCAACACCGTATGCATCTGCTCGCCGCGTGGCCGGGGTACTAGCCACTCGCAGGTCGGGTCGGTCGAATCAGGTACCCAATCGTAGTCATCGACGGGTACCGTCCGAATAATCCAGACATCCATCCCCACGACCTCCTTTCTGGGCCTCCGCCCATGAGCGCCGCCCCCGGTGGGGGCAGGGGACTTGCACCCCTCCAGTCGAAGCCGGGGCCTAGCGGGCTCGACCACGGCGTACCCATCGCCCTTCTACGAGCTCCCATCGCGCCACACGCTGCGTGCGCCCCCCGTGTGCCCGTTCGATGGCGACCGCCTGGGCACAACCGTGCGTGATAAACAACTAATCGTCTAGCGCATCCAGCGCGAGTTCCTGCGCTTCATCCCATGAATCCGCCGTGTCGACGGTCTCTGGCACCGCTCCCATCCCATACTCGTAGCGCACGCGGTAGTAAGTGCCCTCGCGACTGTCGGTGCTGATGTCTTCTCCCATCGCAGCCATCCTCCTCACGGCTCAGTACCCCTTCTGATGGATGTCATAGCCGTTGGTTCAGTCGCCGTACGCCTCCCATTCATCTATCCAGTCTGCCAGCCCTGGACCTTTGGTGATATCATACTGGCGCAAATCTTCTCGCCCCAAAATGTATCGTAGGCTCCGGTCGGAATAGCCGCCTTGCTGGGCACAGCTTCGCTGATCCTGCAATAGACACTTGACGGCCGCCTCTCGCGTCCGGTGCACATGGCCGCAGTCGCCGCGCACCGGTCCCCACGTCGTGTATCGCACTCCAAACATCTACTTCGCCTCCTCCTTTTCTTGCGGGCTGTTATCGAATCTGCATCCGGATTCGTGGTGCCTTGAGTGTGCCTTGCATATCGCCCGCAGCCCAGTCGGCGCAGTAGCGTTGGGTCATCGACACCTGGGCACCGAACTTTGCGGCAATGGGTGCCACGGCTTTGGCTTGGCGCCACCGGATCTGGTCCGTCGCGCCGAGGATATAAGCTGGCCGATCGTTGGAAAATGCCAGCACGTCCCCCAGCACAACGAGCCGCCCTGTCGGCTTGTGATACAGGACGCCGACCGGTTGCGCGTAGGCGTGGCTTGCGTGCAGGTAGACCTCGACGCGACCGACGTCGACGGATTCCGCATTGAGGCGCGCCATGCCCGCGTGCCCCCGCACTTTGCGCCAGGGTTTTAACTGCAAGTGCGCGTTCCTCGGATCTTGGTGCATGATGAGCCCTCCTCTGGGATCTGGGGCTTGCGCCCTTGAGCGGAGCGGGGGCGATGCCCCCGGTCCCGGCTTGCACGGGACGGTCCCTGGCGGGCTACGCGGATACCGCCACGCTCTCCAACAGGGCGGCGGTGTGGGCGATCTCCTGCAGAGCCTGATGAATCCGCGTGAGCAAGCTCATCATGGCGGCCGCGCGGCTCTTCTGGGCGGCTTGGGCATAACCGTCGATATAAACTCGGCTCCAGGCTAGCCGGGCGGGCTGTTCGCCGTAGAGGAGCGCCACGGTCGCCGCAACCGTCTCAGCCACGATTTCCTGATCCGGATGCTGACCGCCACGCATCTCATGAGTGCGGGCGTCGGCCGCATGGCCGAGTTCGTGCCAGTACACGACCCGATCTTGGGTCATAAGGTGAATTTCGCGGGTGGCGGTCGACGTCCACCCATAGCACCGCCCGTCCCCGGGCCCATACGTGATCCGGTAGCCCCAGGCCCGAGCGATCTCCGCCAACGGCGGTAGAGTGGGCGGCGTAACATCGGGGTATGTCACCGGAGCGCCCTCGGTGTCCTCGAGGCGGAATACGGGGACCGTCTTAAATCCTCGCACGACGACCCGTTCGCGCTCCTCGCCGGTCTCCGGGTCCGGCTCCCGGACCGTCCGCGTGAGCGGCGCCAGGATGTAGAATGCCCGCGCCCCCTTCTTGACATGGCGGCCGATCGCTTCCCACTGGCGGTAGCCCCGCGCGTCTTCCGTCCCGGCTAGCAGCATCAGGAGCCGGTTGCCGAGGCTCCAGGCGTCACTCGGCCGCGCGCCTTGCGCGACTCGGATGTAATCCAATTGCAGCGCCTTGGGGAGGTCCCCGCTCTCAAAAAGATCCATCAAGCGTTGGGTCGCCTCGTCTACGCGGTCCCACGCGATGCTATCCTTAGCCATGGAGTGCAGCTCCTTTCTGAGAACCCGCCGTGCCCGCGGCGGGTTTTGCTGAGTCTGTTACGTACGGTCCGGATTCATGAAGCCTATGTTTCCTTTCGTGGTGTCGTTTTGGGGTCCCTTATTGGTACCTGTTCAGGTTACGCGCATAATGTACGGTACGGTTTGAAGGTTGTCAAGGGGTTTTTTCGACATCCTCCAGGAATTTTTCAAGGGCCAGCTTGATGAGCGCGGCTAATCCCATCTGGCGGCGCTCGGCTTCGCGCGCCGCGCGGATTTTCAATTCCACGGGCATGCGTAATTCGAACCGCGCCGTTTGAGGTTCTCCGAGGACGGGTTTCCGGGGCATGATCAGTCTCCTTTCTTTTCCGTACCGTATATCGTGGGCTGCGTCATCGTCAATGGCCGATTAAGATCAAAGTCTGGCCGGACTTTGGGGCAATAGGCGAGAAAGTTAACATAATGTCGTCCGAGGCTGACCGGAAAGCGGCGCGCTCCCGTCGCGGCGATTTACGATGGGCGGGGGAGGGACAGCCGAATGGCCGACGACATCGAGGAAGTGGTGGTCGGGGACGTCTGGGTGCTCGCGCACGGGGAAGCGATTGGCCTCGTGAAAGTGCACCCGGCGCACGAAGCGGATGTCAAGCGGGCGCTGGAAGCGGCGGGGTATACCCTCCAGCCCGGCGTGGCCGCGCCGGATGGGACGATTGACGCGGTCCAGGCGTGCGCAGTGGAGAATCCGCGGCCGTGCGAGGTCAATATCACGCTGGGCCGCATTGAGGAGCTGGCGCAGGCGGCCGGCGGGGATCCGGCGCCCATCGCCGCGCTGGAGGCCCAGCGATACTTTACCGAGGCGGAAGCGGAAGCGGCGATCGCGCGGACCATCGCGAGCATGCCGCCCGGCGAGGCCCGCGACGAGGCCGAGTTGTGGCGAGCGGTGGCGTTTGGCGAAGGCCCGGACGCGGAGGGATCGTGAGTGGCCCACGAACCGATCGATCTCGCAGCCAGCCTGGAGCCGTACTGCCGCCGCGATCCGGTCACGGGCGCCCAAAAGTGTTTCGTGCGGCGCCGGCATGATGTCATCCACAGTCCCCGGCTCAAAGCCTATCACGCGTGTATCGCGGAAGCCCTAGCCGGCCGGCACTACCGCGGCGGCGGCGCGGCGGCCGACACGGCCGCCGTGCGGGCGGCGCTCCGGGAAGCCGCCCACGTGTGTGCGCAGGCGCTACGCTAGACGTGGGGATGCACCCACCTTGCAAGGAGGGACATGGATGAAGCGCGGATTCAGCCTCGAGTTCGAGCCCTACAATCACCGGGACCCGGTGAGTGGCACCGTGAAGACCTTCATCCGCGACAAGCATGCGCACCAGAGTAGCGAAGGGCTCATCCGCCACAAGCGGTGCGTGCGCGAGCGCATGGAGGGCTTCCGGCCGAGCGGCGCGACCCCCCGGGAGCGCAGCGCCTCCATCCGGGCGGCGCTGGCGGCGGCTTCCCGGGCCTGTAGCGGCGGGCGGTAACGCGCAACACCCCCGGCGGTTCCGGGGGTGTCGCGTTTTGCGCCGCCGGCGCCTAGCCGGCCCGGCGCGTGCGCAGCAGGGCCAGGTACGCCGCGTAAAACTGGTCGACGCAGGCGGCGCAGCGCTGGGCCACGCCGGCCGCGTCGGCCGGGGTCGGCGGGGGGGTGAGCGCCACCGCCGCCGCTTCAAAGTCCCGCGTCGCCGCCGTCCAGGGCTCGACGCGGTCCCACGTGCCCATGAGGTGCGCCTGATCCAGGGTATGCCGCGCGCGGCGCAAGGCCGCTGCGGCGGTCACGGCGTCCGCGTCGTCCCGCGCGACGAGCTCCGCCCGCTCGGCCCAGTTGCCGTGCTCGTCGATGAGCCGGAGGCGCTGCAGCAATTCTTGGCGGTCGCGGTCAGTGACCGCCGGCGCACTGGTGAACCGGCGGCCTTCGGCGGCGAGTCCGTAGGCCGCCGCGACGCTGCGGGGGACGGGCAATGCCGCGCGGGTCGCCTCCACGCAGCCGCGGACGGCGGCGATGACGGCCTGGTCGGCCGCCGGCGTCGCCGCGAGCTTGTCGGGCGCCCAATCGACCAGGACCAAGGCATCCAATTCCGCGGCCGCCCGGGCCCATTCCCGGCGCGCGCGTGCGGCATCCCCGGCCGCGGCCGCCCGCTCGGCCTGCTCCAAGGCGACTTTGGCCGTCGCCAAGTGGCCGCGCGTGCAGGCCAAACAGGCGACGCCGGCCGCGATCGTGTCGCTGTAGCTCCAGCGCTCGGTCGCAGCGGGCGGGGGCACCGCGGGGGCGGCGAGCGCGGCGCCCGCACTCCCTGCCGCGGCGGATGCCGCCAGCGGCGGTGGCGGGGGCGGTGGGGGTGGCGACGGCGGGACCGGC
>Ga0080006_1149940_pt1 | contig 12012 bp, 15 predicted proteins | sample RS3BMetagenome_FD_69209 | JGI IMG/M metagenome (GOLD analysis project Ga0080006, IMG submission 69209) | Ferric oxide microbial mat and aquatic microbial communities from Rainbow Spring, Yellowstone National Park, USA - RS3B (SPADES... ...
CGTCGCCGTCGGGCGTGATCAGCGCGGGTGATCACGACCGGCGAAATCGGTGATCACGATGCGGCGAAACGGGTGATCACGATGCGGCGTTTTGTGCGATCACGATGGGGCGGCGCGCGCACCGTGGCCGCCCCCACGCGCACCCGGCGCCCGCCCTCGACCGCCCACCGCACCGCCGCCTCCTCGCACGGAACCGCCGACCTGGTCCCGGGCGCCGGGACCGCCATGATGCTCGACGTTCCACCTCGAACGCTCTACTTGAGCGTCCGCTGTCGTTCGCGGGAGTACCGCATCATGTCGGGCGTCGCCCAGTAGGTTCCACGGCGAAACAGGTACAAGACGTGTTCGATCACGTCGAACAAGCCGGCGACGGCGTCCTCTCCGGACGACCACAAGAGAAGCTCCTGGTTCAAGGTGTTCTGGCCGATCGACTTCTTCACGATCGTGTACTTGTCGAGCACGAAGATCGCGTCGATGAATGTCCCGTGCATGTACGAGGCGGCTGTCTCGGCGTTCGCCGGTCCATCGAAGGCGAACAGCACGTTGACGACGCACGGAATGTCTTGGTGACTCTGTAGCGCGCAGATGCCGGCAGCCAGCGGGGCGTGCAGATCGGTCGGCTCCCGCCCCATCCTGCGCGCTGCCAACTCCTGGGCCGTTTGAGCAAGGGCGAGCTGGTCGGTGCCACGGTAGTACCGCTGCATCTGGAGCAGTCGGTCGTGGAGCTTGCGTTCGGTCTCCTCCGCGCCCTCCTTCTTGAGGATCGACTTGACCTCGACGGTGAGAGCTACGGACTCGACGCGGACGACCTGGCGCGTGCTGCCATCGTGGACGCAGGATCCGACGCTCTTGTCGTAGATCACGGCGTCCAGCTCGGTGGTGGACCGGCCGTCGCTGTCGATGACCTCCCCCTTCGTGATGTCGAACAAGGTTCCGAGGCGAGGGCGGAGGAAGTCCTTCGCGACGTTCTCGCGCTCGTCTCCCTTCCCGTCGGGATGGTCGAAGACACCGGCTTCCTGGGCCTTCGCCCGGAGGGTGCGACCAAGCGTGCGGCAGATGTCGAGGTACGACCTGGCCATCGCCTACAGCGAGTGGAAGCCCACGATCGCGGTGTCGTGGGCCTTGCGCAGGTCGTCGATATTCGTCGGCTTGGCGCGGTAGTCGCCGCCGACGAGCAAGATGTCCTTGCCGGGGTTGTCGCGGCAGACCTCTTCGACCGCTGCCTTGAGGTCGGCGAACGTCGGGCACTCCTTCCCGCCGAAGTAGGCGACCAACATTCGCCTGCGGGCGTCAACTGACAGGAGCTTCCACGCGTCGTACTGGACGCGCGCCCGCAGCATCGAGTTCTCGTGCTCCGCGACGAAGAGAGGCGTTCCCCATGTCGTCGGATCGAGCACCGTCACGTCCAGATCCAGGTACTCGCTCCGGCCGTAGCTGTCGCGATGGTTCTTGGCGACCTTGCTCCCATCGGGGAACGCACGAAGGCCCACCTGCACGAGCGCCGCCGTGGCGAGCTGGGTCCACAGCCCGTACTGGTAGCCGCTGTAGTGCGGGATGGCGCCCAGCTCTGCGAGCGACCGGAAGTACGCCTCGAACAGCTCGTTCGCGTGCATGGTGATCCTCTCCTTCGAGCGGCGAGACTACGCCTCGGACGAGGGGCATCAAGAGGCGCACATGGGGGCGCCCGGACGATCGCGCCGGGTTCCTCGGCGTCCGTTCGGACGCGCATCCCCGTGCTGTCTCCGCCGCAGGTCCGCGGTCGGCCGCTTGCACGTTGTGGCGGGCGTTGCCCTCGGCGAGACTGCTTGGGCGGAGAGCTTGATCATGGCCACGAAGAAGAGGATGAAGCCGAAGGCGGCACCCAAGACGGCGTCCAAGAAGCCGAGGAAGACGGCGCCCAACAAGTCCGCGAAGAAGAGCGCTTCGAGGAAGAGCCCGCCGCCCAAGAAACGTGCCTCGCCCGCCAAGAAGGCCGCGGTGACGCCGAACGCTCCGCGGCCGAAGACCTTCGCCGAGAAGGTTCGCGACCGCGACGTGGGGACACAGGTCTGGTACCGGGTCGGCGACGCTGTCACCTACGGCACGATCCGGGGAGACGGAGCAGCCGGCAACGTCAGCGTGCTGTCGAACGGAATGGTGAACGAGGTACCGGCGGGCAATCTCTTCGAGACGCAGGCGGCTGCTCAAGCCGCCCGGTAGGCTGGGCATTCCCGATGCTCGTCGCGGCTCAATGCCAACGCTGCCTGCACGAGTTCTCGCTGCCCGAGTCCATTGGAGCCGACTACGACGGGCCGTGGCGATGTCCTCAGTGCACCGCGCAGCACCGAATCAAGGCCTTTGGCGGAGAGTTGGCGACGCTGGCCCTGGTCGATGAACTCGGTCTCCCCGTCGGCGACTTCCCGGCCGTCATGGCAGCGAGCCTGCGAGAGGTCGTCCAGTGCTACAACGCGGGTGCGCTCCGGGGCTCTGCCGTCATGCTGCGACGCGTTCTGGAGGTGGCGTGCGCCGACAAGGGCGCCAAGGGCAAGACCTTGGCGCAGCAGATCGTCGACCTTGGCGAGCGGATGCAGGCGCTCGACGAGGTGCAGCGGGCCATGGCCAATGCGATCCGCCTGTTCGGCAACTACGGGGCACACCCCAGCGACGACGGTCTCGACGAGGTGTCGCAGAAGGACGTTCGCCGGGCCATCGAGCTGGGCTTCGAGCTTCTCGGGCGCCTGTACTCGACCCCGAAGTCGTAGCGCACCTCACCAACCCTTGAGCCGTCCGTCAGTGACCTGCTGGACGAAGCCGCTCCAGGCGTTGCCGGACACGTTGTCCCTTTTGGCGACCCTCCCGGCAGCTCGTTCCGCGATGGCGTAGGCATCCGAGTCGAGCGCCATCTGCGCGTAGCGGAGAGTGGCCGCGAGGTCTCCCTTTCGCTTGGCGTCGGCCGCGAGACGTGCCGGACCCATGCCCTCCGGCGCATACTTCGCCCCGACCTGGAAGAACTCGCTGTCTTCGATGCCCCCCGGCACGCGCTGCGCCTCCCCGGCACGCTCGCCGACTCCGCCAGGCTCGTCCCAGAAGCGGTTCCCACCCTCGCGATGCGACTCTTCGAGGGCAGCGAAACGCTCCGCGAGCGGCAACCAGTCGTCCTTCGACCAGGGGCACCCAGGCCAGTCCCTCATCAGGTCCCATGTCGCTCGCCGGAGGTTGCGAGCGGCGCCGAGCAGCGCCCAGAAGGCAAGTTCGTCCTCCGTCGAAGAGGCGTCCTTGACGACCTGCCCAAGGAGTTCGAGAAGCTCGTGGACTTCGTAGAACTTGCCGTTGAAGTTGACACGGTAGGGGACGCCAGCCCTTCGTGTTTCCTGATCGGAGTGGCGCGAGAACTTCGCCCCGTGGGCCATTGCCCACGAGACGCGCTGCGAATACCGCTCCTGCCGGTCCTGCTCTTCGAGGGTCGCCAGGAACGCAGGTGGCTCCACGGCTGCCATGTCCGGGCGCAAGCGGCGGAGGAGCTGAGTGGCCTTGACGTACACCTGTTCGGCAGCCTCGGCGCTGCGGTGACGAAGATCGCGGATGTGGAGCTTGTCCGGGTTGGAGGGCATCGACTCAGCCGTCGCATCGCCGACGTTCGCGAAGTGGAGCACCTCCCTCAGCAGAGTCTTCGCTTCCGGGTCAGGGGAGAGGACTCGGAGCATGCCCGGCAAATTCTGCTTGAGCTGCGAGCAGTCGTACGTTGCCCCGGTCAAGGCTGTCCAAGAGCCCTCACACGCCGCCCCGCCGCGCTGCTCGGCGGCGTCCCGTAGCCTCTCCAGCTCGAAGGCGAGGAGATCGATGGTGCCGTCTTCGCTCGGGGTGCCCTGCACTCGCAGATCACCCAGAACACCGGCGTGCACCTCTGGCGGGCGGCTCACGACCTCCGTCTCAAGGGTGCTGCGTTTTTCGCGCTCCCCTTCGAGTTGCGCAGAACGCGCGAGCAAGTTCCACGCGTTCTCTGGGGGCACCACAGCAACGTAGGGGTCATTCATCGCGCTGATCCGACTGACCAGCGCCCGTACCTTCTGCTGGTTCGACTCGGACGTGATGTCCGCCGCCAGGACGACGTACAGGCGCTCCAGGCCATGCTGCCGGGAGTCCTGGATCTGCGCGAGGGTCTTGGTCGCGAAGTCGCCGGCCGCCACGTCGCCGTTGCTCTTGAGCTGTACGCCGTACTTCGCGTGGCCCGGCCACTCGATGAGCAGGTCGCAGCCGCGGTCTTGAAGGGACTGGAGGATCGATATTCGCGGCCCGCCGACAAGCTCCGCCTCAAGGATTGTGCGAAGCACGTTCAGCATCGGGTCGTGCCGTCTCTCGCGGAACCCGGCAGTCACTGCGATGTCGGCGGCTTGAGCCCGCAAGATGTGGTCGACACTCAGCTCAAGGTTGCCCTTCGCCCTGACCCCGCCGTCTCGGTCAGCTTCCGGTCGGGAAGGTCTGCGGTCCGTGTGCAGGTTGTTGGAGTCTCGTGTTGCTTGCGCGTACGGAGGGATGTCGGGCGCCAGCGGCTGGTGACCGTTCAGCACGCCAAGGAGATCCACGGCCTTCACAGCCCAGTGTGTGCGGCTCATCTCGGCTCCGCCGATCTCCAGTTCCCACGCGAGTGAGTCGAGCTTGGTCGGTGAAACTGGTGCCACTGTGGCGTCCAGGGAAAACGTGACCCGGATCTCCGAACGACGCCGATGGATGCTGCGGATCCTGCCAACCCGGGCATCGCGATCCACGGGGGCCTCGTAGGCGAACAGCGTAGGCAAGGCCATCAACTCGCTGCGAACGCGTTCATCGAGCGGCTTGAAGCGCTCCGCAACTTCAGGCTCCGTGTGTTCGAGATAGCGTGAGGCGCTGAACACGTATGCGTCGCGATCCCAGGCTCCGTCATCGCAGGTGACCAGTAGGTTGTACACGCCCCGCCTACAGGCCCACCGGGTTGAACCCAAGCCGCACCATCTCCTGGACCCAGACCTTCTCGGCCTCGGCAGGGTCGTACTCGCCGTTCGGGAGCTTGGGGATCGTGATCTTCCTCGCGCGCTCGACCATCTCGTAGAACTGGCGACCCGGGCGCGTCGGGCTGCCGTCGCTGCCTGCACGGCACACCACGGCCGACTTCGCGCCGCCCCCCCTGGCGATGCTCGTCTCGGAGACTCGGCCGAGCGCCGCGTGGAACTTGGCGTCGCGCCAGAACCACCCGGATGCGATGGCGACCGGCTTGTACGTCGTCCTCATCGCGCTCTCGATGGCGAAGTCGAGCACCGCTTCGAGCTTGAGCACCTTCCTTAGCTCGTCGAACTCCGCGTCGCCCACCTCGTCCGGCGTGGGGATCACGGGATGCAGACCGGCCGAAGCCGTCGAGCTGTCGTTCATCTTCGCAACCTCCCGGCTCCGCTGGTGGGGGGAGCCGAAGAAACGGGACCCGCGAGAATGCGGGGGCCGTGGCGGCAAAAGGTAGCGCTCGCGCCTCGAGCGTCAAGGCGAGGAGGAGGTTCTTCGCGGGAGCCGAGCCACGCGCTCCCGGTCCGCAGATCGTCGAGCCTCCAGTGCGACGACCACGCAGACCTACTGCGCCGCTCCCCAGTGTGGCGCTCCTGCATCCCCGGGACCCGCCACGCACCACAGGACCGCCGTCGAAGCGCATCCCGGAGATGTCCCGTCGCCCGCACCCGGGTACTCGCAGTTGAGCCCCACCGGCGCGCACGTGGGCGGCAGGTTGGCCGTGTCGTACGTGGCCGGGCAACCCGCCTCGTTGTGCGCGGCGGTGTAACCGCAGTCCGGGCCGGCGTCGGTGCCTCCGTCCTGGGAAGATGCGCTGCTGCTGGAGCTGCACGCGGCGACGAGGCCGACGAGGGCGAAGGTCGAGAGGGCGAGCAGCTCGACGAGGGAGGAGAGGCGCACGCGGCCAGCGTAGCGCGGGTGCCTCGGCCCGCGTCACGGCCCCGTCTTCGAGCGCTCGGCCGGGTCGCCTGCCAGTACGCCTTCGGCCAGCTCGACGGCTCGTACAAGCGCGAACGGACTTCGCGCTACGAGTAGATCCCTCACCGCTATCGCGCGATGAACGAGCGGCACGTTAAGCACGGCCTCGGCCAACCGGAGCGCCAGGTCCAAGCTCTCCAGTCGGCTGTCGGCGACTGCCTCCAGGAGCCTCGACGCCAGCGCGACCAAGTCCCCACTGTTGGTCACTTGGTCGCGGACTTGGTCGCGCTCTTGGTCGCGGTGCCTTTCCGTGCCGCTTCGTGCCGGATTGTTGGTCGCGGCACGCTCGATTTCCCGCACTTTCCTGCTGGTGCAACCGCTTGCATCCGCCGAACCTGAGTTTGAAAACCGCCGTGGGGCAACCCACCGGGGGTTCGAATCCCTCCTCCTCCGCCATACTTACGCGATCCGAGCCCTGCCTCAGGGCGGCGCGCTGCCGCCGCCGGACACGTTCATCGCCTCGGCGAAGAAAACTGTCCGCTGCGCGTCGCCTCGCGCGTCCAAGGAATGGCTCGCGGAGGTCAGCCGCGGGACCGAGCGGAAGGAGCCCGAAGATGAGTGAGTTCGTGTACCTGTACCGGCGCCCGGCACAACCGCGGGGCACGCCTCAGCAGATGCAGGAGACCGTGCAGAGGTGGCAGGCGTGGTTCAAGGACATCGAGCAGAGAGGGCATCTGGCAAACTACGGGCAGCCGCTCGAACCAAAGGGCGGAGCGGTCGTGAAGGACGCGAAGGGAACGTTCAACGACGGCCCGTACGCGGAAACCAAGGACATCGTGGTCGGGTATTCGGTGATCACCGCGGACAATCTGGCGCACGCGGTGGAGCTGACGAAGGGCCACCCGATCTTCGATCAGGGCGGGGTGATCGAGGTGCGCCCGCTCCTCGAGATGTGAAGGTCGACGGCCAGCTCTTCCGGCGCGAGTCGGCGCGGCGTCCTGCGGTCATCCTCGAGTGCGAAAAATGTCCGGCGCCGTCGCCCTCGAACGTCGACCGCGACGAAAGGCAGGGCCAATGAGCAGCTCGAAGATCCTCGCGGGAAAGAACGCCGTCATTTTCGGTGCGGGCGGTACGATCGGCAGCGCGGTCGCTCGGGAGTTCGCAGCCGAGGGGGCCGAGGTTTTCCTCTCCGGTCGGACGCAGGCGACGGTCGAGGCGGTGGCGAAGGAAATCACGGCGGCGGGCGGCAAGGCCCACGCCGCGGTGGTCGACGCTCTCCGCGACGGGGCCGTGGACGACTACGTGGACGGCATCGCGAAGCAGGTCGGTCGGATCGACATCGAGTTCAACGCGGTCGGGCCACGGTTCAGCGACCTGGCCACGGGAAAGCCCGCGATCGACCTGACGCTCGCGGAGTTCATGGGGCCTGTGACCACCATCTTGAAGTCGCAGTTCAACACGGCGCGCTCGGTCGGCCGTCACATGGTGAAGCAGCGCTCCGGCGTGATCATCTTCGTGACGGGGAGCCCAGCGCGCGGTCACGTGGAGGGTGCGACTGCGCTGGGCGCGGCGTTCGGCGCGATCGAGACCGTGATGGAGAACATGGCCTTCGAGATCAGCCAGCACGGGGTGCGGGTCGTCTGCCTTCGCACGACGGCCAACATCGACAGCACCCAGATCCAGCACGTGATCGAGGCGGCCACCCAGGGGGGCGCGACCAGAGAGCAGGTCATTGCCCGACTCGGAAGCCTGAACTTCAAGAAGGTGCCCGCCACAGTCTCGGACACTGCGAAGGTAGCCGTACTCCTGGCCTCCGACCGCGCTCGGATGGTGACCGGGACCGTCATCAACTCGACGGCCGGCTCGGCCATGGACTGAGCTTCGCGTGCGCGTACGTCGTCCTTTATTTCTTCCCGCCGCCGTTCCTCTACGGCCTGCCGCGCGTTCCGGCGCTGCTCGAGCGAGTCGACCTCGCGCGGTACGTGCCGTGGCTGGCGCGCCACCTGTTTCATCTGACGGTGCCGCCTCCGCCGGAGCACACCGGCGGCGGCGACACGGCGGCGAGCTGGGCGTGGATCGCCTGCGCGCTGGTCATCGCCGCGGCGGTGACGCTCGTGTGGTCCTTGGTCGATCGGCAGCGCCCCGCGTACCCGCGGCTCGCCGACGCCCTGCCGCACCTTCATCCGCTACTCGCTCGCGTTGGGGGTACGGCATGCGAAGGTGCGAACCCGCGGATCTCACTGGGTGCAAGAGAAGCCTTTCAACCGACGCTGCTTCGAGGGGGAGCCGCTCGGCTTCGAGGCAACGGCGCCGAGCACCGGGGGAGGGCGGCCGCGCGTCGCCGCAGGGCGGCCGGGCGAGCTCGCCGGGCGTCACGTCGGAGACGCAAGGGGGGTCGGCGAGGTCGACGTGCCGGTCTCTTGGTTCGCGAGGACGCTCCGCGCCTTCGCGGGGACGCACCCCTCGTTCGCAGAGACTCCCTGCGAGCGTGGCGTGAGGCTCTGCGACCTTGCCGTGACGCTCTGCGAGGTTGCAGGGACGCTCCGCGAGCTCGCCGAGCCGCTCCGCGACCGGTCGGAGACGCACTACCGACCCGGAGGTCGTCGCCACGCCGCAGACGTGACGCCCCGCTCGCTCGCACCGAGGCCGTGCGCGATGGGCGTGACGCGCTGCTCTGCTTCGCGGACGCCCCGCAAGGACGGCGCGGCGCTCTCCGCGCCCGCGCGGCCGCCGTGCGAGGCCGACGCGGCGCTCTGCTCGCCCGCGGCGCCTCGGCGGGACTTCGCGCGCAGCCTCGCGCCGGAAAAATGAAGAAAACGCACGGACGCTCGTCACGTTTCGACGAGCGGGGTGCCATTTCCCTTTGTAGGAGACCCCGAACCGCTCGGGGATCTCGCCGCCCGCCCCGAAGCCCCGTCTCCATCGTGAGGAGGAATGCCGATGACCAGCCCGAACACCATCCACCGCTCGCTCGCCCTGCTGAAGCTGCCGCGCTCGGTGCCCCCGCTCATCTCGGTCGCGAAGGCCATCGTGCGATCGATGACTGGCAACGCCTCGTTCCCCAACCCCCAGCCGACGCTCGCCGCCGTCGCGCAGGCGATCGCCGACCTCGAGGTCGCCGAGAGCGTTGCCCAGATGCGCACGCGCGGCGCGGTCGCGCGGCGCGACGACCGACGCCGCGAGCTCGTCGTGGTGCTCGAGCAGCTCCGCGGCCACGTGCAAGCCGTGGCCGACGCCAACCTGGAGAACGCCGCGGCGCTCATCGAGAGCGCCGGGCTCGCCGTTCGCAAGGCGGCGTCGCGGGCCCCGCGCGTCTTTGCGGCGCGCCCCGGCATCGTCTCCGGACAGGTGAAGCTCGTCACCGCGCGGGTCGCGAAGCGCGCGTCGTACGACTGGGAGTACAGCACCGACGGCGGCAAGACCTGGCTGGCGCTCCCGAGCACGCTGCAGACGACGACGACCGTCTCGGGGCTGCAGCCGGGGTCGACGGCGTACTTCCGCCACCGCGCCCTGATCCGGACCGGCGAAGGCGACTGGAGTCAGCCGATCTCGACGCTCGTGCACTAGACGAGGCGAAGCGTTCCGCCGAGACGTCGACCCGAGATTGGCCCCGCCATCGCGCTCGGCCCGCAGAGCCCGTGAGGCGCGGCCCGTCGAGGCATGCGCCTGGCGACGGTCACCAGATGCCGGGAAGCAGCCGCGCTCGAACCTTCTGCCGGTAGCCCGCGTAGCCAGGCAAGCGGGCCGCCAGGAAGGTCTCCTCGTCGAGCAAGCGCCAGACGATGATCGCAGCGAAGGGCGGGAGCGTGACGAGCCCGAGCACGGATCCGAGCGCGAGCGGGATCCCGGCGACCAGGACGAGCGCTCCCGCGTACATCGGATGCCGCACGACCGCGTACGGTCCGGTGTCGACGACGCGCTGCTCGGCCGCCACCTCGATGACCGCCGACGTGTACGTGTTCTCCCTGAACACGAGGAAGACGACGAGGAAGCCGAGGACGACGAGCGCGTCGCCCGCGATCACGGCCGGCGCCGGCGCGCGGGACCACCCGAACCTGTGGTCGAGCGCCGGCACGATCACCGTCGAAAGAAAGGAGATGCCCGCGACGGCCTGGATGATCTTCTGGCTCCGCTCCTTCTCGGCGACCGGACCGGCCTGCGTTCGGCGCTCGAGGAGCGCCGGATCCGCGCGCGCGAGGTAGAGCGTGACGGCGACGGAGGACGCGGTGAACAGGCCGAGGAGCACCCAGCCTCCGACCCACCGGGCCGTGCCGGCCGCGACGAACAGGGCCAGCGCGAGCACGGCGACGAGCTGAGTGAGGCCGAGGGCCGCCTTGACGATCAATTTCCCGCTCGCAGCACCCATGATCCCGGCTGGCCCCAGCGCCTTCTCGGGCGCTCCTCAGCTCACGATATCGCGATACTCCGTCGCGCACGGCGCACCTTCCGCCCACAGGCAGCGGCTCGCGCCGGGCGCCGGGCGGAGGTCGAGCAGCAGCGAGGAGCGCGTCCCGTAGCGAAGCTCGGGTACGTGCACGCACGTCGAGGCGAGCGGGTCGCCCGGCTCGTGGTGTCGCATCACGGGCGCGAGCTCCTCGAGCGCCGGCGGCGATCCGCGCGCGAGCAGGGGCTCGACCGCGCGCCGGATGCGCTCGGTCCGAAGGTGGTCGTCGCCGCCTAGGCTCCGCTCGGTGACGACGGCGAGCCCCCGCGCGATCGTCTCCTGCCGGACCGCCGTGCCGTCGAACCAGGTGACGAACGCCTCGCCGGTCACGTCGGCGTAGAAGAGGTGAAAGGGGTTGAAGCGGCGCGCGTCGAGCGTCGTCGCGAGCGCGTCGTGCACCGCCCGTGCGCGACCGAGGCGAAGCGCCTCGACGACCAGCGCACCGCGCGACTCGCGCGCCGGATCCCGCGGCGCGCCCGCGCGGTTGGTGACGCCGACGAACAGCCCCGCGTCGTGCAGGCCGAGCCACGTGCCGCCCGCCTCCTCGTCGCGCGGCGCGACGAACGCCTCGCCCGCCCACCGCCTCGGCCCCGACGCGGCGCGATCGAGCCGCTCGTCGCGGTTGGCCGCCACGACGAGCGGCGCCGAAGGCCACACAGCGACGAACGCGACGAGGGTGCACATGCGTGAGGAGTATCCTCCAGATCCGATGAATTCGACCCCGATCGCGCTCCTCGCTCTTCTCGTCGGCGCCGCCGCCTGCGCGCCGTCCTCTCCCCCCGCCGCCCCGCCCGGGGGCCCCCCCCCCCCCCCCCCCGCCATGAAGCCTGCCGGTGTGCAGTTCGCCTCAAGGACCTGGCTAGTTGTGCTGCGAGCCGGCAAGCACCCGGGTTAGGCCGGAGAAGGCGAAATCGGCCTGACCCGCGCCGTGGAGTGCCTGCGTCAGTATGCCCAGCTCGTAGGCGGGCAGCGCGGGCAAGGCGTCCGCATAGTGCCAGCGCACCTCCTGGAATTCGCCATCCGCGGGCCCGGCCAGGCCACCGGTCGCCCGGCATCGAAAGGTGATCTCGAGGTGCTGCGTCAGGTCACCGCTGTCATGAGTGATCAGCCCGGAGACCGTCACTGAAGTGAGTGCCTCGGGCACTGCGATGATGCCAGTCTCTTCGTAGCACTCACGGACGGCCGCGTCGGCCGGGTGCTCGCCGGGGTCGATCACGCCGCCGGGAAACGTCCAGGTGTTGCTGGCGCGGTAGCGGCCCAGAATGACGCGTCCACGGTCGTCGACGGTGACCGTCCTCGCTGTGGCGAGCCACAGTAAGGCGTGCCCGATGCGGCCGCGGAGTTCGGCGACGTGCGGCGGAACGGGCATTTCCCGACTATACGTCGGCAGGCGTGCAGCGGCTTACGGACAGCAGCCAGCGGCGAATACGCGGAGCGATCGGCAGGCATCCCTTCCTAATGCCTCAAACTATCCTTTGGCTGTGGAGATCACCGACCCGACGGCCGACGGCGACGGATCGAGCGGCTCGTGGTAGAGCGCGAGATGCCGGCGACCTCGATTACTCGCAGCGACCGGCCGGCGCCACCCGGACCAGAACCCAATCCGGCAGACAAGCGAGGACGGCGGGGCTGACAGGCGC
>Ga0080006_1094295_pt1 | contig 12009 bp, 11 predicted proteins | sample RS3BMetagenome_FD_69209 | JGI IMG/M metagenome (GOLD analysis project Ga0080006, IMG submission 69209) | Ferric oxide microbial mat and aquatic microbial communities from Rainbow Spring, Yellowstone National Park, USA - RS3B (SPADES... ...
GGGCGGGAATCGGGCGTTACTCGCGCTGACCAAGCGCTTAGATCGCGTTGAGCTTAGCGAACGCACGCTCAGAGTAAGTCCCGCCGAAATTGCCGCGGCCGCCGCTTCGCTGTCCGCTGCTGAGCGCGCAGGACTTGCGCTCGCGGCGCGCCGGATCCGCGACTTTCATCGCAGATTCGTCCAAAGGTCATTCAGCTACCGCGACTCACTGGGAATTCGCCTGGGGCAAATCGTGCGGCCTTTGGCGCGGGTGGGAATTTATGTGCCGGGCGGACAGGCTTCGTATCCGTCATCGGTGCTGATGAACGCGATCCCAGCCGCGGTTGCCGGTGTGCGGGAAATAGTGATGGTCTCGCCGATGCGGCCGGGCTCGGGCGAGACGGCGGTTCTCGCCGCCGCGGCGCTCGCCGGAGTTAGCGAGATCTACCGCGTCGGCGGAGCGCAGGCTGTGGCCGCGCTGGCGTATGGCACCGAGACTATCACCGCGGTAGACAAAATCGTGGGACCGGGCAACGCCTACGTACAGGCGGCCAAGAGCCTGGTCTTCGGCACCGTCGACATCGACACCATGGCCGGCCCGAGCGAGGTGTTAGTAATCGCCGACGATAGCGCCGATCCTCGCTGGGTCGCTGCGGACCTAATCGCCCAGGCCGAACACGGCTCGGGCGATGAATGCGCGATCTTGTTGACGCCGTCAACAGCGCTGGCTCAGGCGGTCAGCGTGGCGATAGCACGGGCGCTCGACACCCTGCCGCGCGCCCACGACGTGCGTGCCGCGCTGGTCCGAAACGGCGCGCTGGTAGTGGTCTCGGACCTCAACGAAGCCTTCGCGTTGGCAAACATGATCGCTCCCGAGCACTTGGAGCTCGAGTTGCGCGGCGCGCGCCGCTGGGCAAAAATGGCGCGAGCGGCAGGGGCCATATTTATCGGTCCGCACAGCCCGGCACCGCTCGGCGATTACCTCGCCGGGCCGAATCACGTGCTGCCAACCGCAGGCGCGGCCCGCTTCGCCTCGCCGCTGGGAGTCTACGATTTCGTCAAACGCAGCAGTATAATCGAGGCGCCCGCCTCTGCCCTGCGCAGACTCGGCCCCGCGGTGGCGCGGCTAGCTCGTCTGGAGGGGCTGGAAGGCCACGCCCGCGCGATCGAAGTAAGACTCGCCGGCGGCGCGGCGCCCTAAGACACTGGTAGTTGGGCAAAAGTACATGGGATGAGAGCAAAGCCTTCCAACACGCAAAAGCGCCCGGCGGGCCATGGACGGCGAGGCCCCGCGCAGCGCCGACTCGCCTCGACATCTGAGCTTATGCCCGCCCGCGCTGCCGAGGTTGAACGCGCCACGCGCGAGACGACAGTCGCGGTGCGGCTTGCTCTTGACGGCAGCGGACGCGCGGAAATTTCGACCGGCGTGCCGTTTCTCAACCATATGCTCGAAAGTTTCGCACGCCACGGCTTTTTCGACCTCGCCGTGCGGGCGACTGGCGATCTCGACGTGGACGACCATCACACGGTCGAGGACGTTGGACTAGTGCTCGGGCGCGCCTTCCGCCAAGCCCTTGGCGACCGTTCCGGAATTCGCCGCTTCGGCAGCGCCACCGTGCCCTTGGATGAAGCGCTGTGCACCGCCGTGGTCGACATCAGCGGCCGTGCCTGCCTGGTATACAATGTCCCGATCAAACAGGAGCTTATCGGCACGTTTCAGACCGAGCTCGTGCACGACTTCATGAAGGCGTTTTGCGACGAGGCGGGGATGAATCTCCATCTGTTACTCCACAGCGGGCGCAATCCGCACCATATTGTCGAGGCGGCGTTTAAGGCGCTGGCGCGCGCAATGGACGTGGCAACCTCAACCGAGCCCCGGCTAAGCGGCGTGCTCTCGACCAAAGGAACGCTTTCCTAGCTGGCAGAGCGCACCCGCTTGTTCGGCAGTTTTACTATTGTTCCAGCGATCGACCTGCGGGAGGGTCGGGTCGTGCGGCTGCGTCAAGGCGACTTCGCTCGAGCAACCGTGTATGGCAACGACCCGGCGGCGACAGCGCAGGAATTCGAACAGCAGGGCGCGAGCATTATCCATGTCGTCGACCTGGACGGCGCGCGGGCCGGTGAGCCACGAAATCTCGCGGCGCTCAAAGCGATGCGCGCGGCCGTGCGCTGCGCGCTTGAAGTGAGCGGCGGACTTCGCTCGATGAGCTCGGTCGAGGCGGTTTTTGCCGCGGGGGCGAATTACGTTTCGCTCGGCTCGGCGACAGTCCTGCATCCCGAGTTTGTTCGCGCCGCGGCGCAAGCCTGGCCGGGCCGCGTCTTAGGCTCGATCGACGTGCGCGCCGGTCGGGTCGCAATACGCGGATGGGAGCAGACCAGCTCTTTGACTATGGAACAAGTGGCGCTCGGACTGCGGGAGGCCGGTGTAAGCGCCCTCATAGTCACCGACATTGTGCGCGACGGCACTGAAAGGGGCGTCGATGCCGCGGCCAGCGCCGCGTTCGCGTCGCGCTGCGCCATGCCGGTGATAGCTTCGGGCGGCGTCGCCTCCCTGGCCGATATCCGCGCCCTCAGCGTGTTGTTCGCCAACGGTGTCGTTGGCGTGATTGTCGGGCGCGCGCTCTATGAAGGGCGCTTTAGTTTGGCCGAAGCGATTCGCGCAGCCGAACCAGCAGCCCGCGCCGCGCGTAAGAAACAGAAACACTAGCCGATTACTTAAGAGGCAGGTCAACGATCAATAGACTTCCCGGCTCCCCAGCACAATCGCATATCGCCAAACGGCCGCCCGCCGGAGCCCAGTTGTACAAAAGCATGCGATCAAGCCGTGCCCCGGCTACTGACTGCAACTGTTTGGTCGCCACCGAAAAGCTTACTATCGCGGGATTAAAAGCCTTTTCCACCGGTACCGGCACCTCAATCGCCAACGTGTCAGTGGACGGAGAGTACGCGATCGCGGCTTGCGCGAGCAAGCCTGCGCTCGTCCACAGGCCGAGCGGGAAAATGGTCGTCTCAAAAGCCGATTCATCTACGACCCCGATCTGTGCGGGCACCAGCCGCTCCGGCTTAAGCCTGTAGACAATCGGGTTCAAGCTTCGACTGCCAGGGATCGCGATCGTACCCCGCTTCGTATACACCGCCCCAGCCATCGGAGCCCCGATCAGTCGGCGCTGTCCCTTGGCGAGCGCGAGCTCGAACACCGCTGGCACCCCAGCGTAGCGCCCACCCAGCACTGTCGAGTAAAGGATGCTGCTATCCTGCGCACCCCATCCTAAGACGCGAATTCGAGCCAGGCTGGGAAGCGCAACAGGGCGGCACGCGAACCGATCGAAGTCTAGTAAAAAGACCGCTTCGCCATCGCTCGAACTAACCAGCGCCCGGCGCCGGCCAGCGCTCAGCAGGAAGCGGCCGGAGTTAATTTTATGCTTGCAGTCAATTACAAACTGCGAGTTATCGCCGCGGGTCGTTGTGCTAAGCCTATAAAGTCCGGCAAATTCCTCGCTAGGTGCGGCGCTTGGAGTCGCCCGCGTCGCACCGAGTCCCATCAGCAAATCACTTTGGCTCATCCAACCCAGCGCCGCATCGTCAACCTGTCCAGGAAAACGGGCGACCAACTTGGCAGCGCCACCTGGCTCCAGAGAACGCGCGAATACCTTGACTGAATCGTCGCTAGAATCATCGACTATCGCTGCAAGATTGGCGCCCTCGGGGTCGATAGCAAACGCCCTCAATGAAAATGGCGAAGAGGCGCTCTGGCCGTCGGCCTCCAGACCAAGGTTGAAGCTTGTCGCATGACCGAAGCTTGCGCCATCGAAGCGGGCGATTTTGGCTCCGTTCGGAACGATCTGCAAGAGCAACACCGCAAGGCCGTTCTCGCTCCAAACCGGCGGAATTGACGTGCTGAAATGCGCGGGCAAGGAATGGAAGGCGATTACGCGAACTTCGGGGGGCAGCAAAAACGGTCCAACCGCGACCCGCGGCGGCGGCGTAGGAAGCGCAACGGGCTTCGAGTGTCTGCGGCCGGCGCATCCCGCAGCCCACAGAGACAACATCAACGCCAGTGCCAGGGCGCCGCGGATTCTAAGCCTCATAGTGAGCGTCAACTCGCCTGAGATAATATACTTCTGTTCGCGGGCGGCGCTAAGCGCACAATTATGTGCGCGCACCGCGTTAGACGATGTCTCGCACTATAGTCAAAGACGCACGATTGCTCGGCGCAGCTGCGGCTTTCGCGCTCGGCGCAGTCATTTTCGCGCTCGGTTGGCGCTTAAGCGGCGCGGCTTTATCCGTCGTGGGAGGAGCAGCGCTAGCCATCTACATCACATGGGTCATTCAGCCGATAAACATTCGCCCGGGAAGCGTGCTCGTGCTTCGCCTGGCCGGTGAGCTTCGCGAGGTGGAAGTGGCGCCGTTTTTCCGCCAAGTGCTCGGCCGTTTCTCCCCGAGCCTCCGTCAAGTAATCGCGGCGCTGGAATTCTGCGGCCGGGATCCCAGAGTAAAGGCCGTGTTAGTAGACATCACCGGACTGCGCGCCGGAATTGCCACCGCGCAGGAGCTTGGCGAGCTGTTGCGCGCGCTTCAAGAAAGAGGAAAGCGCGTGATCGCGCTGCTCAACGGCGACGCCGTCGGGCTGCGCGAGTACATGGTCGCAGCCGGCGCGGGAGAGGTCATCGCTAACCCCAATTTGGCGCTGACGATGGTCGGACTGGCCGCCGGCGGTCTTTTCCTCAAGCGCGCCTTGGACAAGCTCCAGATCGAGGCCCAAACTTTGCAGTGGAAGGAGTACAAGGGAGCGGCCGAGACTCTCGTGCGCGACAAGATGTCACCGGCATTGCGCGAGAGCACCGAGAGCCTGATCAACGACTGGGAAAAAGGTTTGGTCGAGCGCATCTCGGCGTGGCGCAACCTTGCGGCCGGGCGGGTGCGCGAATTGATTAACCTCGGCTTCCTCAGCGCTGAACAAGCGCGCGAGGTCGGACTAGTCGACCGGCTTGGTTACTTCGAAGAACTTCAGGACGAGCTTGACCCCGGCCGGCGCGGCAGGGCGCTGGTGGCGCTAATCACCTATCTGCGGCGGGTTCGTTATCTGTCGCGGGCGCGGCGCGCGCGGCGTATCGCGCTAATCTACGCCGTCGGTCCGGTGATCACCGGAGAACCGGTCGCGGGCGAGTTTATCAGCGGCGAAGAGCTGGCAGACACTCTGCGCCGAGCGTCGGCGGATCGGCGCATCTCAGCCATCCTGATGCGGATAAGTTCCCCTGGCGGTTCCGCGGTCGGCTCCGACCTGATATGGCGCGCGGTCGCGCAGGCGCGCGAGCGCAACAAGCCGGTGATCATCTCGATGGGCGACGTGGCTGCGTCCGGGGGCTACTATATCGCCAGCGCCGCCGACGCCATCGTAGCCGGCCCCGGCACTGTCTGCGGTTCGATCGGTGTAATCTACGCCAAGTTCAACCTCGGTGCGCTTTTGCAGCGCATCGGCGTAACCTTCGACTACGTCAAGACCGCGGAAGTCAGCGACGCGCTTTCGTTGGCGCGCTCGCTTAGCCAACGCGAGTTGGAACAGCTTAACCAGGTCATGGGAGAGTTGTACCGTAATTTCACGGCGCGGGTAGCCGAAGGTCGGCGGCTAAGCGACGTTAAGACCGAGGAGGTTGCGCGCGGACGCATCTGGAGCGGCCTTGCCGCCAAGAGCCACGGACTGGTCGATGAGTTGGGCGGCTTTCAGCGTGCGATTGAGATCGCGCGGGAGAAAGCGGGGCTGTCGCCTAACCAACCGCACGAGCTTGTGCTCTTTCGCCCGCCGAGCCAGCAGTTCAGGGCGGGGCTGCGCTTGCCGCGCCGGTTCGGCGCCGAGCGCGCGCCAGACCTGCTCGCGTCCGTGGTGAACTCGTGGGGAGGTTGGACTCCGGCACTAGTGAAGCTCGCCTTAAGCCGCGCACCGCTTCTGCTCTGCCCTTTTTTCTAAGCGCTAGGCGAAAAGCGCGCCTCACACCCGGCGCTCTTCGCAGCGCTTTGGAGCCGGGCGTTTAGAGTGAGCGGCGAAGGCCGCCCGACGGGCAAGGCCTTTTCTCTACTCGCCACCGACGGTTCGCTCGCGCTCAGTCTTTGGCGCTCGGGTAAAAGCCCTCAAATTTGAATCGGTCGCCGCGCCGAATCCCGTGCCGGCGACAGAAACCGGCGTTCACCTCGAGGACGAACTGCGATTCGTCTTCCACGCTGAGCGAAGCTTCCGAGAAGGGCTCCGCGTTGGCGACGATACCAACGATCCGTCCGCTCGAGTCGGCAAAAATCAGGTCGAGAGGAATTCGCGTGTTTTTCATCCAGAAGCTCGGCCTGCTAGGGGCCTTGAAGACGAAAAGCATCCCGGCATCGGAGGGCAGCTTTTCGCGAAACATCAACCCCATCGTGCGCTGTTCAGCGCTGGCGGCGATCTCCACCTTAATCCGTGCGCGGATAGCGCCGTCGGAGCCGAGGACCGCCACCGTCGGCGCGTCTGCGCATGCCTGGGCAACGGCTAGCGCGGCGCATAACAAAAGCGCCCGCGCGCCAAGCGCGGCATAGCGCGCAGAACCTGCGCTGGCTGCGCAACGCCGAGGCGGTTGTGGCCCTGGGATGCGCACAGCGCAAAGTTGGCTAGCGACCGCTGAAAGTAGGGCGGCGTTTTTCAAGGAAGGCGCGCACGCCTTCGTGGAAGTCTTCACTGTCGAAGCTGCGCCACATCGCGTCTTCGACCTGCTTCAGGTCCGGGGCATGCTTGAGACCGCAGACAAAGGACACCGTGGCTTTGGCTGCGGCCATGCTCAACGGCGCGTTGCGCGCAAGCTTCAGCGCATACTCCCTGGTATAGCTCTCAAGTTCGCGGCCTTCGAGCACGCGATTGACCAATCCCATCGCCGCCGCTTCGCTCGCGTCGATATCGCGGCCAGACAGGAGCAAGTCCCGCGCGTTGGCTGGGCCAACGGTCTGCGTGAGCATCCGGACCGCCTCCGGCGGATAAACCAAACCTAACCTCGCCGCGGGAATACCCAGGCGCGTTTCCCGCGCGGCGAAGCGCAGGTCGCAGGCAAGCGCGATCTGAACGCCGCCACCCAGGCAATAACCGGCGATCATCGCGATCGCGGGCTTTTTGGAAGCGACCAGCGACGCAACAACACGCGCCGGTGCCTTTTCGTAGGCCCGCGCCTGTTCGGCGTCAGCGCGAAGTCGGGGAAACTCCGAAATGTCCGCGCCAGCGATGAACGCTTCATGGTTAGCGCCGCGCAGAATAATTACCCGCACTTGCGCGTCAGCCTCGAGCTCGTCCAGAGCCTCGGCGATTCGCTGCCAGGTGCGCAGATTCAGCGCGTTGCGCACCTCCGGGCGATTGAGCACTAGCCAGCCCAGCGGCGGCTCGTGAAGCACTAACACCGGGTCTTTTTCACCGCTTTGCGCTTCCATGACAAAATGCTTCCCTATTGCGAACGTACGACCCGCAAGGCGCACCTAAGAGCTCGGAGCGCCTGTACGCGGCCGCGCAGCTTTCTTCGCTTGGCGCGTACCGAAAGACGCAGTGTTCGGCCAAATCCGTCGACGGCGCGTAAGATCTCGCCTGGCAGGCCGCACCGCCTTGGCTCAATCATAGCCGGCATCGCCCAAGCTTGCCATGATGTCGCTTGGGATGCCGGCGGTAGTGCCTGCGCCTGCTTGCGCCCCCGGCTTAGCGCATCAAACAAATCAGAATCGAAGCCGGCTGCCAAGGTTGCGCCGAAGCAGCACGTAGCACAGATGTGCGAGGCGCCGATGGCAGGTACGCGAGGATTGTAATGAAAACGACGAGTACAGATCTGTCGGCGCTTCAGGCGCTGATCGAGAAAAGCGTGCGCGATGCGACGCCGGCCGTGGCCGACTCGGTGGCCTACCCTGCGCGCCAGATGAGCGCAGCAGAGCTAATCGAGTTTTGGCAAAGCGCGCCGCTGGTAGCGATGGCCACGGTCGGCAAGCGTGGCCAGCCGCACATCGCGCCGGTGCACGCGCGGCTTGAGGGCCCGAAGCTGCGCTTGGCGATCTACGACAATGCCGTACGGCGGCGGGATTTAGCCGCAAATCCGCGGGTTGCTTTCACCACCTGGTCTGCCACGGGCGCGGTCGCTATTCTGTACGGACTGGCGCGTGAAGTGCCACAAAGCCTGCGCCCGGCGCGACCTGGGCGCTCGGGCAAGCAGCGCTTCGTAGTCGAAATCGAGGTCGAATTGACGCGGGTTTATGCGATGCGCGGGCGCCAGCAGCTGGAATAACCTGGCAATTTAACGCGCCGAACTATAGCGTCGCGCTAGGTGCAAGTGCGCGGGATCACCGGTTTATCCAACTGGGATAGACGCACCGATTTGCCACGGCGAGAAGAGCGCGCCGTTGAGGGTCGGTCGAAGGCTTATGGTACGGCGGCACGCTAGATGGTTCGTCGCTTGAGTTAACGTGGCTTTGCCGAGCAAAGTTTGTCCCAGGCGATGACATTGCATCGGTTAACTTCTAATGCAGACCGCCTAACTCGGCGCGGCGTGGCTTTTGGCCTCGGCGCAGCGTTTCTCTTCGGCCTTAGTACGCCGCTAGCCAAGCTCTTGCTGCCCGCAACCGGCGCGCTTTCCCTGGCCGCGCTGCTTTATCTGGGCGCCGGCTGCGGGCTGGCCGCTTTCAGCGCCGCACGGCGATTCGCGCCATGGCTTAGGACGTTTGCGCGTGAACCGGGCCTGAGCTTGGCTGATATACCTATGATGGCGGGTGTGATTGTTGCCGGCGGAGTAGCGGGCCCGATCCTGATGCTTTTTGGGTTGAATCACCTCTCAGCCGCAGCCGCGGCGCTGATGCTCAATCTCGAGGTGCCGTTTACGATTGTTTTGGCGGCAGTTTTTTTCGGCGAGCATCTGGGACGGCGTGAGGCGCTGGGAGCAGCACTCGTGGTGATTGGCGGCGCAATACTCAGTTGGCCGCCCAGAACCGTGGGTCTCGCGGTGCGAGGGGCAATTTACGGGGACCTGGTTGGCGTCTGCGCGCTGAGCGGGGCGTGCTTGTGTTGGGCACTTGACAACAACTTGACCCAGCACCTTTCCGTGCGTGACCCGGTGGTAGTCGCGAGAACCAAAGCGCTGTGTGCCGGCTTTTGCACGTTGGTTCTGGCACGCGCCTTTGGTCAAGGCACGCCGGTTTCATCGTTGTATCTGAGCGCGCTCCTGGTCGGCCTGGTGAGCTACGGCCTGAGCCTGGTGCTATACGTTTACGCGCAGCGAATCCTGGGCTCCGCGCGCCAGGCGGGTTTGTTCGCAACCGCGCCGTTTATCGGCGCGCTGGCGTCGGTCGCGCTACTGGGCGAAAGGCTCGAAATTACCGTCGCAGCCGGGGGTCTGGTGATGGCCTGCGGACTGTGGGTGATGTTCGCGCGGGATCACTTTCACGAGCATTTCCACGATGCGCTCGCCCACGATCACCTCCACGTCCACGATCTCCATCATCAGCACAGCCACGACCAGGCGAGCACAGCGGAGCAACCCCACGCGCACTGGCATTACCACCTGCCTGTGTCACACGCCCATCCTCATTTACCCGACGTTCATCATCGCCATCGACACAATTAGCAGCCTGCCAGTGAGGCGACTCGATATTCGCGCTTAAGCCGCAAAGGCGGCCCCGAACAGCCCCCAGGTATCCGTTGCGCGCGGATTCCGCTCAGTAGAGATGGCGCCCGCCGTCAACGCGGATGCACTCGCCGGTCACGAACTCCGTCTCGATTAGAAAAAGTACCGCCTTGGCTATCTCTTCGGCACCGCCCCAGCGGCCGAGCGGCGTTGCAGCGAGCACGCGCGCATTCTCATCGGAGCTCAAGTCGGAGGGCGGCTCAATTGGACCCGGCGCAATCGCGTTGACTAAAACCTCTGGGGCCCATTCGAGCGCCAGGCTCTCGGTAAGCGCGGCCAGCGCGGCCTTGGCGGTATAGTACGTCAAATACCCCTTGTAGCGAGGCCGACCGCTGGCCGGAAGCCAGTCCGTGACATTGATGATCCGGCCGGCGCCGGCCGTCTTCATCACGGGCGCAGCGTGAATCGCAAAAAGAAAAGCGCTCTTGGCGTTGGCGTCAAGCGCATGCGACCAGTCGGCAGCCGTGGGATGAGGAATTTTCTCGTACGTCGAGGCCATGTTGACCAGAATATCCAGCCGCCCCAGGGCGCTCACCGCTCCCGCTACCGCGGCGCTAACCTGGCTATCATCGGTGGCGTCAGCGCGCAGCGTGATCGCCGCTACGCCTGCCGCGCGCGCTTCTGCAGCCGCCTGCTCCGCGGCCCCGCGCGAACCGCGGTAAATAAGTGCCAGCGCGCATCCGCGCGCGGCTAGCGCACGCGCCACTGTTCGCCCGACGCGTGCGCCGCCCGTGAGTAGCGCCACCTTGCCTTTGAGCTCCATCGCCTCGCTCTATCTTGCCCAATTTTCGATTGCGGTATGTGCGCCGGCAACAACTTTGCTGCAAAATTCATCGAAGCGCGCGCTCTTATCGCCCGCGGTGGATCCTCACGCCTTGACTCCGGACGCAAGCTAAGCGACCGACCCTAGCTGCAAGCAACGAATTGCCACCTCTGTCCGGCCCCAGCAATAGCGCCGCCGCCCGCGATTAAAGCGGCACAAAATCGTAGACGCCAACACCCTGCAACAACGCAAACGTGCACGGCTTTGCGTTGGCGCAGCCGACGCGATGAGGCTGACCGCGAGCGACCCTGTAGGTCTGTCCCGGACGAAGTTCGACCCGCCCATCTGGCGACCTGGTCTCGATCACAATCGGCTGTTCGAGACAGAAAAACATGTCGCTGACGTTGCTGTGATAATGCCACGGAACGCATCCCCCGGCGGCGAGATCTACCGTTACCATGCGAAGCGTATCGGTCTTGGCCAAAACGTTAACTCTGTACTGTCCGCCTTGCTCACTCTCCCTATCGGACCCCTTCGCTTCACCCTCTGCTCGATCGCGGTCCTCCGATGTTTCAGCAGTCTCGCTCAACGAAACCAGATAGTCATGGACCAGCGCTGCCACGTTCTTGTGCTTTCGCGCGGCGAGCCGCTCAAGCTTCTGGAGCACATTCTCGTCAATTGACAGCGTAAACGTTAGATTACTCATTAGTAATTCCTCGTTTTAATGAACTTATAAATGCTACTTCCGCTCGGGCGCCACAGGCTGCCTACCCTTCGGTAAACTTCAAGCGGGAATTGCCAAAAGCTCATTGAGGTGCCGATCCACTTGTTGGCCGAATTCGGGCTCCACGCCAAACAAACCGAAATGACCCCAAAAGCTATTAATCACTCGAAGTTCGCTGTTCGCAATCAACTCCTGCTCGAAGGCGCAGTCTCGGACTGGAAAAAACATGTCTTCGTTGATTGGCATCACAAATACTTTCGCCTTTATCCGTGAAAGCGCCTTTCTCAAATCTCCACCACCGTGCGCACTTACGTCGCCGTGCTGCCATTTCCATGCCATGCACAATAGGTCATTTGGGTCCATAGGCAAAAAGTACCCCTCGATAAACCCGGTCACAAAATCCTCGAGGGAGGAAAACCCTATTCCCCGCCACAGTTCGCGCTTGTAGAACTCGGTGCAAAGGCCCATCACGGCCCATATTCTGGCATGCCGCCTTAGTCCCTGATGAACATCCTGACCGTCCTTATAGAAGCCGCCATTCCAGGCTGGGTCGGAGGTAATCGCCTCGATTAGAGCCGCGGTGAACAAAAAGTCGTGAGGCGTATTCTTGGCGGTCCCGGCAATCGGAGCGGCGCGCTTGACCATTTCGGGAAAGCGCACCGCCCACTCGTAGACCTGCTGCGCACCCATCGAACCTCCGACTACAAGTTCGAGTCGTTCGAGCCCGAAGTTCTCGGTCACGAGTTTATGCTGTACTCGCACGTCGTCTCCGATCGTCACTCGAGGAAACTTTGACATGTTAAACGGAGTCGGCGTGTTATGCGGCGAGGTAGAAAGCCCGTTTCCCAACTGGTTGACCATGATTATAAAGAATCGTT
>Ga0080006_1176072_pt1 | contig 12002 bp, 17 predicted proteins | sample RS3BMetagenome_FD_69209 | JGI IMG/M metagenome (GOLD analysis project Ga0080006, IMG submission 69209) | Ferric oxide microbial mat and aquatic microbial communities from Rainbow Spring, Yellowstone National Park, USA - RS3B (SPADES... ...
CGTACCATCACTCCCGAAGTCGCCCGCGCGGTCGTCCTCTCGTCACGCTCCACCTGGATCTCCTTCGAGGAAATCGCCCGGTCTCTCGCCTCGATGTCGCCTGGGTCAAAGCCCACATCCCGCCGCACATCGAGGTCCGCACCCCAAAACCCGCTCAGGAGCCCTCCATTCCATGGTCCGCCGCTTTGCCTTCCTCACGGGGACCGGATCATCAAAGCCTGGGCCGTCTACTCGGGCCACCTCCGTAGCCGATCCTTCTGAGCCAACATCCCCAGCGTCAACGTAGCGGACACCCTGACGATTCACGAGTGCAACCCCAATCCGTGGGCGGCGTAGCGCGCCATGCGGCCGGTCCAGGCAGTGGGCTCAGGTCGGCCACCTCGCGACGGGGTTGCGGCCCACGCACACGTGTGTTATATGCATAGATGCGCATACATATGAGAGAAAGGAGTTCCTCCGGTGACGTTCGAGGAAGGCCAATGTGAAGCAGTTGTCGTCCACGGGACCAAGATCGCCAGTCTGCAACCGCTGGTCCTGAGCGAAGAGATCGCGCAGGTCGAGGCTGAGCGCTTCCGTGCCCTGGGCGATCCGACGCGCCTCAGAATCCTGTCCGCCCTGTCTCTGGCCGAACTGTGCGTCTGCGACATCAGCGGCCTGCTCGGCATCAGCCAGACCGCCACGTCCCAGCATCTCAAGATCCTGCGTGCCGCCAGGATGGTCCGCTACCGCAAAGAGGGCCGCATGGCCTTCTACCGCCTGGCAGACCCGTCACTGGCCGCACTGCTGTCCAAGCCGCGGAACACCCGGCCTGAAGGAGGCGTGCTCCATGAACGCCAGAGCGTCTGATGCCGGTGCCCTGCGCAGCGGGGTCGCCATCGAGTGGTGGTCCATCGGATGGATGCTCGTGGAGGCGGTCGTCAGCCTCAGTGCAGGGGCCGCGGCCGGTAGTGTCGCCCTGGTCGCCTTCGGAGCCGACAGCGTGATCGAACTGATCTCCGCCGGGGTGCTGCTCCGTCGGCTGCGCGTAGAACAGCGCGGCGGATGCGCGAGCGAGGTCCAGGCGGCGGAGCGCAGGGCATCCTGGCTGGTGGGCGCCTTACTGTTCCTCCTCGCCGCGTGGGTGGTGGGCAGCATCGTGCACGACCTGCTCACGCACGCCCGGCCGGAGAGCAGCCCGGTCGGCCTGGCCATGGCTGCGGCGTCCACGGTGGTGATGCCCTGGATTGTAGCCAGCAAGCGGCGGATTGCGGGGCGCATCGGCAGTCCGGCGCTGCGGGCGGACCCGCCTGCGGCGTCGTCTGCGCCTACATGGCGGGGACCCTGCTGGCCGGACTGGCGCTGCGCGCCCTCTTCGGTTGGTGGTGGGCCGACCCGCTGGCGGCCCTGGGCATCGTCTACTTCGTTGTCCGGGAGGGTTGGGAGGCCATCGAGGCCGCGCGGGGTCGCGTGGATGCCTGCGGTTGCCACTGACGCCTGCATCGATGGCCCGGGTAAGAGACCTGGGTGGCGTTCGGCGCTCCCGGGTCTCTTGCCTGATCCCGGAAGTCTCACGTGGAGCACGCGACGAGCCCGCTTTGGGTGATATCGCCGCCGCTCGGGTGCCAGCCGGACCGGCTGCGGCGCTGGGCGCGGGCGCTATGTCCGACTGCAGTTGCGGGACCGCGCGGGAGGCCCACGGAGGCGGTCGTGCCGAGCAGGGCCCCCACCGCCGGGCCCACAACCATGGACCCCAGCCGTGATGAAGTCGCGTCGGGCTCGGCGGCACCGCGTTCCGCCAACACGGCGAGCGGGGGCACCAACAGAAAGCGCAGGGCGACGGATGACTGCGCGACAACGTGGGTGGCCGCCACCACGGCCGGGACGAAGACCACGGGGACCCAGCGGGACCACAGCGCGTCGGTCGCCAGGCGGCTCCAGCCGGCCGTCGACCACCGGCCCCATGCGGGTCGCCCCATCGGCAACCCTCCCCGTCCCGATCATGGACGCACGGCGTCTTGGAGCAGAGCCCGGTACTCTCGGCGGGGCACGCCAGCCTCCGCGCGCCCCCACGTCCGGCGAGCGCGCGGGCAGTGCACGCCGCTCATCCCGCGCAGCAGGACAGCTTGTTCACGTCGCGCCCGAACGTCTGGGCGGCGAGCTTGAGCCCCTCAGTCATGGTCAGGTACGGGGCCATGGTCTCCGTCAGGTCGGCCACCGTCAGGTGGAACCTCACGGCCAACGTGGCGGCGTAGATCGCATCGCCGGCGTTGTCGGCCACAACGTGGGCCCCGAGCACCTGGTCGCTGGTCGCGTCGGCCACCAGCTTGAACACCCCGCGGGCGTCACGGTTGACCAGGGCCCGCGGCACCGCAGAGAGGGGCAGCACGGAAGTCTTGACGTCGTGCCCGGCTTTTTTGGCCTCGGCCTCGGTCAGACCGACGGTGGCAATGGCCGGGGAGGTGAAGGTGACGGCGGGCACCACATGCAGGTCGACCTGCCGCTGCGCCCCCAGGGCGTTGTCCGCGGCGACGCCGCCCTCGTGGGCGGCCACGTAGACGAACTGGGGTCCCGCCGTCACATCGCCGGCCGCCAGGATGTGCGGGACGTTGGTGCGGAGATGCCCGTCGACCAGGACCTGGCCGCCGGCGCCAACCTTCACGCCGGCACGGTCCAACCGCAGTGCCTTGGTGTTCGGCTGGCGCCCCGTCGCCACCAGGATTTCGGCGGCCTCGACGGTCCGCGCCCGGCCCGCCACCTCCAGGTGCACGGCTCGCCCCCGCGGGCCCCCGTCGACCAGAACGTAGCGCACTCCCGTCAAAAGCTCGATGCCCTCGTCGGCCAGCACCCCGGTCATGGCCTCGCCGATCTCGGGGTCGTAGGCCTTGAGCAGAGTGGGGCTGCGCTGCATGAGCGTCACTTTTGCCCCCAGCCGGCGGAGCAACTGGCCCAGTTCGAGGGCGATGTAGCCAGAGCCGATCACCGCCACGCTCTCCGGCACGTGGTCCAGTTCCAGCGCGGTGGTGCTTGTCAGGTATCCGGCCTCCTCCAGACCCGGGATGTCCGGGACGGCGGGGCGGGCGCCGGTGGCGATCAGGAAGGCTTTGGCGCGGATGCGCCGCCCGCCGACCGCCAGCGTGTGCGGGTCGGCGAAGGCGGCCTCGCCGCGCACGAGTTCCCAGCCGTAATCGCCGATCAGGTCCTCGTACTTGTGCTGCCGGAGTTCGCCGACCAGTTCGTCCTTCTGCGCCGTCAACCGGCCCAACTGCACCGGTCCGGCCTCGGTGGCGATGCCCGCGAACGGGTGGTGCCCGACCTGGTGGTAGATCTCCCCGGCGCGCAGCAGGGTCTTGGAGGGCACGCAGCCGATGTTGACGCAGGTGCCGCCGATCGTGCCGCGTTCGACCATCACGACGCTGGCGCCGGCGTCGCGCGCGCGGATCGCGGCGGAAAAAGCCGCCCCGCCAGACCCGACGATGGCGAGATCGTACGCGTCGCCTGACCGATCCGACCTGCGCGAACGCGCGGCCCCGGGACCGGACGGCTGGTCCTCCGCCGGCTCGACCGCCACCGGCCGGTAGCCCACCGCCACCACCGCGGCCTTCAGGGCCTCCGGGTCGGAGCCGTCCGGGACGGTGAGCAGGGCCTCCCCGCGCCGGAAGCTCGCTGCAACGCCGGTGGCGCTGGCGGCCTCCAGCGCGGCTGTCACGTGGTGTTCGCAGTCCGCGCAGGTCATCCCGTCGATCCGCATCCGTAACCGTTGCGCCATGCCCTGCTCACCCGAGCCTTCCTGTGTGCCCTGATGCGGGACCATACGACGGCCGGCTCATCCGCAGTTGCCGCAGCCACACACGTTCACAACGGGAACCGCGTCCTCGATGGCCAGTGGCCGGTAGCCTGCCCCCCGCACCGCATCCGTGAGCGTGGTCGCCGCGACGCCGGCGGGGAGTAAAAACTCCGCCTCCCCGCGCAGGAAGCGGACCGACACCTCCGTGGCCCCGATTCCTTGCAGCGCCTGCGCCACGCGCCCCTCGCAACCGGCGCAACTCATCCCCGCGATCCGCATGCGCACCCGCTTGACCTCCGGCATCGCACCATCACTCCCTTTGTTCAACCGTGACCGGACCCGACATCTTGGCAGTCGGCGGTCCCATGCCCGATGCCTTCATCCGTTTAGCGCCCGTGGACGGTCTGGCCGGTCCCGGAGGCATCCGGGGCCGGACGGGAGCTGCCCGTGACTCCGGATGCACTGAGCGGAGGCGGGCAGCAGGCCGCGCCCCTGGCGCGGCGCAGCCGCCAGACCACCAGGACACCCGCTGCCAACACGAGTAGCGCGATGCCGAGGTAGCCGTACCCGTGCGCCCAGAAGGCGGCCAGAGCGTTGGTCCCCAGGATGCCGACGAGCAACGGGCCCCCGCAACACAGCAGCATCATGGGGATCGCCAGCAGCAGGGCCCATGCCCCTGTAGCACCCCGGCCGCGGTCGGCATCCGGTCGCTCCCCAGCCACGCCGGGTCCCTCCCTACATGCGCGTGCAGGCCGCGATGCGCGCCGCGTTGTCCGCGACGACGGCTTGGCCGAGCAACACGATCTCCCGGACCCGCAGATCGGCGACGGAGTAGTACACGCTGCGGCCCTGCTGGCGCGCGGTCACGAAGCCGCACCACTTGAGGCAGGCGAGGTGGTTGGACACGTGTGCCTGCTTCAGCCCCAAAAGGCGCATCAGGTCCCCGACGCTTTGCTCACCGTCCAGGAGATGCAGGACGATGCGCAGGCGCACCGGGTGCGCCAAGCCGTGAAAGAACTTGGCGCGCAACTCGGCGGAGTCGTCCGCGGGTGCAGGAACGCGTACCTGTGACGGCACCGGCCCACCTCCCACCCAACACCGTATCATAATGTGTTAGCGAGAGGCGGCATGTCAAGGCGACTCGGACTGCGGTGCCGTCACGGGGCCACACCGAGGGCGCTCACGCTTTTGCCCGCCGGGTGGCGCTCCGCTGTCAGGAGGGCGGCACGCGCGACAAGTAGCCGCACGCGGTGGGCAACCTGCAGCCACTCCGCGGAGGTATCGAGCGTGAGGTCCGCCGGCAGAGCCAGCGCCTCCCGCTCGGTGGCGTGGGGGCGCACAGTGCGGATCCCGTCGCGGCGCGAGAGTCGGGCGATGCGAAGAGGTTCGGGCGCGAGGACGGCAACGCCCAGCACGCCGCGGGCGGAAAGCCATTCGGCCTCCGCCCGCAGGCGCACCCCGTCGATCACGAGTGGCCCTGGCGCCCGCCGTGCCTGCTCCCACGCCAGGATCGCAAGGCGGGCCGGCTCGGAGCCGCGAAGCAGGTCTCCCATCGCCTGCAGCGTCGCCCGGTCCTCGGGCAGACCCCGGCGGCGGGATTCCTCGCGGCAGAGGCCGCCCAGGGAGACCCGCGCGAAGCCGTAGTCGCGGACCAGCATCTCCGCCACCGTCGTCTTGCCCGATCCCGCCGGCCCCGCCAGGTACAACCGCACCGGCCGCATCACCGACCCCACCTCCTGACAGCGATAACCCGCGCCGGGAGCGACGCCCCGAACGCGCCGCACCGCGGCCGGTACGCCCATTCGTCTGCGGCGAAGACGGGGTGCACCGCGTTGCCCTCGCGGTCTCTCCGCTCGTGGATCGGGTGCGCGGGCCCGTACCGGGCCTCCGCGCACGCCGGACACTAGGTCTCCCCGTCGGCCGTGTAGCCGACCACCTCCCATGCCTTCACGGGCGCTCCCCCTCCCAGCACGCCGGATAGAGCGCGCGCATGCTCGACCAGCAGCCGGCGCCGATGACCAGGTGATCCAGCACCGGGATGCCGAGGATGCCGCCGCACCGCACCAGCCGGCGGGTGAGCAGGATGTCCTGCGGGCTGGGTTCGGGATCGCCGCTGGGGTGGTTGTGCGCCACGATGACCGCCGCCGCGTTGGTCAGCAGGGCCGCGGTGAAGACCGAGCGCGGCTCGACCGGCACGCTGTCGATGGAGCCCAGGGCGCAGCGGTGGATCGCGTTCGGCCGGTGCTTGGTGTCCAGCAGGCAGGCCACGAAGGTCTCGGTCGGTTCGCGACGGAGCAGCGGCTCCAGGATGAGCGCCGCGTCCTCCGGCTCCCGCAGGGTCCAGGTGCGGTACGCCCCCGCGCGGGCCTCACGGACCAACTCCACCCGCACCCAGCGGGGATACGGTCCCAGGGCAGGGGCTCTATCCTCCGCGGCTACGTCTCCCAGGATGCTCCGCGCCTTCGGTACCGCCACCGTCCCCACCATCCCGCACAAGGCCATTTTTGAGAGGCGGCCTTGACGGGCTCCCAGAGGGCGCGGAGCGCACCGCCGGGCGGGCCGGGGCAGCGGGACGGAGTCGGGAGTCCGCCGGACGCGGCAACCTGGGGCAGCCCGTAGGGTCGCAGGCTGCCTGGCGCCGGCGAGGCGATCCGGGCCGGGACCGGCACGGGAACGGCCCCCGTGCGCCGGGACGCCAGCCCGCGTAGCGGGCGGCGGCGGGTACGCTGGGGAGCCAAGGCCGCCGAACAAAGGAAGTCCCGAGCGGCCTCGGAGCGCTGGGCGGAGGGCCGCGCCTCGATACCCCGGGGGTACGGGGGAGTCCCCCGACGGGCCTGGGCGCGATGCCCTTCGCGCGGGTCCGGTCCGGAGGCGGGAGTCGAACCCCCTTGCCCGGGGTTGCCCCCGCCGTCCTCGGGCCGATCGCCCCCTCAGTCTCCTTGGCGCGCCACCATGGCCGAGGACGGGATGATCCGGACGGTGTCGTCCTCGGAGAACAGCACCCAGCCGTGCCGGTCCTGCCACTCCACACGCACGGGCACCCAATGCCCACCCAGCCGGACCTCGATCCCGTCCCCGCAGTGGAGGTCACGCCCACCGACAAACCACCGCTGCTGCTGCCGGTCGTAACGCATCGTCGATTGCAGCACGCCACGTCCCTCCTGTTTCGTAGCGGGGAACCGGGCCGGCCCCCCGCCCTCGCCGTGCCCGCCTACTCCCCGCCCTCGGCGCGCGGCGCCCAGTCATGGCACCGGACCTGCCGGCCGTTCACGCTCGCGAAGTCGCGGTCGTGCCCGCCCCCACCCCGGTCGGTATTGAGATGCGCCGATCCCGTGCAGAGGAGGAGCAGGCCTTTGATCGGTCGTGGCCCGGGGTCAAGCGCATCCACCCGCCCTTCCCCGCGGTCTCGTCCCCGTGGGCGCCAGACCTCGTTCCGGACGGCTTCGGGGCAGGCGAGTCCCGGAGGGACCCGCCTGCCGTCCCGACACGCCCTGGGTGCTCACGCGCTTTCGTTGGTCTCCTCCGGTGCGAGGCGGCGGATGATCGCGGTCGCCGCCTTCTGGATGGTGGCGCCGACCCGGCGGACCAGGGCGGCGCCGTCCTTACGGCCCGCCCAGTCGGCCACGTAGCCGAAGGAGTAGCCGGAGGTGTCCAGGCCGGCCCAGGCGGTCACCACAAAGGCCACCCCCTCGGCCTCCGCCTCCTCTTCCTCCCGCCTCAGGTCCCCGTGGCCATGCAGCAGCAAGGCGTGCCCCAACTCGTGCGCCAAGGTCTTGGCGCGTTGGTCGTCGGACAGGCCGGAGGCCAGGGCGATGACGCGTGCGCCGGGCACGTACGCACCGTGCGCCGTGCCGAGCCCGCGGATGTCTGCCCGGACCTCGATACCCTCGGCCCGCGCGACCTCCAAGAGTCGGGCGAACAGCCACCGGCCCCACTCGGTGTCCGTGGTGAGGGTTTGACAGGGGTTCGGGGGCAGGTCGGTGCCCTCGGTCTGGCTGTAGTCGAAGACAGTCCCCCATGCCCGCGCCGGGCGCCACGGAGCATGAAAATCTGGTACGCTGCCGGTAGACGCACGGTGGCCGTAGCGAGGACACGGGCGCTGGCTTGCTTGGAGCCTGAGGCTCCCCCCCGGCGACCTGTCCTGGGCGGCAGCGGCGAGTGGCCACGTCTGGCGAGCGTGAGCCCGTGGAGGAGCATCCCCCCACACGCCTGCGCCCCGGCAAGCGCCGCCCGTCCATACCGATAATGGCCGGTTCCCGCCGGCCCGCTTTTCCGTGCCCATCAGGACCAACTGCCGATTTTCGTGGGAGTGACCACGCGCCACCGGAGGACCGTTCGGGCGTCCGGCTCATCGTCGTCTTCGCTTTCGGCCTGCCGGCGCGCCGTTACCGGCGCCAGGATGCGAATACCGTGCTCACCGTGTTTGACGTGCCGCCCGAGACGGAGCCAGGTATGGAAGCCAGCCAGGCGCGTAGCATCGGGCTTTTGCGCGAGGACCAAGAGGATGTTGCCCGCCGCGTACTGGTGGAACCGGGACATGGCTGCCAGGTAGGCCCGCCAGCGCTCGCCGTCCTGGACATCCCGTACCCCCGCCTCCAACCGGGCCACCAACTCGGCCACCGTCGTGCGCGTAGCCCCCACCGAAACCGTCGCATCCACCGTCATCGTCCTCCTCCAACCGACGCGCATTTTTCGTGCGCCCCTTGCAGGCCGGAAGGAGACGACGAGACGGCGCGCCCCAGGGGCGCGAAGCGGGCGAGCATCAGCGGACCGCAGGGAGCATCAGGCGCAGCCGCACCTTTGGGGCGCAAAAGCCGGGGAGGAGTAGACTGAGGCGGCAAGGGGCGCACGAGGAAGGGGAATCCCGAGCCGGGCGGAGCCCGGCGCCTCCGGCCAGTGGGGGCGCGGGGGCGGGCCCCGCACGGTGGCTCTGGGGCCCCTGTGGACCGTGCCGCCGTGCTTGCAGCCGGTCCCGTCAGCCAACGGCACCGCAGGCAGCATTAGCCCGCGCCGAACGCCCGACATTCGGCGTTCGTCCGCCAGCCGGTTGCGCGCGTCCATTCATCGGTATAATACGATGTGGTGATGACATGCGACTGGCACAGGGTCACGTTGCAAAAGTGTTCCGGGCACTCGGGGACGATACACGCCTTCAGATTCTGGCTCTCCTTGGCGTGCGTGAGGCGTGCGTCTGCGAGCTGGTCGAGCTGTTCGGCATCAGCCAGCCCGCCATCAGTGAGCACCTGCGCCGTTTGAGGGATGTCGGCTTGGTCGAGGATGAGCGGCGCGGCACGTGGGCGTTTTACCGGCGGGCGGCGGACCTGCCTGCCTTTGTTCGCGCCGCGCTGGATGCCGTCGACGTTCCTGGGGAGCTGCTGGCACGCATGCGCACGATGACACCCGCAGGCGTCTGCGCACGGTCCGAATCGCGCTCCCGGCCCGCAGCCGGCGTGACCAGGTAATTCCGCCGACACGGCAGCGCGACGCACCCTTGACGCGCTTTATACATAGGTATATTGTGATGCAACGATGACTCAAGGAGGTGCTCCTATGGACGACAGGACTCGGGAACTCATGGCGGTGGCGGCTTCGGTGGCCGGTGGTTGCCAGGACTGCCTCAAGCAGCACGTGGCAGCGGCACGCCGCCTCGGGGTGACCGCCGAGCAGTTGCGCGAGGCGGTGAACATCGCGCGCGCGGTCCACATCCACGTGAAGCTCGGAATGGATGCCCTCGCCGAGGCCGTGCTGCAGGATGGCGAACTCGCGGTGGTGTCGGCCGGTTGCGGCTGCGGTCCCGACTGTGGCTGCCAGAAGGGAGCCTGAATCCCATGCAGGTCCGTGTGTTCGATCCGGAGATGTGCTGCGCGAGCGGGGTTTGCGGACCGGCTCCGGATCCCGGGTTGATTGGCTTTCAGCAGGTCGTGGAGCGTCTGAAGGCCGACGGGGCGGACGTGCAGCGTTACCAGCTCAGCCGGCAGCCCCAGGCGTTTGTCAGCATGCCTCACGTCTACCAGCTCCTGCTTCAGCGGGGTACATCGGCGCTGCCGGTGGTGACCGTCGACGGACAGATCGCCAGCAGCGGTGCCTACCCAACCTATGAGCAGTTGAAGGCGCCTCGTTCCATGGCAACAACCGGTGCCGTCGCCGGCAAGCAAAGCGGCTGTGGTTGAGGAGGCGGGCGGCGCTGCTAGTTCAGCAGCCACGTCCCGTCTAGTGCCAACTTGCAGACTGACTTAAGCAGCGGCCGTTGTCGGTCGGCTGCGCCGGGGGGTGTTCCTGTGGCTCGTCATCTGTTCTTCTCCGGCAAGGGAGGCGTCGGCAAGACGTCTCTTGCCTCGGCGACAGCCGTCCGGTTGGCCGACGCGGGACAACGGACGTTGCTTGTGACGACGGATCCCGCCTCGAACCTAGCCGATGTGTTCGAACAGGAGATTGGCCCGAGTCCGCGACCGATCGCCACCGTGCCCGGGCTGGACGCCCAGGAGATCGACGCGGAGGCAGCGGCGCGCACATACAGGGATAAGGCCCTGACGCCGCTGCGCGGCCTTTTGCCCGAGGAGATGCTGCGCACCGTGGAGGAGCAGATGAGCGGCCCCTGCACGGTCGAGATCGCGGGGTTCGACGAGTTCATCGCCTGCATGCTGGACGGGCACTATGACCGGGTCGTCTTCGACACGGCACCCACGGGGCACACGCTGCGGCTGCTCGGACTGCCGGCCGCGTGGTCGCTGCACATCGAAGACAGCGCCCACGGCTCCGGACAGACCTGCATCGGACCGGTCGACCAGCTGCAGACCTCGAAGGAGCAGTACGACGAGGCCATGCGGCGGCTGCGCGACGGCGAGGACACCCTGTTCATCTTCGTCTCCCAGCCGGAGCACACCTCGGTCCAGGAGACACTGCGCGCCTCCGAGGAACTGGCGACGCTCGGGATATGCCACCAGCGCCTCTACATAAACGGAGTGATCCCGGAGGAGGCGGCCGTGCACCCCTTCTTCCGCTCGCGGCGGCAGATGCAGCGCGAGGCCATGGCAGGGCTCGTGGCCAGGTTCCCCGGGGCAGCCGTTGAGGTTCCGCTGCTACAGGAAGAGATCAAAGGCGTAGCGATGCTGCGGGTACTCGGGAAGTGGGTGAGCCTTGATGTCCACGCCGTCCGTTGACGGGCCGCCCTTGCTCGGGGGAGGCGCACGCCGGCTGTTTTTCGCGGGTAAGGGCGGCGTCGGCAAGACGACCCTAGCCGTGGCCGGCGCCGTGGCCGCCGCCGCGGGGGGCCAGCGGACGCTGCTGGTGACCACCGATCCGGCGGCGCACATCGGCGCCGTCCTGGAGTGCCCGGTGGGCGATGAGCCGGCGCCGGTTCGGGGCGTGGACGGTCTCTGGGCCGCGCGCATCGACCCACGGCACGAGACCGAGAGGTATAAGGGGCAGGTACTGGCAGAGGCCCGCAGGCGCTACACCCCGGACACGGTGGAGCGCATGGCCGAGGAACTCGACTCCCCCTGTACCGAGGAGATCGCCGTCTTCCGGCGTTTTCTGGCATACCTGCTGACCGATGACTATCCGGTAGTGGTCTTCGACACGGCGCCGACGGGTCACACGCTGCGCCTGCTGGAGCTTCCCCTCAGCTACAGCGATCAGCTTGCCGTGAAGGCCCACGGCTCCGCCGAGAGCGGCGGGGCGGACCAGCGGGAGGCGGCTCGCCTTCACCAGGCGTTGGCGCTGCTCAGGGATCCATCGCGTACGTTGTTTTCCTTCGTCGTCTATCCGGAGGCGACGCCGCTCGCAGAGGCGGAGCGTGCCGCCGGCGATCTACGGAGGATGGGGATGCAGACAGCGCTGGTGCTGGTCAATCAGGTCTTGCCGGAGGAGGTGTGTACCCACCCCTTCTTCCGGAAACGCTTCGAAATGCAGCAGCGCTACCTGCGGGAGGTCCCGTCTCGGTTTCCAGGCGCCGTGGTGCGGGCCGTCCCCCTGCAGGAGCGCGACGTGATTGGCCTGCATTCCGTGCGGCGCATGGCCGAGACTGTGTTCGGTCGCCAACCCGCGGAGTCGGGTGCCATGAGGTGCCATGGCGTGACTGCCGTGCGCGGACCAGGGGCAAACTTGCGTATGGAGGGGATCGGTCGTGGCCAAGATCGCGGTGGTGGTGCTGTCTGGCAATGACGACCCGGGGCGCGCCCACGCTGCGCTGCACGTGGCCAAGCGCATGCACGACGCACGGCAGCAAAACGGCCTCGAC
>Ga0080006_1098336_pt1 | contig 11999 bp, 10 predicted proteins | sample RS3BMetagenome_FD_69209 | JGI IMG/M metagenome (GOLD analysis project Ga0080006, IMG submission 69209) | Ferric oxide microbial mat and aquatic microbial communities from Rainbow Spring, Yellowstone National Park, USA - RS3B (SPADES... ...
GACGCGGCGGCGTGGCGTGGGCGCGGCCCGGTGGCGTGGGCGCGGCCCCGTGGCGGGGGCGCGGCCCCGTGGCGGCGCGGCGGGGGTCACCGCCCGCCGCGCCCGGCCGGCCGACGGCGAACCGGCCCTGCGCTTTGAGCGCGAACACCTTCCGGGTTGGGCGCCGCACTGCGAAGCCCTGGTCCGGCAGGGCGAGGGCCGGGAAATCGTGGTGGCCGTCGACGCGGCGGGTGCCTCCAGCATCCTGCCGCCCCGGTCGGCGGCGTGGCGAGCCCGCTTTCCCGTGGGCTCCGGTCCTGGGGGAGCGGACCGGTGGGGTCGGGGCCCTGGGCGTCGACCCCGCGCGGCGCGGGCAGGGCATCGGCCTCGCCCTGGCGGCCTTCGTCACCGAGCGCCTGCAGAAGGAGGGGTTGGCGCGCAGCTGCGTCGGCGGTACCTGGCTCGTCGACTGGTACGGCCGCCTCGCTGACCGCACCTGGCGGGAGTACGCGATGAGCCGCAGGGCATGGTGAGGGCAATCCCGTCGCTGGAGCCCGGCGGTGCCGGCGCCGGGGACGGATGCACGGGCGACAGGGGAGCGACGGCCGCCCGCAGAAGCGGGCCGGATCGCAACCGAGTGGGAGGTGCCGTCTCCATGGCCGATGACCCCCTCGCCGCGGTGGACCGCCACCTGGCGGCGAACCGGGCACAGGGCCTCCAGGGTCTGAGGGAGTTCCTCTCGATCCCGAGCGTCAGCGCGGTGTCGGACCACCGCGCGGATGTGCAACAGGCGGCGGCATTCCTCGCCGACCGGCTGCGCGCGGCCGGACTGGACGAGGTGGCCGTCCTCCCGACCCCCGGCCACCCGGTGGTGTACGGGCAATGGCTGCACGCCCCCGGGCGACCCACCGCCCTGGTGTACGGCCACTATGACGTCCAACCGGCGGACCCCGTGGAGTCGTGGACGACCCCCCCGTTTCTGCCCGCCGAGCGCGGCGGCCGGCTTTTCGCGCGCGGCGCCGCGGACGACAAGGGCCAGGTCTGGATGCACATCCTCGCGGCGGAGGCCCTGCTGCGCACGGCGGGACGCCTGCCGCTGAACCTGAAGTTCCTGATCGAGGGAGAGGAAGAGGTGGGCAGCACCCACCTCAAGGCCTTCGTCGCGGAGCACCGGGAGCAGTTGGCCGCGGATGTCGTCGTCATCTCGGACAGCAGCCTCTACGCCCCGGGTCTCCCCGCCATCGTCTACGGCCTGCGGGGCCTGTGCGCCCTGGAGTTGACGGTGCGCGGACCGGCGCGCGACCTCCATTCCGGCGAATACGGCGGGGCCGTCCAAAACCCGCTGCACGCCCTGGCGGAACTCGTCGCGGGCTTGCACGACCGCGAGGGAAGGATCGCCGTCGAGGGCTTCTACGACGACGCGCGGCCCCTGTCCGCGGCGGAGCGCGCGGCCGTCGCCCGCCTACCCTTCGACGAGGACGCCTACCGCCGCGACCTCGCGGTGCCGGCGACCTTCGGCGAAGCGGGCTACACCACGCCGGAGCGGTGCACGGGCCGGCCGACCGTCGAGGTCAACGGCATGTGGGGCGGCTTCCTCGGCGAGGGGAGCAAGACGGTGATACCGGCCGCGGCCCACGCCAAACTCACCTGCCGCCTCGTGCCGGACCAGGACCCCGAGCGCATCCTCGACCTGGTGGCCCGCCACCTGGAGCGGCACTGCCCACCCGGCGTACGGGTGGAGGTCGCGCTGCGCGGCGGATCCCCGGCCACGGTGGCGCCGCTCGATTCGGAGTATGTCCGCGCCGCGGCGCGGGCCCTGCGCGGGGCCTTCGGCGCCGAACCGGTCTACACGCGCATGGGCGGCTCCATCGGCGTCGTGCCTGCATTCACGCAGGAACTGCGGGCCCCCGTGGTCCTCATGGGCTTCGGCCTGGCCGACGACCACATCCACGCACCCGACGAGTCCTTCGACCTGGGCAACTATGACCGCGGGATGCGGGCATTGGCGGCGTACTGGCACGGGTTGGGCGCGGGGAGCGGGCCGTAGGGCCGGCCCGCGACCGGAAGGTTGAAAGTCGCTACTGCGCAGCCCCAGTCTTGGGGGTGCGCAGTAGTGACTGTTCCGGTTCACCCGTAGCAGCCGTTCTGGGACCCGTTCCCGCCACTTCGCCATCGGTTGGCGTGACGCCGTCACGGGCGCCGCGACCCGCACGGCTGCGCCGGCACACGCGGGCGGGAGCCCTTCCCGGATGGGCCATGGGTTGGGGCACGTCCCTTCCTCCGCCGGCCGGCGGAGTTCCCGATCACGCCCCCTCCCGGCCGCCTGGCCGCACTTCCAACCGGTGCACGGTCGTCACGGCTGAAACAACCAACCCCGGGCAGATCGGCGGCGCCGGTACCGGGCCGGGGCCCGGAGTCCCCCCGGTCGCCCTCGGGGGACCGCCCTCCGGGTATTTTCCACCGGCGGGCTTAACTTGCACTTGTTACTCCGATGGAGTAACATAAGGTGAACGGCTGGCGTCTGAAGCCTCCGGAGGGTCTGTCTTGTACCTCCTCGGGCTCCCAGGACTCCACCGCATCGAGACCCGAGGAGGAGATCGTCCGCTTGGCCAAGACCCTGTACATCGGCAACCTTCCCTGGAGCGCGACCGAGGAGGACCTGAGCGCCCTCGTTTCGCCGCACGCGACCGTCCTGTCGGCCCGCATCGCCACCGACCGCGACACCGGCCGCTCGCGCGGCTTTGGCTTCGTCGAGGTGGAGGATGAGCAGCTTCAGGCGGCGGTGGACGCCCTGCAGAACATGGAGATGGACGGCCGCGTCCTGACGGTCAACGAGGCCCGTCCGCGTGAACCGCGCGGCGATTCCCGCGGGCCGCGTCCGTCGGGCGGCGGCGGCGGCGGCCGCCGCTGGTAGATCCGGCCCGGCGCGCGTCCGGCTGAGGCGGACGGCGGAGTCCAAAGGGGGCGGGGATGGGCCAAGTGCCCGTCTCCGCCCCCTTTCGCTTTGCGCTTGATGGGATCTGCCGCCGCGCGTGGCCAGCGACCCGCGCCGGCCGCCCGCGACCGCGGGGCGAAGGGGAACCGATCGGTCAAGTCGGGGTAGAGGGCCAGCGCCCCCAGGATGGCAGCGCCCATCATCCAGAGTGACTGCGGCAGCGCCCCTGGGATGTGGGGCTGGACGGCTTGGAGCGGGCTTGGTCGGGAACGCACGCCCCCCTCGCCCCCGTCCCTTGGCCCTCCAGGCGTGGTAGAGTGGCCACAGTCCGGCATCCGGGCCGCGGACGAGACGGGGGGCGTCCCGGCCCCAGGCGCCCCATCCGGTCCCCGGAGAAGGAGGCCCGCTCTCCATTGCGCTTGATGATGCGGGTCCTCTCGGTCATCGTCGGCATCGGCGCACTCGCCTATGCGGCACTATGGTCCATCCCCCCCCTCCACCGCATCGCCATCGAGACCGTCGTCACCAGCGGCCACGCCTATCTGGCCCACCTGATCGCCACGCCGGCGCAATTCGCGGCCGCGCGGGCGCGTTGGCTGGACACCCCGAACGCCACCGTCATCACCAAAACCCAGATCCCCGCCGCGCCCAAGACGGACGCCCCCGTTTCGGTCCACGCCGTGACCGGCTCGACCTACCGCGGCTGGGTGCTCCTGGTGCGCAATCCCTCCTGGGTCCACGTCGTGGTGACCGGCAACGTCGGCAAGGTCGGCGAACAGGTGGGCCAGTTCGCCCAGCAGTACCACGCGCTGGCCGCCGTCAACGGCGGCGGGTTCCAGGACCCGGACGGCACGGGAACGGGCGGCCTGCCGGTCGGCGTGACCGCGTCCTTCGGCCATCTCTCGTACTATCCGGACCTCACCGGCGACTATGTCATCGGGCTGGACACCAAGGGACGGCTGGACGTGGGCAAGTGGACGCTGCAGCAGGCGCGCGCCCTGGGGCTGCGCGATGCGGTGTCGTTCAAGCCCCTGCTCGTCGTCGGCGGGCAGCCGCAGATCACCAACGGCGACGGCGGCTGGGGCATCGGACCGCGCACGGCCATCGGCCAGCGCGCCGACGGCACCATCATCTTCGTGGTGATCGACGGGCGGCAACCGGGGAGCATCGGCGCCACGCTGCGCCAGGTGCAGGACGTCATGCTCCGGGAGGGCGCGGTCACGGCGGTCAACCTCGACGGGGGCTCCAGCACCACGCTCTGGTATCAGGGGCGTGTGGTGAACAGCCCCTGCTGCAGCCCGAACGGCCAGCGGTACATCGCGACGGCGTTCGTGGTCCAGCCGTCATGACCCGCGGGGCCCGGCGCGCCCGCTCCGGCGGATGGCGGTGGGCGGGTGCGGCTGCCCCAGGCGCGATCGCCGCACCCCCACCCGGCATCCCTCAGTGGATCGCGACCGGCGCGCCGCTCTGCATCGAGGCCAGCGCGGCCTCGGCGATGGCCACCACGGCACGGCCGTCCTCGCCGGTGATCGCCGGCGGGGTGCCGTCGAGTACGGCCTCCACCAGATGCGACAGTTCGCGCTGGTGCGGGTCGGGGACCGCCAGATCCTCCCCGGCGAGCCGACCGGACGCGCCGTCGAAGCGCTTCCATTCGATGCTGTTCGGCCAGTTGGTGAAGACCATCGTGCCGAGTTCCCCCTGGATGATGCCGCTGTATCCGCCGAGCGCGGCGCCGATGCTGCTGTGCAGGACGCCGTGCGCGCCTCCCCGGAACCGGACGCTGACGAAAGACGTATCCTCGAAGTCGACCGTGGAGACCACCCGTTGGGACCCGGTGGCGTAAACCACCTCGGGCTCGCCGAGGATGTAGCGCATGTAATCGATCTCATGGGCGTTGATCTCAAAGAGGGGGCCACCACAGGTCTCGCGGTGCTGGCGCCACTCCTGCTTCTCGCCCCAGCCGCCGAGGCGGGAAATGCGCATCGCGAAGGGCCGGCCGATGGTGTCCGCATCGATCAGGCGCTTCATGTGCTCAAAGACGGGCAGGTAGCGGAGGACCTGGCCGACGACCAGGTGGACACCGTTGCCGCGGGCGGCGGCGATCATCCGGTCGGCGTCGACGACCCGTAGCGCGAGCGGCTTCTCGCAGAAGATGTGCTTCCCCGCGGCGGCGGCGCGGAGCACCATCTCGGCGTGTGTAAAGTTGGGCGTGGCGATGATGACGGCGCGGATGTCCGGATCGGCCAGCACAAGGTCGGCGTCGGTCGTCCAGGGCACACCGAGCTGCTCACCGAAGCCGCGCGCGGCGGCCTCCACCACGTCGCAGACGCGGGTGATCTCCGCGCGCTCCAACCGGTTCAGGGCCGTGGCGAGGGCGCGGGCCATGCCGCCGCACGAGAGGAGACCGACCTTTAGTTCCTTGGGCACCTGCGCAACACTCCATCCCTGCCGTGGCGGCCGACAGCCGCCCGGGGTGATCCGGGCCCGGGGCGGGACCGGGGCGCGCGGCGGCCCATCGAAGCCGGAATGCCGCCACGGCGCGGGTTCCGCTCAGACGGCGGGACTCCTGCCGCCGGTCTCGGAATGGGGGTGCGCGCCGGTAGGACCTGGGCGCACCGCCGGCGGCGGGGGGCGCGGATCGCCCCGGAGCGTGGGATCATGGATCTGGGTCTGTGGGACCCGGCGGCCCACCCGATTCGATGGCCGAAACGGCCCGGCGTCACGGTAGGTTCCGTCCCACCAACCCCGATCCGGCCGATTATCCGACCGGGGGGGGCGGGGGGCTGGGAACTTGCCGTACAAGCCCCTTTCTTGGTAGGCTACGGGCTAAGGTTGGTGTCTTGAGCGCGAACGGCGAAGGCTACGCCTCCCCGGGCCCCAGGACTCCACCGTACTCGGCCCCGAGGAGGCGATCCGGATGGCGAAGACGATCTACGTCGGCAACCTGCCCTGGAGCGCAACGGAGGATGATCTGACGGCGCTGGTCTCCCCGCACGCCACGGTCCTCTCGGCGCGCATCGCGACCGACCGCGAGACCGGCCGTTCCCGCGGCTTCGGTTTCGTCGAGGTCGAGGACGATCAGTTGCCGCAGGCCGTGGACGCCCTGCAGAACATGGAGATGGGCGGCCGCGTCCTGACCATCAACGAGGCCAAGCCGCGCGAGCCGCGTGCCGGCGGCGCCGGCCCCCGTCGCTGGTAGGATGCCGCTTTCCACCCCAGCCGGGGGACCGGGCGTAGGCCTGCTCCCCCGGCTTCGCGTTGCGGGGTCGTGCCCTGCGTGAGATATCCGGGGCCTGGGCGGCGGCACCGAGGTTTCGTGTCCGCGGCGGTCTTAGCCCGACCCATGGCCTTGCCGCCGATCGCCCCACCGGGGCCACGCGAGGCTGGCGTAACCGATGCCCATGCCGGCGCGGGTCCGTCAGGGGGACCGCGGGCGCCGGTCGGCTATCGCCGCGATTCCGGCCCACCGCCGACACCTCTTGCCGCACCGATCAGGTCACCGCAGCAGAATGTCTGGTCACGGGCGGGACGACGTCTCTCGGTCGCCCGCGCCTGGGGTGACCGGGCCGTGTCCGGTGCGTCGCCGCCACCCCGCCGGGCTCGGCGCGCCCCGGCCGGATCCCCGAGCCCGGCGGTAGGGCGGGACGCGTCCAGGCCCCCCCGTCACGGTCGCCGGCGGCACGTCGGCGTCTCGTCCCAGGCGGGTACGCGGCGTTACCCGCCCCCCACAGGCGGCACCGCCCGCGGAGGACCCTTCGTGGCGCGCAGAGAAGGGACGGGCTCTTGGGGGGCTGTCGGATTGCTGCAGGTCCTGTTCCTGGCCCTGGTGCTGGCGATCAACAACTTCTTCGGTGCCGTCTCGCTGGGGGCCGCGGAACTCGACCACCGGGCGCGCATCCGCATCGTCGCTCTGTTTGCGGCGGCGGACTGCGGCCTGCCGCTCATGGGCATCCTGCTCGGGGCGGGACTGTCCAAGTGGCTGGGCCCCACCGCCTCCTACCTCGGCGCCGCGGTAATCATGCTCACCGCGTTGTACATCTTCTTCGACCGGGGGCAGGAGATGCCGGCCTCCGGCCACGCGCCCCTGCCGCGCCTGCTCCTCACGGCGATCGGCCTCGGCCTGGACAACCTGGGCGCCGGGATCGGCCTCGGCGCCATGGGCTTCAACCTGGTTCTCAGCCTCGTCGCCTTCGGCGTGGTCACCGCGGTGGTAACCGTTCTGGGGCTGCTGGTGGGCCAGTTCGTCTTTCAAAGGCTGGCCGGGCGGAGCGTCAACGGCGTCTCGGGCACGGTGCTCTTCGTCACCGGCGCCGCCATGCTGGTCAGCCGGATCCACTCCAACTGAGGCCCTCCGCCACCGGGGCCGCTCAGGGCCTGGAGGGGAGATGGGCGCGCATCTTCGCCGGGTAGTCCTCCAGCACGTCGTGGATCGTGGTGCGGGGGGCCGCGGCGTCGATCAGCCGCTCCTCCGGGGTGACCAACTCGTGCTCGCGGTCCGCGAGGACCCGGACGTGGGGCCGGAAGGTGCCCCCTGCCTGTTGGTCCACCACGACCGCGACCTCACCCGTCTCCAGTTGCACGATCGTGCCGTTGGGATAGGCGGCCATCCGCTCGCAGAAGTAGCGGACGAGGAACGGATCCACGGCCTGCCGCTCGCCCATCTCCTGGAGCGCGGCGATGGCGAGGTGGGCGGGACGCGGATGCGCGTAAGGCCTCCCGGCGGTGATGGTGTCGAAGACCTCCGCGATACCCACCACCTGGCCCCACGGATGCACCTGCTTGCCGGCGAGGCGGCGGGGGTATCCGGTGCCGTCGAGGCGCTCATGGTGTTGGAGCACCACGTGGGCGGCGCGCAGGTCCACTTCGGCCTGCCGGCGCAGGATGTCGAAGCCCGCCGTGGTGTGCCCCTGGATCGTGGCCCGCTCCTCGGGGGTGAGGGCCTCGGGCTTTAGCAGCAGGTCCCCGTAGAACACCATGCCGAGATCATGCAGGAGCGCCCCGATGCCGAGGTGCTTGCGGTCCACGCGGTCAAGCCCGAGCGCGGTGCTGAGCATGAGCGAATACACGCAGACGTTGACGGAATGCACGAAGAGGTGGTTCTCGGCACTGCGCAGGCTGACCAGGTTGCCGGCGAGGTCTCCGTTGCGGATCAACTCGTCCAGGATGTCGTCGATGACCGCCCGCACGGCGGAGGTGACCGGCAGCCCGCCGCTGCCGATGTGGTCCAGGCGTTGGAGCATGAGGACCGCCGCCTGTTCCCGGGTCTCGCGCCGGACCGGCTCGGCCGGCAGGATGTCCGGCGCGAAGGGATCGTTGACAGGGATCGAGGAGTAGCCCCTGCGGCGCAGCAGCTCGATGTGGCGGCCGCTCAGCACGGAGCCGGCGCCCAGCAGGACGCGGCCCTCGCGGTCCCTGAGTTCGTAGAGCAACCGCTCCCCCACAGCCGTATCGTCGAGCGAGATCAGGCGCACAAACCCGCCTCCCCCATGGCCGGGCCCCGCTTCTCCGGCCGAGCGGCGATTCCTTTACATTTGCCCCTTGGGCCGCACTCCGGCGCGCTTTCCGGACGACGGACCGTCACCGGCATCCGCGACGGGCGCCGGGTCCGGCGGGCGCGCCGCCCCACGGCCGGACGGCGGCCCGGGATCGGTGTCCGGCCGGTTCGGGGTGTCCTGCCCCCGCCGCCGCGCCCTCTGGTCGGCAAGCGCCTCCCGGGCGTCGTCGACGGCCTCCGCCAGTCCACCGGCCTCAAAGGCCGCGATCCCGTAGCTGAGGCGCACGGGCAACGGCAGCCGCTCGCCGCGCGCGACATCCTCCGCCGCCGCCACCGCGCTTTCGGCCAGTTCCACCGCCGCTTCGCGCCCGCAGCCCGGGAGCGCCCACACGAACTCGTCCGCACCGAAGCGCACGCACAGGCCCGCCGGCGGGACGTGCCGCGCCAGCGCCTCGGCGGCGATGATCAGCGCCCGGTCGCCCGCACGGCGCCCGCCCCGGTCGTTGATCCGCGCGAGCCCGTCCAGATCGAAGAACGCCACCGCGCCCGGCTGCGCGTCCTGCGGGGTGGATTCGCGCTGCCAGTGGTGCAGGTTGTGCAACCCGGTGAGCGGGTCGTGGATCGCCCCCTCCCCGGCCCACGGGCCGTCGGAGAGCATCTGGCTCGGCACCGTCAGGGCGATGTACCACTGTCCGTCGTGGTGGAAGCGCGTGCCGATCAAGTGGAGGATACGGGCCCGGCCATCGGGGGTGGTCGTGCGGCATGGGAAGGGATCGCCGGTCGTCAGCGCGGTCGGGACGACGCCACCCGACCACTCGCCGGGGGCCACCCCATCCGGGGGCTCGATGCGCAGCGCCTCGGCGGCGCACCGGCCGACCACCGCCTGAAGCGAGACGTCCCAGAGGGCCTCGGCACGGGGATTGAGGTAGACGAGCCGATGCTCGGCGTCGGTGATGATCGCCGGCGTCGAAAGGCCGGCATAGAGGAGGAACGGTTCGGCCACTGCCTCTGACATGCATGCCCCCCTCCCCGCGATCCCCGTCGCGCTTCGTCAGGAGGAGAGCAAATCCTGTCACAAATCTGTCAGGATGCTGGAACGTCTGGCCGGCATCAGGCGCCGGGCGGCCGGTCGGGGTGGGATCCAAGGGGGGGTGGGCGGCGGGGCCTCCGGGGTCGGCAAGGACGCCGCGGCGGATAGGGGCGGGGCGCACCGGCGGCGCGGGTGGGGGGCGCGGTCGAGATCCGGCGGCGGCGCGGCATACGCCACCTCGCGCCCGGGGGGCGACCGGCACAGAGTCCCGGTCTCGGGCCGAGGCAGGGCGCCCCCCGGCAGGGCCGGGGGGGCGAGGGACAAGCGGGGGCCGGATCGGGTGTCGCGCTTGGGCGGCCCTCCCGTCACGGGTCCGCGCGCCGCGTCACCGGCTGGATCGGCTCCGTCCGGACAGGAGCAGTGAAGCGCCCAGGAGGATGCACGCACCGCCGATCACGGCCCAGAGCGTCTGCCCGGTCATGAAACTGCCGGGGAGCACGCCCACGCCCTGCAGCAGCCACACCGCACCGACGAGGACGATCAGGATCCCGAACCCGAACCGGACCCAGCGCCGCCCGGACATGCACCCGCACCCCCCCGGTATCCCACCGCTGTAGGCCGCCAAGACGGACCGGCGGCCGGTGCCGGGGGCGGAAGGGCCCGGGGCGCCCGGCACCGCCGCACCGGGACGGGCCCCCGCCGCAGCGGGGACCGGCCCAGGCACCCCGAGTATGGCGCATGGCGAGCGCACGCACCACGTCGGTCGTCAGACGCTGTTCGGCCGCCCCTCGTAAGTGAGGGCCGGAGGACGCGTGCACTTGTCGTGCCCCCGGCGAGCCAACGCGTGCACCGCCAGATGCCACCTCTCTTGCGCGGGCGACGACTTTCAGTCGCCTCGCACGAGCAGCGCGCTACACTCCACGTGCGCCGTCTGCGGGAACATGTCCACCGGCTGCACCTGGTGGAGGCGGTAGCCGCCCGCCGCCAGGCGTTCCACGTCGCGCGCCAGGGTGGCGGGGTTGCACGAGACGTACACGATGCGGCCAGGGCGCGCACGCGCGACGGCCGCCAGCACGACCTCGGCCGCCCCCTTGCGCGGCGGGTCGAGGACGACGACATCCGGCCGCGACCCGCGGGCGACGAGCGTGGGCACGACCTCCTCCGCCGCGCCGAGGTGGAAGCGGAGATGGGCGGCTTTGTTCGCCGCCGCATTGCGGCGGCCGTCCTGCACCGCTTCCGGCACCTCTTCCACGGCCTCGACGGACCCTGCGGTCCGCGCCAGATAGAGCGAGAGGGTACCCACGCCGGCGTACACGTCGAACGCGACCTCGTCCCGGCGCACGGCGGCCTGGCGCACGGCCGTGCGATACAGCACGGACGCCTGCGCGGGACTGACCTGGAAGAACGACGGCGCCGAGACCAGGAACCGCAGGCCGTCGAGGGTCTCGACCAGATGGTCGGATCCGGCGAGCGTGCGTGTGGTGCGGCCGAGGATCGCGTTGCCGGGCGCCCCGTTGATGTTCTGCACGACACCGGCGCACTCCGGGAGCGCGCCCATGAGGCCCCGCGCCAGTTCCGAGGCCGGGGGGAATTCGGCGCGCGCGGTGACGAGGCAGAGCAGCAGCCGGCCGGTGCTGTGGGAGACGCGCCCGACCAGGTGGCGCAGGTCCCCGCGGCGGGTGCGCTCGTCGTAGGCCTCCACGCCGAGGGCGCCCGCGAGGCGGCGCGTCTCGCCGAGGGCGCGGTCGAGCAGCGGGTGCTGGATGGCGCAGGCCTCCAGCGGGACGATGCGGTGGCTGCGCGCGGCGTAGAAGCCGGCCCGGGGCGGGTCCCCCGGCCGGCCCGGCGGGGCGAAGGGGACGGCCATCTTGTGGCGGTAGCGCCAGGGGGGATCCGCCGGGAGCGTGTCCGCCACCAGGGCCTCCGGGTCCGCGACGTGCCCGAGGCGGCGCAGCGCCTCGACCACGATCGTGCGTTTCCAGCGCAGTTGGGCGGCGTAGTCGAGGTGTTGCCACGTGCAGCCGCCGCACTCCGCGTAGATGGGACAGGGCGGGGCGATACGCCCGGGGCCGGGGCGCAGGACGCTGATGACGCGCGCCCGGGCGAAGCGAGCGGCGGTTTCGGTGACCTCCGCCTCTACCCGGTCCCCCGGGGCGGTCTCCGGGATGAAGACGGCCAGGTTCGCGTAGCGGGCGACGCCGTCGCCCTCGGCGGCGAGGGCGTCCACATCGACTGTGATGCGTTCCCCCGGGGCGGGGGCGGCGTCGGGCACGGGGCGGCGCGGGCCTGGACGGTCCGCGGCGGCGCGGCGGGGCGCGGGGCGGGGTGGCGTCATGAGAGGGATTTTAGCGGATGCGGCAGGGGCTGTGCGGAGAAGCAGCGCGGCAGGCGGTTTGCGGGGTGGCGGCTGCGAAAGTCCTCTCGCCGCGTCTCCATCGCGGCGGGCGGTCGGTACTCCCCCTTCCGTGGGGTCGTAGCCTCTCGCCGCGTCTCCATCGCGGCGGGCGGTCGGTACTCCCCCTTCCGTGGGGTCATAGCCTCTCCGCGCGTCTCCATCGCGG
>Ga0080006_1135130_pt1 | contig 11999 bp, 7 predicted proteins | sample RS3BMetagenome_FD_69209 | JGI IMG/M metagenome (GOLD analysis project Ga0080006, IMG submission 69209) | Ferric oxide microbial mat and aquatic microbial communities from Rainbow Spring, Yellowstone National Park, USA - RS3B (SPADES... ...
GATGTGCTGGATGACTCCCGGCGAGGGCGAGTCTCATTGGCCATGGTGATCCATTCTCCTGAAAGTTCGAGCGATAGCGGGGATCTCGGCGGGCCGCGAGGCGACGACGAAGGTGGTGACACGACCGGTTCGATGGTGGGACGATTTCACGAAGACCGAATTCTCCTGGCTCCTTCGCGGGAGGAAATCGTCCGGCCGAGCACCGGAAATGAAGGGAACATTAACATGATCGAATTTGATCGAAGCGTTCATTCACAACGGCGAACAGGAATGGGAAGCAATAGAAGATCTAGGGACCGCGAGACGATGAAAACCATGGGCACCTATCCAAGTCTCCTCATGTCCGCCCAAACGGGCGGGCTCGTTCAGCGGAGGCGGGGCGGCATGCGATGACGGCGGGGAATCTCCGCCGATGACCGGCGAGAACTCACACTAAGCCTCTTGACCAACCTCGGAATCGGCCATCTCCATCGAATCGTGACGACTCAACCACGGCCAAAAACGATCAACCTCTCGCTCCAAATGCTCAGGTCCGGAATCATTCATAATAACAAGATTTGAGCATCGTTTCTTTTGATCGAGGGGCCATTGTGCATGTTCTCGGGCGGCGAGTGTCTCCGACGACCAGCCTCGTTGGGTGCGGACTCGTCCCAGTCTGATCTCTCGGGGTGCGTCGACGCAGACCAGGTAGTCGCAAAGATCGTGCCAGCCCGCTTCGAGTAACACGGCGGCGTCGAGGACGACGGCGGGAGCCGATTCAGCTCGGTTGGTCTCTTCGATGATTCGCTCGAATTCGTTCCGTATTGCGGGATGAAGCAGAGATTCCAGATCTTTCAATGCGGCGGAATCGGCGAAGACGATCTTTCCCAACGCTCCACGGTCGATCCCGGGCTCGGTTGTATGGGCAGCCTTGTCATCAACCTTGAGAATTCCAGGCCCGAAGCGATCGACGACGCGATCGCGGATCGAGGAAAACTCGAGCAGACGATGAGCCATGGAGTCGGCATCGAGCACGAGGGCGCCTCGATCCTCCAGCATGGACGCCACCCGGCTCTTCCCACCGCCGATCGCCCCGATCAAACCGATCACGGGCACATGGCCGTGTTTCCACGGAGCTACGTGTTCGTTGGCCGTGGACTTATCGCGGTGGATCGCTGACATGAGGAGTTCCGTGGACCTGGTCATGCAAACTCTGAGAAAACCACTGGAATCTGACCCGTTCGAGGAGTCGTCAAATCAGATCGAATTCCAAATTTCCTCGATCTAGAGATATGGATCAATATCTTGATGAGGCGTCTTTCCGATGAGGATGGTCCTCGCCGATGGACCTGAATCGACGAATTGTGCTCATCCTCGGCAGTTCACATCGTTGGGAAATTGTCGAGCAGGTGGGTTTCCGTGGTCATCCTCGATGCGCCTTCCAGTCCGAAGGCCCGTCAACGCTCGCAACGACAGAGTGAGGAAGGAACGATGATGATGGGAGAATCGTACGATCCGCGTGCCGATCGAGGACGATCATTAGCCTCAACTATACGTGACGATTCGGCGTCCTGCAATGGGCTTCCCTCTCGTCACCCGCAAAATACCGATCGACCATGTTTGCTTGCGGAAACCAAGGCGGAGAGTCGCGCGATCGCATAAGATTTGTCGCCCTGGTCAGTCGGGCAGATCCTCGACATCAAGCCAGTTCAGGCCGGCGGAGAGGTCGACTTTCAAGGGCACGTCAAGCTTGAGTGCGGTGATCATTTCATGTCGCACGATCTCGGCGAGTTCGGCCAGTTCGTCCGAAGGGCACTCGAACACCAGCTCGTCATGGATTTGAAGCAACATCCTGGCCTTCAGCCTACGGAGCGTGAGCGCCTCGTCGATCTGGATCATGGCCCGTTTAATGAGGTCGGCCGCCGACCCCTGGATCACGGTGTTCACGGCCGTCCGCTCGGCAAGATTACGGATCCGACCCGTCGTGTTCTTGATCCCTAGAATCGGCCGACGACGACCCAGCAGGGTCTCGACCTTCCCGGCATCACGAGCGGTCTCGAGAGTTCGCGTGATGAAGGCGTCCACCCCCGCGTATTCGGTGAAGTAGGCCTCGATGAATTTGGCGGCTTCTCCTTGCGTGATGCCGAGCCTACCGGCCAGCCCGAACGCGCTCAGGCCGTAAATGACTCCGAAATTGACGGTCTTCGCAACTCGACGCTGGGACGAATCGACCTGTGCCTCCGGAACGCCGAAGATGCGCGAGGCCACGACACTATGGATATCGTGATCGTCGGCAAAGGCCCGACAGAGGGCAGGGTCCTTGGAGTAATGCGCGAGGATACGAAGCTCGATCTGGGAATAATCGGCGGTCAGAAGCAGCCAGCCTGGCTCTCCGGCCACGAACGCCTGACGGATCTGTCGGCCTTCCTCGGTCCTGACCGGGATATTCTGAAGGTTCGGGTCACTTGAACTGAGTCTTCCCGTGGCGGTGACCCCTTGATTGAACGACGCATGAACTCGGCCGTCGTCCGGATTCGCGAGGTTCGGCAGCGAGTCGAGATAGGTGCTCTTGAGCTTCGAGAGCTGGCGATGCCGAACGAGAAGCGCCGGCAGAGGGTGCCTGGGTGCGAGTTCCTCAAGAACCTCCTGGGCGGTGCTCCGCTCACCACCGGGTGTTTTCTGGAGGGATGGGAGTTTGAGTTCATCGAACAGGACCAGACGGAGTTGAGGGGCCGAGCCCAGATTGAATTCGCGACCCGCGAGCTGATAAACCTCGGTCTCGATTCGTTGCAACTCCTGGCCGAAGTCCCTGGAAAGTTGATTCAGCTTTTCGTTGTCGACCTTGATGCCGTGGGCTTCCATCCTCGCCAAGACCGAGATCAAGGGGCGTTCGAGGTTCGCGTAAAGATCCCAGAGCCCTTCCTCGCGAATCTTCGGCTCAAGAATTTGTTCGATTCTCCAGGTGGCGTCGGCATCCTCCCCGGCATAATGGCCCACCTTGTCGACATCGACGAGGTCCATCCGGAGCTGGTTCTTCCCTTTGCCGATCAGATCCGAAATGGGGATCATCGTGTGGTCGAGCAGCCTCTGCGAGAGCTGGTCGAGAGAATGGTTCCGCTCACCGCTCTCAAGCAAATAGCTCAGAATCATGGTGTCCGTGAGAGGGCCCGCGACCTCAATACCGGCCCTGCCGAGTGCGAGCATATCGTATTTGATGTTCTGCCCGACCTTTTCGACGGCTGGATCGGCCAGGATTGGCCGGATTGCCGCCAGGGTCGATTCCTCATGGAGGAGTCGAGCTCCCATGGGGCCTCGGAGCGGCAAGTAATAGGCTTCGCCGGCTTGCCACGAGAATGAAAGCCCGACCAGGCTTGCCCTCAGGGGGTCGATGGCGGTGGTTTCAGTGTCGAAGCAGAATTTGGTCTGCTCGCGGAGATCGGCCAGGAAGGCCTCGAAGAGTTCGGGCCTGTCGATCACGCGGTAATCGGCTTTCCATTCCGCCTCAGGGCGCTTCGACGAGCTTGCATCTTGGTCTCCCTGCTCTTTTCCGCCGATCTCGGCGAGAAAACGATGGAACCCGCACTCGATGCAAAGCGCCTTCAGAGCGGGAAGATCGGCGGGATTTCGCTTGAGCTGGTCCCAGTCGAGCGGCAGGTCGAGGTCATCCTTGAGGGCAACGAGGCTCCGAGCACGGAGCGCCGTGTCTTGATTGTCCCGGAGTAGCTGCTGCTTCTTCCCTTTGACCTGGTCGAGATTCTTGAAGAGATTGTCGAGGGATCCGAACTGCTTCAGGTAGGTGGAAGCGAAACCGGGGCCGATTCCGGGTACTCCGGGAACGTTGTCGACCGAGTCGCCGGTCAAGGAAAGAAAGTCGACGACCTGATCGGGACGGATGCCCCAATCTTTCTCGAGTCCCTCGGCGTCCATCACGGTGTTCTTGCGGAGGTTGACGATCTTGACGTGGTCGGTGATAAGCTGCCGGGCATCCTTATCCGCCGTGCAGATCGACACGTCGAGTCCTCGCTCCTCGCCTCGCTTGGCGAGCGTCGCGATGACATCATCGGCTTCGTACCCGGTGTAAGTCAGAACCGGAATCCGAAAGCCTTCGAACAGGCGACGGATCACGGGGATCTGGGGAACGAGATCCGCCGGCATGGCGGCCCGGTTGGCTTTGTATTCGGTGAAGATCTCGTTGCGGAAGACGGGCCCCGCGCCATCGAAGGCCGCGGCGAAGTAGTCGGGTTTGCGGTCTCGAATGATATTGAGGATATCGCGGAAGATTCCGAAGACCGCCTGGGTCGGCTGGCCGGCGGGGCCGGTCATCTCGGGAATCGCGTGGAAAACTTGGAAGATCAAGGAATAGGTATCGAGAATGTAGAAGCTGGGGCGTCCGTCCATCGTGCGGGCTCGTCCTTTGTCGGGAAGCTGAGCGGTCAGCCGGTTTCGTGTCGCTTCGCCCGCGCACCTTGGACCGTATCGGTCTGATCTGCCGGGCCGATTCTCAGAGGTATTGTCGCAATCCCTAGAAATGAATGGAACGCGAACGGTCCTAATAGCGTCCAAATTGTGAGTCAGGTTCGGGCTTGGTCCATTTGACCCTCCCCGGGAGGGCTTTTACAATCAAATTGGTCACAACGAATCTTCCGGCGAAGATACACGTCCAGAGAACTCGGGGGGGATTTGGCCTTCAAGGTCCCGTCGTCTCCCTCCTTGATGTGACATATTATCTGCAATCCGGCGGTTCGAAATGTGCAAGTTGCCAAGGCTCCGCTGGGAGGGAGTAACCATCCATGGCCGCAGCTAATAATGAATCACAGGGGTTGAAGATCGCCGTCGCGGCGTTCGTCACCCTGTCGGTCATCTTGATCGTGACATCGTATTTCCTCTACTCGGCCTACTCTCAGACCGAGGCCCAACTCACCGCGAGGTCGGACGAGCTGGCGAAGGCCAAGCGGGCCCAGGACGACGCGATTTCTCAAGCCAACGAGCTCAGCAAGGCCCTCGGCCTCAGAGCTCAAGACTTCGAGACGGGAAAAACCGAGATCCCCGCCCATCTCAAGAAGGTCGACGATCGCCTCAGTGCGATCGCGACAGCGGTCAATGCGGCGGTCACCAAGGCCCAGGCCTCGAACCCCAACGGCCCGAGAGCCCAAGAAATCGAAGAAATCAAGGGCAAGGTCAATCAACTTATTCAGTCGTATCGGACCGAGCCGAACAAGACTTACATGTCGGCCCTCGACCGTTTCACCGAACTGTTTGAAGACCTCACGATGCAGTTGACCGAGCTCTCGCTCAACGATGTCGACATCAGGCATGCCCTGGAGTCGATCAACCAGGTCAACAAAGGTCAACACGCAATCCATGAGAAGGCGGCGGCGGATCGCACCGCCGACCTTGCTAAAGAGCACGACAGCCACGACAGCCAGCGATCGACCCTGTTGAGCCGGGTCAACCAACTCCAGGCGGACAACGACGCCAAGGCCAGCGAGATCGCGAATCTCAAATCTCAGGCCAAGCAGACGGAAGATGAGCTGAAGCGGATCATCGAGCTGAACAACGCCATCATTCGCGAACAGCGCGATCGTCTCGCGAAGACCGACGTGACCCTGGACAAACCTGACGGGCACGTGACCTTCGTCGACTACGAACGAGGTGAGGTTCATGTCGATATCACGAGGCGCATGGGGGCTCACCCCCAGATGAAGATGACCGTGTTCGACCGCGGGTCTCCGGGAATTCCGACCGACCGGCCCAAGGGAACCATCGAGCTTCTCCAGGTTGGAGAACAGACCAGCATCGGAAAGATTACCAAGACGAATAGCAACATCGATCCTCTTCGAGTTGGCGACATCGTCTATTCTCCCGCCTGGTCCGCGAATGAACCCACCAAGTTCGCGCTGATCGGCAAGATGGACGTGAATCGCGACGGCAAGGACGACCGGGCTGAGCTTAAGAGAATGATCGAAGAGGCTGGCGGTCGGGTCGACTACGACCTTCCTCCCCCAGACTTCGGCAAGGAGTCGGGTAAGTTGACCGCCCGGATCGACTGGTATGTCACCGACGAACGATCGCCACTGCGCGACATCTACTCGCAGCCATCCGAAGCAACCCTGACCGAGATGGCTCAGTTCGACAAGAAGCGTGGCGAGATGATCAAGGAAGCACGCCTCAATAGTATTCGGCCGATGCCGATTGAGAAGCTTCTCACCTACCTCGGATACGATTTCGCCGCACCGGTGATCGGTCGAGCCGAGGGTATCAACGAGGACGCGCTCAAGCGGCTGACCGGTGCTCGAAAAACGAATCAGGCTCCCCCCAAGGCGGATGCCAAGAAGAGTGCCGAGGCGGGAGCAGGCGCGACCGAGACTCCCTGAGGCGCGGTTTCCGCCCTTCCCGCGAGAACCGTCTCACAAACGGCATCAAACAGCACGAGCCGCTCGCTTGGATCCACCAGCGAGCGGCTCGTGCTCTTTCCGCGTCTAATGCATGGGATCCTCGCTCCCTCGGTCAACGAGGGAGGAGATCATGAGATTTATCGCTGTTCGATTGGCTTGACGTGTCGCAGCGGCGGGCCGATATAGCGAGCTCGGGGACGCATCAATCGGTTTTTGTCAAGCTGTTCAATGATGTGAGCGGCCCAGCCGGCAACTCTCGCCATCGCGAAGATGGGAGTATAAATGTCGATCCCTAGTCCCATGTAGTGGTAAAGGCGAGCACTTGGCCAGTCGACGTTGGGGGGCAAGTGTTTCTGGCTGACAACGGCCTGCTCGATCGGCTCGGCGGTCCGTTCCCAACGGTCGTCGCCGATTTCCTTGGCGAGGGCGACGCAGTACTTCTTCAGAATGGCGGCTCGAGGATCTCCCGTTTTGTAGACACGGTGGCCAAATCCCATGATCCGCTCTTTTCGGACGAGAGCGTCTTCAATCCAGGCCGACGCGTTTTCAGGAGCGCCGACTCGTTCGAGGACTTTCCACGCTTCCTCGTTCGCGCCACCGTGAAGCGAGCCCTTCAAGGTGCCAATCGCCGCCACGATTCCCGAGTAAATATCGGAGAGGGTCGAGACCGCGACTCGAGCACAGAAGGTGGAGGCATTGAGCTCGTGTTCCGTGTAAAGAACCAACGACAGGTCGAAGGCCTTCCGCATCGTCTCGGACGGGACCGTGCCGTTGATCATGTGGAGAAAGTTCGCGGAATGATCGAGGTCGTTTCGGGGAGCGACAATGGGAAGCCCCTTGGCGATCCGCTCTCGATAGGCGATTGCGGTTGGCATCTGAGCGACCATGCGCTCGGCCTTGCGAACATTGGCGGCATGGTCCGTCGGCGATGCGTTGACCTCGGGATCGTAGTGGGAAAGAACGCTGACCGAGGTCCTCAGCACGTCCATGGGGTGGATATGCTCGGGAATCTCGCGAAACAGGGCGACCAGCGAGTCGGGGATCTGACGAGCCTTGCAGAGCCGCGCGTTGAAGTCTCGGAGCTGCTCCCGACTCGGAAGATCTCCGTGCAACATCAAAAACGCGGCCTCCTCGTAGGAGACCGACCCGGCCAGGTCCTCGATGGCGTACCCACGGTACTCCAGGCCCCCCGCGCCATCTTTCCCTTCGATATTGGCGATCGCCGTTTCACTGGCGATGACGCCTTCGAGGCCGGGATAGTAGCGTTCTTCCGCGGACGCTTCGCTCATACGTGAACTCCGCTCGAACCGAGATTGACGACCAGACGAAAGGGCCGGCGAAACGTCCCCGGTCGACTTGAATCTTGATTCATATCATGAAGTTTAGGTTGAAAATCAACTACCACGCGACTTGATGTCGCCGAATCCATCACTCAAACAAGGAATTCGTATACCAGGCGGGTATGCGTTGATTGCTCTTCGTCGGTGCTACCTGAATGTCGGGTCGAGAGAAACGACATGATTGCAGGCACCGAACTCGACTCGCCAAGAGACGTGCCGGACCCCTCGGCTCTTGGTCCAAGGTCTCTTCAAGACCCCGACTCAACGACGCCGAACGATTGTCTTAGTTTAGACAATCGTTTCCGCTTGTTCCACGACTTTCCCGGAATTGAGTCGCTCAACTGGACGAGAACGACCTGATCATCCCGGAGTGGAAGCCTCCTCATCGGAGCCGAGGAGGCGGCTCAGATCGTCGAATTCCCTGGAATTTAGAGTCAAAAGGCGGTCCGTGAGGGAGTCGATCGAGGTGAAGAAACGTTTGAGAGGTTCGATGCGCTCATTGAGTTCGCGAAGCATCTGCTCCGTCTCGGTCTGCCGATTTGTCTCCTCGAGCAGCAGCAAGGTCGGGGCGAGTTCTCGCCGTTTGCGCTCGGTGAGAATTCTTCGAAAGAGGGTCCAAACGTCAGCCTCCGCCTGAAATAGCTCTCGTCGCTCTCCCTGGCGGTGGACTTTGTGGACCACCCCCCAGGAGAGCAACTCCCGGAGATTCATGCTGACATTACCCCGAGATACTCGCAGCCAACGTCGCAGGTCATCGGCCGTCCAAGCCTCGGCCGTGATGTAGAGCAGGGCGAAAAGTTCTCCCATGGTCGCATTGATGCCCCACGCCCGGGCCATCATTCCCCAGTGCTCAACGAAGCGCCGAATGACTGCCTCGGTGAGCGATGAGGATTGTGCATGTTCCGCATGGGCGGAGTCCGCCGGTCTGTGCATATCATTTGCCTGCTGCACGAGAATGCGTCATGATAATAATCAACGGTGTCGACTTGGATCCGACCTGATACCTGATCGATTCGACGATGCGGATCTTGATTTCGTCTCAGAGGCGATCCATGTCGCCGTCAGTCACATGGTCGAGGGTCGTGGCTATCTCGTACCGGTTCAATCGCCTTTAGAGCGTTGAGGATACGGATTTTTTGTCACTTCGTCGATCTGCACCTATGCCTTCTAGCAAAACCGTATCATTTCAACGATAATATTGAAAGTTGACACGCGGCTCGTGGGACTCGGACTGACGAGAATCTCGTTTCGCAGCGAATTGGAGGGGGTTTGCCGAGTCGGATCCCTCCGATCACCGTGAGGTCGGCTTCAACTTTTTCTTGAGGAGTCATTCCAATGCCTGAGACGGTCGTTCACTTCCAAATCCGCATGCCACCAGTTCTCCACGAGCAACTCGCAAGCTGGGCCAAGGAAGACAAGGCATCGCTCAACGCGCTGATTGTCGGGATACTCGAGAAAGCCATCGAGCATCACGAGAAAAGCAAGGTTTGAACCACCCTTCTCTTCGACCTGTCACGTACGTGAAATGTCTTCACGCATTCATTTTCACCTGCGCGTGGCTCTCTCACGTAAGTGGCATCTTTCCCTCGCATTCATCGTCAATCAGATTTGATCCCTCTTGGCTCTTGAGTCGATACGCATCCTACGGTATGCTCCATGGGCCAATTCCCCGATAGCTCAATCGGTAGAGCGAGCGGCTGTTAACCGCTAGGTTCAAGGTTCGAGTCCTTGTCGGGGAGCTTGATCGAAACGAAGCGTAAATATGACGACGTCCTTGAGAACAACAAGGGCGAATTTTACGCGATCCGAAGCGAAGCTCTGGATCATCGTTTGTCGAAATACATCAATCCGGCCACGTTGAGTGCCAAGTTCGCGGCCAAGCATAGTCTCTGGACTGGGCGGGGGCGTTTCCCAGCGTTCCGCCGCGTGGCAACGCGAGCGCGAAATGAAGCGTATCAATTCCGGGAGATCGACGACGACGCATTTCGCATCGTGCCTAATTCGTGCGGAATCCCGCTGTCAACCAATCCGTGGCAGGCGAACCAATCGCGGTTGGTCGTCAACCGGCCGTCACTGATCCGATTGGAATATCGGATTCCATGGAAACGGAACTGGTCACTTCACGTGGAGGCTTGGGACAACGATTTCCAAGGAGATCCTATCCATTTCTAACGGAATGAATCCCCCCAGCCACGTCCCAGTCTTGACGAAGAACAAACAATGTCCTGATTCGACGTTCGAGTGATGGGTCTGAGTTTGGGACATCATCGCTTGCCGAACAGAGACTCAGGCAACGCCCTTGTACCCAGTCCCGTCGGATCCGCTCAGGCCTCCGAGATCAGGATGAGCATCGAGTGAGACCGAACCGTGTAGGCCTTGAGTACGGAAACCATCGGTCCTTGATCGGGTTCCGTGAAATCCTCCGGTGAGGGGAGCGACGTGTCGACCAACCTTCGCCAGATCCTGCCCGAGGGCGAGGCGGGTATGTGAAAGACAAGATCGTTGTGGTACGCATTCATCACGACGTAAAAGTCTCGGTCGATCACGCCCGGTCGGTCGCAACGACGGCCATCGAGGGCGAAAGCGATCGACCGACTCGGCATCGAGAAATCTGGGTAGGCAGGGTCGATTCCATGCCAGAGAATATCGGGAGGCAATCCATCGGATCCTCCTTTGAAAAATGTCTTTCGGCGCAGCACGGGGTGCGCCTTCCGCACGGCGATCATCCCCTGCACGAAACGAAGGAAGTCGGCGTTCGTGGACGCGAGCGACCAATCGACCCAACTGGTCTCATTATCCTGGCAGTACGCGTTGTTGTTACCTTTCTGAGTCCGGAGAAACTCGTCGCCGGCCAGAATCATGGGAATTCCCTGAGAAATCAGCAAGGTGGCCATCAAATTGCGAACCTGTCGCTTTCTCAGCATGACCACGTGTGGATCGTTCGAAGGGCCTTCGTGTCCGCAGTTCCAGCTTGAATTGTCGTTCTGCCCGTCGTTATTTCCCTCGCCATTCGCCTCGTTGTGCTTCTGGTTGTAGGAGACAAGGTCCATGAGGGTAAAGCCGTCGTGGCAGCAGATGAAGTTGATCGAGTGGAGTGGGCCGCGATCCCTGTAAAGATCATCGCTGCCGCAGATTCTGGTGGCGAGAGTCGAGGTCATACCGGGATCGCCCCTCCAGAAGCGGCGCACATCATCCCGGTAATGGCCATTCCAGTCGGACCACCGGCCTTTTCCAGGAAAAGTGCCCACCTGGTAGAGCCCGGCCGCGTCCCAAGGTTCCGCGATGAGCTTCGCGTCTCGGAGGAGTGAATCCTCTGAGATGCGATCGATCACGGGGGGATCGCTGAGAACCTTTCCGGAGCGATCGCGTCCTAAAATTGATGCTAGATCAAAACGGAATCCGTCAATCCCCGCCTCGGCGACCCAGTGCCTCAAGCTCGCGAGCACGAATTGCCGAACCACGGGGTGGTTGGTGTTGACGGTGTTGCCGCAACCCGTGAAATTCAAATAGTCGCCGTGCTCGTCAAGCATGTAATAGAGGGCATTGTCGAGCCCTCGAAAGTGATAGGTCGTTCCATCCTTTCCCCCCTCCGCGGTGTGATTGAAGACAACATCGAGATAAACCTCGATGCCTTGAGCATGGAATTCGTCGACCATCGCGCGGAACTCGATCCAAGGGCCGGATTTCTCCACATCGACGGCATAGGCGGCCTTCGGGGCGGAGAAGGCGACCGGATTGTATCCCCAAAAATTCCTAAGCTTTTGACCGGTTAGGGGATTTACGAAAGGACAGTCGTCCTCGTCGAACTCATCAACCGGGAGCAGCTCGACCGCGGTAATTCCCAACTGCTTAAGATATGGAAGTTTCTCCGCCAGACCCTCGTAAGTTCCAGGGTATTTGACGCCCGACGAGGGATCGATCGTGTATCCTCGAACGTGAAGTTCGTAAATGATCGTATCTTCGAGTTGAGTCCTTGGGTTGATCGATCGCTCTCGTTCAACGATCTGGTTGATCAGTAAAGAGCGTCTGGGGAGACTTCCCGTTTGTCCCCAAGCTCGGCCGCACGACAATGCCCGGGTGGATGGGTCGTGGAGAATCACACTGGGATCGTAGAGATGCCCCCCGCCTCTTGGGCCATCGACGCGAAACCCGTAGGCGAAGGACTCGGGCAGACCGTCGATCCGCAGGTGCCAGTGATCGCCAGTACGGTCCAACAACGGGTGGAGTGGTAGCTCGACTTCAATCTTCGAGTTACACGCCTCCATCAGGATCAGATTCACCGTGG
>Ga0080006_1112771_pt1 | contig 11992 bp, 8 predicted proteins | sample RS3BMetagenome_FD_69209 | JGI IMG/M metagenome (GOLD analysis project Ga0080006, IMG submission 69209) | Ferric oxide microbial mat and aquatic microbial communities from Rainbow Spring, Yellowstone National Park, USA - RS3B (SPADES... ...
GGCTTGCCCACCACCCGATTCAATCACATCGGGATAGACCGTTCCTTGGATTAAAACCTCACGAGGTCCGAGCGCCTGTTCGGTGGCTTCGAAAGCCCGTATGAACTCCCGCCCGATAATTTTCCGTTTCGCTTCGGGATCCGTTACCCCGGCTAACGCCGCGAAAAATTGCTCCGACGCATCCACAATGTGCAAATCGATCTGATCGGCAAATACGCTCCGGATCTCTTCCACTTCCCCGGCCCGCATTAACCCATGATCGATAAGGACCGCCGTCAAACGATCACCAATCGCGCGCGCCGCCAATGCGGCCGCCACCGCCGAATCGACGCCGCCCGAGAGGCCCATCAAAACGCGGCCATCGTCGCCCACGCGGTGGCGAATCTCGGCGAGCTTGCGCGCGATGAAATTCTTGAGCTGCCAGTCGCCGGTCTCGCGGCAGATGTTGTAGGCAAAATTGCGCAGGATCTTCGCGCCCGCGGGAGTATGTGCCACTTCCGGATGAAATTGGACGCCCCACAGACGGCCGTCTAGGCTTCGCACCGCGGCGTACGGCGAGTTGTCAGTGTGCGCGATCGCGCGCAGAGTGGGCGGGATCGCATCGACGCGGTCGCCATGGCTCATCCACACCGGCTGTTCCACTGCGTCGAGCCCCTCGAGCAGGCCGCTCGCTTCGTCAATCACCAGGGTGGCCGGTCCATATTCGCGGGTCTTAGAGCGCGAGCTGGTGCCGCCGAGATGATGCGCCAGCAGATACATGCCGTAGCATATACCCAGCACCGGGTAGCCTGCGGTGAGCACTTCGTCGCTGATATCGGGCGCCTGTTCCTGATAAAAACTCGCCGGTCCGCCGGAGAGAATTACGCCCTTGGGTTCGAGCTCGAGAATTCGCTTGGGATGTAAATTATAGGGATGTATCTCGCTGTAAACTCCGGCTTCGCGCAAGCGGCGCGCGATTAGCTGGGTGTACTGACTACCGAAATCGAGGATCAGGATCACCGTGATTTAAGCCCTTTGCCACACTATACCTCACCGCCTTCGATCTGGCGACCGCAAGGCCCGACCCCCCAGCGTTTAAGGTCTAAGCTAAAAGCGGCTTTTTCCTGGCAGGTAGGGCGTCTGCCGGCCCGCTTATGCGTCGAGTTTATCGCCTGCGTCGGGCGTAGACGAGGCTTTGGGGCGCGCGCTGCCAGCCCTGCGCAGCTCGATTCGCAGCGGCGCGCCAACGATTCCCAATGCAGCGCGGAACCGGCTTTGCAAAAAACGCAGATAATGCGAGGGGACGTCGCGTTCGAGATTCGCGAAGACCAAAAGCCGCGCAGGCGCGGTGGCGGTCTGGGTGACGTACATCGGCTTAAGTCGGCGCCGTCCAACGATCGGGGGTTCGACGGCGCCGACCGTTTCGCTTAAAATCCGGTTCAATTGCGCGGTCTTGAACACCGCGCGAAAGCTCTCGCCGACCTTAAGCGCGACCCTGGGAATATCGCTTACGCCGTCGCCGGTGAGCGCGGAGCAAAACACCACGGGCGCGTAGTCCACAAACGCGCATCGCTCGCGCAAATCGCGCCTGAACCGGTCGACCGTCTGCTGCTGTGCAGCCGCCAAATCCCATTTATTAACGATCAGCATCAAAGCGCGGTCGTGCCTTTCCACCATGGCGGCCAGGCGCGCATCTTGATCGGTGAAGCCCTGCGCCGCGTCGAGCACCAGACCCAAGACCTCGGCTCGCCGGACGGTTCCCAGAGCGCGAGCGACCACCCGTTGCTCGAGGTCGCATGCGATGCGCGCCGGGCGGCGCACGCCGCCGGTGTCGATCAAGAGAATGCTTCGGTCTGAAAAGCGAATTGCGACATCGACCGGATCTCGCGTGGTGCCAGCGGCGGCGTCGACCGCGGACCGCTCAAAACCAGCCAAGCGGTTGACCAGGGAGGATTTTCCCACGTTAGGCCGGCCGATCAAGGCAAAGCGCAGCTCGTCGGCCGACTGCGCCGCGGCATTTGCCTGCTGCGGCAACAAGGCCATCAGCGCCTCGAGCAGCTCGCCCACTCCGCGGCCGTGCGCGGCCGAGACCGGGAAGACCTGCTCCGCGCCCAAAGCGTGGAATTCCCCGGCTAACAAATCCATCGCTGGACGGTCGAGTTTATTGACAGCAAGCAGAAACGGACGATTGATCCGGCGCAGAGCCCGCAGCGCTTCAGCGTCCGCGGGATTCAGCCCCTCTTTGCCGTCCACCACAAAGATTATCGCATCAGCGGCGCGGGCGACCTCGAGCGTTCGACGGGCGAGCCTTTCACCCAGGGATTCCTCGCCTTGCGGTCCCAAGCCGCCGCTGTCCACGATCGCGAATTCTCGTTCGCCTTCACGCGCGCGGGCGAAGTTCAGATCCCGCGTTGCGCCGGGGATTTCGCTGACGATCGCGCGCTGCGCGCCGACGATCCGATTGAATAGGGTCGACTTGCCGACGTTTGGACGCCCGCAGATAAGCACCATCGGGAGCCCTCTGGCGGCTGCACGAATCTGCTCCAAGGGTAGGGCGTTTTGTCGTTGGTCGGTGGCGTGGTTGCCTGCCTTGTCCAACTGTTCGTCGGTGGTCGTCATGGTTTTTCTCGCGCCCCTGAGCTGAGCCCGCGCTGTCGCGCGATAATTAAGATTCGCGCCTTAGCGCCCCACCTGAGAGGCGCCGGCGCGTGCTTTGTAGAAGCCTAACCGGCAAGTTCCGCGACTTTGCGCGGGTCTCGGGTCCAGTTCTTGTCGACCTTGACGAAAAGCGTCAAGAATATGCGGCGGTTGAACAGCGCCTCGAGCTCCTCGCGCGCGCTTTGGCCGATCTGTTTGAGGCGCAAGCCGCCGGCGCCGATCAGGATGCCTTTTTGCGACTCGCGTTCGACCACGATCGTCGCTGTGATGCGCAAAAGCTCTCGTTCGGTGTCGAAGGTGAATTCGTCTATCTTGACCGCGGTCGAGAAGGGCACCTCTTCGCGGACGGCAAAAAAAATCTTCTCGCGAATAATCTCCTGCGCGATCGTCAATTCGCTTTGATCAGTATACTCCTGCTGCGCCATCAGCGGCTGTCTATGAGGAAGAAAACGCTTGATCACCTCTACCAATCGGTCAACATTCTCGCCGGTGAGGGCGCTTATCGGCACGATCTCGGCGTCGGCAACAAGTTGCGCGCACTGCTGCGCCACGGGCAGGAAGCTTAAGCGCTTTACGCGGTCGATTTTATTAATTGCGATAACCTTTGGCATCCGATACTCCAGCATCTCGGTCAAAAACGCTTTGTCGCCCGCGCCGAGAGCCGGACCCGCCTCGATCACGCCCACGAGCACATCCGCCTCGGCAAGGCAGCGTCGCGCCAGCGCAGTCATCTGCTGGTTGAGCAGCCCGCGCGGCAGATGCAGCCCCGGCATGTCTACCAGCAGAAGCTGGGCGTCAGGTTCGTGGCGTACACCGAGGACGCGCCGGCGAGTGGTCTGCGGACGCGGAGTTACGATCGACACCTTGCGCCCCACTAGCCGGTTGAGCAGGGTTGACTTGCCAACATTAGTCCGCCCTCCCAAAGCGACCAGCCCGCAGCGGAACGAATCAGGCGCCGTCGCGTTCATCTCGCTTTTCCGAGATTAGCTCGAGCGCGCGCCGAGCAGCGGCCTGCTCGCTCTGCTTTTTGCTCGAACCCTCGCCCACGCCCAGTTCGTACTGGCCGATTCGCACTCGGCTTACGAAGCGCTTGGCGTGCTCCGGGCCGCTCTCGCCGGCCAGTTCGTACACTGGATGCTCGCCGAAGCGGCGATAGCCCGCCTCCTGTAGTTCGGTCTTGTAGTCGCGCCGCGCGCCAGGAGCGCCGATGTCCGCGGCGAGCAACGCTTCCACGACGCGTTGGGCGGTCTGGAAGCCGCTCTCGGTGTAGATCGCGCCGATCAGCGCCTCGAAGGCTGCGGCCAGGATGGAAACCTTGTCGCGCCCGCCGCTGTTCTCTTCGCCTTTGCCGAGCCGCAAGCTGTTGCCGATGCCGAGCGCGCGCGCTTTGCTGGCCAGCGTGTACGTGTTGACTATGGAGGCGCGAAGTTTCGACAACGTGCCTTCGCTAGCTTCGGGAAACCGGCGCATCAAAAGGTCGGCGACGATTAGGTCGAGCACAGCGTCGCCCAGAAACTCTAAGCGTTCGTAGTCTCCACGCGCGCTGTCGGCGGCGCTCCGATGGGTGAGCGCGAGGAGCAACAGGTTGCGGTCGGCGAAGTGATAGTTAAGGGCTTGTTCGAGCTTGCGCTCGGTTTCCGGCAAACTGTCCTCGGTCGCCGGCGCAGACGCCGATCGTTGCCGGGGGTTTAACCATTGTTCCAACCAACGTATCGCCGATAACATCGGTCGCTATAACCTCGACCTCGCAGTTCTTCAGGCAGGCGGGGCCGTCGACGAGCACGCGGATGTAGTTGCGACTGTAGCCCCGCAGCTTGCCGCCGCGCGGGTCGCACATATCCTCTAGTAACACGTCGAGGCGGGCGCTTTGAAATTCCCCCACGAAGTCTCGGCGCTTGCGTTCTGCCAGGGAGCGCATCAGCTCCGCGCGACGCCTGATCTCACCGGACTCGACCTTGCCGGCGAGCTTGGCGGCCGTCGTCCCAGATCTTACCGAATAGGGAAAAACGTGAAAATAGGCGAGCGGAAGACTGGATAAAAACTCCAAGCTTTGCGCGAAATGCCGCGCGGTCTCGCCGGGCAGGCCCGCGATAACGTCGCTACCCACCGCCGCGTCAGGCATCAGATCAAGAATTCTCTCTACCAGCTCGCGGTAGTATCCGGTTGTGTAAGGCCGGCGCATCCGCCTTAGAATTTCATCTGCGCCCGATTGCAGCGGAAGATGGAAGTGCGGGCAGAAATGGCGCTCACTCGCGATCAGCCTAAGGATAGCCTCGCTCAATTCGTCGGGTTCGATGGAACTCAGCCGCAGACGTGGGATGCGGGTGCGCTGCGCGATCGCTTCTAGCAGTCCGATCAGCGGCATCGGGGGTTCGAGGTCGCGGCCGTAGCCGCCGAGCTGCACGCCGCAGAGCACTACCTCTTTGACGCCGCGCTGGTCGAGATCGTCGAGCGCGGCCAGGACCTGGCGCGGCGGCAGGCTGCGCGAGCGACCGCGCGAGAAGGGGACGATGCAGAAGGCGCAAAACCGATCGCAGCCCTCCTGCAGCTTGAGAAACGCGCGGGTTCGGCTGGCCAGTGTCGCCGCGGGTGAATCAAGCGGGAGCTTTTCTTTGCGCAGGTTTGACACTGCCACTTTGCCGGTCGCGTCGTCCATTCCAAGCGCCGCTCGCACCAGATCATCGATGCGCCCCAGACCGATCACTCGATCGACCGCCTCCGAGCGCGCCAAGGCCTGGGGATTCGCCTGTGCCAGGCAGCCGGTCATCACCACCCGCGCCGCTGGATTGAGACGGCGGGCGCGACGGGCGATGCGCAAGCTCTCGGCGTCGGCGCGGTTGGTGACGGTACAAGTGTTGACGATGTAAACCTCGGCGGGTTGATCGAATTCGACCCGCTCCATGCCGGCAGCGGCCAGGCGGCTCTCGATCACCGCGGAATCGTACTGGTTGACCTTGCATCCCAAAGTCGCGACCGCAAACCGCATGTTGTCTACTCCCTGATCGGCGCCTCGATGATCCCGCCGCCGAGCACGTCGTCGCCGAGATAGAAAACGCAAGCCTGCCCCGGGGTAACCGCGGGTTGCTCGGCAACAAAGCGCACCGCGGCCGTGTCGCCATCCAAAAGCGTAAGCGTGGCCGGGATGAGCGGATGGCGATAGCGTATCTTTACCTGCACCGTCGCTGGATACGCCGGCATCTGCGCCGGGTCGGTCAAACTCACGTCTCGAGCGGTCAGCCCGAGGTCGCCAAGGGTTTCGCGTGCTCCGACCACAACCTCGGCGCGCTGCGGCCGGATCTCATGCACGTACAACGGCGCCGGTGCCGAGAGGCGAAGGCCACGGCGCTGGCCGACTGTGAAGCGGTGGATGCCAGCGTGAAGGCCGAGCACCTCGCCGTCTGTGCTGACGATTGTACCGCGCCTAATCCGAGCCGGGTCGGCGTGCCGGTCAACAAAATCGCCATAACCGCCGGGCTCGGAGACAAAGCAGATTTCCTGACTTTCCGGCTTGTCAGCGTTGGCGAGCCCGAGCGCGCGCGCCCTGGCGCGGACCTCTTCCTTGGTCATTGTGCCGAGCGGAAACAGTGTGCGCGCGAGCTCTTCCTGATTCAAGGAAAACAGGAAGTACGATTGGTCTTTGCCAAGGTCAACCGCCCGGCGCAGGCGAAAGCGGCCATTAGGCGCGCGCTCGATGCGCGCGTAATGGCCGGTCGCAACGTATTGCGCGCCGAGGGCGCGGGCGCGCTGGCGCAGCCGGTCGAACTTTATCCATCGATTGCACAAAAGACACGGGTTTGGCGTGCGACCGGCGAGATATTCACTGACGAATGGATCAATGACGCTGCGCGCGAACTCTTCGCGTAGATCGACCACATAAAAGGGGAAATCCATCCGTTCCGCGACCCGCCGCGCGTCTTCGAAATCTTCATACGAGCAGCATCGCTGCCGCGCGTTAGCACTCGCACGGGGGTCGTCGCTGGTCAGCCGCATAGCGACGCCGATAACGTCGTAGCCGTTCTCGCGCAGCAGCGCCGCGGCGACCGAGCTGTCGACGCCGCCTGACATCGCCACCACTACTCGCGGCATCATCGCAGCCCTTGCCTGCAGGCTTTAAGCCTGCTGGTCTGTAAAAGCAGCGATTCGGTTCGCAGCCGGCTCATCCGCAAACCTCTTCTTCAGCGCTCTGCGCCGCGGCGACCCGTTCCCAGACGCGAGCGATAATTATCGCCGCGCGGTCGATCGCTTCCAGCGTAAGCTGGGGTCCCAGACTGAGCCTAAGCGAGCTGCGGGCCTCGCGCGCCGAACGACCCATGGCGATGAGCACGTGTGAAGGCTCAACCGCCCCGGCGGCGCAGGCCGAGCCCATCGAGACGCGCACCCCCTCTAGGTCGAGCGCGATCAAAAGACTTTCCCCGCGCGCACCCGGAAAAGCCAGGTTAAGCGTGTTGGGAATCCTGCCGAACAGCGGCCCGTTTAGCGCGAGCCCCGGGATAGACTGGAATAACCGCGAGCGAAGCCGCTCGGTCAAAACCGACATCAGGTTGATCTCTTCGCTCAACCGCGAGCGAACGGTCTCGGCCGCGGCGCCCATGCTCACAGCGCCCAAAACGTTGGGCGTACCCGGCCGCACGCCGCGCTCCTGCGGTCCGCCAAACATGAGCGGGTTTAGCAGCCGCTCGTCGCGCACGTAGAGCGCGCCTATGCCCGCGAGCGCGCCAAGCTTGTGTCCGCTCAAGCTCATGAAGTCGCAGTTGAGGCGGCCAACGCTTAGGGTCATCCTGCCCGCGGCCTGGGCGGCGTCGATATGAAGCAATGCGCCGGCCTGGCGCACCGGTGCGGCAAGCGGTCCAAGGTCTTGAATCGCGCCGGTCTCTGAATTGGCCAGTCCCAAGGTGACTAGCGCGGTCGTATGGTCAAGCTCGTCGAGGACTTGCTTGGCGCTGATGCGTCCCTTGCCGTCAGGCGCGAGCCGACGCACCAGGAACCCGGCCGCCTCGAGGCTCTTGAGCGGACCTAGAATCGAGGAATGTTCGATGAGCGAGGTTATGATCTTGCGCCGCGCGTTTTGCGCCTTGACCGCTCCAAAAATGGCAAGATTGTTTGCTTCGGTGCCGCCGCTGGTAAAAACCAGCTGGCGTGGCGCAGCGTCAATTAGCGCGGCGACCTGCGCGCGCGCCCGTTCAAGCGCCCGCCGAGCGCGTTGACCGCTCCGGTGAACGGAGGCGGGGTTTCCAGCCTCCGCGGTCAAAAATTCTGCCAGCGCTTTGCGCGCTTCGGCGCGCAGCGGCGCCCCGGCGTTGTAGTCCAGGTAAATTTCCATATCCGATCGATCCGATCGTTTGTAAACTAACTTAGCTCACCAAGTATTCAGCGCCGGCTCGGATTAGCAGACCGCAGCGCGTCGAGCCGAAAAACGTTTGGCGCGAAGGACATCTTTAGTCCCATCACAGCCCAACCGCCCGCAGCTACCGGCGCTGCCTGCCCGGCGCGACACCTAGGTGAGACGTCAAACCGCGTCGGGCTGGATGCAGACCACGGGCCGGCAGAGAGCTCCTGCGCGCTCAACGAATCAGGTAAGACTGCTCTGATTTTGCACGAGCCGCGCCCGCCCGCGCACTCTATTATTGATGTTTCACCATTGTGGCCAGACTGGTCGAGTAGCCTTGTTCCGTGATCTTCTCTTCAAGGCAGTTCTGCCGCTCTTCGATTTCGGCGAGCTGGACCGCGAGCTGCTCTAATTTGGCGGCAAGCTCGCTAAGCGCCCGCGCCACCGGATCGGGCAGATGAACGTGATCGAGTTGAGTTACTGGGCGTCTAATGTGTTCACCCTCGACGATTTTGCCCGGGATGCCGACGATCGTGGAGTCGGGCGGCGCCGAAGATACAACTACTGCACCGGCACCGATGCGGCTGCCGCGCCCGATTGTAACCGGACCAATTACCGCAGCGCCCGCGCTGATCATTACGCCGTCCTCGATTGTCGGATGGCGCTTACCCTTGCTAAGACTGGTGCCGCCGAGCGTCACACCCTGATAGATGAGCACGTCATCTCCGATCTCGCAGGTTTCGCCGATGACCACCCCCATCCCATGGTCGATGAAAAGGCGCCGTCCGATCTTGGCTGCGGGATGGATTTCGACCCCGGTCAACCAGCGCGCCAGTTCGCTCAGCAGGCGTCCCAACAGCTTCAAGTTATGTTCCCAGAGCCAATGGGCCAACCGATAGCACCATACGGCATGGATGCCCGGGTACGCGAGCAACACTTCGAGGGTGCTACGTGCGGCGGGGTCGCGCTCGAAAGCGACATTGACGTCTTCGCGCAGGCGGCTGAAAAAACCCATCGCAGGCTCGACACTCCTAACTCTAAACCAGCATAGCAGCGCAAAACGACCAGGGTAAGCCGCCACGCTCGACCCTTTTGTATCGTTTTTATGTGTCCGGACATGCGTGCGTCGAGCAATCGACGGGGCAGTGTCCGGTGGAGTCGTCAGGGGTTCGCCATGGCGATAACGAACGCGATTTGGCCCCAGCCTTTTGACCTCGAGCGCGTATCACTTCTTAGCTCGCAATGGATAGATACCGCCGCGCGGCGGCATTCCGTGGTCAAAACGGCTAACATTCCGCGCCTGCTCCGACCTGGCTTTCAGGGCGAGTTACGACGACGGGAATCGCGCGGTCTTTGTAAAGCTTGTATTCGACTGCGTCGACCAAGGCTTGCCAGCTCGCCTCGAGCACATTGCTTGACACGCCCACGGTCCCCCAGCGCATCGCGCCGTCGGTCGATTCGATCAGGACGCGGACTCGTGCGGCGGTGCCGGCGCCGTTGTCGAGCACGCGCACCTTGTAGTCGGCAAGGTGCATCGGCTCTAGCGTCGGATAATACGGCAGCAGGGCCTTGCGCAGAGCGGTGTCGAGCGCATTGACCGGACCGTTGCCCGAGGCCGAGGTGCGTGAGCGGTTTCCGTCGGGACCGTCAATTACGACCACCGCCTCGCTGAACGGGGCGTGTTCCTCGTGCCATTTGTCGTCGAAGACGCGGAAGCTCACGAACTGAAAGTACGAGCGAGCAAGCATCCCCAACGTGCGCAGCATCACCAGCTCGAACGACGCCTCAGCCCCCTCGTAAAGATAACCTTCGCCTTCAAGCCTCTTCAGCTCGTCAAGCAAGGCGCCGATTTTTTCGTTGTCGAGGTCCAGGGCAAGGCCAAACTCGCGCGCCTTGTAAACGATATTGGCGCGTCCGGCGAGGTCAGAGAGCAGCACGCGCCGGCTGTTGCCCACCAGATTCGGCTCCATATGCTCGTAGGTGCGCACGTTGCGCTGGATGGCCGAGACGTGCAGTCCGCCCTTATGGGCAAACGCGCTACGGCCAACAAACGGCTGGCGCGCCAGCGGTGCCAGATTGGCAAGCTCATAGACGGCCAGCGAAACCTCGCGCAAAAGCTTGAGCTTTTCCCTGCCTACGCAAGTACACCCTAGCTTGAGCTCGAGGTTGGGAATGATCGAGACCAAATTGGCGTTGCCGCAGCGTTCGCCAAGCCCATTAATCGTGCCTTGCACGTGGCGCGCTCCGGCCTTGACTGCAGCTAGCGAGTTGGCGACCGCCAATTCACAATCGTTGTGGCAATGGATTCCGAGAGCACACGATACCGCTGACTGCGCGGCCTTCACTCCCGCGGCGATCTCGTCAGGCAACCGCCCGCCGTTGGTGTCGCACAGGCAGATAACGTCGGCCCCGGCCTCGGCAGCGGCCTTAAGACATTGGAGAGCGAAGTCGGGATTGTCCGCCAAGCCGTCGAAAAAATGCTCGGCGTCGAAGATCACTTCGTCCACGCGCGCTTTGAGATAGGCAATGGTGTCCGCGATCACGTCGAGGTTGGCCTGATTGCTTATGCGCAGCGCCTCCCTGACGTGCAGATCCCAGCTCTTGCCGACCACTGTCGCGACCGGCGTCTGTGCGCTGAGCAACAGCTCGAGGTTGCGATCCTGCTCGGCCTTGAGATGGGCGCGACGGGTCGAGCCGAAGGCGGCAATTCTGGCATGGTGCAGCTTGAGCTTTTTCACTTCTGCAAAAAACGCCGCGTCGCGCTCATTAGAGCCGGGCCAGCCGCCCTCGATGTAGTCGATGCCGAGGTCGTCTAGACGCTGGGCGATCCTGACTTTGTCCGCAACGGTTAGCGAAACCTCCTCGGACTGGCAGCCGTCGCGCAGTGTCGTGTCATAAAGGTAAACCCTTGGCTTATCCGACGATGCCATCAGTGCTCCTCTTTGTACGAACCCGGGTCAAAGTTGTTAACAAAGGCGTCGTGAAGCGCTCTTACCGCAAGCTCGCCGTATTTAATATTAACCACCGAAGAAATCTTAATTTCTGAGGTAGCTATCATCTCGATATTAATTCCTTCCCGAGCCAGCACCTCGAACATCCGCGCTGCGACCCCGGCATGGCTGCGCATTCCGCAGCCCACTACCGAGACTTTCGCCACTTGTTCCTCGTGTCGCACCCCTGCGGCGCCGATTTGCGCAGCGACCTCCTTGACCAACTCGAGTGCGCGTTTGAGGTCTGCGCGGCTGACGGTGAAGGTCAGGTCGGTACGTCCCTCGGCGCTGGCGTTCTGAATAATCATATCGACCACGATCCCAGCCGCAGCGATCGGCCCGAAGATTTTGGCCGCCAACCCGGGCCGGTCCTCGACTCCGGTGAGCGTTATCTTGCTCTGATTGCGGTCGAGAGTCACGCCTGAGACCAGAACGTCTTCCATGGCTTTGTCTTCCTCGCCGACCCATGTTCCAGGCGAGTCGGTGAAGCTTGAGCGAACCACTAAAGGCACCTTGAAACGCTTGGCCAGCTCGACCGAGCGTGCCTGCAGAACCTTGGCTCCCAAGCCTGCCAACTCCAGCATCTCGTCGTATGAGATGCGGCTGAGCTTGCGCGCCTGTGGACATATGCTCGGATCGGCCGTGAATACTCCTTCAACATCAGTGCAAATTTCGCAGCGATGCGCGCGCAAGGCGGCGGCGAGCGCCACGGCTGAGAGGTCGGATGCGCCGCGCCCGAGCGTGGTAATATTGCCCAGCGAGTCAATTCCCTGATATCCGGCCGCAACAACGATATTGCCCTCTTCCAGTGCCTGCAAGACCCGCCTTACGTCAATTGACTTAATCCTCGCGCGCCCATGATTCGAGTCGGTGGTGAGCCGTAATTGAGAAGCGAGAAGCGATATCGCGGGACGCCCCAACGCCTGCAGCCGGATCGCCAACAAGGCTGCAGAAACTTGCTCCCCGGTTGAGACCAAAACATCTGTTTCTCGTGGGCTTGGGTTGGAGCCGAGTTGCTCGGCCAGAGCGAACAGCCGGT